>WNFP01005178.1_pt1 | contig 10477 bp, 12 predicted proteins | sample 5400201 | NCBI WGS metagenome assembly WNFP01 (sample SAMN13153355, study PRJNA577476) | soil metagenome | isolation source: 115 cm saprolite under Madrone tree | place: USA:California | collected 2016-06-14
GGAGGGTATATGAGGCGCATACGGGAAAGCCGGATCGTGCCGTACCTGCTGTCGATGATACTCGCGCTCGGGCCCGTCGCCGTCGCGGGCGCCGATGACCGCTCCGACAAGCTCCAGAAGATCAACCACATCGTCGTCATCTACCAGGAGAACCACAGCTTCGACAATCTCTATGGAGGCTGGGAGGGGGTCAACGGGCGCGCGAACGCGGATGCGGCCCACACCCAGCAAATCAATCAGTCGGGTGCGCCGTTCAACTGCCTGCTGCAGGACGACGTGAACCTCACGAGCCCCTCCCCGCTCCCGACGACGTGCACGGAAACGATCACTCTACCCGCGAAAACGATCAACAGCGATCTCGTGAACAAGCCCTTTTATCGACGAGCTCATCCAGCCCACCGACACTACCTGCCCGCCCCTCAACGGAGCGTTCATGGCCAACGGCTACAAGAAAGGTACCGGCCAGCCTGGCGGGTGCACTCGTGACCTCGTCCACCGCTTCTACCAGGAGCCGTACCAGATCAACGGCGGCCAGATGAATCGCTACGTCACCGGCAGCGACGCGGTGGGTCTCGTGATGGGCTACTACGACACGACCAAGCTGCCCATCTACAAGTATCTCCACGCGCCGAGCCATCCGAAGTACGCGATCGCCGACAACTTCTTCCAGGGGGCCTTCGGGGGATCGTTCCTGAATCACCAGTGGCTGATCGCGGCCGCGTCACCGGTCTTCGCCAATGCCGTGCAGGATGGAAGCTCCAACGACCTGCACTCGATCGTCGACACGAACAAATTCCCGAACACGTACCCGCTGTACACCCCGACCGGGACGGTCAAGGACTCCCAGCTCACGGTCAAGTGCTCCTCTCCTCCAGTCCCCGGGCTTGCCTGCGGCGACTATGCAGTGAACACCACCCAGCCTCTGTTCCAGCCTTATTCTCCCGGGACGGCGGTCGCGAAGCGTCTGCCGGCCCTCACTACGCAGAACATCGGCGACCGGCTGACCGCGGCGGGCGTGGACTGGGCCTGGTACGCCGGCGGCTGGTCGAACGCGGACGGCGATGTCGGAGGGCCGGGCTGGACGAACGGGACGGCGGCGGCGGCGACCTGCTCGGACCCCGCTACGCTCACCGGCGCGGTGTTCCCGAACTGTCCGAACGCGCTCTTCCAGTTCCACCACCACCCCTTCAACTACTTCGACGCGTTCAACCCCGGGACCCCGGCTGGACTGGCAAACCGGCGGGCGCACCTGCGCGACGAGACGGAGTTCATGCAGCTTGCCCAGTCCTCGACGCAGAAGTCCTGCAACCTCAAGCCCGTCAGCTTCGTGAAGGCAATCGGAGGAGATAACGAGCATCCCGGCTACACCGGCGAGACCGGGGGCAGCAACCACTTGGTCGCCCTGATCGACGCCATCGTCAAGACCGGATGCGGGAAAGACACAATGATCATCGTGTCCTATGACGAGTTCGGCGGCCAGTGGGACCACGTTCCACCCCCCGGCCAAGGCAACGCCAACGGGCCGTCAGACCAGTGGGGGCCCGGTACCCGCGTGCCGGCGCTCATCGTGACGCCGTTCCTCCGCGGCAATTTCGTCGTCGACCACACGTCGTATAACACGACGTCGATCCTGGCGACGGTCGAGAAGCGCTTCGGTCTGACGGCGCTCGGGAGCCGCGACGCAGCGGTCGCGGACCTGTCGACGGTGTTCGACGCCAAGTAGCTCCAACGGGCGGTGCTCTGGGGGCCCGTGTCGGCTGGCCGGCTTGACAGCCCCGCCGCGCCGCGGCATCATCCGCGCACAGCGAAATGGAACGCTCAGCCACTGGCGGTATTCCGAGCGCGGGCTTCGCCCGCGCAATCGATTTCGGGGGGAGGTTCGGAGGGGGGGCGTAGCCCCCCTCCGAGGTTTATGAACGGCGTCCACGATCTGGGCGGCATGCACGGCTTCGGCCCCATCGAGCGGGAGCCGAACGAGCCTGCCTTCCACGCGGATTGGGAAAAGACCGTGCTGGTGATGAACCTGGTCGGCATGGTCAAGCGCATTTACAACATCGACGAGTTCCGCCACGCCATCGAGCGCATGGGCCAGTCACGCTACCTCGATACGAGCTACTACGAGCACTGGCTCGCGTCGGTCGAGACGCTGATGATCGAAAAGGGCGTCATCGCGAAGGATGAGCTCGACGCGCGCACCAGGCACTTCGAGCAGAATCCGAACGCTCCCCTGCCCGACCGCAAGGATCCGGATCTTCTCGACCGCGTCATGCACGTGGTGCGCACTGGCATGGCCGAGCAGAGCGAGCCCACGCCGGCGCCGCGCTTCAAGCAGGGCGATGCCGTCCTCACGCGCAACTGGCAGCCGCCGGGGCACACGCGCCTGCCGGGCTACGCGCGCGGTCACCGCGGGCGCATCCATGCCATCCATGGCGTCTACATTCTGCCGGACGCGCACGCGCACGGGCGGGGCCGCTGTCCCGAGCCGCTCTACAGCGTCGCCTTCGAGTCCGGCGAGCTGTGGGGAGACGCGGCCGAGAAGACGGAGCGGGTGTTCATCGATCTCTGGGAGAGCTATCTCAAGCCGGCGGAGGCCTGACATGGGCAGCCATCATTCCGAGCCCGAGCCCTGGGTGGTCCACCGCGTACGGGCGCTCGAGTCTTTGCTGATCGAAAAGGGGCTCCTCTCCACCGAGGTGGTGGACAAAGTCGTCCAGTCCTACGAGAAGGATGTCGGGCCGATGAACGGCGCCAAGGTCGTCGCGCGCGCATGGATTGATCCGGCCTACAAGCGGCGCCTCCTCGCCGACGGCACTGCAGCGATCGCCGAGCTCGGCTACACGGGGCGGGGCGGCGGCGACAAGATGGTGGTACATGAGAACACGGCCCCCATCGGCAGGCCCGGGGTCCACAACATGGTGGTGTGCACGCTCTGCTCCTGCTACCCGTGGATCGTCCTGGGCCTGCCGCCCGTGTGGTACAAGGCGCCCGCCTACCGCTCCCGCGCCGTCCGTGAGCCGGGCAAGGTTCTGGCGGAATTCGGCGTGGAGCTGTCGCCCGAGACCGAGATCCGAGTCTGGGACTCGAGCGCCGAGATCCGCTACATGGTGCTGCCGCTTCGCCCCGAGGGCACCGAGGGCATGTCGGAGCAGGAGCTGGCGGCCCTCGTCTCGCGTGACGCCATGATCGGTGTCGCGCTCTGCCAGGCGCCGGCCGCGGCGCGCTGACCGTGCGCAATATCGTCCAGCGCTCCGACGGCCGCCGCATCCACGTCGCGCGCTCGCTCGGCCAGCTCTTCATCTGCGCGGACGCCTGCTGCTGCGGCCGCGTCCAGGACGGCTATGCCCCCGTCCCCCGCGAGCTCTACCACGCCGAGTGGGAGCGGCGGGGCCTGCGCAATCGCGTGCACCTGACCATCGGTGGCTGCCTCGGCCCCTGCGCGCTCGCCAATGTCGCCATGCTGATCTTCGACGGCCGCCAGGCGTGGTTCCACTCGATGTCGTCCGACGAGCAGGTGCTGGCGCTCTACGACTGGATCGAGGCGCTCGTCCGCGCCCGGACCTGGTCGCGGCCGCCTGAAGCGCTGGCGGCATACCAGTTCACGGCTTCCACCTGGGAAGATCGCCCCGACGGCGCCCCCGTCGACGACCTCCACCTGCGGCCGAGCGCGCCACCGCTCAAGGCCTGCCGCGTTCCTCCCTCGATTTCGGTCCCGAACGCGGAGCCGAACCGGCTCGTCGCCGGCATGGAAGGCCCGATCGCCGTCCCGCGCAAGAATGGCGAGCTCGTCTTCGAAGAGCCGTGGGAAGGGCGGGTCTTCGGCATGGCCGTCGCGCTCCACGACCAGCGGCTCTACGCCTGGCAGGAGTTCCAGCGGAGCCTGATCGAAGAGATCTCGAAAGCGGAAAGCAGCGCCGGCGCCGGTCGCTACTACGAGCGCTGGCTTGCGTCCTTCGAGCAGCTGCTCGCCGACAAGGGCGTGATCACACCGGAGGAGCTCGACGACCGCACAGAGGCCTTCGAGTTTGGCGAGCGAGACGAGGTCTACTAGGGCGGGTCGCTAGGTGCGCTTGAGCCGGGAGCGGTCGCGGCCCGAGGGGCGTCGGCCCAGCCGCTCGTCAAGCAAGCGTCCAGCCGCCTCGTGCCGTCCCGATCGGAGATAGGCCTCCAGCAGCGTGTCCTCGAAGACATCGCGCTGCGCGTGGCTGCCGCCGACCCGCACCAATTCCTTCAGCAACGGCTCGAGAAGCCGGACGACCGCGTCATCGTCGCCCCGTGCGAAGGCCGCCATGGCCTCGGCGACATCCGCCGCGACGCGCCCCGCCGGTTGACGCCCGTCGCGCTCCTGGCGGCGCAGCTCGTCGATTCTCGCCTCCGCGCCCGCGCGATCCCCGTAGGCCGCGAAGGCCATCACCGTATGCGCATCGGCGAACGCCAGGCTTGGCGCGGCAAAGGACCGCCGCGCGAATTCCCGAAGCTCGCCCCAGGCGACGGTGCCGCGCTCCTTGTCCCAGAGCCGGCAGCGCCAGAGCAGCGAGACCGAGTCGGAGAGCGTGATGAGAGGCGAGCCGTAGGAGTTCGCCGGGCGGATGTTCTCGTCGTAGAGCGTCCACGCGATCTCCGAGCGGCCCAGCGCCAGCTCGAAGAGCGCCAGGTGCCACGAGAGGTGGCAGTGCAGCTGCGACGCCTTGTCGTAGTCGGCGAGCCACGGCCGAAGGAAGCCGGCGCCTTCATCGCTGGCATTGCCTTCGTAGCAGACGTGCGCAAGGCCGTGGGCCGCGTGGCCGTTTCGGGGGTTGAGCTGGAGCGCGCGCTCGACGAGGCGCCGGCCCCGTTTCCGCTGGCCCGCCTCCGTGCAGGCGAAGCCGTGGACGTTGAGAAACCACCAGTCTTCGCCGTACGACACGGCCAGGCCTTCGAGCAGATCCAGCTGGACCTCGTTGCGGTCGCGGCGCCCGCTGAAGCCGATGAGGCCGAAGATGCCGGAGGCCAGCGAGAGCACGAGGCCGTCACGCGGGAACTCGCGCAGGTGCTCGACCACGTGGGCGAGCGTGCGCGGCATGTCCGGCTCGACATTGAGCGCGATCGCCTCCACGTGCCCGCGCTCGCGGCGCGTGGCGGAAGGCGCCAGCTCGACGGCGCGCGCCGCGGCGGCCCGCGCCTCGGCCATGGCGCCACGGAGCTGGAGCGCCCGCGCGTGGGCCGCGTGGGCGAGCGCGAAGCCTGGGTCGGCCGCGATGGCCCGCCCGAGCGCCTCCTCGGCGCCCACGTTGGCGGAGAGCAATTTCTCCACGGCCAGCACGTACTGCTCGCTGGCGACCGCTGATTCGGTCGAGAGCGGCAGGTCCCAGAGATCTTTTTGCATGGCGACGACGACGCTCCAGTCAGCGCCTCAGCAGTTCATGTAGTTGCCGCTGACGAGGGACTTGACGGTTCCGTCCTTGTCGAAGACGTGGCGCTGGAGGCCGGCCAGGTCCTTGCCGTACACGTGGATCTCGACCGTGTTGCGCTGGGTCGGGTTGTGCATGGCGTGAATTTCGTCGTGGGGAGGCACGAGGGCCGAGACGGCGCCTGGCTTGTGGCGAAGGACCTCCTTGACGTCGAGGGTGACCCTGCCGCCGATGTCGCGCTTTCCGGATGACGTATAGCGCGTCTCCTGGATCTCGTTTTCGACCACGCCGACGAGCCCCCAGGTCTCGTGATCGTGGGAGCCGGCCTCGTCGCCGGGACGCCAGACGACGGCCGTGACGTTGAATCGAGGCGCGCGGTGCAGGATGTAGCGGCCGCGCTGCCCAGCGGGCGCCGTACGATAGCGTGCCGGGATGGCGTCGGGGTTGCGGCAGAGCCGCGACAGGAGCGGCGCCGCCTTCGCGGTGATGACGACGGGGTCGCTCTCCTTCCCGGTGATCGCGTCCAGGTCTTCCACGAATTGCTCGAGCGAATATGCAGCCATGGCGGAGCCTCCCCTAGTTCTCGACGGGCGTATCGGGGTAGCCGGCCCACTCGGTCCACGAGCCGTCGTACACCGCGACCTTCTTGTGGCCGACCACGTGCAGTCCCAGCGCCAGCACCGAGGCCGTGATACCCGAGCCGCACGTCGTCACCACGGGTTTGCCGAGGTCCACCCCGGCTGCGACGAAGGCCTGTCGAAGCCCTTCGGGCGGCAGGAGCGTGGCGTCGGGCCGGTACAGCATGTCGTATGGAAGGTTCAGGCTGCCCGGGATGTGGCCGCCGCGAAGTCCCGCGCGCGGCTCGGGCTCGGTTCCGGTGAAGCGTCCGTGCGAGCGGGCGTCGAGCGTCTGCTCGGCGTGGCTGTAGATGTTCCGTCGCACCTGCTGGAGCCCGCGCACGAGCCCGCGGCGAAGCTGCGCTCTGAACCGGCGGCTCGCGGCCTTCGCCGGCCCCGACTCGACTGGCCGTCCCTCAGCGCGCCACTTGCGCAAGCCGCCATCGAGCACGGCGACCCGATCGTGGCCCATGGCGCGAAAGGTCCACCACACGCGTGCCGCGCTGACCACGCCGCGGAGATCGTAGACCACGACGAGATCGGCGTTCGAAATGCCGAGCGCGCCCACCTGGCTCGCGAACTGCGCCGCGCCGGGCAGCATGTGGGGCAGCGAGGTGTTCCGATCGGCGATGCCGTCGATGTCGAAGAACTTCGCGCCCGGAATGTGCGCCTCTTCGAACTCGCGCCGCGCGTCGCGCTGGAGCTGCGGCATGTGCCACGTGCCGTCAACGACGCGCACGTCGTCGAGGTGGGCGGCGAGCCACTCGGTGCTGACGACGGCACCGGGCGCCTTGGGCGCCCGCGATCGCCTGGCGGTGGAGGCGCGCGGCTTGGGCCGCCGCGCGACCGGGCGCTTGCCCGTCCTCGCTACCTTGACGGCGCGGCGTCGTGAGCGGCGGCGGGCCGGGCCCGTCACGGCTTGGCCTGGGCCGGCATCGCAAAGCGGAACTTGGACAACTCCGCCAGCCTGTCGAGGGACATGACGCCCTCGTATTTCTGTCCGTCGATCACCCAGGTCGGATACGCGCGCACGGGCACCTTCTCACAGAGATCCTGACGCGGATTGACGCCCTTGGGATCGCACTCGATGTACGGAAGCTCGTTCACGGCAGACCCGAACCGGGCCTTTTGCTCTTTGCACGCGGGTCACCAGAAGGCGCCGTAGAAGATGGCCTTGCTCTGCGCCAGGTGGCGGGCGAGGCCTGACTGGTAGCCCGCGGGCGTCGAGAAGTCGGCGGCGAAGATGAAGGCCCCGACGAGAACGGCGACGATGCCCGCGGTGATGCCGAGCCCGGCCAGCCTGCCGGTCTTGTAGGCGGCGGCGTGGCGCCCCTGCGCGGCGGGGCGGCGCAACAGCATGACCACGACCAGCGCCACCGCGATGCCGCCGGACGCGAGGCAGTACGGGCAGGTCGCGCCGATGACGAAGATCGAGAGGTACGTGAGGTAGATCGAGAACGCGACAGCGCCGCAAGCCAGCATGAAGGCGCCCTGCCAGCGGCGCGGTGTCCGCGGCATCGCCGAGAGCACGGCGATGGCCAGGTAGACGGCCGCGCCCCACATCGCCGTCGGCACGCCGGCCAGCAGCGAGTAGCGGCTCGCCTGCACCATGTCGCAGCCGCTGCCGTCGCGGCAGAGGAAGGCCTGGGTGCCGCCGAGCTTGAGCGCGGTCAGGTAACCAGCCACGGCCAGCCCCGCGAGCGCCAGGGCGAGCACGATCCAGTCGGGCCGCGTGAGCTCCGGCACAATCGGCTCCACCACGCGCGGCTTCTTGAGTCTCGGCATCGTTTGTCCTCGGCAGTCGGCCCGGATCCGTGCGATTTGTGTCAGGATTATCGCACAGGAGACGCCATGCTCGAGCGGGTCGATCGGGTGCAGCTGATCGTCAAGGACAGGCAGGCCGCCGCGCGGACATTCTCCGATCTGCTGGGGGCCCAGCCCGTTCGCGAGGAGCCGAGCGGGTATCTCGGCGCCGCGCGGCTCGTCCTGGCCCTGGGTTCGGGACAGCCGGCGCGGGTCGCGCCCGCCTAGCGCGCATGGCGCCGTCGGCCGCCGGCGACGAGCAGGAATTCCTCTATCTCACGACACGGGGCCGGAAGAGCGGTCGCCCGCGCCAGATCGAAATCTGGTTCACGCGTCGCGGCCGGAGCTACTACTTGGTCGCGGAGCACGGCCTGCGCGCCCAGTGGGTGCAAAACCTCCTGGTCGAGCCGCGCGTCCGCTGGCGAGTCGGCCTTGCGAATTTCGCGGGGCGTGCCCGAGTCGTGAGGGCCGAGACGGCACCCGCGCTGGTGCGCGACATCCAGGCGCGCTCGAGCCGCAAATACGGCTGGGGCGACGGCCTCGTCGTCGAGCTCGACCCAGGCCCGCGCCGTCCCCGCCGCCGTCCGCGGGGCGCTGTGTAGAACCTAGCTGTCACCGGGCGGGGGCTGCCTTCGCGGACCCATATCTTCTGCGCTGATTCTCGAAGGCTAAGACCACAATCTCGTGGCGGCGTAGAGAGCGGGATGCGGGTTGCGAGTCAGTGTGGTCCGCGAAGGCTGCCCCCGCCCCCACCCGCCGTGAAAGCAAACTAGCGGCGCTGATTCTCGTGCGAATGCTTGGTGCGGATGTCGCGCGCGCGCTCGTCCATCTCGAGCGCCTCGGCGTCGCGGTGCGCGCGCCGAAGCACGACCGCGTAGTTCTCCATGAGAACCGCCAGCGTCGGATGATCGGGCCCCAGCGCTTTCTCGGCGATGGCAATGGCGCGCGGGTAGAGCGGCGCCGCGTCCTCCCAGCGTCCCTCGGCGCGGTAGACCTCCGCCAGGTTGTTGAGCGTGCTCGCCACGTTTCGATGCTCCGGTCCCAGCGATTTCTCGAGGATCACCAGCGTGCGCCTGTAGAGCGGCTCGGCCTCGGCGAAGCGCCCCTGAACGTGATAGAAGGCCGCCAGGTTGTTGAGGCTGGTCGCGACGCTCGGATGATCGGGCCCGAGCATCCGCTCCCGGATGTCCAGCGAGCGGCGGTAGAGCGGCTCCGCCTCGCCGAAGCGGCGCTGGATTCGATACAGCTCGGCCAGGTTGTTCAGCGACTCCGTCATCTGGAGGCTTTCGCGGCCGGGTCCGGGATCGAGGATGGCCAGCGCCCGGAGGTAGGCCGTCTCGGCGTCCGTGTAGCGGCCCTCGTCGAAGTAGAGCAGTCCGAGATTGCCGAGCGTCGCGCCCAGGTCTCCGTGCCGCGGACCCAGCCGCGCCTCACGGATGGCAATGGCCCGGACGTAGAGCGGCTCGGCGTCGCGATAGCGGCCCTGCACGCGGTAGAGCTCGCCGAGATCGTTCAGCGTGCTCGCCAGCGCCGGGTGATCGGGCCCCATGGCGCGTGCCTGGATGGCGAGCGTGCGACGGTAGAGCGGCTCGGCGTCGCGGTAGCGCCCCTGCGCATAGTAGAGCGCGGCCAGGCCGCCCAGCGGCGTGGCAATCCGGATATGGTCTGGGCCGACGGCCTGCTCGATCACGGCCAGCGCGCGCCGGTAGAACGGCTCCGCGTCGCGGTAGCGCCCCTGATCCTTATAGAGACCGCCCAGGTTCGAGAGCGGCGCCGCGACCTCGAGAGCGCTGGGCCCCAGGGCTTTTTCATAGATGCCGAGCGCGCCGCGGTAGAGCGGCTCGGCCTCGGCAAAACGTGCGCGGGCCTGGTATGAGCGCGCGAGACCGTTCATGGCCGCGGCCGTCGCGGGGCCCTCGGGACCTGCCGCATTCTCGGCGATGGTCATGGCGCGCCGGAAGAGCGGCTCCGCGGCGGACGCGAGCCCTTGCTGGAGCCACGCGTCGCCGAGATTGATGAGAGGCGGACCGAGAATGGGGTCGCCGGGCGGCACGGCCTTCTCGGTCACGGAGAGCGCCCGACCCAGAAGCGGTGCCGCCATGCCGTATCGCCCCTGTTCGCGGTAGAAGAGCCCGAAGGCGGTCAAGCTCTGGGCGAGCCGCAGGTCCGACTCGCCGAAGCCCTCAGCCTTGGTGACGGCGGCGGCGAAGAGCCGTTCGGCGTCCGCGGTCCGCCCGTCCTGCCACGCGCGATCGGCCGCGCCCATCAGCGCTTCCCAGCCAGGGGACTGGGCGGCAGCCCACGCCGGCCAGAGCAGCAGCGCGAGCGCGAGGGCCCGGATCACCGCGCCGAGGGAAAGGACGGAGGGCGCTTCTCGCGGATCGCCCGCATACCCTCCCGGACGTCCTCGCCCATGAAGGTCAGCATCTCGAGGGCGAGCGACTGATCGAAGATCGGACCCGCCTGCCGGAGCCAGTTGTTGAGCGCGCGCTTGGTGAACCTGATCGAGGTCTGGCTGCCGCGCGCCAGCGACTCCGCCACGGTCCACGCGACGTCCATGACCTTGTCGGCGGGCACCGCGCGGCTGACGAGGCCGATGCGCTCCGCTTCACGCCCGTCGAGAAAGTCGCTCGTCAGGAGGTAGTACTTGGCCTTCGCCATGCCGCAGAG
>WNFP01005180.1_pt1 | contig 10475 bp, 5 predicted proteins | sample 5400201 | NCBI WGS metagenome assembly WNFP01 (sample SAMN13153355, study PRJNA577476) | soil metagenome | isolation source: 115 cm saprolite under Madrone tree | place: USA:California | collected 2016-06-14
CTTATATTTATGAAAAAAATTCTCTTTGCATTAAGCATGCTGGCTTTTGTTGTGTCTGCACTTCCGCAGGCGCGCGGCGCCGACGTAACAGTTGATTTCATCTATGACAATCTTTCCGGTGGAAACTGGATCGACGTCGAAGGCTACGGATACGGTTGGCAGCCAGACGCAGCAGTGAGCGATCCGAACTGGCGGCCTTACAGCGATGGCTATTGGGCTTACACCGATTACGGTTGGACGTGGATTTCCTACGAAGATTTCGGCTGGGCCACGTATCACTATGGTCGGTGGGCTAACCTGGGGGATTACGGCTGGGTTTGGTTTCCGGGAACCGACCTGGATTGGGGACCAGCCTGGGTTTCGTGGCGAACAGGTGGCGATTATATCGGCTGGGCGCCGCTGCCGCCGCGCGGTCCCGGGATCGTTTATGAAGGACGGCCGATTGGCGCCAGAGTCGATATCGAGTACGACATCGGGCCGCAATATTACAACTTTTGCGATGTTCGCTTCATCGGCGAACCGGTCTTGCGAGATCGGATCTTTCCGGCAACGCAGAATGTCACCTACATCACGAACACAGTGAACGTCACCAATATCTACGTTCAGAACAATGTGGTCTATAATTACGGCCCGGATTACAACGTTGTTAGCTCTTACTCGAGCCGGCCAATTCAGCGGCTGACGATAGAGCGCGGGGCAGCAACCGATTTATCTGCAGCGGCTAGATCCGGAGGGCTTACCAAAGTGCAAGGCAACAAACTGCTGGTGGCAGCGCCGCCTAAATTCGCCGCAGCGCCTCCTAGCGGTAAGCCGCAAGCTGTGAAAGCGAAAGTCGCACAGCCAAAGTTTGAACGCGGCTGGCAGGGTGTTCAGAACAAAACTGAACTCGAACAGAAAATTAAAACGGAGAATCCCAAGAATGTTCCACCGCCAAGTCATGGGCCTGAGCGGCCAACTGTTGGCGGAGGTCCAGCTCCGGGCGGGCCTCCGACGGGGCTCTCACCATCTGAGAGAGGCAAACCCGGTCGAGCTGTTGGCCGAATGCCGCCCGGCATGACGCCTGCGGGTCCACCGGAAGGTACCTCGCCTGCGCCGCCGTTTGAGCGCGGCAAGGGCAAAGGCCGAGCCGGTCAACAGCCCGGATTCACACCTGGAGGTCCGCCTACAGGGGGCTCGCCTGCACCATTTGAACGAGGCAAACCCGGCCGTGCGGGCGCAAGAGGACAACCCGGCATGACGCCTGGGGGTGGTCCGGAAGGCATCTCGCCTGCGCCATTTGAAGGCCGTGAACGACAAGGCAAACCGGGCGCAGGAGCGCCACCGAATTTCCAGCCTTCGCCTCCAGCGCCAGAACATGGTCGGCCGCCAATTCGCAAGCTCGGCGAGAGTCCAATTCCGGGTTCAGCTGGTGGTCAAGAGAATGTTCCGAGACAAGGTCGTGGCAGAGGACCTGCGAGCGAGAGATTCGGCACTCCTCCGCCAACGGGGGCGGGTGGATACGAGCAGCGTGCTCCTGAGCACCGACCGCCGCCGCCGGCATTAAATCAACCCGGCAGTGCGCCGCCTAAAGGGGGGGCTCCTGGCGAAGCGCGCGACGCGAGAGGAACGGGACAAGGAGCGTACACGCAGCCCGGCGGACCGCCGCCGAGGGGTGGAGGGCAGCCCCCTGCAGGCGAGCGCGCCCCGAAACAACCAGAGCGCGGACAGAAAAAACCCGAAAAAGGGACTCCACCGCCGGGGCCACAATAATTCCGTCGTATTTACCACAGCGGCTCCGGAGGGAATTCCGGAGCCGCTTGTTTTGTGAAAGCTGTGATCGCTGTAGCGGCAGCTGTGTCAGCTGCAATTCTATTACGTTCGCAGGCGACACGCCTGCCTCTACAATAATTCGGCGATCTGCACGGCGTTTAATGCTGCGCCTTTGAGTAGTTGATCGCCTGACACCCAAAACGAGAGACCGTTTTCAAAAGCGCAGTCCAGGCGTACCCGTCCCACCTGACAATTGTCTTTTCCAGCCACGCTAAGCGGCGTCGGATAACGATTGCTGTGCGGTTCGTCCACCAATTCCAGTCCCGGCGCCTTCGATAAAATTTCGCGCGCTTGTTCGACAGATAGCGGTCGTTGAAACTCGGCGCTGACGGCCACTGAATGCGCGCGGTAGACTGGCACGCGCACGCACGTTGCCGAGACGCGGAGCGCCGGCGAATGCATGATCTTGCGCGCTTCGTCTTGCATTTTGACTTCTTCTTTCGTGTAACCGCTGTCGAGAAATGAATCGACGTGCGGCAGCAAATTAAACGCGATCGGGTGAGGAAAAACTGTACCCGAGGGCGGCTTGTCCGCCGTAGCCCCGCCTCTGAGGCGCGGGGCGAAGGCGGACGACCCCGATTGCTCGAACGACTCTGGATCGGCTGCCGCGTCTTTTATCTGTCTGGTTAACGCTTCAACGCCTCGCGTTCCGCTGCCAGAAACGGCCTGATAACTTGCCGCGAAAACGCGCCGAACATGAAATATCCTGTGCAACGGATAAAGCGCCATCAGCATGACCGTGGTCGTACAATTGGGATTCGCGATTAGCCCGCGATGGCGGCGCACATCGTCCGCGTTGATCTCTGGAATCACCAGCGGCACGTGAGGCTCCATTCGGAATACCGAGGATTTATCGATCGCAATCGCTTCCGCCTGGCACGCGATAGGAACATATTTTTTGGAAACATCGCCGTCCGTGCAGAAGAAAGCGATGTCGATTTTGTCGAACGACCGGTCTGCGAGTTTCTCTACGGGAACCGATTCACCACGAAACCGAACCGATTTCCCAGCCGAGCGCGCCGACGCGAGCGCGCGCAAATTTGCCACAGGAAAATTTCGCCGTTCGAGTACGCGCAACAGCTCAGTACCGGCAGCTCCAGTCGCGCCAACAATCGCGATGTGATAGCTCTTCACGGCATGTTGCTAAGTCCCTGAATGTTGTTCGGGCCCTCTCGCCACGCCGTAGCCGTGCGAAGGCGGGTCGCGCCTACGACGGCGATGTGATAATCTCTCATGCGCATGTCGATTGTAACCTCAGGGTCACGTTGTGCAAAAGAGCCTTGGCAAGCCCGGCGGTGAGCTTCACCGCAAGCGCTGCATACGGAAAACTGGAATGAAAAGCATCCATGTATCAATTCGAGATCAGCGACTCACGTTAAAAGAGAATGAGACACCAATCCGCAGTTATCCTGTGTCCACGTCGCGATTTGGTGTTGGCACGGAGGAGGGGAGCATGAAAACGCCAACGGGTCGGTTTTGCGTGGCGAAGAAGATTGGCGACGAAATGCCGAGTGGAACGATTTTCCAGAGCCGCGTCGCCCTCAAGACCGGAGACCCACTCCCTCCAACCGATGACCTGGTGATGTCGCGTATTTTATGGCTCGCCGGATTGGATGAACAGAATGCCAATACAGGCGGGCGCTTCATCTACATTCATGGGACGAAACACGAGGACAAGATCGGCACGCCCGCCAGTTGCGGTTGCGTGAGGATGCGGAATGCAGACGTGATCGAACTTTTCGACCTGGTCGAAGAAGGCGCACCAGTTGTGATCGAACAATAATTTTGAAGCTCCAAACGCCGACATCCACTTTGCAGAGAAGCATCGAGCATCAAACTCCGAAAAGCGCGACCGCAATTTGCAGGTTGAAGCCTGGCACTACTCTGGCACTTGGAGCTTGGAAGGTTGGGATTTTCAGACCGAATGACCCGGATGATACATCCAAATTTAGTGACAGGAACGTTGCTTCCCGTGTAATCTTAAACGGGTAACTGCAGCTTGCGGCGAAAGGAGGCGAGAAACATTGAAATTATTAAAAGCGATCATAATTGTGGCCGTTTTGGCCACTGCTTTGAGCTTTGGGGCTTGCTCTCAAAGGAAGGAGACCGTGACCACAAGCGCGGGAACGACCGGATACTCGAAATAAATCCGGCGGCCCGTTTGTGATACATCCAAAAAAATTGAGAAAAAGCATTGCTTCCCCGTTGTTCCCTGCCTAAACAGACCGGAGCAACTTGCGGCGAAAGGAGGCGAGATAGATTGAAACTATTGAAAACGATCATGATCGTGGCCGTTATGGTCACCGCTTTGGGACTTGGGGCTTGTGCGCAGCACAAGGAGGTTGTCACTCCACCTATGGGGAAAACCGGCAAATAGCTCCGGCTTACGGCAATTTGTTGTGGGCGGCTTCGCCCAAAGGGCCAGGTCATGGTTTGACCTGGCCTTTTTTGCTTGTGTGCTTTGAGCTCTCCAGCGGCCTGCCGTGCGCACAGTCGAACGGGCTTTAACGCTTCAACGATTCTGGCTAGACTGCGTCAATGGAGCTGAATGGCGAGCAGATTTCTCTTGTTCAACTTGCAGCGGTCGCCAGCGGAGGCGAGGCCGTTCACATTACTGATCTCGCGCGTCCGCGCATCCTTGCATCGCGCAAACTGATCGAACAAATCATCGAGCGGGACGCAGTAGTTTACGGAGTCAACACCGGATTTGGTAAGCTCGCTGACGTTCGGATTGGGCGCCACGAATTGCGCCAGCTTCAGTTGAACCTTGTGCGTAGCCACGCGTGTGGAATTGGAAATCGGCTGTCGGAGCCGGAGGTGCGCGCGATGATGTTGCTGCGCGCGAACGTCCTCGCGCTCGGCTTGAGCGGAGTGCGTTGCGAGGTCATCGAGTTGCTTTGTGAAATGCTCAACCGGCGGATCTATCCTGTGGTTCCGGAAAAAGGCTCCGTCGGCGCCAGCGGCGATCTCGCGCCGCTTTCGCATCTTGCCTTGAGTCTTGTGGGCGAAGGCGAGGCGTTGTTCGAGGGGCGGCGGATGTCGAGCGCCGAGGCACTGCGGCGCGCGCGATTAACACCACTGGAACTCGAAGCCAAAGAGGGCTTGGCACTACTCAACGGTACCCAAGCCATGCATGCCGTCGGTGGCCTCGCTCTTCTGCGCGCGCAACGTCTCGCGCGTGTCGCTGACGTCGCCGGGGCGATGACTCTCGAGGCGCTGAAAGGCACGCCAACCGCTTTCGATTTGCGGTTACAAAATGCACGTCCGCACCCGGGCCAGAAAGTGGTCGCTGAGCATCTTTTGTCGCTAATGGACGGCAGCGAAATTCGCCAGTCGCATCTCACCGACGACCCGCGCGTCCAGGATGCATACAGCTTGCGTTGCATGCCGCAGGTGCATGGAGCGGTTCGCGACGCACTCGCGCATTGCGAAGCTGTCTTGCTGATTGAATCGGCGTCGGCGACTGACAATCCGCTTGTGTTCGCTGTAGCCGGGGACGGTGACCCCGGCAAAGGCGAGGTGATTTCCGGCGGCAATTTTCATGGCGCACCGCTTGCGCTGGCATTCGATTACGCTGCCATCGCGATGGCCGATCTGATGAATATGAGCGAACGCCGCACTGACCGTTTGGTTAATCCGGATAAAAACGAAGGCCTCCCTGCGTTTCTCGCGCGACGTCCGGGTTTGGAGTCAGGCTTTATGATTGCGCAGGTGGCCGCGGCTTCATTGGTCAACGAGGCGCGCGTGCTCGCACACCCGGCGAGCGTTGACAACATCACCACATCAGGTGGAAAGGAAGATCACGTCTCCATGGGAATGACGAGCGCACTAAAGCTGCGTTCGGTTGTCGACCTTGCCGAAAATTTGCTCGCGATCGAACTGCTCACTGCTGCTGAAGGTTTGGAACATCGCAGGCCGTTGAAAGCCGGAGTTGGAGTTGAGCGAGCGCATGCCGCGATTCGTAAGATTGCGTCGCCACTCGTGCAGGATCGTCCGCTCTCTGATGATATCGCGCGTGTTGCCGAAGCGATTCGCCAGGGCGATTTTGATAACGAAGGCGAAAAGTCGTGAGCGGGAAACGAATCATGCATGCGCCGCGCGGTAGCGAGCGCACCTGCAAAGGATGGCACCAGGAAGCCGCAATGCGGATGTTGATGAACAATCTCGATCCGGATGTCGCTGAGAATCCGGAACAGCTGGTCGTCTACGGCGGAACGGGCCGCGCTGCCAGAAGTTGGGAGGCGTTCGACGCGATTGTTCGCTCGCTGCGCGAGCTCGAGAATGACGAGACGCTGCTCGTCCAATCTGGCAAACCGGTGGGCAAATTCCGGACACACGATGAAGCACCACGCGTCCTCATCGCGAACTCAAATCTTGTCGGCCAATGGAACAACTACCCTGAGTTCAATCGCCTCGAGCGAATGGGCTTGACGATGTACGGGCAAATGACAGCCGGCTCGTGGATCTACATCGGCAGCCAGGGAATTGTGCAGGGAACATATGAAACTTTTGCCGCTGCGGGTCGAAAGCATTTCGACGGCTCACTAAAAGGAAAATTCGTGTTGACCGGTGGCCTGGGCGGAATGGGCGGCGCACAACCGTTGGCTGCGACAATGAACGGCGCGGTTTTCCTCGGTGTTGAAGTTGATCCTGCGCGGATCGAAAAGAGATTGAAGAGTGGTTATTGCGACGAGATCGCACATTCACTCGATGAAGCACTGAAGTTGATCGAAAAGGCGCGCAAAGATCGAAGCTCAATTTCAGTCGGGCTCGTTGGAAATTGTGCAGATGTCCTCCCGGAAATTGTAAAGCGGGGAATTATTCCTGACGTTGTGACGGATCAAACCAGCGCACACGACGCGTTAAACGGATACGTGCCGCACGGAATGTCGCTTGAGGACGCGCTCGCATTGCGCCGGAAAAATCCGGACGCATACATCGAGCGCGCGATGGAATCGATGGCGGTTCACGTCGACGCCATGCTCGTGCTGCAAAAGATGGGAGCAGTGACGTTCGATTACGGAAACAACATTCGCGCTCAGGCAAAAAAAGCCGGCGTAAAAAACGCATTTGATATTCCCGGGTTCGTTCCCGAATACATTCGTCCGCTGTTTTGCGAAGGGCGCGGTCCATTCCGCTGGGTCGCTTTGAGTGGCGATCCAGAAGACATAAGGCGCACGGACAAGCTCGCGCTGGAATTATTTCCCAAAAACCAAACGCTTGCGCGCTGGCTCGAGCTGGCCGAGGCGCGAATTCAATTTCAAGGATTGCCCGCGCGGATTTGCTGGCTTGGGTACGGCGAACGTGCCGAGTTCGGCCTGGCGATGAACGAATTGGTGAAGCGCGGTGAAATCAAAGCGCCGATCGTGATCGGCCGCGATCACCTCGATTCCGGCTCGGTCGCATCGCCCAATCGCGAAACCGAAGGGATGCTCGATGGCAGCGATGCGATTGCCGATTGGCCACTGCTCAACGCGCTCATCAATACCGCAGCCGGTGCATCGTGGGTGTCGATCCACAACGGTGGCGGCGTTGGCATCGGCTTCTCGCAGCACGCCGGCATGGTCGTCGTCGCCGATGGCACCGAAAATTCCAAGCGCCGCCTCGAGCGCGTTCTCACCAGCGATCCCGGTACCGGCATTCTTCGCCACGCCGATGCTGGTTATTCTCGCGCGATCGAGTTCGCTGCTGCTAACAACATCGATATCCCCATGCAGCCGGTGCGGCGAGATTGATGTTGTAGCCGGCATCGGTGATGCCGGTAGGCTGGGCCGGTTCAAAGCGGTCCGTGGGTCACCGACCCCGGCTACAACGCGCGCGCGATAGGCACGGATATTTTTGCGGCACCTTGCGTATCGGCTTACTAATCCACCGCAATCGTATGCAAAAGTTGATCGAGTGTGTGCCAAATTTTTCTGAAGGGCGCGATCAGAACGTGATTCGCCAGATCACGGATGCAGTTAAATCGGTGGAGGGCGTTTCACTGCTCGACATTGATCCCGGGGCAAGCACGAACCGGACGGTGGTGACCTTCGTTGGGAGCCCTGACGCCGCGGTAGAAGCGGCGTTTCGCGCAATTAAAAAAGCGGCAGAGCTCATCGATATGCGCAAACACAAAGGCGCGCATCCACGCATGGGCGCAACCGATGTCTGCCCATTCATTCCGGTGAGCAATGTAAGTTGGGACGAAGCCGTCGAATGCGCGCGCAAATTAGGCAAACGCGTCAGCGAAGAATTGAAAATCCCGGTGTATCTCTACGAGAAAGCAGCGAAGGACAAATCACGATCGAATCTCGCCGTGATTCGCGCAGGCGAATACGAGGGTTTTTTCGAAAAAATAAAACAGCCCGAATGGAAACCGGATTTCGGGCCAGCCGTTTTCAATGAGAAATCGGGCGCGACTGTGATCGGTGTTCGCGATTTTCTGGTAGCTTACAACGCAAACCTGAACACAAAATCTGTGCGCCGCGCGAACTCTGTTGCGTTTGACGTGCGAGAGCAGGGGAGGGTAAAGACGGAAGACGGCACGCCTTCGGGCAAACCAGTTTTGGGCTTAAACGGCGAACCCGTTCGGATTCCCGGGATACTGAAACATGTAAAGGCGATCGGCTGGTTCGTGAAGGAATACGGAATCGCGCAGGTCTCGATGAATCTGACCAACATCGAAGAAACGCCGTTGCACGTAGCATTCGATGCCTGCGTTCAAGCCGCAGCGGAGCGAGGACTGCGCGTAACCGGCTCGGAGATTGTCGGCATGGTACCAAAAAAATCGCTCGTAGATGCCGGTCGGTATTTTCTTCGCAAACAGCGATGCTCTGAAGGCGCTTCGGAGGAAGAGTTGATGGACATCGCGATTCGCTCGATGGGCCTTGGGGAACTGAAACCTTTCGATCCAATCGAAAAAGTGATTGAATTAAAGATTCAATCTACTGAGTCAAAAAAGTCCCTCGTAAAAATGAATGTGCGCGAGTTTTGCAATGAAACATTGAGCGATTCGCCTGCGCCTGGCGGTGGTTCCGTGGCAGCGTTAATGGGAGCTTTGGGTGCATCGTTAGGCGGAATGGTGGCGAACCTTTCCGCCGGGAAACGCGGCTGGGACGATAAGCTCGAATATTTCAGCGACTGGGCAGTCAAAGCGCAGCAACTCAAGGACGAATTGCTGTCGTTAGTCGATGAAGATACGGCGGCGTTCAACAAAGTGATGGATTCATTTGCGCTACCAAAAGCGTCAGCGGAAGAGAAGACGGCGCGTTCGGCTGCGATTGAAGCGGCGACGAAATACGCGGCGGAAGTACCTTTGAAAGTCATGGAAACGGCATCAAAATCGTACGCGTTGCTGGCGGAAATGGCGGAAAAAGGAAATCCGGCCTCTATCTCGGATGTGGGTGTCGGGGCGCTGGCCACTCGCGCATGTATTGAAGGCGCGGCGTTGAATGTCCGAATCAATCTGGCACAACTGAAGGACGAAAAGGTGAAATCGGATCTGCTCGACAAAATGGGGAAGATCTTCCTCAACTCCAGTGAACAATTCTTAAGCATCTTCAAGATCGTCCTGGATAAATTGAACAAGGCTTGAAGTCGCTCACTCTTCTTCACGCGTCACAACTAGTCACGCTCTCGGGGCCGACACGTCCGCGCGCTGGCAAGGAATTGTCCGAGCTCGGAATTATTCGCGATGGCGGAATGCTGGTTCGTGACGGCAAGATCGACAGTGTCGGCCCGAGCGATGAGATCGAAAAGAAATCGCGGGGCGCGGAGATCGTTGATGCCGGTGGGCGCGTTGTGTTGCCGGGATTCGTCGATGCGCACACGCATTTGGTTTTTGCAGGAAATCGGCTCGACGATTTTGAACGGCGTGCACGCGGCGAAAGTTATGAGCAAATCGCGAAGGACGGCGGCGGAATCTGGTCAACGGTTGAGAAAACGCGCGCCGCGACCGAGGACGAACTTTTCGAAACCGCTAAAAAGCGCGTCGATTGGGTTCTCAAGTGCGGCACGACAACAATTGAAGCGAAATCGGGTTACGGGCTGACTCTCGATGATGAATTGAAGATTCTGCGCGTAATCCGGCGATTGAATCACGAGACGCCACTCGAAATTGTCCCAACGTTTCTTGGCGCGCACGCAGCGCCGCGCGATATGACACCGAATGAATACGTCGAGCTTGTGATCGACGAGATGTTGCCGCAGATCGCGCGCGCAAAACTCGCGGAGTTTTGCGATGTATTTTGTGAGCACGGCTACTTCGACGTCGAACAATCCAGGAGAATCTTGACGGCAGCCAGGAAGCTCGGACTACGGCTCCGAATTCATGCCGATCAACTAAGTAACTCTGGCGCGGCGAAACTTGCCGCAGAATTGAAAGCGGCGACGGCTGATCATCTGGAAAAAACAGATGAGCAGGGAATTGCGGCAATGAAATCTGCCGGCGTGCAACCGGTGCTTTTGCCGGGTTCCGTTTATGCCCTCGGGTCGTCGGGTTATCCGCGCGCGAGAGAGATGATCGAGGTCGGTCTCGCGGTTGTACTTGCGACCGATTTCAACCCTGGTTCATCACCGACCGCTTCGATGCCTATGATTCTCTCGCTCGCCTGCACACAAATGAAAATGTCGCCGCCGGAAGCGGTAACGGCAGCGACGATCAATGCTGCTCATAGCCTTAGTCG
>WNFP01005181.1_pt1 | contig 10474 bp, 12 predicted proteins | sample 5400201 | NCBI WGS metagenome assembly WNFP01 (sample SAMN13153355, study PRJNA577476) | soil metagenome | isolation source: 115 cm saprolite under Madrone tree | place: USA:California | collected 2016-06-14
CTGTTCTTCGCGCTGTTGGTGATCGCAGTGAGCTTCATTCCGGTGTTTTCACTCACCGGACAAGAAGGTCGCCTCTTCAAACCTCTCGCGTTCACCAAGACATTTGCCATGTTCTTCGCCTCGCTGCTCGGTGTGACGCTCGTGCCGGTGCTGATGTTGCTGTGGGTTCGCGGAAAGATCACGCCGGAGACCAAGAATCCGGTGAACCGTTTCCTCATCTGGGCCTACCGCCCGTTGGTGCACTTCGTGCTGCGTTATCGCTGGGCAACGTTGCTGACAGCCGTCCTCATCCTCGGCGGAACCGTTTACCCATTCCTGAAACTCGGCAAGGAGTTCATGCCGCCGCTAAACGAGGGCGACATACTTTTTATGCCAACGGCGGTGCCCGGTATCTCTATTGACGAGGCCAGTAAGATTTTGCAGATCCAGGACCGCATGCTCCGGGAATTTCCGGAAGTCGAGAACGTCTTCGGCAAGGCCGGCCAATCGGAGACGTCCACCGACCCTGCGCCGCTTTCGATGATCGAGACGGTGGTAAAACTTAAGCCGCAGAGCCAGTGGCGTCCCGGTATGACGTGGGAAGGATTGCTTGCCGAGATGAACGAGAAACTCAAAACGCCGGGGATGGCAAACATCTTCTGGATGCCGATCCAGACACGCACCGAAATGCTCAACACCGGTTTCCGTTCGGTTCTCGGCATCAAAGTCTTCGGTCCTGACCTTGCTACAATCCAAGACATCGGCGTGCAGATTGAGAAATTGCTGAGCGGCTTTCCGAACACTCGCAGTGTATTCGCCGAGCGTACCACGGGCGGCTATTTCCTCGATTTCACTGTGAATCGCCAGACCGCTGCGCGCTACGGCCTCACTGTGGGCGACGTGAACGAGATTATCGAAACGGCCATCGGCGGCAAGACCATCGCCACGACCGTCGAAGGGCGCGAGCGTTACCCAATCAACGTCCGCTACGCGCGCGACTTCCGTGATGACCTTGACGCGCTCAAGCGCGTGCTCGTGCCGCTGCCGACGAGCGCAACGGAGGCAGCGCCGATGACGCTCACATCCGCTGGTGCGCGGAGCGCGATAGAGTCGACGGCCAGCCCAACGTTGCCGCAGATACCGATCTCCATGCTCGCCGATGTTTCCTACAAGACCGGTCCGCCTTTTATCCGCAACGAGAACGGCCAGCTCGTCGGCTTCGTCTTTGTAGACATCACAAGTAGTGATATCGAAGGCTACGTAAAGGCCGCGTCGAAGCGCATCCATGACGCGGTGCAATTTCCGCCTGGCTTCTACATTCAGTGGGCCGGGCAATTCGAGTATCTCAAGAGCGCGGAGGAGCGGCTCAAAATCGTCGTCCCCTTCACGCTGCTCATCATTCTGCTGCTCATCTACTTGAATACCCGGAGCATGGTGAAAACGAGTATCGTGCTTCTTGCCGTGCCCTTCTCGCTGGTGGGCGCGTTCTGGTTTCTCTATTTGCTCGGCTACAACATGAGCGTGGCCGTATGGGTCGGCCTTATCGCGCTGGCCGGGCTTGACGCGGAAACTGGCGTCGTGATGCTGCTGTATCTCGACCAAGCCTGGGACAGATTTCGCGCCGCGGGCCGCATGAACTCGACGACCGACTTGCAGGGCGCGGTCATTGAAGGGGCCGTCCAGCGCATCCGCCCGAAGATCATGACAATCTGCGCTATTCTTTTTGGGCTGCTTCCCATCATGTGGGCGCCTGCCACACAAAGCGGAGCCGACGTGATGAAGCGAATCGCCGCGCCGATGGTCGGCGGCGTCATTACCTCCGGCATTCTGGAATTGCTCCTCTACCCGGTGATATACACTCTCTGGCGCAGACGGCATCTGGCAGCGCTACTCGCCCGCCCAAGCAGTGTGGCCGCCGTGGACGAAGCGCTTATTCCCGTTGCAGTCGCTCCTTCCTACCCTTCACAAGCGCTCGGCCCAGGAGCAATGCGCTCGCCCATTGCACCGAACGCTCGCGGCTCTTCCAAGGCGGAGCGGCGTTCGCCCTCGCGCCGCCGTGCGCTCGTCGCGGTCCTTCTCCTCATCCTCGCCGTTGGTTCGGGCGGATTCTTTGCCTGGCAGAAGCTCGCTGGCACGGGCACCCCCGATAAAGCCGTTTCCAGCGCTCCGTTTGCGACACAACAGGTGCAAGGGCTAACCGTGAACTTTCTTCATCCAAAAGGCCAGTTACAAAGGGCGGTGAATGATGTCGTCATCGAGTTTCGTGACACCGCCAGCGGCGAGCTGGTCGATGTCGGCACCGTGAAGTTCGATCTCGACATGAACATGCCCGGAATGGTGATGCACGACGGTTCGACCATCCAGCGAACCGGCACGCTCGGCCGATACCGCGCCAAAGTGGAACCTGAAATGGGCGGCGACTGGATGGCCGCGCTCCACTTCGAAGGCCCGCGCGGCAAGGGACAGGTTAGCTTCTCGGTGAATGTTAAGCTATAGGCGTCGGCACGAAACGCCGAGGGCTATGCGCCTGGAGCGGTGGGAATGGAAAGCATCAAACCAGATTCAGATGCTGCCCTGATAGGTTGTTTGGGTGGCGACGCGCTGATGGTTCAGCGCAACCCGCGATCGGGCCCCGGCGTGATTCCCTCCTTGATGCGCTCTTTGGCGGAATCGGGAAGGCGAGTCGGCAAGATTTTCTCCGCGTACCCGAGGATCGAGCGGTTAGCTTTGCGAATGAACGCGAGGTCCTCCGCGAAACGCGCGCACCCATCGCAAATTCTGAGATGAAGCCAAGTAGTGAGCCGTTTGTGCAGCACCAGCCGGCGGTCCATAGACTGCGACAACAGATAGGTCATGTCCTTGCAAGACGGAGTGATCGTCTCGATCCAGATAACTATCCTTTTGGTAAGCCAGCTGTTTGGCTTGAGATTTGACATCTCAAATAGGCTTCCCGGTATTGCCGCTACGACGCGCGCGATGAAAGGAGTTAGGTCTCTCAGGAGGTTGCGGGACGGCCGGTGAGTTGTGCGGATTCATGGGATCAGAGCGATCTCTTATCTACTTAGTCGCACGAAGAAGGCGAAACTTAATATTTTTTGCGGCTTCGCCGTCTACTCGGTTGTAAGCAAGGCACGCTTTCTTATCGGTGCGATATTACACTGTCGCCGAACGCAAAGTGTACGGTTGCCTCCCCCTGCGCAATCACCCGGGTTTTTTTTCTCGCAGCGCCTGCTTTAACCGTTCTTTCGATGAATCGGGGAGAGCCTCAAGACAGAAGTCATCCACGTGCTCAGGTAGCGAAGAGGATATTTTCCGCAATGCCCGGAGCTGCTTTTCGTACCGCTGACACCAGACACAAATAAGATAATGAAACCGAAGTTTAACCCGAGTCGCAATTGGCAGTTTCACCTCCATTGATCGCGATAAGAGCCTTACGACCTCCCGGCATTTAGGCGTGTGGTTGGCAATAAAGCTCACTAACAACCTTTCAATCCAGTTCCGCCCCGTAAGGAGAGAGGGATTTTCTACAGGTGAAAAGGAAGATTTATCAATGCCGCTCATCGGTCCCGCCACTAATCCTCGGCTTCTTTTCAAACCAATTCAACTCCAGACACTCGCGGAGAGCCATGCGCGCCCGGTGTAGCATGACCCAAAGGTTGTTCTGCGAGATCCGGAGCGCCTCGCAAATCTGCCCAGTGTCCATCTCCTCCATCTCCCGAAGCATAAAGACGTCTGCGACGCGCTCCGGCAGTTTATCCAGGCAACTCCGAAACGTCTCCCAGAACTCTTTGCGATCCAATGCGGCCTCCGGGTTGGGTTTCCATTCGGCGGGGCCAAGATCGTGATTCCAACCCTGATCAATGAATTTGTGAAACATCTCGTCTTTGAGAAACTCTAAGTCGGTAAACGAGCCCTCGTGGGCAAGCTTCCGGAAATAATCGCAGATCTTGTTTTTTTAAATACCACAAAGCCAACTTCGCTCGGACGAGCTTCCCCCAAATTTGTATGCGTCCGGACCGCCGCGAAGAGCGTCTCCTGCACAAGGTCTTCGGCCACCTCAGGATGTCGCACCCGCAGGAGCGCGTACCGGTAAAGAAAATCGCCGTGCTGGTCCACCCAGCTATCCGGATTGACGCTCCTTGGTGATTGTCGAGCCGCGTCGGTAGCGCTGCTAATTGGCAGCTTCATCTCCGTTAGCGTAGCAAGGCGAAGCCCTCGGAGCGAAGAAATTTCAGCCCATCCTGTTGTAAGGTTTTTACCCCTGAGTCCGACGAAAGTTCGTAAAGGTTGCTTCGCGTAGCCTAAGTCGGAAATCTCGAAAACCTATGGAAAAAACTCGTGTTCTTATCCTTGGTGGCGGTTTCGGTGGTCTATACGCGGCGCTTGAGTTCGAAAAACTCCGTAATCCTGATTTCGAAGTTACGCTGATTAGTCAGGAAAACTTCTTCCTATTCACGCCAATGCTCCACGAAGTAGCGGCAAGCGACCTCGACGTAACGCACATCGTCAATCCGATCCGCAAGATGTTGCGGCACGTTCGATTCTTTGAGGGCGAGGTTCGATCTGTTCACCTGGCGGAGCGCCGTGTCGTCGTCGCGCACGGGTTTGACCGGCACACTCATTCGCTGGAATACGACCACATTGTCTTCGGACTCGGTTGCGTGATAAATTTTTACAACATCCCTGGTCTCCGAGACAGAGCAGTTCCAATGAAGTCTCTCGGGGACGCCATTGCCCTACGAAATCGTCTGATTGAGCATCTCGAGGAGGCGGGCACTGACTGTGCCGAGAAGGATCGTTTGGCGCTCCTGACATTCGTCGTTGCCGGGGCCGGATTTGCCGACGTTGAAACAACCGGCAGTATAAACGATCTTTTGAAAGGGACTCTCCCCTATTATCCGAACCTCAAACCCGAGATGCTCCGCGTCGTTTTGGTTCATCCCGGTGATTATGTTCTTCCTGAGCTTGGCGAACAACTCGGCCGCTACGCCAGCGGCAAGCTCGCCGAGCGCGGCGTGGAGATTCGTCCCAACACGAAAGTGAAGGCGCTAACATCAAGGGCAGTAGAACTAACCGACGGCACCCGAATCGAAAGTTTTACCCTGGTCTGGACAGCGGGCACGTCACCGCACCCGTTGCTCAATCAACTGGATATTCCAAAGGAGCGCGATCGTCTCAAGGTCAATGCTGCAATGGGCGTTGAGGGTTTTTCTGGCGTGTGGGCGCTCGGTGACTGTGCTGTCATTCCCGATGAACGGGGCGGATATCACCCACCAACCGCGCAACATGCCTCACGTGAAGGCAAGGTGCTGGCGCACAACATTGTCGCCAGCGTTCGCGGCGAGGCCTTGATGCCTTTCCGGTTCAAGACCCTGGGTCTGCTGGCGTCGATCGGTCGTCGCACTGGCGTTGCCAGAATTCTTGGCATCAACTTCTCCGGGTTTCTCGCTTGGTGGCTTTGGCGTACGATTTATCTACTAAAACTACCTCGCATAGAAAAAAAGTTGCGCGTGGTACTCGATTGGACTCTGGACCTCTTCTTCTCAAAAGATTTCGTCCAGTATCTTCACGAACGCTCGCCAGCAATCGACGACCCAGCGACATCCGGTCCCTCGGGCCGGCCTGTAGACTCCAACGAACGATCCGCCGGCTTGTATCCACGATCACCCGACCTGACCCCGAACATGCAGAAAAGATTTGGACGCGTAATTAATAGATCGTTCCGGGGCTGCTGAACAGGGTGCTTCAATGAAATGGCGCTGGCGCATAATCGGGCGGCCGACGCGCCAACTGAGCCAGGAGGCGGTGCCAGCGTAGACCAGGGCGCACCAGACCATGTAGCCGGGAATGGCGAAGCTGCGCCCGCTCAAATGGAAGGTCACGTTTCCTGATAGCATCCACAGGACGCCGATGAAGCTGCTGAGGAGGAGCGAAGACTGCAGGAGCCCGATGCCGAGGTCAGCCGATAGCTCGGTCAGATGGCGGGCGTCCTCGTGGATGCGCTGGTCGGGGTTGGAGGCCATCTCGCCTGCATTGCCGAGGCGAAAGGCGCGTCGAGGCTTGAACGATCAGGACCTCTGACAGAGCACGGAAACATTATCAAACCTCCCCAGCATTTAGCGCACACGTTTAGTTAGACCGATGCTGGACTCGGCGCAGCGGTCTTCTACGCTTGAACCGTTATTTCCTAACATAGGCTCCGAACACGATCCCCCCATGACTGGAATGGTCTGTTCCGATACGTTTTCTGCTAGCTGCTGGCTTTTGAGGTCAGGGCGAGGGAGCGTATCTCGACGCGGTGGACCAATGAGCTTCGAACAAACATCCATGTTTACCCGACCTGTAACTTATTGAAAGCTCTCTAAGTCTAGACGTATACACGCGAACAGTTGTTTACGCATTTCTAATTAAGGGTCGGAGTTCGAGTCGAATCGCGGAACACTTGGATGTTTCTCTACTTACAATTCAAGAAGAGTCTGTTTCTTTTCAAGAGATGTGTAAGGAAAGCGCGATATCCCCGACAAACATTATAAACATGAGAATTCGTTCTCTCAAAGGTTCCGCTCGTCGCGGCTTTGATGGGTGCTGCGATTCTGGTTGCTGACTTTAACGGCAATCTCGTAAGCATCTGACGGCGACTGGGTAGCGAATCGGCGCGGCAGATTGCTTACGAGCTCGTGGAGTCGCCGCGCGTCGAACGAACCATCAAAGTTGACATTGTAGAATATGAAAGACGAACAAAACAAAATCGATACTGTGTCTTCTTCGACACAGTCCCCTCCGCCGGCGAGCCAAGACATTAACTCTCACTGGCGTGGCGTCGTCAGGCGACGATCCTTTCTGAAGGGTCTCGGCATGGCCGGCGCAACCTTATTGCCAGCCAGTGCACTATTGATGACCAAAGCCAAGGCGCAGCAGGAGGATAGCAATAGAAGTGGAGATAGAAGCGGCAGCCTGACCAGAGGCGATGCTGCAATCCTGCGGTTCCTGGGCGCGGCCGAAATCCTTGAGAGCGATCTATGGATACAATACTGGGAACTCGGAGGAACCCAGGACAACGAATTCGCGACTGCCACCGGGGGGAACCCGCGCTACACGGAAGCCCTTCAGATTCTTGATGGCGACCAGCCCCAGTATATCCACGACAATACAGACGATGAGATCAGCCACGCGGCCTTCATAAGGGCTTACTTAGCTTCCAAAGGCGCCTCGACCGCCGAGCTTGATCTCCTTAATGGCCCTCACTTTCGCACATTGCCGGGTAGTACGGCGACAGGGTCCTCAGGAAAGAACCGGCTCACAAACCTCATGCAACTCAACGTGGACACCAGTTTTTGGACTCGGTATCGCATCGACAATGAAAACCCCGATCTCGATCCTAACTTCACGTTTCCCCAAGCAGTCAATCCCCCCGGAGGGATTAAGAATCGGACGGCAATTCCCAGAAATGATGCCGACATCGGCACCAGTACCCCTGGTAACCTCACCGACCACCTGAAAGCGATTGCCTTCACGGCTGGATTTCACTTTGCCTTTATTGAGCAAGGTGGTACCAGCCTCTACCCTTCGCTGGCTCAGAGGGTAACCGATCCGGAAGTTTTGCGAATCCTGCTTAGTATCGGCCCGACCGAGACGCAGCACTTTCAGACCTGGCAGGACAAGGCAGGCAATGCGACTCCGCTGACCGACATAGATCCCGTAACTGGGTCATCGGTGACGTTTCTGGACCTCACTACAAACCAGCCGCAGTCGTTGCAGGCCAACCTGATCATGCCTGAGCCGACTCCATTCCTGAGCCGAAACTTCCCGGTCTGTTCGATTATTCGCCCAACCAATACAAAGGGGGCTGCAATGGGGGCCGTGAGGGCTCTTGCTGCGGACGGACTTTTCATTGGACAGACGAACGAGTTTGTTGAGTTGCTCACCGATCTCGCAGCGGATGCGGACGCAGCCAGACGCGAGTTCGAAAACGACGAGTCTTAAAAGCGCTGTCTTTTGAAGGGAGACGCTCCGTTGTCGCCTAGGCGATGACGGAGCGGCTCGACTGAAAACTAAGCAGCGCTGCGGAGCCGCAACCAAAAGGGGACGCTGTGTCGGCGAGCCTGGAGGGGCGTTGGTTCCGCCGTCGCAAAGGGTATGTAAAGAACGACTAGGAACTTGGGAGACACTGAGGTCCAGGGACCAGGAAACTGGCCTCAGCCTGAGACGGGAATAAATAACCGGAATGGGCGGTGGTCTGATCATTCAAAGCGCGCGTCACCCTGTATTGTGTAAGGATTTGAAGATTTCTCCGACGAATAAACGTATTCAAATATGAAAGCGGCAGCCTGCGATTTTCGACGCGCTTGCCGCGTCCCATCATCTCACAACGAGGCGCTTCGCTTCAGGCGGGAGGAACTGACCCGCTCCCGGCGTAAGTGCCGGCTCCAACTATGAAAAAACTGACAAATCTACTTCGCAGCGGTTACGAGCTGCTTGTTGCCGGCTGCGCGGTCCTGCAATCGCCGTTTCTGCTCGCGCTGCGACTCTACTTTTTCTGGCAGCTTTTTCTCACCGGTAAAGGCAAGCTTGAAAACATCGGGAAAGTCACGGAGTTCTTCGGAAGCCTTGGAATTCCGCTGCCCGCTTTGAATGCGTATTTTATAGGTTCGCTCGAATGTTTCGGCAGCTTGCTCTTAATTATCGGCTTGGCATCGCGACCTCTGTCTTTGCTGATAGTAATCTCGATGATCGTTGCTTATCTCACTGCGGATTTCGAGGCCGTATCGAATATTTTCAGCGATCCTGACAAGTTCGTGAAGGCCGATCCCTTCCCGTTTCTACTAACTGCGTCGATTGTTTTTGTCTTCGGACCTGGGAGATTCTCGGTAGATGCCCTGTTAAAATGGGGGGTGAGAAAACTTGCCGAAGAGAGACGTATCGCCAGCGATCCAAATAGAGCGGACATAAAACTTGGTGACGTCAAGGTGTGAGTTCTGGGCGTTCAAATAATTATAAGAAGAGAGAGCGTTTCGGAGGTTCTGGTGCAAATTTTCTTAAGTATATGTTTTTGTCTGGCGAGAAGGCTTTGCAGCGATTGTGTTTGATACGGCGAAGCTTGTTGCGCGGGAGGAATCACCTCTGATTATCGCGAATGTGCATTATGGGACGATAGAAGAGCGAATGAACTGGTTGCGCCCGCATCACACAATTTGCCGAGATACTAGGGAGGTCCAACGTGCCAAGCACGGGAATATTTTCTGCGAAGCGACATCTGACATTCTGAAGGAATGAAACGTTTACTCGCAGTCATTGTCTCGCTTTCATTCTATTCCTCGACGTTTGGCATGGAAGCGTGGGAATCGAACTACACGCGATTGCTGCAGAAGTATGTGAGAACCTCGGGAGTCCAGTACTTAGCTTGGAAAGAGAACAGCTCTGATGTTCAAGCCTTAAAGGAAATTATAAATCAGATCGGTGCTAGCGGCCCGTCGTCGCAAGAGCGCGAGACGCAGTTGGCCTATTATATCAATGCTTATAACGCTTTGGTGCTCGCGGGCGTTTTGGATCGCTATCCACTCAGAAGCGTGCGTGATGTTGCGCCTTTCTACGGTTTTTTTACCCAGAACAACATCACCGTTGCCGGAAAGAGGACGAGCCTCTACGCGCTGGAGAGGAAGCTGCTCATTCCGAGGTTTCAGGAGCCGCGCATTCATTTCGCCATTAACTGTGCAAGCCGGAGTTGCCCGCCTCTCCGATCAGAGGCTTACACGGCGGAGAGACTCGACCAGCAATTGAACGAAATGACACGTGCGTTCTTGAATAACAATCCGGAAGCGATCAAACCGACGGGAAACGGTTACGCCGTATCAAAAATCTTTGATTGGTACAAAGATGGTTTCGTAGCCTCGGGCGGTACAGTCGGTTTCATCAATAAATATCGCAACGAAACCGTTCCGCCAGACGCGAAGATTTCCTTCCAGGATTACAACTGGAACCTGAACGAGGCTGAGTAGGCGATGAATGGAGTAAGGAGTATGGAGTGTCGGAGTACTGCAGTTAAACGAGTCGCTGGGAAAGACAGCTCTTGGCGGGCGCACATCCAGCGTTAAAAAACTGGGATAAGTTTTTTCGTTTCTCCAGAGCTTCACTCTGTCGAGGATCTGACTAGAACACATGAAAATTTCAATTATCATCCCGTGCTGGCGCGACGCAACGGCGTTGGTGAGGCTAGTGGATCGGCTCCGGAATGCACCAGATACGCAATGGATCGCCGTCCTGGTCAATCCAGTTCGGTCGACGGTAGCAGATTTGGAAAGAAAAGGGGTCGAGTGCTTCAGCTTCCCGTCGCCTAACCGCGGCGCCCAAATGAATCGAGGCGCCGAGCTGGCAACCGGTGACGTCCTGCTGTTCCATCACGTTGATTCGCACTTGACGCTTGAACATCTCGAATCCTTACGAAAAGCGATGGCGACATCGAAGGTTATCGGCGGAGCCTTTTATCGCAAGTTCGACG
>WNFP01005182.1_pt1 | contig 10474 bp, 11 predicted proteins | sample 5400201 | NCBI WGS metagenome assembly WNFP01 (sample SAMN13153355, study PRJNA577476) | soil metagenome | isolation source: 115 cm saprolite under Madrone tree | place: USA:California | collected 2016-06-14
TGGCGCTGGTGTCCCAGTACGCGTGGAAAGGGAAGATGAACCAATAATTGTCGTTCACGAAAGCGGGCTCAATTTCGTCTTTCACGTTGGCCGGCGCGCTGTTGAGCTGTGACCGGTTGTAGGTAACCTTGACCGGTTTGCCCTCCTTGTCTTTTGTTTCGTACGTGACCTGGCCGGTCTTGGGCTCCCAAGTCCAGGTACGGGAGAGATTCACTTTCAAAGCCGGTAGATCGAGGTTGAACGTATAGCGCACCGCCTCAATTTGCCCGTAGGAATCCAGGCCATAAGTCTTGGCAAGCTCTTCGACTTCGGGTGGGCGTGTCTGCGCCCAGGAGGGTGCCGCAAGGACCAGCACCCCAAAAAATAACCAAAGGATCGTCGTGGAACGGCGCAACTTGATCATGGAAGGTCCTCCTCAGTGAATGAAACGAATGCAGTCTTTGATGACGTAAAAAGGTCACTGGATACGTGAATTTCATTTGTGAAGTTGCCTTCACTGTGCCTGGTCCGTTGAGCATTGTAGTGCGGCCGGTCGTGTAATCCTACGCAAAGCGATAATCGCAGCAGCTACCGCCACGGATCCGTATTCCAGCATCATAATCCAGCCCGGAACGGACCACGGCCGTCCAACTATACGCAGATGCCAGACATAATATGTAGGAATAATGCTCAAAGTCCAGATCATGATCGGCACCGTTGAGGTCGACCTTATGAACGGCAGCAGCCACAACAGGTACCATGGATATACAACCGGCGCACATAAAAGCGATGCTGCCATTGGCCAAGCAAACGCGTCCGAAGACGCTTCCGCGGACTTTCTTCTCATCCAGATCGCGGTAAGAAATCCGACGAGCACGGCCAGTCCAACCACAGCCTGTGGAGCCGCCACTCGCTCGAGCGTGGCAAAAACGGGATCATTAAAGCGGAACCGCTGCACGTAGGTGCCGAGCGAGCCGATCGGAATCCGCCCGTGGTCGAGAAACGGCACGTAGAGGAGTCCGACCACGATTGCCGCCAGCGCCCCGTCGCGCATACGAACACGCCTCCAGTAGAGTGGTAGCAGCACAATCGGGAGCAATTTCACGGAAACCGCTAGCCCAAATGCCAGGGCTGCGACCGCACGCCAGCGGCGCACCAGCGCGGCGACGGATACCAACAGTAGCAGCACGCCGACAATGTCGATGTGACCGCTGCCGGCCACGTTGGTGGCGAGCAGAGGGCACCAGGCGTAAGCGAGAACCCAGTGTTCTCCTTGGCCGCTACGGCGCAACACGTTGAGTAATAGGAGTACGATTGCGAAGTTGCAGACGACAAATGCAATTTTGAACGCGAAGATTGATTCCTGAATCGCCGTAACGGCCCGGAAGAAGAGCTGCGCCCCCGCTGGATATGGGCTGGGTACATCGGGGTTGTTCAGCGTGCGGGTTTCGGGTGTGTGCAACCCGCTGAGTGCAGGGTCGCTGGGAACGACAATATAAGGGTTATAGCCGAGGCGCTGCACGTGGCCGTCCCAAACATATCGATGAACGTCATCATCTAAACCCGGCGCCAGCAGTAGAAATGGAAGATGCCACAGAGCAGCCAACACGAGCCCGACGACGAGGACGCGGTGCGGGAGTCTTGGCGACGAGAAGAGCTCACGAATGGCGAGAAGGTACGCGATGCCAGCAACCGCCAGAGGAATGATGAAGGATGGTTCACCCACGCTGCTGAGCTTGCGTGAGCAGATCGTCAGCGCCACAAGCAAGGTGGCGCCGAACCCGTACAGCCTGCGGGATGGCGTGAGCTTCACGAGTCTCCCGTGCCCGTCCGCAACTGTGCCACCGTCTGTCCCCACTGTTTCAGCCAGACCGCCGTTCGTGGCGCCCTAGCCGGAGCTAGCCGCAGTTCCGCGGCAAGCCGAGTTAAGTCGCCCTCCACGTCGATGTCGTAGAACGGATCGGTCAAATGTACCGAAAGCTCTAGCGCCCGGGCGCGCGTCAATAGCGCCTCCAGCGCATTCGCTGTTCCCATCCCATCACTGGCGAACAGATCTGAATGGGACGCCCTCGCACCGACAAGATAATATCCGCCGTCGTAGGTGGGCCCTACAACCAGGTCGCGGGCTTCGAGTACGTCGAAGGCGGTCTCCAGTACTGATGCCGGCAGGTGCGGGCTATCGCTGTTGAAGGCGATGACCCGCTGTTGGCCCGAGGTTGCAAAGTGATTGAACACGGAGGCAAGGCCTGCGGCGAGGCCTTGGCCCGTCTGAGGTACGATGCGCACTGTTTTGGCCACCGCGCGCGACAGGTCGTCAACGTCGGACGCGGGGCACATAACAGCAATTTCCAAATGATCGAGTGCCTGCGTTAGAGCTATTGTGTCGTTCAGAAGGCATCGGTATAACTCGGTGACCGCTTGCATAGAAAGACGCTCAGCCAATCTGGTCTTCACCGAACCCAGTCTGGGCGCTTTGGCCATGATGACTAATATACGATTCGTTAATGTCATCGAAGTTTATTACAGACTCCATAGTATTGCCGCGTGGGATTTCACGGCGACCGTGGCTTGCTGCTTTTTCGTTGGCGGAAATAGTAGCGGGCGATCCGACTGAGAATGAACCACGTCGCTCCAACAGTGCCTCTGAACGTGCCGCTGATCTTCGATTTCCCGATCCGTGGATGATAGCTTACCGGGACCTCAACGATGCGGAAACCTTGGGTGGCTCCCTTTAGGATTAATTCCACGGCCCATCCGTAAGTGGTCTCTTCAAGTTCAACTGCGCGGAGGGTATCGGCGCGTGCAGCGCGGAACGGACCCAGGTCGCTGATCTTCAATCCGTAGAGGTTCGTGATCAAGCCGGCCGCAAGCCAATTACCGAACAGGGCGTGCCAGGGAAGCGCCCGGGCCGTGCGCGGACCTGCGAGACGCGAACCGATGGTGATGTCGGCGCGCCCCTCGGCAATCGGAGCGAGGAGAAGCGGAAGCTCAGCGGGCCGATCGCTGTAGTCACCGTCAAGGAATACGACAACATCGGGCGCGCTCGCCGAAGCGACTCCCGTCAGGCAGGCCTGGCCGTATCCACGACGAGCTTCGGAAATAACTCGGGCACCCATGCGTGTAGCAATCTCAGGCGTCCCGTCTGTCGAGTTGTTGTCGACGACGATGACCTCGGTGGCGAGATCGGCGGGAAGATCACCGATGACGCGGCCGATGGCCTGTGCCTCGTTGCGCGTCGGAATGATGACTGAGACCCGCACTCAACCCCCGTTTGGTTACCACCAGAGAGAGGTTGGTCGTCTGCGCGCCAAGAACGAATCAACGCCCCACGTGCGGCCTGCTCGCCCTATGGCCAGCGCAAGGGAGGCCAGGACGGGAACGAGCAGTTCCCAGATCCACGAGGTGCCCCACTCGGAAACCCAAAGGCTGGCGAGGAACCCGAACGCCGCAAGTGCTACCGGGCGTGTGAGCAGACCGATGACCAGCAGGACTCCGAGTGAGATCTCTGTCATGGCTTGCATCGGAGCCACCATGGCGGCGTGGCTTGCCATAAATCCCATGATGGCTTTCCACGCGGCCGGCGAGTGACTCCCCTTGATGTAGTAGTTGATCACGCCTGCGTAGCCCGCCGGAGTGTAAGCGCCCTTCCCCAGGTTCTCAAAGAAGACCCACACGAGCATCGCACCAATCGTCAGCCGCACCAAAGCAAGCCCCTTTCGGGCATGGGCCTCGTCGGCTACCTGGGATGTGTTGTCTCGCGGTTGGGTCGTGGTTGTTGTCATCATGATCCTCCCGGTCTTCGATTCTAAATCATGCGAATGAGAAACCGAGCATCTCAATCACGCGCAATCACGATGGTGGTACAAGCGCTTTCGCCTTTGGGGAGCTCGCGAGCGGGAGCAAAGCGGATCTCCAGCTTTTGCGCTTCTCCGCGGACAATGGGGCAATAGAAGTCCGGCTGATCGAGAGCGTTTTGGATGCGGCGCCGCCCGGCACACCCGCCATAACAAGACTCGAGGTAAACGCAGGAACGGCAAGCCTCTGGCGTGGTGCGCGCCTCCACAAAAGGCGGAGTTTCTACAAGCCTTGAGCGGAGCGACAGTAGGAGTTTGAGGGGTTCGCCAGCTCCCGGCCAGTACACACAAGGCTGACTAGTAGCGCGGGGCGTAACTCGCACGGTACCCACTCCACATCCGCCGGTCCTCGGAGGCAAACCCGCCATGGCGCGAACCAGCGGTTCCCCGATGCCGAGCACATCAGTTTCCGCAAACAGCGCCCGAAAGCCTTGCCAGTACTCTTCGTAACTCAAGGTGTAGAGATCAGAGCGTACCGCTTGGTAAACGTTGACGCGCAGCGGCGCCTGGTAACGCTTCGCCACGCGCGCCACTTCGGCAAGGCGCAGATAGTTGGACTTCATCATTACAGCAATAAAGGTAACGGGAACCCCTAACCCGACGCAGCGTGCTGCCTGATCATGGATCAGGGCCCAATTGCCGCGGCCGCGTTGGGCATCCTGCTCGCGTTCAGTTGGATAATCGAGAGAGAACTCGATGTCGTGGAAGGCACGCAACTCGTCATCTGCGAGCACAGCCGCGCTGTGACCGTTCGAGGTGATGGTGAGCTTCACCTGCTGCGTGCGGAGGTAAGCCAAAATCTCTCTGAACTGCGGGTGCATTCCGTTCTCACCGGTGCCCAGATTCACGGAGCGGATAGGCAGGCTTTCCATCACAGATCGCACCTGCTCGAGGCTAAGCCGGTCGGTCCGCGCCGGATCGCGGTAGCAGAAGGAACAAGCCAGGTTACACTCGTTGGTAAGCCCAAGTCCGAGTGCAAACCCGTCGGACGCAGCAGGCCGGATCAACGCAGAGTGTGAAGCAGACTGGGTCTCGGCCTGTGTCATGGTCCCGTTTCCTTGCTCGATGATGAACAGGAATGTCGAGCGATTACCTGTATGTAGCGCGCGACCGCGGCAAACTCAGGTCGACTGCCTAGCTTGCGCTCCAGTTCAAAAATCCGATCGTACTCCTCGTGGCGGGAGACCTGCGGCGGCAAGTAATCCGAAATGACGCGCACGCCGCGCTCGGCAGCCACTGCGAGCGACGTACCTTTCGTCATGACTTGCAGGCTGTCCAACGTAAATAGCCGCACTCGGCCGCAGAAGAGAGATTCATTTCCCCACATAGTTGTAAGACTGTGTTCCGCCGCCCCCAGATCACCTGCTTTGACGCCAGCCTTGAACACTTCACCGGCCCAGTTGCGCACCAGGATCGATAGAATCCCGGTCGAATCGTTTTGCAGCACCTTTCGAGCGGCAGAGAGGACGGGATTTGGATCGTCGACGTATTCGAGGATGTTGTGGCAAAGAACGACGTCGAACGATCCTGCCGGAAATAGGTTCGCCACTTGGGCCGCGTCGCCGTGGTTTAGAGCGATCCTCCCGTCAACGCCAGCTTCCCGTGCCGCGCGTTTCGCGATATCCAGCATCGCTGAAGAGGAATCCAGCAGCGTCATGTGAATGCCAAGACGCGCCAGGCGCACGGCGGTCGCTCCCGTGCCGCACCCGAGGTCCAAACCGCGCAAAGACCGCCCGCTCTGCGGCAGGACCAGAAAATCCTGCAGATTGGCGAAAGCCAAGCCGCAGCGCAAGCGGCCCTCAGGTGTCTCGAGGTAGGCGGCGTACTTGTCCGCGCCGCTCTGGAAGCGATCACTGTCGGGTTTGGCGGTCAGCGGCATGCAAAACTCAGGCGGGATCGATCCTCGATCCAGTCGCTGGCGGAAACAAAGGCGTAGCTTAATAGAATAAGCTTACTGAGGCAAACGTACGATGCTTCCCACATTTTCAGGGCGCGCCACACTGACACCTTCGTTGCCGTATGCGAAACACTCAACGCGCGATGTCCAGAACGCGCCCAAAAGGTCAACCTGGCAAAGCGAAAGGGCCTGAGAATGGGACTGGAGAGGCGCCAGGTTTCGGCTTTCGGATTCTATTGGAGGCGCGGAAGCCCGCTGTATCCCAAAACTAGCTCATGCATTGTATACGGCCAGAGTCGGGTGTACGTTATCAGTCAGCACCAAGAGAATTCTGCTGCGGGAGGAGGTATTGACCATGAATCGTCGTAATTTCTTGCAATCAGGCAGCATTGTGTCGGTAAGCCTCGCGTTCGCGAAGGCTGAGCGCTTGTTTTCAGAGGTCACAGCGCCTGACCGTTGGCGCACATTTCAAGTAACAACCCAGGTCGAAGTCCTGAAAACGTCCGGGACGACACGCGTATGGGTGCCGGCAGCACTCATTAGTGAAACACCCTTCCAGAAGACGCTCACGAATACGTTCAACTACGAGGGCGGTACCGCGAAGATAGTCGAGAGCAAGACCGACGCGCTCGGAATCATCGCCGCAGAATTTCCATCCGGCGTAAAGCCGATCCTCACAGTGACGAGCCGGATCGCCACGAAGGATTGTGCCGTCGACCTCACCGCGCGGGGCACGGCACCCAAGGAGAGCCGCGCGGAACTGGACCATTTCTTGCGGCCAACCAAGCTCCTGCCGACCGACGGTATCGTGAAAGCGACGGCGAGCGAAATCACGAAGGGCGCGAAGACGGATGTGGAGAAAGCGCGTGCAATCTACGAGTGGATTGTTGACAACACTTTTCGGAATCCGAAAACGCGCGGCTGCGGCGCCGGCGACATCCGCTTCATGCTGGAGTCCAAAGATCTGGGCGGCAAGTGCGCCGATCTAAACGCGCTGTACGTCGGGCTAGCGCGCGCGGCGGGCCTCCCCGCGAGGGACGTTTATGGCATCCGCGTCGCCAAGTCCGAAATGGGATACAAGAGCCTCGGTGCTTCGTCAGAGAAAGTGACGAAAGCGCAGCACTGCCGCGCTGAGGTTTACCTTGCTGACTATGGCTGGGTGCCCGTTGACCCCGCAGACGTTCGGAAGGTCGTCCTCGAGGAACCGCCCGGAAATCGACCGTTGGAGGATGACATGGTCAAAAAGGCCCGCGCGCGGCTATTTGGGTCCTGGGAAATGAACTGGATAGCCTACAACTTCGCGCACGACGTCGCTCTGCCCGGGTCGAACGGCGCGCCAGTCGCGTTCTTCATGTATCCGCAAGCGGAAACCGCCGACGGCCGGCTCGACAGTCTTGATCCGGACAACTTCAAGTATGAGATTACCTCGACGGAGACCACATCTACGAACGGCTGACGGAAAGAGACGCGGAAATGTCGTTCGCTCCCTGCACATTCTGGGCGGCGCATGATCGGCGATCCGCGACGATCCGGAAACCGGGTTGTGGGAAGCGAAAGATGGGGTTCTGAGTGTGCCCGCTTGTCCGACGCTCAATCCTCCCAACCTATCTCAAAAAGAAGATTCGACAGTCTGACTTGGTTTTTCGCCCATGGACTCGTCCTCTCGACCATTCCATCTGGCCTCAAGTCCGTCCTCCAACGGTCCATCGGCATTGTAAAGCGGTGCGAGATAGATCCCATGGCGCGCAGCAATCGTCTCAATCTCTTCGACCCGCTCCTGAGTGATAAACCCTCGTCCTTGAGAGAAGGGTTCGAAGCGACGCTCCAAGGCAAGAGCCATGCCTTCGAGGAGACATCCGTGGACCACATCGGGGAACGGATGCCGATTCAGAACTCCATGAAAATCCGGCGCGAACTTCATTCCGCCAGTGATCTGTCCCAGACCTCCGAAGAAGACTTTGGCGTCAAGCATCTCCGCCGTTGGAGACAAGTTCTTCGGGTAGCCCGCATCGCAAACAATTGCGTCAGACACGATCCGGCCCAACAGAAGGGATGGGGACGCCAGACTCGCCGCGCAGATCACGACATCGGCCTCTGCGGAGAATTGCTGGAGATCCGTCGCGATCTCCACGTCAGCTCCATCGTCTCGCAACTCCGCTGCGAGCCCGCGTAGTCGCTCCACTTTGCGTGCGCTGAGCAGCACGCGCCTTACCAGTGGCGCCAAACAACGGACGCAGCCGGAACCGACATCTCCTGTTGCTCCCACGATGAGCAGCGTTGATCTTGAAAGGTTCCGGCCCTCCAGCGCGCACATCCTCTTGACGCCCTGAACGATGAGCGCAACGGTCAACGTATTGCCTGTCGTAAAGACCGTATCGTTTCTTTCAGGAAGCTGATCGAAATTGCCCTCGATCAGAATGGAGCTGAATCCACCGAGACTCGCGATCTTCGCTCCTGCCTGGATCGCGCAGGCCGCCGCCTTTCGAACCCGGGCGATGTTCTCGTGGACGTAGGCTGCTTCCAGGCGGTCGGGAGGAATGAAAGAGTCGATGTACAAACCGCGCGCCTTCGCGCCGGTAATCGATCCGATGTCAACATGACAGACGGCTCTGGGCGGAATCCATGGAAGGATGTCCTTGATCTCGTCGTCCGGCAGAGGCGTACGCTCGGGTCCGCGCAGGATAGCAAGTACGTCCGCAGCCGCTCGCCAACTCTCCTGATGCCCGATCAGGGCGAAATCGACGTCGGCCGTCCGCGTTCGCGTAGTTACACCGGCAACTGCGTCACCCATGTAAGTGTGACCTCCCCGGGTATCCCCAGCATGTCCAGCGTTTTCAGATACTGTTGCAGCGACGCTCCGCGAAGCTCGGCTGCAGACAAGCTGACCTCGAACAGTGCTGGCTTCACACAGCTGGCGTGGCACACTTCGCAATGTCCATCCTTGCATTCCTTCGCCAGCATCTGCGCGAGGGTGGTCATCACGTCCAGATGCAGCCGGTAGACCTTGTCGTCGAAGCGCTGCGCGTCTCGGGCTCGCTCCGCTCTCAGAATCGACATGGCGTGATCGACGTGATCTTCTTCCTCGGCTGCGATGCGGGCAAAGGTTTCGCCAAGACTGCCCGGCCCGACCTTCCCGACGCGGGAATAGCTTGCGACCGCGAAGGACTCCAGCATGATCTCCTGGACGATCAGGCAGCCGATAAAGTCGCGCTCTGTGATACACCGCAGGAATGCGTCGCGAAGCCGCTTCCAATGCTTGGCGTCGACGTTATTGATGACGTCGACGCCAATCTTGCGGCCCTCGGCAGCGAACGCCGCGGCATGGCCCTGTTCACCTTGCGCATGCTCCAATGCATCGGCTACTTCTGCGGGATCGTCACATATCTCCGATAAGGAGGAGTAGTTCATCGCGGCGAGCAGTTCGCCGGTCATCGCCTGCGCCAGGATGTCCTGCCAAATCGGAGCGCTGGATGAGAGAGAAGTACATTTCATCGGTGAGCAGTTAACATCAATAAGTGGTTCCATGTTTTCTCCTGAACAGATAATTAAACTTTACGGCTGTGTTCCCACGCGTTTTCTATTACGCGAAGCACTGAATAAAGACTGCTTGAGCACCGGCTTTCATGCTGCGCCGGCCTGCTCCTTCCATCTTGGTTCGTCGACGCCGAACACAAGGAGCCACAGGACTAGCGATGCTGCCCCGAGGAGGCCAAAGGCTGCTACATAGGGGAACAGACGGTATCCGAGTGGCAGATACAGGAAGCTCAGCCAACCCGAACCTCCAAATACCGACAACACGCCCAGAATCCGAGGCAGGAAAGTAGACCTGACAATGAGGTAGCCCGTCAGGAGTGCATAGAATCCGAAAAATACCAAGGCGATCGCGGCGCCATGGTCATTCACCTTGAGAAAGAGGAGTGCCAGCGCCTGCAACTGTTCCGCGCTGAATACGCTCAAGTAGTGCGCGCCTCCCAAGATAAACAGGGGGGCGATAAAAAAGAGCCGGCTAAAAGTTTTGATGACGCAACCTGCGAAGCCTAAGAACGCGGCAACCAAGGAGACGCTCCTGCCCGCCGGCTTGAGCAAGTCATAAAAGAGGGCTGTCATAGCGATCTGGCACGCCATTTCGATGAGGTAAACTGCGAAACCCAACTGAAACAAGCTTTTGTGCATCGCTATGTTGGTCGCCGTAGCCGCGGCGTCGCCGTCTGCCACAAGGCTGCCGCTCACGAAACCCTGAGCGAATATTCCCGTCACCATGGCGAGGAGATAAAAGGCACCGGTAATCCTGGCCTTGAGACGCGGCGACGTTTCCCCAATTCGTCCCATCATTTCAGTTGTGCTCCTGTTCGTTTTTCTTTTGCACCAGGGACTGAATCAAGCGAGCATGCGAATCAGATCGGTTCGCGATAGCGGCGCAGCCGCACCGCCGCGGCGAGGAATATCGCGGCGACTGCCAGCCCTACCCACAGACCCGGCGTACTGAAAAATTGCGCCGGAGTGAGCGCTGACATCATTTCCATCAGGTTTCCGCTCCGCGCTGTGGTGGTGGAAGGCTCCGGCCCGGTTAAGCGATACTGCAGCATGCCAAGGAAATGCGAAGTCCTGAACGCAATCTTCTCGACTCCCCAGATCACGAACGGAGGCAAGAACGCCCATATAAACGGCGCGCGTGGTGCCCAAGCTGAAACCAGCAGCAACCAGCCGTAGATGGGCGCGTACCAGAGGCCATGAACGGTCAGAA
>WNFP01035264.1_pt1 | contig 10474 bp, 13 predicted proteins | sample 5400201 | NCBI WGS metagenome assembly WNFP01 (sample SAMN13153355, study PRJNA577476) | soil metagenome | isolation source: 115 cm saprolite under Madrone tree | place: USA:California | collected 2016-06-14
ACGATGCCGTATCCGGGGCCGCGGACCGTTGCCTTGTTCGACCAATCCGCGAGCGCGCGCGCGGCAACGGCGTCGCCCGGCGGCGAATCGGCGAGGCGCCGTACGCAGCCGACGCAGACCGTCTCGTCGACACGCGCGCCGGCAGGCAGCACGCATTCCATCCCACAACGGTGGCACACGATCTCGCGACCTTCGTTCGTCCAACGCTGTCTACCCGCGATCTTCTCGAGCGCTTTCGTCATGTCGATCTGTTCCTCCGCCATCCATATCGCAAATCGTGTTGTCATATCCTTTATCGGATCGTAACGAGCCGATGACTTGGCATACGTCGGACGCCGATATTGCGTGATATCGCTCTGTGCAATTGCCGATAATTAACATCCGACACATCACGCAGTCATCCTCTCGTCATTTTCTTCCCGTAATCGTGGCGACGATTGCCGAACGTCGACGATCGCCATCGACAGGGCAACGACGAGGCACGCCTCGAGGAAGCCCGTTTTCGCGTCGCGTTCGCGCGTGACGAGTCGGAGGTACTCGAGGCGCAGCGGCTGCGATGGCGCGTGTACCGGGAGAGCCTTGGTGCCGATCTCCCCGCCGGCGGAGTCGATGCCGATACGTTCGATCGCCATTGCGACCATCTTCTCGTACGCGATTCGGACACGGATGCGGTCGTCGGCACGTATCGTATTCTCACGCCGGAAGGCGCACGGCGCGCGGGCGGCTACTACTCCGCCACCGAGTTCGACGTCGGGCGGATCGTCAGCCAAGTCGCTCGCGTCGCGGAGATCGGACGCGCCTGCGTCCATCCCGCGTATCGCACTGGCGGCGTCATCACGCTGCTCCTCGCCGGGCTGACGGCGCACCTCATCGAGCGCGGGTGCGAGTACGTCATCGGCTGTGCGAGCATCGGTCTTGCCGACGGTGCCGCGCGCGCGGCGAGCATCTGTCGGCGGCTGACGCGTGAACATCGCAGTCCCGTCGAATGGCACGCGTTTCCGCGCGCGCGTTTTCCCTTCGAATCGATCGCCGCCGAGGAGGACGTTCCGTTACCGGCGCTCATCAAGGCGTACTTGCGGCTCGGCGCCACCGTGTGCAGCGAGCCGGCTTGGGACCGACAATTCAAGACTGCGGACCTCCTCCTGATCCTCTCCATGGCGCACATGGCGCCCCGGTATCGCAGTCGATTGCTGCGTCAGGCGCTTCCCGCATGAATAAATCGAGTACTCCACCTCCGCCTGCCGTCACGAGCCGCATCGCGCGCGCGGCGCGGCTCGGCACGTTCGTATCGCGGACTCTCCTCACGTGGACGCGCGCCGCCCGCCCGCGCGCCGACGCCGGCGTACGAGCCGAGCTCGCGGTCGATTGCGCGCGACGGACGCTGACCGCTCTGCGCGTCGACGTGGCGATACGCGGCGATGCGTTTCTCGCGAGCGGCCCGGTCCTCACCGTCGCCAATCACGTGTCGTGGCTCGACGTCCACGTTCTGAATGCCCTCGGGCGCGCCCGGTTCGTCGCCAAAGCGGAGGTTCGCCGTTGGCCGATCGTCGGACCGATCACCGCGGCCTTTGGAACCTTCTTCATCGTCCGCGGGAGCTTCCGTGACGCTGCGCGAGTGAAGGACGCGATCGCGGCGGCGCTCCGACGCGGCGAGCGCGTCGTCGTCTTTCCCGAAGGCACGACGACCGATGGAACGCGTGTCGGGCAATTTTACCCAGCGCTGCTGCAAGCTGCGATCGACGCGGGTGCGCCGCTCCAGCCGGTGGCGATCCGTTACGTCGGTATCGACGGCAGACCGGATCCTGCGACGGCCTTCATCGACGACATGTCGTTCGCCGAATCGTTGGCGCGGATCTTGGCGCGTCCGCGGATCGTGGCGGAGGTGCACGTCGCGCCTCCGTACACGGCATCGCACGCGACCCGAGGCGAGCTGGCGTTCGCGACCCGTCGTTGGATCACCGCGGCGCTTCTCTTGGAGGACGGACCGCAACCGGAGCCTCGCCGGTGCGAACGCCTGCGCCGCGCGGCCTGAGATCGGCGGCGCTCGACCACCCGGCGGGGCGAACCTCAGCGCGCGGCGTGCGTCGGCAGCCGCGTCGCAGGCGTGTTGCGTGGCCCGCGCCGCCGCGCGACCTGGACGCCCAGGCCTGCTTCGCGCTGCGCCGCCGACACCGCGTCGCTCGCGCCACCGCTCGCGTCGTCGACGTTGCTCGCGCGCCCACGGCGATCGTCCGCGACGATCGGCGACAAATTGCCGTGTGTCCGGCCCGGCGACTGACCGGGGTCGGCGGCAACCCGTACGGCCTCGACGACGTGACGATCGACGCGCGTCACAGCGGTGCGTGATTCGTGCTTCTGCAACGCTCGTCGCATCCCCTTCCAGCGCGCACCGACGACCGTGCGATAACGCTTTGGAAAGCGCCGGCGGAGTCGGGTCGCCTGCCGCTCGTAGCGGCCGGCGATCTTACCGATGACGAAGATCGCGCGTGCAGTCAGGCGCGCCCGGCGCCGCTCGCACAGCCCTCGCAAGTCGACGATCGCGACCTCCGCGTCCTGGAGCCGACCGAGCAGGTCCTGGAGGTCGGTGACGACGCTCGCCAGCCGCCGGGCGCGCTTGCCATACACCTCGGCGTGCGCCTCGAGCGCGTAACGCAGGCGCTTACAGCGAATACGCAGCTGATGGTACGTCGCCGCAGGCGACGTCGCGGTGACCTGGTCGCCGATCTTGCGCACTTTGCGCATGCGTTTGCGAATGAGCGCCGGTGCGGCATCGACGATCGGCAGCCGGGCGCGGCTGCGGCGCGGCATCGGACCGCGTAGCATCGTCGTGAAGCGCGCGATGAACGTCTCGTATCGCGGGCCGTCGAGGGTGCGCAGCATGCGGCCTCGAGCGGCGAGCCGCCGGCGGCGGAGCACGTCGGCGACGACGGTCAGTCCCTCGGCGTCGGACTGCTCCATCTCCGCGCCCCAGTCGTCGAGGTGCGCGAGCTGCACGTCGAGGTCGCGAACGGCGCCGAGCGCGCTCGCGATCCATTGCAGCGTCGCCGCGGCGGCGACGACCCGACGCGGCAGCACGTCCGCGAAGAGCTCGAGCATCGCACGCAGGCGGCGGATCGCGACGCGCATGTCGTGAAGCAGCTCGGGGTCGTCGCCGAGACGCGTGCCAGGCTCGGCTGCAAGCATGTCGCCGAAGTAGGTCGTCATCGAGGCGTCGATCGCGCATGACGCGGCGTCGAAGAGCGGCACCGGAACGATGCCGCGGACGCGCAGCGCCGCCGCGAACTTCGATTCATCGGTCGCGGCGAGCATGACGCTGCGGCGGCAGGCGTCGACGAAAGGCTCGACCTCCGCGGCGTCGATGCCCGGTGCGACCTCGATCTCGACGCGGTGAAAACGCATCAGCGCCGGCGTATCGTTCGCCGGCAGCGTCGTGACGTCGAGCGCCAACTCCCCGACCATCCGGCCGTCGCGCTCGATCGGGAAGCAGCGCCGCCGGGTCCGCAGCTCGAGAATCGGCCGGACGGAATGGATTCCCACGACCGCGTTGAGCCGGTCGGCCAGCAAGCCGTCGAGACGCTCCAGGATATTGCGCGGCGCCGCGCCGTCACCCGCCGACCGTGAGGTCGCGACCGTCAGTGCGGCGCTGAGCTCACGCCGGTCGTGGCGCCCGTCGTGCGCGGCGCCGAGCTCCTTGAGCGTCGCCTCGCGCGTATGCCCCGTCTGCCGGACGCGCAACGCGAAGCCTGCGCGGTACACCCGCCAGTCCTCGGTGTCGTAGTACGTGTCCGAGATGTCGTGCGCGTCCGGCTGACCGAGGCTGAAGCCCTCGGGCAGCTCCGCGCCGCGCAGCCAGCGCTGCGGCGGCACCACGCTTTCGAATTGCCATTCGGTTTCGATGTGCTCGTGCACGGCAGTCGTCCCTGACCCTCGGCGGCGGAAGGCGGAATCTAGATCACCAACTGGCGCGTTTACAATGCTCCAAAGTGCCCCACGTTGCGAATCGCCTCGCCACGATGCATGAGGTCGAACGCGGTGTTGATCTCGTCCAGGCGAAGGCGGCGCGTGACGAGCTCGTCGAGCTTGATCCTCCCCGCGAGATACCGGTCGACGAGCCGCGGCAGCTGGGTTCGGCCTTTCGTGCCCCCGAACGCGGTGCCGCGCCAGGAGCGGCCGGTCACGAGAAGAAACGTAGAAGGATGCCATGCCGTCGGCGCACGCGCACGAGGATGCCAGAGGGCCGGCGCGTTGTCGCCGCCCGTCACATGCGGCGTCCACGGCCGCCGGCTCGAGTACGTCGCCGCCGACGAGCCCCGACCGCGCAGCTTGTCGGCGCGGCCGACGGCGGTGTAGATCCGACGCGAGGAGGAGCCCCGTGCCCTACGCCGAAGGCCGCGTGATTCACGACGCCGATTCGCACCTGGTCGAGACGCCGGATTTCCTCGTGCCGTTCGCCGACCCCGGCGTACGCGCGCGGATGAAGCCGCTCTACGTGAGCACGGTCAAGCCCGGCGAGGAGAATTCGATCGACGCGATTCGCGCGCGCCGCGACGATCCCGACGAGCGTCGCGCGGCCGAGCACGAGCTCATGGCGCGGAAGAACTGGCGCGCGCTGGGCTCGTTCATGAAGGAAGACCGTCCCCGGGCGCTCGACCTCCTCGGCTTCGCGAGCCAGCTCGTCTTCAACACCTTCGCGACCGACTATCTTCTGCGCACCGAGCTCGATGACGACCTCGATTTCGCATACGGGCTCGCGCGCGCCCACAATCGCGCGATGATCGACTTCTGCGCGGCCGATCGCCGTCTCCTGGCGGTCGGATACGTGCCGCTCGCCGACTTCGAGCGCTCGCGTGCGCTCGCGGGCGAGGCGATCACGATGGGCGCGCGCGCGCTCCTCGTCCCGTCGGCGTGCCCACGGCGGCACTCGCCGAGCCACCTCGGGCTTTTCCCGGTATGGGCGCAGGCGGAGGAGGCGGGCATTCCGATCGTCTTTCACGTCGGCGGCGGCGGGCGTCTGCTCGATCCGATGTATTTCGAGAATGGCCTGCCGCCGGTTCGCGACTTCCACGGCGGTGCCGAGAACTTCCGGTCGGTCGATTACATGGCGATCCCGTTCCCACCGATGCAGACGCTCGCGACGCTGATCATCGACGGCGTGCTCGACCGTTTTCCGCGACTCATGGTCGGCGTCATCGAGCAAGGCGCGATCTGGGTGCCCGGCTGGATGCGGCAGCTCGACGCCGCGCACGAGGCGTTCGCGAAACACGAGGAGCGCTTACAGCGCTTGCAGCTAAAGCCGAGCGAGTACGTACGAAGGCAGATCCGCGTGACGCCGTATCCGACGGAGCCGGTCGGATGGATCATCGACCAGGCCGGTCCCGAGGTGTGCCTCTTCTCCTCCGACTACCCACATGTCGAGGGCGGTCGGAATCCCATCCGCCGCTTCGAGCAGACGCTCGACGGGACCGACGAGCCGGCGAAGCAGCGCTTCTACTGCGACAACTTCGTCGAGCTCATGGGCAGCGCGCTCGGGTAGCGTCGCCGCCGGAGACGTAGTCGCGATCGTCCATCGCACGCAGTGACCGTGTTGCGTGCGCGACTTCAGTCGACGGACGAGGCGAGCGGCAGCGTCAGCTCGACGACGGTGCCCGCGCCGACTGTCGACTCGACGCGGATCGTGCCGTGGTGCGCCACGACGACCGAGCGCGCGACGTAGAGGCCGATGCCGGTGCCGCCGCTCTTCGTGGTGAAGTGCATCGCGTAGATGCGCTCGAGAAGATCGGGCGGGATGCCCGCACCGCTATCACGCACGGCGACGCGGGCCGTCTCGGCCTCGCGCGCGAGCGTGATCGTCAAGAGGCCGCCTTCGGGCATCGCGTCGAGAGCGTTGATCGCGATGTTGAGGAGGGCTTGCTTCAGACGATCGCGGCGGCCGACGATCGGCAGCCGCTCGTCGGGAATCGTGGTCTCGACGTTCACGTGCTGCGCCTTCGCTTGCGGTCCGAGGAGCGCCACGAGCTCTTCCGCGAGCTCGCGCAGATCGAACCGGTGCGCCGGCTCGGCGAGGCGCGGCGTTTGGGTGAGGAGCGACGTCAACGAGCGGTTCAACCGCTGCACTTCCTCGCCGAGCACGTCGATGTAGCGTCGCTGGCGCTCGTAGCGGGCGGTGTCGGGCGCAGGCTGCAACGCGTCCTTCAGCAGCTCGAGATTGATGACCATGGCGTTGAGCGGTGCCTTCAGGTCGTGGACGACCTCCATGTAGAAGTGCGTGAGGCCGCGCATCTGAATGGCGAGCGCGAGCTCATCGTCGAGCGCGTCGAGCATCTCGCGATCTTTGACGAGCGCGAGAAACCCATCGCGGTGCGGCTCATCGAGCCGGTAGAGCTCGACGCGCAGCTTGCGCGTACGGCCGCCGGTCGTCAGCTCGAAGTCGACGGGGAAGCCGCGCTCCCCGGGTGCGGCGCGCTCGAATCCCGGCTGAAGCAGATGGCGGAGCTCGGACCAGTGCCGTCGCAACTCGTCGCTCGTATCGTAACCGAGGAGCGAAGACGCGGCGGGACTCGCGAACTCCAGCTCTCGGCTCGACGCGAGCAGCACAACACCCATGTCACGTAGGAGGAACGCATGACTCGAATCTCCACGCGCGGCTGAACGTCACTGACTGAGCATCGCCGCCTCGGCACGGCTGGCGGCACACGCCACGAGAAGACGAAGGCCCCACGACACGGATCGCGTCGTGGGGCCTTCGGTGCCAAGCGCGTCGCGTACGCCGCGCGCGCCCAAGGGGGCGGCACACTCAAGGCGTCGAGGGACGATTCACCGCATGCTTCACGCGGTCCGCCGCCTTCGTCACCGTGTCCTTCACCTTGCCGGCCGCTTGATCGATCTTTCCCTCCCGCTTCAGACGCCGATCGCCTGTCAACGCGCCCGCCGCCTCTTTGATGCGGCCTTTCGCCTGGTCCGCCTTGCCGCTGGCCATTGTTGCTCCTCCTGCAGGCGAATCCGTGTCGCAAGAAGCGCGCCGCCGTCGACGCTCGCGTTGCGCAACGCTGACGACCGCCACGCGCCGCCGCCGTTTGCCATGGGACTAGCGCGCGATGGCACCGACGCGTCAGCGGTTGTTCTCGCCGCGGCGTGTAATCCGTGCATGTCCGCGACGCCAAACGTACATCTAGCGCCCACCCGCCGTGGCCGTCGGGCGCCGCCGGCGGCGACGAATCGCAGAGTTGTCGCGCCCGCCGCGGCTGTCGAGACGCGGCGGTCCTGGCGTGCCCTTTGCTGCTCTGACGACGTCGACGCGCCACCCATCAGGATGCTCATGCGAGGAAGCGAGCACAGCACGGAAACCTCACTCTATCGCAGCGGCAGCGCGGAACGGGTCGCCGCCGCCGATCACAGCGAGCCGTCGGCGACCGATGCCGTCGAGCGCGTGATCGACGCCGGTCAGCGGCTCGTGACCGAGCGCATCGAGCTCGCGAAGCTGGATGTTCAGGACGCGGTCACCGAGAAGGTGTCGCAAACGACGAAGGTCGTCGTGCCGGCGCTCTTCGCGTTCGGCGGTTGGTGGATTCTGATGGCCGGCGTCGTGCTCTTCTTGAACATCTACTTCGCGATGCCGGCAAGCCTCGGCATCGTCGGCGGCGCGCACGTGCTGCTCGGCGGCGCGATCGCGGTACGCTCGCTCCAGCGCGGCCGCCGCGGCAACGGAGTGAACTCGTGAACGGCGTCGACCTGGCGCCGATCCCGGAGCTCGACGAGCGCGAGGCGCTGCGGATCTCGATCGAGGAAGACAAGGCCGAGCTCCTCGATGCCGTCGTCGAGCTCAAAGCGGCAGTGCAGAGCCAGTTTCAGCTGCGGGAACGGATCGCGGAGCATCCGGTCCCGTGGCTCGTCGGCGGATTTCTTCTCGGTCTATGGCTGAGCAGCCGCGGACGCAATGCGTGAGGAAAGGAGCTTCGATGGAACAGTCGGCGAGCAACTGGGCAGACGAGGCCAGCTCTCGCATCAGCGGGTTGGCGGACGACTTGAACGAGCGCTTCAAGGATGCGAGCGCCGGGCTGCACGGCCTCGACGAGCAGACGCGCGCGTTCGTGAAGGAGAGCCCGTTCGTGGCACTGGCAGCGGCGGTCGTCGGTGGCTTCCTGCTCGGGCGGCTGTTGTCGAGACTGTGAGCACGGCCATGGCGAGCGAACAGCAACCGAATCAGACCGCGCGTTCGGAGCCGACCGGCCAACCCACCGCCGAGCCGGGCGGCCGCGAGCAACCCGGTCGCGAGCACGCCGGCCGCGACCAGCAGCGCGACGGCGGCAGGCGCGCGTCGCGGCCGCTGCGCATTCAGGAGCGCGGGCGCGAAGCGTACCGCGACGCGCAGCACTTGGCCTCGACGATCGAGCAGGCCGTCGACGAAATCGGGCAGTTCCTGCGCGAGCAGGCGGAGCAGCGCCCCTACACGTCGCTCGCGACCGCCGCCGGCGTCGGCTACGTCCTCGGAGGCGGCGTCCCGTCTCGGCTCACCCGTTTTCTCTTCGGGCTCGGCAGTCGGTTGGCGATCGAGATGTTCCTGCACGAGCTCATCGGCGACGCGGCACGCCAGGCGTCGGCGCAGCCCTCGTCCGCGGCGAATAGGAGTGTCTCATGACGAGCATGAACAAGATCACGGACAGTCTCATCGAGAGCCTGCCGACCCGGGAGGACCTCGTGAACGCGCTCGGCCTCGCGTCGCGGCGCTCGACGACGGCCGACTTCGCGAGCGTCATCGGCATCTTCGGCGCCGGTCTCTTGATTGGCGCCGGCCTCGCGCTGCTCTTCGCACCGAAGAGCGGCGAGGATCTCCGGCACGACCTCGGCGAACGGCTCTCCTCCGTCAACCAGGAGGACATCGCGTCGGCGTTCAACCGCGGTGCGAGCGGCGCGACGGGCTTCCGTGCCGCTCAGTCGTCGGTCGGGACCTGAGGGGTCATCGCTCGGCGCCGTGGGTGCCGAGACGGCGCGAGCGCAGCGCACGATTGAGCACGGCCCCGGCGGTGCTCTAAGCTCGCCGCGGGCCATGCACGCGCCGCGTCCTCTCGCTCCTTCACCGCGGCGTAACCACGTCGGCGCGATCTCGTTGGCTGTCGCCATCGGCGGCGCCGCGGGCTGCCGGGTGGCGATCTTCCTCGGCGCGCCACAACCGTGGTGGCTGAGCCTCGCCGCGGCGGGGTTCGAGGCAGCCGTCGTCGGCGGACTTGCCGACTGGTTCGCGGTCACCGCGCTTTTCCGCCATCCGCTCGGCATCCCCATCCCGCACACCGCCATCATCCCGGCGCGACGGCAGAAGATCGTCGAAGGCATCGTCTCGATGATCGAGGACGAATGGCTTTCCCCGGATGTCATCGGCACGCGCCTGCAGCACATCGCGCCGAGCCGGATGATCATCGAGTGGCTGCGCGACCCCGGGCACGTGCAACGGGTCGGGCAGCCGGTGCGCGACCTGCTGCGCGCCGTCGCCGGCATTCTCACCGAGGACGAGGTCGCCGAGTTCGTCGATCGCACGATCCAGCAGCAATTGCGCGAGCTGCCGATCGACCCCGCGGCCGGACGCTGGCTGGTGCGCGCCGTCGAAAGCGACAGCGCCGGCGCCGCATTGCGGACGATCGCGCTGTCGTTGGCGAACTTGACCGAGCGGCCGCGGACGAGCGCGCAATTGCAGTGGTGGCTCGAGCGTACGGCGCGCACGCTGCGCGCCGAAGGCAAGCGTCTCGTGCCGCTGTTCCTGCGGCGCAAGATCGTGCAGCGGAAGATCATCGAGGCGACGTGCGACTACGCGGCCGCCGAGCTGCGGAACGCCGCGGAAGATCCCGCGCACCCGCTGCGGACGCTCGTCACGAACGCCGTGCGCGGATTGGCGACGCGTCTCGCCGAGGGCGACCCGCAGGCGCTCGGCCAGGCGGAGCAGCTGCGGCAGGCGCTCCTCGAGAGCCTCGAGGCCATGCCGCTCGTCCGCGACATGCTCGCGCAGCTGCGTTCGCGCCTCGAGCAGGACCTCGACGAGCCCGACGGGTATCTCGCCGCGCTCGTCGACCGCGAGCTGCGCGCCGGCATCGTCGAGCTGCTCGACGACCCGGAGCGCGCCGCCGCCTTCGATCAATGGGTGCGGCAGACCGCGGATGATCTACTGCGACGCCATCACCATCAGATCGGCGTCACCGTGCGCGAGAACCTCGAGGCGCTCGAGACGGACAAGTTGGTGGCGCAAATCGAGGACCGCGTCGGCGCCGACCTGCAATTCATCCGCTTGAACGGCGCCGTCGTCGGCGGCCTGATCGGCGTCCTCCTCGCCGCGCTGCGCCTGGTGAGCGGCTAGGGAACCTCTGCACAAGTAGGTTCCGAGCGAGAAGCGCGAGCCGCCGCGAGCGCAAGGAGCGGAGCCCGACCGCGTATCTGTCCGATACGCCGAGGGCTCCGCGACGCCGTCGATCGCGGATGGATCGTGCTTCGC
>WNFP01007235.1_pt1 | contig 10470 bp, 6 predicted proteins | sample 5400201 | NCBI WGS metagenome assembly WNFP01 (sample SAMN13153355, study PRJNA577476) | soil metagenome | isolation source: 115 cm saprolite under Madrone tree | place: USA:California | collected 2016-06-14
TCGGCCTCGTCGATCCAGTTCTCGATGAGGCTGGCGGTGGCGACGTCGTCGAACTGCTCGCAAATTTTATGCGTCGCGCGCAGTTCTCGGGTCAGCAGCTGATTGTCGTCACGAAGCTCGGTCAGCATGTCGTGTGGCGGGACGAATTCCGCGTTGTTGTCTTTCAGGCGTTGATGCTCCGCGATATCCCTGATCGAATGGATCGTCGTTGCGCCGACTTTGCGCGCGCGCTCGGCGATATCGTCGGTCATCGCGAAGATCTGTTGCGCCTGTTCGTCGAGCAGCAGGTGGTAGTCGCGGAAATGCTTCCCGCTCATGTGCCAGTGGAAGTTCTTGGTCTTCACGTAAAGCGTGAACACGTCGGCAAGTAATTTCCGGAGCGCGCCCGATATCTCGACCACCGCGTCGCCGCTGAGGTCGCTCGGGGTTTCCCAGAGAGTTTTAGCTCGAGCTGCGGAGCTTTTCATTTTCTTTACTCCGATTGATTGATTTCTCTGAAGACTGCTGATCGTGACATCCGCCGTTTTGCGATAGCCTTCGCAACTTGATCGCCATACTCAGAATCAGCCTGGCGGAAGTTTCCGATCGAGCGTTCGATAATGTCCTCGCGGCTGACTTGGCCGAGGCTCGCGGCAATGTTCGCGACCAGTCTCTGCTTCTCCGCTTCGCTCATCACCCGGTAGAGGTCTCCAGCCTGAACGAAGTCGTTGTCATCGCGATGATGCACCGGCGCGTGATTTCCCGTTAGCGCCGCAACTTCGATTGGCGCCCACAGCGGCGCGCCCGTTTGTTTAGGACCGCCGAAGCTGTTGGGCTCGTAGTTTTTCTCGCGGCCGTGGTTGTCATCAAAGCGCATGGCTCCATCGCGGCTGTATCGGGGGAGGGACCGATGCCCGGCACGAAGTGCGCGGGATTGAAGGCCGCCTGTTCAACTTCGGCGAAATAGTTTTCCGGATTGCGATTCAGCACGATTCTGCCGACCGTCGTCAGCGGGTAGTCGCGATGCGACCAGACCTTGGTCACGTCAAATGGATTGAAGCGGTATTTTGCGGCCTCGGCCGCCGGCATTATCTGCATTTTGAGCGTCCACGACGGATACTCGGCCCGATCGATCGCGCGCAGCAGATCGCGCTGATGATAGTCCGCGTCGTGACCGGCGATGCGGCCGGCATCGTCGGCGACCAGATTCCTGATCCCCTGGTCGGTCTTGAAGTGGTATTTCACCCAGAACACTTCGCCGCGCGCATTGACCCACTGGAAAGTGTGCGAGCCGAAGCCGTCCATCATGCGAAAGCTGGCGGGGATGCCACGATCGCTGAACAGAATCGTGAACTGATGCGTGGCTTCGGGGCTCAACGAGAAAAAATCCCAGACGTTCTCAGGTTCCTGGATATTGGTGTACGGGTCACGCTTCTGCGAGTGGATGAAGTCGGGGAACTTAAGCGAATCGCGGATAAAGAACACTGGCGTGTTGTTGCCGACCAGGTCGTAGTTGCCGTCCTCGGTGTAGAACTTGATCGCAAATCCCCGGGGATCGCGCACCGTGTCGGCTGAGCCTTTCTCGCCTGCAACCGTGGAGAAGCGGATGAAGACGTCGGTTCGCTTTCCGACCGGCGCAAGAAATTTGGCCTTCGTCCACTGCGTCACGTTGGCCAATACTTCGAAGTATCCGTACGCGCCCGAACCTTTGGCGTGCACGACGCGCTCAGGAATCCGCTCGCGGTCGAAGTGCGCGAGTTTCTCTATCAGGTGATGGTCTTCGATAAGGACTGGCCCGGCCGGACCCGCAGTCCGCGAGTTTTGATTCTCGGTGACTGGGGCGCCGTTATCGGTGGTCAGTATCTTCCTGGAATCCATCACTCTCTCCGCTTGATCTGCGACAATTTATAAGGCGTGAAATTCCGCCGCACAAAGTCCGAGACGTGGCGGAGATTGGAACAATGGGCGTTCGCCGCCGCCTCTCTGGATCGTGTTGGTTACCAGACCCAGACCGGTTGAAGCGCTTCGTCGACCTGGTTCTGTGAGACCTGCTGCCCATCCTTGATGCGCTCGATGAGCTGATCGATTTGGTAGCTCTTCTGCGCAAAGGCGGGGTTGTCCTTGTTGCCTTCGCGAGCTTCGCGCTGCGCAGCTCCCGACGCCTGCTGCAAGTCGGTAATCGTCTGGTCGTCAGGCTGAGCGGTGTAGTCTTTCGAAACTCCCACGGGACCGGCCAGAACTGGCGTCGACAAGGCCAAAGCCATCGTTCCGGCGGCGAAAATTGTTGATAGTTTTTTCATCAGAACTCAGTCTCCTGTTTAATTTCTCGACCGGATGCGGGAACTTTCGCTCGCTCTTCATTCGATCGCCTAATACAGAGGCGTGAAAAATGAGCGCACAATCGGAGTGGGCTGTGTCCGGCGCAGGTGGTACGATTTTGCAGATGCGCGATTGACCAGAAATTGGTCGAATCGTCCAGAGAAATCAGATGGCACCTGAGACGCGGATCGCTCGATCTGCCGCGGCTGCAACCGGCGGGTCGGTGCAAAAAATCCATCCCCCGCAAAAGGGGATCTTCCGCAAAGAGGGCGAGTACTGGACTGTCGGTTATGGCGGGAAGTCCTTCCGTCTAAAGGATACCAAGGGGCTAGGATACCTCGCCCATCTGCTACGTCATCCCGCGGTCGAATTCCACGTGCTCGATCTGGTCGGCGGAATCGCAGGCCAGCACGACGAGGACGAAACCAGCGGGTCGGCGCACGGCTTGCCCCGCGGAGACGAGGATCTCGAAAAGGCCGGCATCCATATCGGCAACCTGGGCGATGCGGGCGAGATGCTCGACGATCAAGCCAAGGTCGCCTATCGGCGGCGGCTCTCCGAGCTGCGCGAAGAGTTGGAAGAAGCCAAAGAAGTGGGCAACGTCGAGCGCGCCGAGCAGGCTGAAGAGGAGATCGACGCACTGACCAAGGAACTTTCGCGCGCGGTGGGCCTCGGCGGACGAAATCGCCATGCGGCCTCAGCTTCGGAACGAGCCCGGCAGAGCGTTACCAAGACTATCAAAGCGGTCCTGGAAAGGATCGCGCAGAGCGACGTGGCGCTGGGTGAGATCCTGTCGCGATGTATCATGACGGGCAACTTCTGCTCCTACCAGCCTGACCCCGAATTCCCTATCGCGTGGGAATTTGGTGAACCGATTGTCGAGCCAGACCAGCAACCGGCGTCAAGTGGCGATCCCGCGCCGGTCCATGTCGATCGTCCGCCGACCTCGCCGGTGGTGCTGGAGGTCTCACCCTTCTCGCTCGCGGAACGAACCGCTTTTGTGGGCCGTGAGACCGAACGTAGCGCGATTCGCGCGGCGCTCGATCGCGCGCTCGGCGGTCACGGCTCGCTAGTGATGCTCGGAGGTGGACCCGGCGTGGGCAAGAGCCGCCTGGCGACGGAGATGGCCGAGTATGCGTCGCGCGTTGGCTTCAGATGTATGGTCGGCCACTGCTACGAAAGGGACGAGCCTTTTCCCTACTTACCGTTTGTCGAAATCATAGAAAGCGGTATGGCGCAGGCGGCGAGCCTCGAGGAGTTCCGTCGGCGGATGGGGGACAGCGCGCCCGAACTGGCCCAGATCGCTCCAAGCCTTCGCCGAGTTTTTCCGGATATTCCGCCGCCATTGGATCTGCCGCCCGCGCAAAAGCGCCGCTATCTGTTCCAGAGCATCTCAGAGGGATTGGGACGCGCGGCTAGAACCCGTTCGTATGTCTATATAATAGAAGACCTTCACTGGGCCGACGAATCCACCCTCGCCCTTCTGATTCACCTGGCCAACCGCGTCGGTCAGCTCCCGATTGTGATCATCTGCACCTATCGCGACGGATATTCGGAGCACAATTCGGCCTTGATCAGAACCCTGGAAGAGCTGATTCGGATGGGCACTCGTCCGCTGAAGCTGGGCGGTCTGTCAAAGGAAGGAGTCGCGCAGATGCTGCATTCGCTCAGCAAAGAGCAGGCTCCCGAAAGTCTGGTAAGCCTCATCTTTGAAGAGAGCCAGGGGTATCCATTTTTCGTGGAAGAGGTCTACCGGCATCTGGTCGAAGAGGGGAAAGTCTTCGATGCGGCAGGCCAGTTCCGCACCGACATCGAGATCGACGAGATCGACGTTCCGGAAAACGTGCGCTTGATCATCGGGCGCCGTCTCGACCGGCTCGACGAGAATGAAAAGCGAGTGCTGGCAGCCGCGGCGATGATCGGGCGCAGCTTTAGCTTCCGCCTTCTGACTGAGGTCAGCCAAATCGACGTTGACGAACTCTTCACCGTCATCGAGAAGGCGCAGCAGATGGGAATAATCGTCGCCAGCTCCGAAGGACCCGAGAAGCCGTTCTCCTTCGCCCATGAACTCGTGCGTCAGACGCTGCTCGCCGGCATGTCGGTTCCGCGCAAACAACGAATGCACGTTGCGGTGGCCGATGCGATCGAGCTGGTCTATCCCCGTTTCATCAATGACTGTGCCGGGGAGATCAGCGACCATCTGCTCAAGGCAGGTTCGTTCGCGGACGGCCGAAGATTGGTCCGTTACCTGATGCTTGCGGCCAGGCGTGCACTCGAGTCTGCGGCATACGAAGAGGCGCGGCGCACTTTTCGGTCCGCCCTGTCGTATCAAGGCGCTATTGACCAGAGAGAAAAAGCTGAGCTCCTGGCGAGCCTCGCGACCGCCGAGCTGAGTCTTGAGCATTGGGACGGGGCAATCGCCAATCTTCGCGAGGCGCTCGAAATTTACACCAATCTCGGCGACCGGGAGATGATCGGCAGCAGCTTTGCCGAGTTGGCCGATGCTTTCATCTGGGTTGGCCGCTTCCACGACGCCGCCGAAACCGCGCGTCGAGGACTCGTCTATCTTGGCCAGGACGTCAACGCTAACCGGTTACGCCTTCTCGCTGCGCTCGGCCAGGCCAGCGCGGCTTCCGCAGGCCATGAGTCGGCTTGCGCGGCGCTGCGGGAAGCTCTGGATATTGCGTCCAAACTCGGCGACCGAAAGCTTGAGGCTCGAGTCCTTGGGGCCAGGTCGATAGTAAACATGCACTTCTTTCGGCCGAGAGAGTCTGTCGCCGATGGACTTCTCAGCGAACAGCTGGCTGGAGCGGAAGCGCCTCCGTGGCAGCGCGCCACGCAACTGCGAGTTCTACATCAGGCATTGTTAACTCTTGGGCGCTTGGACGAGGCTATCAAAATAGCGGAAGTCCTTGAGCCTCTGGCGACCAAGATAGGGCAAGGTTATTCCATCGCGCTTTGCCTGAGCACTCGAACCTGGCTCGAATTTGTCAGAGAGCCCAACCTGGCCAAACTGGATGCCGGCTTCCAGGAAGTGGCGAGGTCCGATGCCAAGGTCAGATTTCCCTTCTGGGAAGTACTCTCCGAGGTACAACTAAGTGCGTTGGATTTTGTTCGCGGCGACTGGCCAAGCGCTCTATCGCATGCTCACACCGCCGCACATATCGACCCGCAAATGAGCTCAATTCAGGCCTTCGGCGAGGGAGCTCTTTTTCGGCAGATGGCTTACACCGGCGATCGCAACGGCGCATTGGCATTGCTTGAAAAGCATCGCGCGTCGCTCCCCGTCAGCGGCCGGGAAAACATCAGAGGATCGTGGTGGATGCTGGCGCTGGTGGTCGAGGGCCTTTTCATGCTCGGAGAGCAAGCGCAAGCCGGGCAGCTTTACCCGCTGGTTCGCGAGTTGATCGACACTGGTGCAGTCGTATGTTGGCCGATCCCACGCTACACACAGACTGTCGCGGGCCTCGCCGCGGCGGGGGCACATCAGTGGAAAGCTGCCGAAGATCATTTTCAGCTCGCGAGTCGGCAAGCTGATTTCCTTCCGGATCGCCCCGAACAAGCTGAGATTCGCCGCTTCCAGGCGATGATGCTCAAGAACCGCGCCGGTCGAGGCGATCGCGAAAGAGCGCAAACACTACTCAATGAGGCGCTCGAGACCTATACGCATATCGGGATGCCTCGCCATATCGAGATGGCTCAGGCTCTCGCTAAAGACCTGGCCTAGTGATCGCGAGCCAGACAGGATTCTGATCCTTCACATTCGAACCGCTGCGAGACGGCGGCGCCATGAATTCCGGCCCGACTGGATCCTTTACCGTGTCGCGGACGATTCGATCAATCTGACGAAGTGCGCTGCTGTCGAGCGTCCATCCCATCACGTCGCCGACTGGGTCGAGCTGGCGCGGATGTCGTGCACCCCATAGCGCCGCCGATACTCCCGGCTGATCGAGCACCCATCTCAGTGCTAGGTGGATCACTCGTTTGCCGTAATTTTTCTGAGCAAACTGATCCAGCAGCCGAACGGTCTCCAGATACTGCTCGAATCGAGGTGGCTGGAATTTTGGATCAGTTCTCCGCAGGTCGTCGCCCTCGAATTTAGTGTCGCGACTCATCCGGCCGCTCAGCAATCCGCGGCAGATCGCTCCATAGGCCAGAACTGCGATTCCTTCCCATGCGCAGTGCGGCAGCGCATCTTTCTCGATCTGTCGCTCGAAGAGATTGTAGGGCGGCTGCGCGGTATGTATCGGAGCGGTCAGCCCGAATTCATTCATTTGTGCAGACGAAAAATTGCTCACGCCGATCGCGCGAATCTTGCCTTGGTGGAGCAGGGCGGCCATCGCATCGGCGGTCTCGCTAATCGGTGTCATCGGATCGGGCCAGTGCACCTGGTAGATGTCGATGAAGTCGGTCCTGAGCCTCTTCAGCGAGGCCTCGACCTCCGCAAAAATTCGTCCGCGGGTCGCATTGCGAAACGGCTGGCCGTTGGCCCAATCGAGACCGACCTTGGTGGCGATGGTTACACGATTTCTCATACCGGCCAACGCGATCGCTTTTCCGACGATCTCTTCTGATCTGCCGAAGCCGTAAACCGGCGCGGTGTCGATTAGCGTGATTCCGCGATCGACCGCGGAATGGATCGTGCGGATCGATTCCTGCTCGTCCGTACCGCCCCACATCCATCCGCCCATCGCCCACGTGCCCAGACCGATGCGCGAGAAGCGAAGATCCGCACTCGGGATTCTGGTCGTTTCCATATTGTTTTCTCCTTTCACGATTTGCTCGGGCTGTTCTCGACCGGTTGAACCGGTTCGCCGTCGCGCGCCGCCTCTCCAACGTTCACCGCGATCTGCTCGCCCGGTCGAAGGTCACCGCTGACTTCGCACACGTATCCGTCGTCGTGGCCGAGCGTCACCTCGATCAGTTTGAGATGGTTCTCACGCACCACCGGCAAATAGACTTTGTCGTTGCGGAATACGAGCGCGTCGTCGGGCGCCGTCAGACTCGTGGACGTCACGCGTGCGATCATCTTCATGTTCGCGTACATTCCGGGAAACAGTGATCGATCCTGATTCGGCAGATCGACCTCAACCTGCATGGTGCGGGTGGTCTGATCGAGAGCCTCGGGATGACGCGTGACCGTGCCGGTAAAGCTGCGGCCCGGATAGTCGATAACGGTTACCGTCGCGGGATCGCCATCTTTGATAAGCGACGAAAAGGTCTGCGGTACGAAAGCGTAAATTCGGAGCGGCGCCTGGCTTGCCAGCGATACGATCGGCGTAGACGTGCTGCTAGTGGAGAAGAAAATTGCGTTCTGCGTGGTGGACACGGGCGAGGTAGCCGCCGGAATCAACGTACCAGGATCGACGAAGCGCGCAGTTACGATGCCGTCGAAAGGCGACCGCACTATTTCGTACCCTTGCATCGCAAGTTCTTGTTCGTAGGCTGCTTTGGCCTGGAGCATCGCAGAGTGAGTCTGGTCGGCGGTCTGCTGCGGGACGACCTGCTGGCGGACGAGTTCCTGATTGCGAACGTCGGTAACGTTTTGAATCCAATAGAAAGAGCGCGCATCCGCCACCAGCTTGTCCGTCTCAGGCGACTCGATGATTGCGATTACTTGTCCCGCCTTCACGTGGTCGCCCTTATCCACGTTGATGGTCTTCATGTATCCGGGGACCTTTGCGTAGACCGGAGTTTCGATGTAGCCGTGAATTGTGGCCGGAAGCTCGATCGTCCGCGATGCAGCGCCGCCCGAAATCTGTGTCACCAGCACATGCGGTCCGAGCGCGGCGGTTTGAGAAAGCTGCGTCGTCTGGCGTTGAATGAGCTGCTGCTTCGCGAGCACGAATCCGCCGGAGACGGTGAATGCAACAATCACTGCCGCAAACAACGCGACTATGAGTAACCGTCCAGGCTTGCGTTGATTGCGGTTCTCTTCTGACGGCGTGGCGGTGGCACTCATTGTTTTAGGCTCCTGGCTCTGAGATCGCTTGTACGCGTTCGTCACGCTGTTTCTTGGTGATGAGCGTCCGGCTGAAGATTGAATAGACCGCGGGCACCACGAACAGCGTCATCATGGTTGCCGCGAAAAGTCCGCCGATCACGGCTCGCCCCAGCGGCGCGTTTTGCTCCGAGCCCTCGCCCAGCGCGAGCGCCATCGGCAGCATTCCTAGAATCATCGCCAGCGCTGTCATGATGATCGGCCGGAAGCGGACGTGCCCCGCTTCTATCGCGGCCTCGACCGGACCCATCCCTTCCTCACGCATCTCGTTGGCGAAAGTGATGAGCAGGTTGCCGTTGGCGACGCCGACGCCCACCGCCATGATCGCGCCCATCAACGACTCGACGTTGATCGTCGTGCCCGTGAACACCAGCATCCAAAGCACGCCGGCCAGAGCGCCCGGAACGGCCATGATGATGATGAACGGCTCGAGCCATGACTGAAAATTCGCGACCATCAGGAGATAGACGAGCACGATTGCGAGGATCAGTCCCAGGCCCATCGTCTTGAACGATTGGTTCATCGCCTGGCTCTGCCCGCGGATGACTACGTGAGTGCCGGCCGGCAGTTTGCCGAGACTATCTATCGCTTTTTGAACCGCGTTGGTGGTACTGCCGAGGTCGCGTCCACCGACGCCGCAATCCACGTCGATAACTCGCTGCACGGTGTAATGCGCGACCACTGCAGGGTCGTTAGCGTGGCTAATCGACGCAACGTTGCCAAGAAATTGCACCGCCTGCGTACTGGTGCCGTTGGTCAGCGGCGTATTGGCAATTTGATCGACCGACGCAGTCACCTGGATCGGTGCCTGGGTCACGACGTTGTAATTGACGCCGTTGACCGGATCGAGCCAGTAGTTCGGTGAGATAAGGGTGTTGCCGCTCAGCGATGACAGCAATCCCGACGCGACCTGCTGCTCGGTCACGCCGAGCTCGAGCGCTTTGGCTCGATCGACCTTGACCTTGAAGGACGGGTAGTCCAGCGGTTCCGCAATCCGCATATCGGTGACGCCGGGAATCAGCGCCATCTTCGCGGCAAGACGGGCGGCGATGTTGTAGTCGGAGTGGAGATCGTTGCCGTTGACCTGAGCGTCGATCGCTGCGGGAAGTCCGAAGTTCAACACCTGATTCACGATGTCTGCGGCCATGAAGTAGCCTTCGACATTCGGAAACTTCGTCATCATCATTTGGCGGATGCGATCCTGGTAGACGGCGCTCGGATGATGGTTCGGCTTGAGCTGGATCAGGATTTCGCCGTCCTGGGGGCCTATGTTGTCGGTCGGAAAAAACGCGATCGCATACGGCTGCGGCAGATCTATGTCGTCGAAATTTCATGAGTCCGGCGTCGACCGTCGGGAAGAAATCCTCGCCGATGACATACAGCAGCGGGATCGTCCCGAGAATCATCAGCCCGGCACACATCAGCGAAAGGCCGCGATGCGCGACGAAGGTGCTCAACGCCGAAACGTAGTGCTTGCGGAGCCGCTCGAAGCCGGCTTCGAACCCTCGCAGGAAACCCGCCCAAAGTCCCGAGCCGTGGACCTCCTGGTGTTTCTCCGGCAACAGGTAGGAGGCCATCGTCGGCACCAGCGTGCGCGACAACAGGTACGAGGTCAGCATCGCGAACACGACTGCAAGCGCCAGCGGAGTAAATAGATATCGAGCGACGCCGGAGAGCAGCACTACCGGAAGAAAGACGATGCAGATGGAAAGCGTGCCGATCAATGTCGGCGTGGCGATCTGATGCGCACCGTCGAGAATCGCCACCAGCAGCGGCTTGTTCATCGCGTGATTGCGATGGATGTTCTCAACCTCGACTGTCGCATCATCGACCAGCATCCCGACCGCAAGCGCAATCCCGCCCAGCGTCATCGTGTTGATCGTCTGGCCCGCAAGAAACAGGCATGCGATGGACGTAAGGATCGACAGCGGAATCGACGCGATCACGATCAGCATGCTGCTGGGCGATCCGATGAATATCAGAACCATCACCGCCACCAATGCAGCCGCGATTACCGCCTCGCGCACCACCTCCCATAGTGAAGCTCGAACGAAGGCGGACTGGTCGAAAGTGAGCGCCACCTTGAGCCCCTTGGGCGCGACCGCGAGAATCTCAGGGATGCGATTCCGCACCGCATCGACGACTGACAACGTCGAGGCGGCCGCGTGCTT
>WNFP01005960.1_pt1 | contig 10468 bp, 8 predicted proteins | sample 5400201 | NCBI WGS metagenome assembly WNFP01 (sample SAMN13153355, study PRJNA577476) | soil metagenome | isolation source: 115 cm saprolite under Madrone tree | place: USA:California | collected 2016-06-14
AGAACGCGAACAGCCAGGCCGGTTGCACCTTCGCTCCCTCACCGGTGAGCACCGGCGGCGCGAAGGTGACGTTCTCGTCGTTGTAGAGGTCGCGGATCTTCCCGCCGCGGTTTTCCACCACGTGGCAGTTGCGGCAGCCGTTCCAGAAGACCAGCCGCTCGCCTTTGAACACCGCTGCGTGCAAGGGGTCCATCCCGGTCCGGTATTCGGGCGGCGGCGTCTCGCCGGTCTGGCCCTTGAGGAAGGTGAGGATGGAGAGCGCCTCCTCGTCGGTGAAGTCGAACTGCGGCATCCGGGTCTCGACCCGCTCGTAGCCGAAGATGCGCGGGACGTGCAGCTTCTCCCAGACCCAGTTGGCATAGGTCTGGTGGTGCTTCGGGTCCTCGGTGAAGTACTGCACGTCGCCGAAGTCGAGCAGCTCCACGCCTTTGCGCCCGTGCTCGGTCAGCTCGGTCCCGATCTTCTGCGCGTTCTCGAAGCCCTTGATGCTGTGGCAACCGAAGCAGCCGTACTTGCCGATCAGCTCCTTGCCCTCCGCCGCCAGCTTCTGCTGCTCGCCTTTGCCGTACTTCGGGGCGGGATAGGCATGATCGCTCTTCAGCGTCATCAGATACGCGGTGACGTTCGCCGCCTCCGCATCGCTGAGGCGCAGGTCGGGCATCTTCGTCTCCGGCCACAGCGCTTTCGGGTTCTTGACCCAGGAATAGATCCACTCCGGCCGCGCCTTGTCGGCGATGTTCCAGAGGTTCGGCGCATAGTCGCGCTCCTCGCTGGCCTCGCTGCGCCGGGCGGCCGAGTCCTTCTCCGTCACGTGACAAGCGAGGCACCCGACGCTCTCGAACGTCTCCTTGCCCTTGGCGGGGTCGCCCTTCGGCGCGGACTGCGCGAGCAAAGGCGCCTTGTCGCTGTTCGACCAGAGGTAGGCGACGATCGCGGAAACCTCCTGGTCCCGCAGCCGGCGGTGCTGGGCCATCACCTCTTCCGGCTTCTGCGCCTCGGGATGGGGCACCGAGCTCGCGTCCACTGCGCCGGGCCAGAAGTTCGGCATCCGGGTAGCCGGTCTCCAGCCCTTGGGGTACGCGATCCAGGTCTGGAGCCAGCCCTGCGTGGTCTTGCTGGCGATGTTGGTGAGCGTGGGCCCGCGCTTCGCCAGCTCGTTGTATCCCTCGATCGGGTGGCAGCCCCAGCATCCTGCGTCGGTGAAGAGCTTCTTGCCCTTCGAGAGCAGCGGCGCATGCGAGAGCGTCAGCTGCTGCGAGTGGCACTTGTCGCACTTCGACTGCATGAACGCGCCCTTGTACTTCTTGCCCATCACCGTCACTTCGTCGGTGAGGGGGTCGTTCCAGTGGTGATCGTCCTCGCCGTGCCGGAAGGCGCGGTGGAGGACCCCCTTGGTCTGCGCGCCCTCCCCGCCGTGGCAGGTGGTGCAGCCGAAGTTCTCCGGAACGTGGCTCTTGACCAGAAGCTCCAACCGGTGCGGGTGCGTCCGGAAGACCGGCCTTACGTCGAACGGGTTCGCCTTCACCGCCTCGTCGAGCGCCGCCAGCGTCTCCTTGTCGGTGCAGGCCTGCGCCACCCTCTCCTCGAGAGGCTTCTCCTCGCCCTTGAGGGCGTCGAGCGCCGGGTTGCGCGAGACGCCCTTCCACTCGGCCTTCTGCTCCGTGAGCACCGCGCCCGCGCCGTCCTTCAGCACCGTCTTCGTCCTGGCGAGCGAGCGCGCCTGCGGGCCGCAGTAGGCGGCGCCCAGCCCGGTCCACTTCTCCCAGTCGGCGCGCGGGCGACACTCGGTGGCCTGCGCCGGATCCATCGGCGAGGACTCCGCGGGCGCCTTGAACCCGCCGATGGGCACCGCCTCGGGCGGACGGGGCACGTCCTCGCAGAGCGCGTCGTGGATCTTCTGGTAGGACTCGATCACCTCGGGATCGAGGGCGAACTGCGCCTTCATGTCCGCCTCGGGCAGGTTCGCTTTCTTCGCCTGGAGGACTTCCCACGGCTCCGAGAACCCGCCCTTGCTGATCCCCACGTGGCAGTTCTGGCAGCGGTCGACCGTCTCCGACCCCCAGGAGTTCTTGAGGTTCGCGATCCAGTACTGCTCCATCTGCGGCAGCTTGCCGAGGCCGCTGAACGCCTGCAGCCGCTTGTCGATCTCCTGGATCGGCTTCTCGATGGCGCCGATCTTCGCCTGGGCCGCTTCGCGCCGCTGCACGAAGGCGAGCCGCCGTTCGGTGGCCGCCTTGTGCGCGGCGATCGCCGCAGTGTAGATCCTCGTCTTCTCCTCGATCTTCCTCTGCCAGTCGTCGAACCCCTTCTGCAGCTTCGCTTCCTCGGCGGCGTGGTTCTCGTGCCGGGCCTCGCGCAGCTTGTAGTAGACGGCGTCCTGGTCGGACTTGTCGAAGCCGAGGTAGAGCTTGGCTTCCTCTTCCTTCGACCGCGCGGTCTCCTCGGCCTTGAGCGCGGCCTCGTACTCCTTGCGCTGCTCGGGATTTCCGCTGATGGCCTCGTCGGCGGCCTTCAGCTCCGCCCGGGCAGCCTCGAGCTGCTGCTTGATCTCCGGCGTCTCCAGCCGCATCCGCGCCCGCTCCCGATCGGCCTTGAGGTGCGACTCCTCCAGCTTGAAGAAGTCGCGCTGGTAGTTCTTCCACGGGCGGCGCGAAACCACCTCGTCGTAGAGGGCCCAGGCGGTGCTGAGCGCGAGGAGCACGGCGAGGCCGACGAACGGCCACTTCAGGCTCTGCAGCTCGAGAGGTCGTCTCGCCATCGCTACACCTCAGCCACGCACGAAGTGAGGCGCATAGGTTGGGGGTTCGAAGGGGGAGCGAGCTCCCCCTTCGTCGAGGCGCCGCAGGCGCCGGATCGAAGAGCGGTCACGGAAGGATGGCGCGCGATCACAGCAGAGCGACTCATCAAATATTCAGGATGTTGGGGATGACGAGGATGTACTTGATGTTGAAGAGCAGGCGCAGAGCCATCTTCACCAGCACTCCCGTCATGATCATGAAGAGCGTTGCGACGAGCCCGTAGCGCAGCATGCCCAGCTGCCGCATCACCGGAGTGTCCTTCTTCCACTGCCAGAACGCGCCGGGGATCGCCACCAGCCAGCCGAGCACGCAGATGGCGCCGAAGAGCATGGCGCCCATCTCGCTGCGGATCCCGACGATGTAAGGCAGGTCGATGTTGACCAGCGGAACGACCTTGTGCGGGTCCCAGTAGTCCCAAGGCATGAACAGGTTCCAGCCCGGGCCGCGGAAGAAGACGCCGATGGTGATCATCCCCACCCACATGCCGAGGAACCCGACCAGGAAGGTGGCGATGGCGAACTTGCGCTCGCTCCAGGTGTAGTAGCCGTTGCCCCTCGGGTTGACGTCGACGTAGGGGATCACCATCAGCCCGACGATGATCAGGGACGGCAGCACCACGCCGGCGATCCAGGGGTCGAAGTAGACCAGCATCTCTTGAAGGCCGAGGAAGTACCAGGGCGCTTTGGAGGGATTGGGCGTCTTGGTGGGATTCGCCGGGTCCTCCATCGGAGCGTCCACCGTGATGCTCCACACCATCAGCACCAGGAGCAGGATGCAGCCGGCGATGAACTCCGCGCGCACCAGATAGGGCCAGGTGTGCACCTTGTCGGGGAGGTCGGCGGCGGGCAGCGCGGCGCGCGCGCGTCCGGCCTGGACCTTCACTTCTTCCTGGTCCTGGATGACCGCCGGGTTGACGTTCTCAGCCATGCTGATCGCCCCTTCCCGTTGCCCGAATGGCTTGCGTGGGGGGTGCGGGGGGAGGCGCTCCGCCCCCCGCTCGAGGCGCCGCCGGCGCCGGATCGAAGAGCGTGCCGCGTATGGCAGAGCGGAGCTGCATTTCGAAGTGACTCACAGGGGACCTGAAATGCCGCCGTCTTTCCGGATGCGCCAGAAGTGCAGGATCATCAGGATCGAGGCGATGATCGGGATGAAGATGCAGTGCAGGACGTAGAAGCGGAGCAAGGTCGGCGCGCCCACCACCGTCCCCGCGGTCAGCAGCGCCCGCGCGTCGTAGCGCGGCGTCATCCCCAGCTGCGGTCCGAATGGTCCTTCGTTGCCCAGCAACGGCGTGGCGCGGGCCATGTTGGTGCCGACCGTCACCGCCCAGATCGCCAGCTGGTCCCAGGGCAGCAGGTATCCGGTGAACGAGAGCAGCAAAGTGAGCGTCAAGAGATTCACGCCCACCACCCAGTTGAACTCCCGGGGCGGCTTGTAGCTCCCGGTCATGAAGACCCGGAACATGTGCAGCCAGATGAAGATGACCATGCCATGCGCCGCCCAGCGGTGCATGTTGCGCATGATCATTCCGAAGGGGACGTCGAAGTCGAGGTACTTGACGTCCCAGTACGCGTACTCGCCGGTGGGCCGGTAGTAGAACATCAGCACCACGCCGGTGACCACGGTGCAGAGATAGAGGAGGAAGGTGAGCCCGCCCGCGCACCAGGTGTGGCGGTAGCGGATGCCGTGCCGCCGCATCTTCGAGGGATGCAGGTGCAGCCAGACGTTGGCGCTGACCTGGAGGACGCGGTTGCGCGGCGTGTCCGCGTAGCCGTGGCGGAAGATGGAGCGCCAGACGTAGTTGTTGGTCAGCATCTCGCCGAGCGACGGCCGGCGCTTCTCGGTCTCGGGCACGGTCAGGCTCCGGTGTACTTCACGAACGCGTTGGGATCGTCCCACTGCCCCAGCTCGTAGCGGTAGCGGAAGGCCTTGTCGACGACGAGCTGGCCGTCGTCGCCGAGGGTGATCTTCACCCGCTCGAGCGGCCGGGGCGTGGGCCCCTCGAAGTTGACGCCGTCCTTGGTGTACCCCGAGCCGTGGCAGGGGCACTTGAACTTGTTCTCCGGTCCGAGCCAGCGCGGCGTGCAGCCGAGATGGGTGCAGATGCCGAGCAGCGCGTAGAGGGTGTTCTGCGTGCGCACCACCCAGACGCGCTGCGACTTCATCCACTTCTCGGAGACGTCGCCCACCGTGTACTCGGTGGGGAAGCCGGCCTTGAAGCTGGTGGGCGGCTCGAAGAGGACGCGAGGAAAGAGGAGGCGGAGGATGGCGCCGCCCGCAGCGGCGAAGCAGGTGAGGATGGCGCCCCACCCGGCGAGTGAAAGGAGATCACGCCGCGACCAGATGAAGTTTCCGCTCTCTGCTTCGGGGATGCCTGGATTTCCGCCGGGCATTCAGCTCCTCTGTACAAACCGCTGAGAAGAGAGACACTTCCTGACACGAGGATCGCGACGGGTCAAGCAGCCCGCGCACTCGTGCGGCAGGTTGCCGCACGTTGACCACCCCGCTCCGCCTCGGGTACTTCTCGCTCCATGGGCAGGCTCCTCAACTTCTGGGCGATCGTGTCGGTGCCCGACAACATCCCCATCGTCTTCATGCTGCTGCTCGTGGGGTACTTCACCTATCTGAGCTTCAGCGAAGCGCGGAAGAACGACCGCCTCATCCGCGAAGGACGCAAGGAGCAGATCCTCCGCCGCATGCAGGAGTGATTTCGCGGCTTCACCCGTAGTCGCGGCCGCTTCCCCTCTGCACCGACATCGTGCGCGCGGGACCCACCCTCCCCGCTGCGCCGCCAGACGCTCATAGGCCGCACCACTGCGACCCCGCGAGTGTCATTGACGCGCCGTGCGAGCGCTTGCCAGCATCCGCTCCCAGTGAGGGTGCAAAAATGCTGACTGACTTGATCCGGTCCCTGGTGGTCGCTTCCGCGGTGGCGCTCTTCGCGCCCTCGGCCGCGCTTGCCCTGCCACGGCTGAAGACTCCGGTGGCTCCCGGTACCACGACCTCGGGTGTCATCTACGCCTGCGTCGATCGCGAGGGCGAGGTCCGGATAATCAACCCCAATTTCGGCGGCAGGTGCCGCAGCAGCGAATCTCCTATCTCCTGGAACACGGTGGGTGCCCCAGGTCCGCAGGGCGCCGATGGCGCTCCCGGCCCGGTGGGCCCCATGGGTCCGACCGGTCCGATGGGCCCGGCTGGCGCCGACGGCGCTGTGGGTCCGCAGGGTGCTCCGGGTCCCCAGGGTAATCCTGGAGTGATGGGCCCCATGGGTTATCCGGGCGCCACGGGCGCGACCGGTCCTCAGGGTCCGGCCGGTCCCCAGGGCGTTGCTGGCCCGACGGGGCCCACGGGTCCTCAGGGCGCCACCGGCATGATGGGCGAGCAAGGTCCGGCCGGTCCGATCGGCCATGACGGTCCTCCGGGAGCGCCGGGTGCCACGGGTCCCGCGGGTCCTGCTGGCCCCACAGGTCCGGCTGGCGCGGTCGGCGCGGCCGGGCCTCAGGGTCCGGTTGGTCCCGCCGGCGCTACGGGTCCGGCCGGCGCCACGGGTGCGGCGGGTCCGCAAGGTCCCAAGGGTGACACCGGTCTGACCGGCGCTACGGGTCCGGCCGGCGCCACAGGTCCGGCCGGCGCCACGGGTCCGGTGGGTCCGCAAGGTCCCAAGGGTGACACCGGTCTGACCGGCGCTACGGGTCCGGCCGGCGCCACGGGTCCGGTGGGTCCGCAAGGTCCCAAGGGTGACACCGGTCAGACCGGTCTGACGGGCCCCACAGGCCCGCAGGGCCCGGCCCTGCAGCCGACGGTCTTCACCCTGGCCAACACGACCACCGCCTGGAGCAGCATCAGCGACGACCTGTGGCACCAGGTGCCGTTCTCCACGATCCAGTTCACCATGGCGAACGCTGGCTCGGCGCTGATCACCTGGAACCTCGCTGTGCCCATGAACGGCGGGTTCGTCACCCGCCTGGTGATCGACAACGTGATGATGGGGGGTACCAATATGATCATCGGCAACACCCTCTTCGTCACCAGCACCGGCACTTACTTCGCCGGGCCGCTGACGGCCGCCCCGCACACCGTCTGGCTCGAGTACCGTACCCAGAGGGCGTTCACCTTCGACCCGACGGCGGACTGGCAGGCGAACCGCATCCAGGTCATGGCGTACGACCACTAGGTCGGCCTGGATCGCAGTCGCGAATCCCCGGTGGGCATCCAGCCCGCCGGGGATTTTGCGTTTCAGATCTTCCGTTGCGCGAAGGCCTGGGGCATGTGCTTGCGGACCAGCCGGCCCAGCTCGTCGCCGTCGACGAGGTCGACGGGATTCCCACGAGCCGCGTCCCGCGCGTCCGAGGTGAAGCTGCCCAGCGTGACCAGCACGCCCTTCCCCACGAACTCGGCCCGGGCCGTATCGATCATGTTGCGGACCTCGTCCGCGTCGGCGGGCACCCCGGGCCGGCCGAAGAGGCCGTGCACGTAGACGCGGCCACCCCGGATGGGAGTGGGATCGTTGGCGAAGAGGTCGACGGTGGTCGCTCCGCGCTCGCTGCGCTCGGGATTGAACCCCATCTCGGTGAACAAGGTGAGCAGCAGGCGCTGGAACCCCTCCACGCCGAAGCCGCGCACCCAGGACATCTCGCCGTGGCCGTCGCGGGCCAGGTTCTCCGGCGCGGCGGGCGAGACCGGCTGCCCGCGGCCGATGAGGAAGATGAGCAGGAAGCCCAGCGCCGTCGCCACCACCGCGACGATGAGGATGCCCATGCGCCTCGTCTCCCCCGCGGCCGTCGCGGAGTCAAGCCGTCCTTGACAGCCGGGGAACGCAACGATAGAAGCGGCCTCCCTCGCCGAACGGATCTCCCCCGGGCGACGGGGATTTTTCGCACCGAAACGGGCCTGTAGCTCAGCTGGGAGAGCGCTAGAATCGCACTCTAGAGGTCACCGGTTCGATCCCGGTCAGGTCCAGTTCATTTGACCATGCAGGATCAGAGACTGAAGGCGGAGACCCTCCGCCGGCGGACCTTCGCGATCATCTCGCACCCGGACGCCGGGAAGACCACGCTCACTGAAAAGCTGCTGCTCCACGGCGGCGCCATCCATCTGGCGGGCGCGGTGAAGGCGCGCGGCGCGCAGCGGCACGCCACTTCGGACTGGATGGAGCTGGAGCGGCAGCGCGGGATCTCGGTGACCAGCTCGGTGCTGCAGTTCGAGCACCAGGGCTTCCGCATCAACTTGTTGGACACGCCGGGCCACCAGGATTTCTCCGAGGACACCTATAGGACCTTGGCGGCCGCCGACGCGGCCGTGATGCTGATCGACAGCGCCAAGGGAGTGGAGGCCCAGACCCGCAAGCTCTTCCAGGTCTGCCGCCGCCGGGGCATTCCGATCTTCACCTTCGTCAACAAGCTCGACCGGCTCGGCCGGGAGCCGTTCGACAACCTGCACGAGGTCGAGGAGGTGCTGGGCATCCGCACCTGCCCGATCACCTGGCCCCTGGGACAGGGGCAGGACTTCACCGGCGTGGTCCAGCTCTTCGACCCGGAGTGGCAGCGACGTCGCGTCGACGGCGAAGTCCCCGGCAAGGTGCGCGAGGAGATCGAGCTGCTCGAGGCCGCGGGCGATCCCTTCGACCTGGACAAGGTGCTCCGCGGCGAGCTCTCCCCGGCGTTTTTCGGATCGGCGATGACGGAAGTGGGCGTCGACGAGTTCCTGGACGCCTTCGTCCGGATGGCGCCGCCGCCTGGGCCGCGCGTCCGCGTCGACGGGACCGCGGTCGATCCCACCGAGGCGAGGTTCTCCGGGTTCGTCTTCAAGATCCAGGCGAACATGGACCCTGCCCACCGCGACCGGCTGGCGTTCTTGCGCGTCTGCTCCGGCCGGTTCTACCGGGGCATGGATGCGCGGCTCCCCCGCGAGGAGAAGCCGGTCCGCCTCTCCATGCCGCACCAGCTCTTCGGAGCGGAGCGGCAGGTGATCGAGGAAGCGTGGCCCGGCGACGTCATCGGGCTGTTCGACACGGGCACCCTGCGCATCGGCGACACCCTCTGCGAGGGCGCCGCCTTCGAGTACGCCGAGCTTCCCCGCTTCTCGCCGGAGATCTTCGCCCGGGTCCGAGCCAAGGACGCCCTGCGGCGCAAGCAGTTCGAGAAGGGGCTCGAGCAGCTCTCGCAGGAAGGCGCCATCCAGATCTTCCACGCCCGCGGGGGCGGCATGCGCGATCCCATCGTCGGCGCGGTGGGGGCGCTGCAGCTGGAAGTGCTCCAGTATCGACTTCTGCACGAGTACCGCGCCGACCTCGTGCTGGAGCGGCTGCCGTACCAGGTGGCGCGCTGGGTCAGCGGCGAGGGATTCGACGCCGACCGCTTCGAGGCCGAGGTGGACGCGCTCTGCGTCGAGGACCGCGACCAGAACCCCATCGCGCTGTTCAAGAGCGAATGGAACCTGAACTATGCCGCGGGGCGTCACCCCGGATGGACCTGGTCGCCCACCGCTCCGGTCGCGCCGCTGTCGAAACGTAAATAACTCCGCAGCCGTACGGGTGGCCGACAGGCGACCGCTGCCTACCTTGTCCGACGTGGAGTCCAAGAACCTCACCATCGTCTTTGCCGGCCTCTGCGGCTACGCCGACCGGTTGGGCACGCTCACCTGGGAGGACTCGCAGCGGCTGCTGCGCCTGCACGAGGCGCTGGTGGACCCCGCCTTCCGGAAGTTCGGCGGCCGGCGCATCAAGCAGATCGGCGCGACCTTCCTGGTCGCCTTCGATTCGCCCACCCAGGCCGTGCTCTGCTCGGCAGCGCTCTGCGAGCGGGTGCGCAGGTTCGACGAGGCCCTTCCTCCCGAGCGGAGGCTCCAGGCCCGCGTCGGGATCCATCTCGGCGAGGTGCGGATCGACCGGGGGGACGTCTTCGGCGAGCCGGTGAACATCGCCTCCCGCATCGAAAGCGTGGCCGGACCCGGTGAAGTCCTGCTGGGGGAGTCGGTCTCGCTCTCGATGCACGCGGTGGCCCGGCAGGCGGAAGGCGCGTTGCCCGGGCTCTCCGACAAGATCCGCGTCTTCATCGGCGCCGGGCTGGCGGCGATGATGATGGTCGCCACCGCTTTCTTCGCGCTGGCCCGGCTCGGAGTCCTCCCGTGAAGCGGCGGGAGAGGAACCTGGTCCTCCTCCTCTCCGACATGAAGGGATTCACCGCGCGCACCAGCCGGCAGACGCGCGAGGAGAACGCGCGGATGCTCGCGCTGCACGACGCGCTGCTCTTGCCGGTCGTGCGCGGCTACCGGGGGCGCAAGGTGAAGGGCCTGGGCGACGCCCTGCTCGCGGCGTTCGTTTCGCCCACCGACGCCGTCCTCTGCGCCATGGCGATGCAGGATCGGCTCGCTTCCTGGAACGCGCGCGCGCAGCCCGGCGACCGCATCGAGATCCGGGTGGCGATCAGCCAAGGCGAGGTGCGGCGCGAGCGCGGCGACCTGCACGGCGAGGCCATGCGGCTGGCGCTGGAAGCGGAAGCGCGCGCGGAGGCCGGCGAGGTGGTGCTGACCGACGCCGTGTACCTCTCGATGAACAAGAGCGAGGCGACCACCGAGATCGCCGGCGAGGTGCCGCTGCATGGAGGCGGGCGCATCCGGTTGCGGCGCGCGGTGCGCGGGCCCGACCCGGCGGCTCCGTACAGCCGGCGCGCCCT
>WNFP01015205.1_pt1 | contig 10465 bp, 8 predicted proteins | sample 5400201 | NCBI WGS metagenome assembly WNFP01 (sample SAMN13153355, study PRJNA577476) | soil metagenome | isolation source: 115 cm saprolite under Madrone tree | place: USA:California | collected 2016-06-14
CTCGCCAAGACGCTTGGACTGTCGCTGAAAGATTTTGATTCGTCGCTGGAACCGACTTACGTTTCGACGGGCGTGTTCAACCTGATGGTGCCACTACGCAATCGCGCTGCGCTAGGAAAAATCCAGATGAACATGAGTGAGTTGCGGCAGCTGATCGGAAAGCACGCGACGATGGCATATTGCTTTGCGCTTAACGGAAACGGCAAAGCATTTGCGCGCGGCATGCTGCCCTGGGGGATTTACGAAGACGCGGCGACAGGCTCGGCGGCCGGTTCGTTGGGAGCTTTTCTGGTAAAAAATGGCAAGCTGGGCACTGGACACACGCTAAGCATTCAGCAGGGAGTCGAGATGGGGCGTCCAAGCCAGATTGAAGTCGAGGTGACGCAATCTGGAAACAAATTGATTCCCCGGGTCAGCGGCGCGGCAGTGCGAGTATTTGAAGGGACGATCTAGCAAGCGTGGCTAAGGCGATTTGCGCGCCTTGCTGGCGGCGTCGAGAACACCGTTCACAAAACTTCCGGAATCTTCCCCGGAAAACTTTTTCGCAAGATCGACGGCTTCGTTGATGATTACCTTGTACGGCGTTTTTGAGCTTTGCAATTCGTGAATCGCCAACCGCAGAATCGCGCGGTCGATCGCTGCGAGTCGTTCGAAACGCCAATTATCACAATGTTTCTCAATGGCCGCATCGAGATCCTTGACGCGCCGCGCTGCGCCTTCAAATAATTCGTTGGCAAATTTTTCCGTGTTTTCCGCGGCTTTAGCGGCTCGCCAGAATTTAATTTCCAGCTTGCGCGTTTCCTGCGGGCTCATTTCCCACTGGAAAAGCATCTGCATCGCAAATTCACGGGCTTTTGTGCGGAGTGCCACGCTATTTCCACCGCGCTTTTTTTGTTGATGGATTAGTTGCGGAACCCGTTGGGCGTAGTTTTCGCGAGAGTTGCGCCATTTCGATCGCGCTCAGCCCGGCCTCGAAGCCTTTGTTTCCACCCTTGAGCCCCGCGCGATCGATCGCCTGTTCGAGCGTGTCACAGGTGAGCACGCAAAAAATTATCGGGACGCCCGTGTCCATCTGGGCGAGTTGCAACCCGCGAGAAGTTTCCGCGCAGACATAATCGTAATGAGTCGTTTCTAGGAAGCTCAAATGATCCGGGAACACCCACTATGTCAACATCCGCGGATTGCGCACCGGAGCGCTCCAGCGCGTCGACGGCCGCGCTCAGCAAGCGGTCCGTGATGAAGCTGTTAAAGCGGCTCACCGCAATTCCAAAACGGAAGCCGCGACCGTTAAGGTCGCCGTGAATCTTGCCGGGCTGGAGTTTTTCCGCCATTAAATTATTTTCACTTCATTTACCCTTGAACGCCGCCGGTCTCTTTTCCAAAAATGCCTTCGTTCCTTCGCGCATGTCTTCTGTCGCGCAGGCCACGCCGAACAGCGTCGCTTCGAGGAACAATCCCTCTTCCAGTGGCATCTCGGTGCCACGTTCGATGGCTTCCATCGTGAACTTCACCGCGAGCGGACCGTTGGCAATAATTTTTTTCGCGATCGCTTCCGCTCCGGGAAGCAGATCGACTGGCTCGTAGATGTGATTCACCAAACCGATGCGCATAGCTTCTTCCGCCGTGATCATCTCGCCCGTCAAGCACAATTCGTGGGCCATACCTTTGCCGCACAAGCGCGTGAGCCGCTGCGACCCGCCGTATCCCGGCAAAATTCCGAGCTTCACCTCAGGCTGCCCGAGCTTGGCGTTCTTGCTAGCGATTCGAATCGAACAACTCAAAGCCAGCTCGCATCCGCCGCCCAGAGCGAATCCATTAATCGCACAGATGGATGGCTTGCCCATCGTTTCCAAGAGATGAAAAACGCTCTGGCCAAAGAGCGAAAAATCCTTTCCATTCACGGGGGTCTGCTGGGAAAGTTCCCCGATGTCCGCGCCTGCGACGAACGCTTTCTCGCCCGAGCCAGTAAGGATCAAGACCCTAATACCTGCGTCAGCGCGCGCATCCAGCAATGCGCTCTGCAGTTCTTCGATAGTTTTGCGATTCAGCGCGTTCAAAACTTTCGGCCGATTGAAAGTGATTCGCGCGATGCCGTCGTTTTTTTCGAATAAAATATTTTCGTAGCTCATTGCGCTCGTCTCGCCTGACTCTTTGCCAGAAAAATTATAGCTTCTGTGCCACTGGCTTTTGCGGATCGCTGTAATCATAAAATCCGCGCCCCGCCTTGCGCCCGTTCCAGCCCGCCAGCACCATACGTTTCAGCAACGGCGGCGAGGCAAACCGGCGCTCTTTGAACTCGTCGAACATGATCTGCGAAATATAATACGTGGTGTCGAGGCCCACAAAATCCAGCAAGGTGAGCGGGCCCATCGGATGACCGCAACCGAGTTTCATCGAATTGTCGATGTCCTCGACGGAGCCGACGCCTTCTTCCAGCGCGCGAATCGCGTCCAGCAGATACGGAACCAGCAAGCGATTGACGATAAAGCCCGTGGAATCGTTGGCACGCACTGCCGTTTTGCCAAGTTTGCCGCCGAACGCCACCATCTCGTCGTACACGACGGCGTCGGTCGCGATAGTTCGAACGACTTCGACCAGTTTCATCACCGGCACCGGATTGAAAAAATGCAAACCGACGAATCTTTGCGGCCGCCTGGTAGCAGTGGCGATTTCCGTAATCGTCAACGACGACGTATTGCTGGCAAAAATTGTGGCCGCGGGGCACAGTTTGTCGAGCGCAGCAAATAATTCCCGTTTTGCGGGAAGTTGTTCGATGATCGCTTCAATCACCAGGTCGCAGTCCTTCAAATCTTCAATGGCAGTAGTACCCTTCAGCCGTCCGCGAACTTCATTTTTTGCCGATTCGGTGATGTTGCCTTTTTCAACCAACCGCGCCAGATTTTTTTCAATTGCCTTGATTCCCTTTTCCAAAAGCTCGGGACTGACTTCTCGCACCACAGTTGAAAATCCCGCCGCAGCACTGACTTGAGCGATTCCCGAGCCCATCAGGCCACACCCCACGACTCCCACTTTTTCAATCGCCATACATATCCTCGTTAGAGAGTTTGCCGGGAATTTCCCTTTATCACCACGCTGGACCGGAACAGAGAGTGTATCAAATCCGAGCGACTCGTAGATGCGTCGGCACTTTCGCGCAACACGATATGCTTCAGGCGATGCTTTCGACAATCATCGCGATTCCCTGCCCGCCGCCAATGCACGCCGTCGCCAGTCCATAACGCAGGCCATTGCGTTGCAATTCGTTCAGCAGCGTGATCACCAAGCGAGTTCCTGTCGCGCCAAGGGGATGCCCCAGCGCGATTGCTCCGCCATTCGCGTTTGTCTTTTCGCGACTCAAGCCCAACGCCTTTTCGACCGCGAGATACTGCGCTGCGAACGCCTCGTTCACTTCGACGCGATCCATCTGTTCAATCGTCAGACCCGCGGATTTCAGCGCTTTCTGCGAACTCGGCACCGGTCCGATCCCCATGATGCTCGGGTCGACGCCGGCGGTCGCCCACGAAACGATTTTGCCAAGCGGTTTCAAGCCGCGTTCTTTTGCGATTTTTTCGCGTGTGACGACGACCGCCGCTGCTCCATCAACAATTCCGCTGGCGTTGCCGGCCGTGACGATTCCGTCTTTCTTAAACGATGGTTGTAATTTTTCCAGAATCTCCATGGTCGTATCGGGACGCCGATGATCGTCTTCGCCGATCACAATCGTTTTCTTTCCCTGCTTTACTTCAACCGGCACCAATTCTTCTTTCATGCGGCATGCTTTGTACGCGGCGTCCGCAGCCTGTTGGCTGCGCAAAGCGTAAGCGTCAGCATCTTTGCGGGTGATTCCATATTGTTCGGCCAGCTTTTCGGCGGTCAGCGCCATCGGCAGCCCACAATAGGTGTCCGTCAATCCGGCCATGAGCGAGTCTTCCAGTGCGCCGCCGCCGAGCTTGAGGCCATTGCGCAGTCCGCGAATTACAAATGGGGCTTGCGTCATATTTTCCATGCCACCGGCAAGGACTAGTTCGCATTCACCAAGCAGCAGTCGCTGCGCGGCCTGTGAGATGGACTCAATTCCCGATCCGCACAGCCGATTTACGGTTACCGCAGGAGTCTCGGTTTTCAGCCCAGCCTTTAGCGCGACGTGTCTTGCTCCGTAAAGCGCGTCGCCGCTGGTTTGCATCACGTTGCCAAAAATCGCGTGATCGAATTCGGCGGGATCGGCGTTTGAACGCCGAATCGCTTCCTTCGAAGCAGCCACTGCCAAATCAATCGCCGAAACGTCCGAAAATGCACCGGTGTAACGCGACATCGGCGTACGGGCGCCGGCCACAATCACTACGTCTGTTGGAAACATACCTGTCCTCGTTTGGAAAAATCTTGTCACGCGTCAAAAAATCGGGAAATCATCATTCCGTATGGAGCCTAGTCCGACTTCGCGACGGCTTCCACAATTCCGGCGCTCAATGTAATTGCCGAGGCCTCCCATGGAGGACGAATTCCCGCTGCCGCGCGGCGCAATTTGTCGGCCAGGTTCTGTGCTCCGTCCAGAGTCGTATCCGGTAAGATGAACGCCAGCGACCAGGAGGTATATTTCACGGCGACGTCGTTCTGCCGCACGATCGGCTGCAACGATCGTGCAAGCTGCTCCAGAAATTTCTCCAGCGGCGACTCGCCTTGTTGGCGCAATAATTCTGCGCCGCGGTCAATCTGCAAAATCGTCAGCGCCAGCGGTGTACCTTGTGATCGAGCGCGGTCGGCCTCGGTCAACAAGCAACTCTGGTATGAGCTGCGGCTCAGAAGCCCGGTGCGCTCATCCGAAACTCCCATGCGCCGCACCAGCGACCGTAGCCGCGTATGGCTGACGCTCATCAGCATTTGATCGCCGATGGCCTGCAAAAAATAGGTTTCGTTGGGCTTCCATTTACGCGGCTCGGCCTGTCCCACGATGATCATACCGGCGGGCTGCTGCGTTTCACGGTCGGTGATTTTCACGCCGAGCGCGGTGCGCAACGCCAACTCTCCCAGCACCGAACCTGGAGTGTTCTCCACCACCAATCCGCCCAGTTCGTCGCCATCCGCCTTTTCCACTTGTGCCAGCAGGAACACCACTTGCGCGCCAGGCGCAGGCTTCATGTTCGGCCCGCAATATTCCGCAGCCAAATCCGGCGGCCTGCCCGGCGAGCCGATCACTGCAAGTGCGCGGCTCACACGCAAGTATTCTCCGATCTCATTGACGGCGGTGTTCAGCATCGCGCGCGGAGTCTGCTGCCGGAATATTTTCTGATTGATCTCTGAAATTTTCGAGAGATCGCGCAACGTATCCGCGTTGTATGCGCCAGTTTTAGCGGGACTGGCTTTCGCTACCTCCGCAGGAGGTGCAGTGGCGGGCCGGGCCGCTTCCACTTTCTTGGCCGGCACGCCCTGCGGCCAAAAATTTGCCGTCTGATACAGATTCCGCAGACGCGAGTTCTTTTCTTCTTCACCGGGAAACAACTCGGCGATTTTGTGCAGGCGGTCCATCGCCTTGTTCTGCAACGAATACTGCAGGAAAATTTCCGTCTGGACGATCAGGTCTTCCAGCGTCTGCATGCGCCGGCCCTCTTCGGTGGCGGGAGCGCTCGACTCAGGAACACTGCGCGGCCCAGCCTGCGGCTCGGTTTCCGACGTGGAAATTGTGGTGCCCGATCTCGTCAAACGGCTTGCGACTCGCTGCACGAACGAAGCGTCGGCTTTGCCGCGCAAACGTTCCAGGCGCTCCTGATTACGGTAGTCGTAGGAATCAATGTCCACCAGCCGTTCCAGCGAATCGCACGCTTTTCGAATGTTGCCGTCCTTTAGGTACGCGTCGAACAGGTGGATCATGATTTCGAAGTATTTCGATTCGCGATTGAGTTCGTTGTACAGCGCCGCCCAAAATTCCAACACCACGCTCGATTCGGGGTGACGCCCGGCAACATCATCCAATTGCGCGGCGAATTCATTCTGCCGCTTGTCCGCGAACATCTTCCGCTTAACCAGCGACAGAACCTCCACCGCTTTGTTGCCAGCGCCCGCGATAATGTATTGCTCGGCCAGTTGGAACAGCCGCGCCAGTCCCGCGTTTCGCTCACGCAACAACTTTTCCAGCACTTCACGCGCGCGGTCCAGTTGTCCTGAACGCATCAGCGCTTCTGAATAAGTTTCCAGAAAAACCGGGTCGGCTTCTGTTGCCGCAAATGGCGCTAGCAATTTGGCGGCGTCGGCAGCGTCGCCTTTCCGCAGTTTGGCCGCGCCGTAAAGCAGCGCGACGCTTCGCTCATTTGGCGCCAGCGCATGTGCATGCGCGAGATACTTCAAAGACTCATCGGTAGAGCCGCTCGCCGTTGCCAACTGCCCTGCGCGCAATAAAGCGCGCGCCGCAAGATTATTCCGGCCATTTCGTTCGGCGACCTCTGCCAGTATCACTTGCCGCGAGAGATTTTCTGGCTCCAGCTGCGCCATGCGCTCGAGACAGAAGAGCGCGTCTTCTTCTCGGCCGGCCAGCGTGAACAGTTCGGCGGCTTTGCCGTATTGTTCGCTCGCTTCCTCCGGCCGGTTTTGTTTTTGCTGCAGGAATGCATAACGCGCGATGCGCTCTGGAGGCTGATTCGCTGACAAATTCTTCAGAAACCGATTGTAGATCGCCAGGGCTTTCGATTCGTCTTTCGGGTCGATCAGCAGATCAAAAAACATTCCGTAGTAAACCGCGGCGCGCTCCGGCTGCTCCTGCCGCGCGTACAGATCGCCAAGCGCCTGTGTAGCTTCGGGATGCGACGGCGCATCCTCCAGCACGGCCAGATACGCGTCAATGGCATCCTCGGTGCGGCTCTTTTCGAGGAATTTCTTGGCGCGCTCCAGTTGTTTGTTGACGTCGGTCATTACCTGCGGGTTGCCTTTGCGGAGCCTGACTGCGCGGAGCCCAGGTGTTCGTAGCCCCGTTAAGGCAAGGGATCGGACGCATCGCGGCTGGGGGTCGCGGGCTTCGCCTTTAGACTATATACCGTACTAAAAACGCGGGCAAAACCTCAGCGCAGCGTGATGCGGAATCATGCACCATTTGGTATTCCTGGTATTTCGCGACGTTTCGCGCGCCAAATGTCGAGCACCCGTATGCCCAGCACACGTTATCTGGCATGGGGTATGACCAGCAGTCGTACCCCCGGGACCCGTATGCCTACCACCTGTCACTCCGAGGAGCGAAGCGACGAGGAATCTCTCTTCTTCTTCGATTGACGCGCGCACGAGAGATTCCTCGCTACGCTCGGAATGACGAACCGGCTGGCTTTTCTCCAAAACCTGCACGGAATGAAGCTAATCGCGCCCAAACCTGCGCAATGCGTCCAGCTTTTCTGCTGCGGCACCACCAACAACCGCCTGTTCGGCCTTCGCAGCACCGTCGAGGAAATCCTCCGCGACACCTGCCGCAACCAGCGCCGCGGACGCGTTGATCACCACAATATCTCGACGCGCTCGGTCCCGTTCGTGCCCACTAATCCCATCGAAAACGCTTCGAATGGCCGCGGCGTTTTCCTCTAGCGATCCCCCGCGAATCGCTTCGAGCGGGGCCGCCTTCTTGCCGAACTGTTCCGGAGTGACCTCATATTTCCGCAAGTTGCCGTCGCGCACTTCAGCGACAATCGTCGGCCCGGCAAGCGAAATCTCATCCAGTTTTCCGGCGCCGTGAACCACCAAAGCATGTTCCGTGCCCAACTCGGCCAGCGTTTCCGCCACCACATCCAGAAGGTCCGCCGAAAATACTCCCAGCACTTGAGCCTGCGCCTTCGCGGGATTTGTTAACGGCCCCAGCAAATTAAAGACGGTCCGCACGCCCAATTGCTTCCGCGCGGGCATCGCGTGCCTGACAGCAGTATGCGCTGCCTGCGCAAACAAAAATCCAATTCCGATTTCGCGAATGCCTTGCCCGATGCGTTCGAACGGCAAATCAATCTGAACCCCAAGCTCCTCCAAGACGTCCGCGCTACCGCACTTCGAACTGGCCGCGCGGTTCCCATGCTTTGCCACGCGAGCGCCCGCCGCTGCAGCTACGATCGCAGCAGCCGTTGAAATATTAAACGTGCCGGAATCGTCACCGCCGGTTCCGCAAGTATCCACCATGTGTTCCGGCAAAGCGTCCCCATCGGCAAAAACTCGCGTCGCATGTCGCCGCATCACTCGCGCAAATCCAGTCAACTCCTCGGTTCGGTACGGTCGCGCATTCAACCCGCTCAGCAGCGACACAATTTGGGGAGTCGCCAACCGCCCGCTGAGCAACTCCTCCATGATCTCTTCGGCTTCCCTTCCGCTGAGCACCTTCCCGGACGCAGCATGGTTCAGTAATCGGAGCGTCATGCGATTTTCGCCTGGCGAGACTTCTTTCTGGCATCGCTTTTGAACTGTCCTCGAATATTGGGCATTTCCCGCGTTCTTGCTCCTCTGTCGGGTTCCGAGTAAACTGCTATGTTTTGCGAACGCTAAAATTCTAACACTGGCTGGCGGTTCCACAGCCGAACACGAATGGATCATTGATGAAGATTCACGAGTACCAAGCCAAAGCCATCCTCGCGCGCTATGGCGTCACCACTCCCCGGGGCGAAGTCGCTTTCACGAAAGAGGAGGCCCGCGAAGGAGCGCATCGGCTTAAGTCCAACATAGTCGTCGTTAAAGCGCAGATTCACGCCGGCGGCCGCGGCAAAGCAGGCGGCGTTAAGCTAGCCCATTCTCCTGACGAAGCTGCGGAAATTGCGTCCCGCATGCTCGGCATGAACCTGGTTACGATTCAAACCGGTCCCGCGGGCCGCATCGTCAAGCGCCTTTTAATCGAAGAAGGCCTGGACATCAAGCGCGAACTGTATCTCAGCTTATTGGTGGACCGTGCCTCAGCCCGCGTGATTTTTATGGCCAGCGCCGCAGGCGGCATGGAAATCGAAGAAGTCGCCAAGAAAGATCCCGGCGCGATTCTTCATGAATCCATCCATCCTGCCGTTGGACTGCAACCTTATCAGGCACGCAAGCTCGCCTTTGGCTTGGGACTTTCCGGCGAAGCGGCTAACCACGCCGCACCGTTCTTCCAGGCGCTCTATCGAGCGTTCGTGGACACCGACGCCTCAATGCTCGAAATCAATCCGTGCGTGCTCACCGGCGACGGCCGACTCGTTGCCCTCGACGCAAAAATGACTTTCGACGATAACGGACTCTTTCGCCACACCGACCTACGCGGCCTGCGTGATCTCGACGAAGAAGATCCGCTCGAAGTCGAAGCCTCCAAGTACGGCCTCAACTACATCAAGCTCGATGGAACCGTAGCCTGCATGGTCAACGGCGCCGGTCTGGCGATGGCCACCATGGACATCATCAAGTATTCAGGCGGTTCGCCTGCGAATTTCCTGGATGTTGGCGGTGGCGCTTCCGCCGAGCAAGTCAAGAACGCGTTTCGCATACTCCTCAGCGATGCTGGCGTGAAAGCGGTTTTTATTAACATTTTTGGCGGCATCTTGCGCTGCGACGTACTGGCTACCGGCGTTGTCGCCGCCGCAAAGGACCTTCACGTGAAAATTCCCGTGGTCGTTCGCATGGAAGGCACAAACGTTGAACTCGGCCAGCAAATCCTGCGCGACTCCGGCCTCAACTTCACCATCGCCAACGGCATGAAGGACGGTGCGCAAAAGGTCGTGGCTCTCGCCGGGGGTGCGCAATGAGCGTTTTGGTAAATGAAAAGACGAAACTCATCGTGCAAGGCTTTACCGGCCGCGAAGGAACTTTCCACGCGCAGCAAATGATTGAATACGGCACTCAGGTTGTTGGTGGCGTGACGCCGGGCAAGGGCGGGACCAAACACTTAGAGCGTCCCGTGTTCAACACTGTCGCTGAAGCGGTGAAAGGCACCGGTGCGAATGCGTCCGTGATATTTGTTCCACCGCCGTATGCTGCCGACGCTATTCTCGAAGCCGCCGACGCCGAAGTTCCTCTAGTCATCTGCATCACCGAAGGTATTCCAGTGATTGACATGGTGCGCGTGGTAGCGGTCGTTGATCGCAAAAAGACCCGTCTGATTGGACCTAACTGCCCTGGAGTCATTTCTCCCGGCAAGTGCAAAATCGGCATCATGCCGGGTCGCATCCACAAACAGGGCAACGTAGGCGTGGTCAGCCGCAGTGGAACTCTCACCTACGAAGCGGTAGATCAGCTCACGCGCCTCGGCATCGGCCAATCCACCTGCATCGGCATCGGTGGCGATCCCATCATCGGCACGTCGTTCCTCGATGCCATCAAACTCTTCAACGACGATCCCGAAACCAGCGCCGTCATCCTGATCGGCGAAATTGGCGGCGACGCTGAAGAAACCGCCGCCGCATGGATTAAGGCCAACATGAAAAAGCCGGTCGTCGGATTCATCGCCGGACAGACCGCGCCGCCAGGCCGCCGCATGGGTCACGCCGGCGCAATC
>WNFP01015387.1_pt1 | contig 10465 bp, 4 predicted proteins | sample 5400201 | NCBI WGS metagenome assembly WNFP01 (sample SAMN13153355, study PRJNA577476) | soil metagenome | isolation source: 115 cm saprolite under Madrone tree | place: USA:California | collected 2016-06-14
CGGACATCGTCAGCTCCGCCCGCACCGGCTTCAAGATCGTCACCCGGCACCTGCTCGAGCGCGTCCAGGTCTGGCTGCTTTCCGGGCCTTCGGACCAGACGGGCATCGTCCGTGAATATGTCCTCCGCTACCAACTGGGCGATTTCGGCAAGTCCCGCATCGCGTCGGTCGACGTGTTCGGCCGCGGCGGCGACAACGGGAGCGCCCCCTTCAACACCCATCGCTTCTCCTACACCAGCGTGACACCGGGCTTCGGGAGCCCGGTGGCCTGGAACTTCGACGCCAGTGATGACCGCGCCATCACCTCCACCGCGGAGGTCAACGTCGGCGTGCACGCCTACACCGGCATCAGCCTGGGACCCTTGCGCGATGAAGGGTCGGTGGGGTTCAGCGTCTCCACCAACCATCGCGATTCGACCACCGAAGCGATCCTGATCGACCTGAACGGCGACGGCATCCCCGACCGGGTCACCAGGGATGGCGGCCAGCTCCGGGTCCAGTTCGGTCAGTCGCAGACGGACGCGACGGGCGCGGTGACCCGCCGCATCTCCGCGATCGCCCCGCCGGGCGATCCGTTGAATGGCGGCACGCTGGGCGCGTCGTCCATCCCGACGCTGGGGTCCGAGACGGGCAACAGCTTCAACTTCGGTTTGCAGACGGTCTTCGGCCCGGTCTTCGCCAACATAGGCGGCTCCTTCAACTTCAGCAGCTCGGACTCCTTCCTCATCGACGCGGACGGCGACGGGCTGCCGGACGTCGTCACCGGCGGACAGGTCCTCTTCAACTTCCCCCGCACCTGCACCGGCCCCGGCTGCTCTCCGGCGGATCGGTTCCTCTTCGGCACCACCAAGCCGCTGACTGGAGCGACCAGCTTCGGAAACCTGGGCGACAACACGGCGGTGAACGCCGCGCTCGATGCCGCGCGGCAGGCGCTGCGCGACCAGAGTCCGCCTAACGACGCGATGCTGGAATGGACCGCGCCTTTCCAGGGGACCGTCAACCTCTCCGGAGAGATCGCCTGGGCGCGCACCCCGCCCGTCGGTCCAGGGCGGGACGGCGTGCGGCTGCGCCTCTACCAGGCGCACGCGGACGGCTTCATGGACGTTCCCGGGCAGCCCATCTTCGAAGCAAGAAGGCTGCCCACCGACGTCGATCCGACGCCGGTCAACATTCCGAACCTCTCCGTGCAGCCGCAGGACAAGATCTATTTCGTCCTCTCCACGCTCGACGATTTCCCCGTCGGCAGCGACACCACGCAGAGCCCCCCGCGGCCGGTGCCGCTCGAGGAGATCACCTTCTCGCCGACGTTCCAATACACCGCCTGCACCGGCGCTTGCGTCATGCTGACCACCGACGACGCGGCCCTGGTCGACCCGACGGGAGCACCGCTCTTCACCTTCAACACCGCGGCCGACTTCAAGCTGGCGGGCAGTCCTCTCACCTCGGTGCAGCCGGCCTTCTCCGGAACGCTGCACGTCTCAGGCGACGTGGACAAGCAGGCCACCACCGCCGACGACGTGCGCATTTGCGTGCAGAGGTTCCCCTTCGGCACGCCGCCGACCGACGTCTTCTGTGGCTCCCCGCGCGACGTGACCTCGACCACCATCGCCGCGGATTTCGTGGGCCTCACTCCGCTGGTGGCCGACCTCCAGGTCCAGGCCGGCGACTCGCTGGTCTTCCGCATCGACACCGAGCTGCCCATCGATCCGGCAGCCATCGTCTGGAGCCCGACCGGGGTGATGACGACGGTCTGCGACTCGTCCGGCGTGTGCCGCACGCCGCTGCCGACCGAGCTGGCCTCGACCAGCTTCATCGCCGACCCTTATTTCCGCCTGCACAGCCGCTTCGAGCCGATCCCGCTGCGGCCCCTCTTGGTGCCGCACGACGGCACGCTCTCGGTGTCCAGCTCCGCGGCAGGCCTCCTTGGCAACGTCGCCTTCAGCGTGCGAACGCGGGGCAGGCTCTGGCTCAAGCACCATGCCGGAGAAGACGCCAGCGTGTCGTTCGCGGTCACGGCGGGTGAGCAGGTCTTCTTCGAAGCGCACTCCGAGACCGATCCCGGGTTCCGGGAGTGGCCCGTCTCGGTGGCGCTCGACGGCGAGCCGTTCGTCGTGCCGCTGCACGTCACCTTCGAACAGCCGCGGACGCCAGTGATGGCATCGCCCTTCGGCGGCGGCTTCCACGGCTGGCGATACGGCACCTGGAGTGGCACGGACAACGACGTCTTCGATTCCAGCATCTTCTACCGGCCGGCGGACGACGTCAGCTTCGCGGGAACCACCGATCGGGAGCGCGGCCTCGACGCCAAGCGCCAGTTCCGCGATCCGAACAACCCGGTCTTCCAGCGCGGGCGTCTCTTCTCGACGATGGTCCCGCGCCGCCGGGGTACGCAGAACACCACCACTCCCGGGCTCGCCCCCACGCCTGCTTTCGTTTCCCAGGACGGGGCCGCTTTCTTCACCCGGGAGACGGCGCAGGCCGGCCGGCGCGGCGGGCTCGCCTCCTCGAGCAGCCCGCAGGGATCCACCCAGGGCCTCTTCGCCGTCGGGGACGTCTCGCGCGCCAGCAGCGGACAGACCATCTCCGGAGGCATCGGCATCAACCTGGGGATCACCAACCTCTCGGTCAGCGTCAGCTCCGGCTCCACCACGCAATCGCTGGACGTGCGCGACATGAACGGCGACGGCATCATCGACGTGGCGGTCGACGGCGCCGGCGTGCAGCTCACCCACCTCAACACGCTCACGCCACGCGCATCTACCGGCGGCCCCTTCTCCATCCAGAAGGGCTCCCAGCTTTCCGTCTCCGCCGGCCTGGGCTTCTCCGAACCCTTCCGCGACGCTTCCGTGCGCGGCGACGTCCGCGGGCTCTACGCCATGTTCCCGAGCAACGTCGGCGGCGGCATCGCTGCCAGCCTGGCCGAGGTGGATACCATGCTCGTCGACGTCAACGGCGACGGTCTCGCCGACCAGGTGCGGCTGGATCGCTCGACCGGCCAGCTGATGGTCCGCCTCAATCTCGGGACCTCCTTCGCGGCCGCCGAGGATGCGCTGCCCGGCGCGAGTTGGGCCAACACCGCCGGGTTCGACCCCTTCTCCGAGCGGGTGCAGGGCCAGGTCGGCGGGCTCACCCCGGGCGATGAAGACGAGTCGACGGGCCAGAGCGGCGCGCTCGGTGTGCTCGACGGTCTCACCAGCCCGAACGTGGTCAAGCGCTCCAATTCGGCCACGGTGGAGCTCAACGCCGGCTTCGTCTTCGAGGAGGAGTTCGGCGCCACCGTCAACTTCGAGAGCACGCTCAACAGCACTTCCGTTGAGTTGATCGACGTGACCGGAGACGGCCTGCCCGACTTCGTGCGCAAGGGCCCGAACGACAACTTCTTCACCGTGCGCGTCAACACCGGCTTCGGCTTCGGCCCCGAGCAGATCTGGCCGGTGGCCGACTGGCCGGTGCAGAAGCCGCAGCTCCGCCTGCCCATCGCCGCGCTGCAGACGGTGGTCAACGACCTCGGCTTCGGTGGCGGCGCCGACAGCATCGAGGCCACCGCGACCAATACCGCGATCCCCAGCGTCGGATTCGCCGCCAGCGTGACCATTCCGCTCTCGCCCGCCCTCACGCCGTGGCTGATCATTTCGGTCGGGGGCGACGTCAGCCCGCGCAAGCTCACCGGCTTCGAGCTGACGCTGATGGACATCGACGGCGACGGTCTGCCCGATCACGTGCTCAAGATCGACGGGGGCAACGGCGCCTCGGAGGCCGCGGTGTTCGCCCGGCTGAACCAGAACGCCGGCGCAAACCTGCTCTCGCGCGTCGACGAGCCCTTGGGCGGCAGCTTCGACATCACCTACGTGCGCGCCGGGAACACGGTCGCCATGCTGGAAAACCGCTTCGTCATGAGCTCGGTCGCCGAGCACGACGGGCTGGCGACCGGCGTCGGCCATGACCTGACATCCTTGATCCGGTACGACGGCGGGCTGCACGATCGCAACGAGCGCCAGTTCTTCGGCTTCGCAACCGTCACCTCGGTGCGCCCGGACGGAAGCCAGCACATCCACCGCTACTTGAACGACAGCTACCGGCGCGCGGGCCTCCTCGCCGCCGAGGAGGTGCGCGACGCCAGCGGGGCCCTCTTCACCGCGACCCTCAACCTCTACGACGACAGCCCGGCCCAGGTGGCGCCGGCGCTCGACGAGTGCCGCGCGCTCACGCCCTTCTTCCTCTCCGGCGACGACTACTGCAGCGCGGCCTGGACGCGGCTCTTGCGCAGCGAGAACCGCTTCTACGAAGGCCAGACGGCGCTGCTCGGCGAAGCGCGCATCACGGCCGCGCAGGACTACACCTACGACACCGCCACCGGAAACGTGATCGCCTTCGACGACTTCGGCGACGCCGCCGATCCGTCCGACGACTTCAGCGCTACGGTCGAGTATCTCACCAGCTCCGCCGCCCGGGCGCTGCACGCCATCGATCGGGCGCAGCACATCGCGGTCCGTGCGGGGAGCGTCGGGCAGGGAGGCCAACTCTTGCGCGAGCGCTCCGCGGCCTACGACGGGTTCGCCAACCTGATTGAGACCACGGTCAACCAGGGCAGCGGATTCGCCGTCAGCGACTTCGTCCGGGACGCGGACGGCAATCTAAGGCATTTCGTCGGGCCGTCCAACGCGCGCGGCGAGCGCTACACGGTCGACTACGCCTACGATCCGACGACTCGCTCCTTCATCGTCCAGACCAGCGACGTGCTCGGCTACTCCTCCACCGCCGACTACGATCTGGGGCTTGCCCAGCTCATCCGCACCAGCGACATCAACGGCAACTCCACGTTCAGGAGGTTCGACAAGTTCGGGCGGCTCTCCCAGATCTTCGGGCCGAACGATCCACCGGGCGGCATGCCGACCATCCGCATGGATTACGGTCACCAGGCATCGCCGCCCTTCGCCCTGACCGCGCACAAGCTGCCGCAACCCAAGAGAGACGGCAGCACCACGCTGGATGTCGTCACATTCCTGGACGGGATGCTGCGCGTGCTCCAGCTCAAGACCGACTCGCAAGTCCTGGGGAACATCGGAACCACGGTTTCAGGGCGCGTCGACTTCGACGCCATGGGCCGGGTGGCCTCGCGAGGACAGGTCACCTTCTCGCAGGCGGCCAAGACGGTCTTCACGCAGGGTCCCGCCCGGAATCCGACCACGTATCTCTACGACATCCTCGGCAGGACGCTCCTCACGGTCATGCCGGACGGATCCACCACCTCGACCGCATTCGGCTTCGGATCCGCTGCCGGAGATCCCCTGCTTCGCTTCCGTGCCGCGGTGACAGACCCGGAGCAACACTTGCACGTCAGCTTCTCGGACGCCCACCACCAGGAGACCGCGGAGGAGCAGCGGATCGAAGGGCGCGTCCCGACCACCCGCTACGTCCACGATCCGTTGGGGCAGATCATCGCTTCCATCGACGCGGCTGGGAGCGTGACTTCCATCGCCTACGACATCGCCGGGCGCACGATCCGGATCGCCACACCCGACTCGGGCCTCACCGAGTTCGCCTACGATTCCACCGGCAACCTGATCGCCAGGGTCGATCCCAACCTGCGCGCCGCCGGCGCGGCGGTCAATTACATCTATCAATTCAGCCGCGTGGTGCGCATCGCGCGGCCCGTCTCGGGAGACGTCACTTTCGAGTATGGCGCTCCCGGCGCCGCGGAGAACGCCGCCGGCCGCATCACCCGCGTGGTCGACGAAGCAGGCGTGGAGACGCGCGGCTACGACCGGTTGGGCGAGTTGGCGCGGACGACGCGCACACTCGTTCCGCTCTCGCCGAGCAACCCTCCCCGCACCTTCCAGACGCAGTTCACCCACGACAGCTTCGGCCGCATGCTGCAGCTCATCTATCCCGATGGCGAGACGCTCGGCTACAGCTATGACGGCGGCGGCCTGCTCGCATCGGCGGTGGGACGGCGGCCGGCGACCAAGCACACGCCGGCCGAGACCGAGACCTACCTGACCTCGATCCAGTACGACGAGTTCGGCGCCCGCGTCTCGATGCAGCTGGGCAACGGCGTCCTCACCAACTACGCCTACGATCCGAAGACCCGCCGCCTCGCGTCGGCGCGGACGGTCACGCCGCAGGGGCGCATCTTGCAGGCCCTGGGGTACAGCCGCCCTCGACCAACAAGCGCTCGGGGCCGATCGCCTTCCAGTTCACCTATGACGCGCTCGACCGGCTGGTCGCGGCGACGGGAGTGGCTGACGCAAAGCCGAACCTGATCGATCAGTTCTCCACCAGCTTCACCTACTCCGACATCCACAACATGACGCGCAACGTGCAGGTGCGCGAGCTCTTGCACGGGCCTCCCGGCAACACCCAGCTGCCGAACGACACCAACCACGACTTCACCTACCTGTACCAGGGCGCGGGCCCCCACCAGGCCACGCAGATCGGCGATCTGCACCTCGTCTACGACGCCAACGGCAACACCGCATTCCAGTGCCGAACCTTCACCGGCACCTGCGCCGGCAGCACCGACATCTCGGGCGGACTCGTCAGCCACAACCAACTGCGCCATTACGTCTGGACCGAGGACGACCTGCTGCGCGCGTCCTTCGACCAGGGCAGCAACGACCCCGTCCGCTTCTTGTACGACGCGGACGGGCAGCGAGTGGCCAAGTTCCAGAACGGCAACGGCAGCCACGAGGTCAGCATCCGGCAGTTCTTCACCCTGCAGGGCGAGCACAACGTCACCAAGCACGTCTTCGCGGCCAGCACGCGCCTCGCTTCCAAGCTGATGCCCGACAACGACGAGTCGGATTTCGTCAAGGCAGCGGAGACGGGCCAGGCTCCCTGCGGAGCGCTGGGATCGCCTTCCTGCCAGGTGGTCTTCGGCCCTGACTCACCGCAGCTCGCCGCCCAGACCTATTACTTCCATCCCAACCATCTCGGTTCGACGAGCTGGATCACCGACCACCTCGGCTTCATCCACGAGCACCTCGAGTACTTCCCCTACGGCGACGTCTGGCGAGAATTCAACGTCGACTTCGATCCGGGCCCCGCTGCGAACGTCCCGCCCTTCCTCTTCACCGGCAAGGAGTTCGATCCGGAGACCGGCCTCACCTACTTCGACGCGCGCTACTACGACTCGAAGCTGGCGCGCTTCATCAGCAACGATCCGGCGCTGCTCAAGGCGGAGCTGCGCGAGCCCCATCTCCTCTCCGGGTATCTCTACGGAAAGGCAAATCCGGTCCGCTACATCGATCCCGATGGAAGGTGGGCCTGCTGCGAAGTTCGGGCCTACGGCGTCCAGCCGGTGCACCAGATGGCCTTCGCCGGCGTAATGCAGCACCAGCTTTCACCGGACTTGCTGCAGCTAGGGAAGGACCAGCACCCCTACATGGATCGGTCCGCAAACCAGTGGCCCGACACCTCGGCACAGCACGGTCTCTTCGATCAGCGAGCGCTGCCCCTTCGGGAGGTCACCACCGAGGAGGGGCTCGCCCGCGGGCGCTTGAAGGCGATCAGCGATGCCAACGATTGGATCGTGAGGAATCTCGAAATCGCAAGAGAAGCGTGGGCAAGAGGCGACTACCGCACGGCCGTCACCCACGGGGAACGGGCGGGACACACCATGGACGAAGGTTCTTCACCAGGGCACAAGGGCTTCCAAGACTATGCCCTGCAAAGCCCGATAGCGCACCTCGACGCCGAAAAGAAGTATCCGGAGCCCGGCACTCCCGCACAGGTCGAGCTCGAGGCCGGAGTCCGGTGGCGATGGGACATCATCCGCAACCCCAACGTGCCAATGCCGCGGAGGGAGGATTTCTATGGCTCGCCCGAAGGCTTGCTGCAGACTCCGAAGGAATACCTGGATTACGCGAGGGAACACCCGTCGTACGGACCGCCTCGACCTCCTGACCCCCAACCTTGACCGGCCGGCGCGGGCCGTGACGGCGATTCCCGCGGGCAGACCCGGCTACGAGCCGGATCTGGCGCGCGTTCGTTGAGCGTCGAGCGTCGCGGAGGACCGCTGGTCTGCCGCGTACCCGCCGGCGAAGGCTGCGAGTTTGGTCGGCGATGCCCACCGTCGCGCCGATCACCAGCAGGCCGGGTGAGTCGGGATGCAGCTCGGGCAGACGGCACGCGCCAAGCCCGGACAGCGTTCCGCGCCACGATCGAGCGGCGGCCGTCGAAACAGACAACAGCAGCGCGGCTGGCGTCCGGGGATCCCAACCTCTGGAAAGCAAGAGCGCGGCGCTGGCGGCGCGCGTGGCGATGCCCATCAGCACGACGATGGTGGCAGCGCCCGGGGAGAGCGATCCCAGCACTTTGCAAGGGCCTCCTCGGCGTGCCCCGAGATGACCAGGAACGCCGAGGCCAGGCCGCGGTGGGTGACGGGAATGCCGGCGAGCGCGGGGCCGGCGACGGCGGCGGACACGCCCGGAACCACCTCGCAGGGGAACCGCAGGTTGCCAGAACACACGCCTTATACGACCTACGATCTCGAGCTCTCGAAGGGATCAAGCCCTATCCACCTGGTGTGAATCCTGGCGCCGCCGATCGACATCCCATCCGCCGACGATTTCACTGCCCATGGGCCCGAAGTCACTCGTGAGGAGACACGCGGATGAGAGCGATGCGCGCCGAGAGTTTCACTGGCTACGAAGCCCTTAAGCTGGTCGAGATCCCGAAGCCCGCTTTGGCCGATGGGAGGGTACTCGTCCGGGTCACGGCAGCCGGGGTCACCCTCTAGATCACACCATACTCTCCGGCCACTTTCCAGCAGCGACGACTCCGTTGGTATTGGGCAACGAGGGAGCAGGTGTCGTGGAAGATCCCGGTGGCTTTTCTTTCCCGGTGGGCACCCGGGTCATGTTCTCCGGGTCTTACGGCGTGTCAGAAGACGGAACCTACAGCGAGTGGATCGCCGCGCGCGGCGAAGATCTCTGCCCCATCCCCGACAACATCGACGATGCCACCGCCGGAGGGACTCCGGTTGCTTATCTGACGGCGCAAATCACGCTCGCGCAAGCTGGCTTCGAGCCTGGCAAGTACGTTCTTGCGCCTGCGATCGGTGGCTCGGTCGGTAATGCCGTCACCCAGTTGGCTAGAGCGCAGGGCGCAGGAAGGGCGATTTCAACCACGACCAGCCGGGCCAAGGCGGAGCAAGCGCGGGCCCTCGGTTTCGAACATGTCATCGATCTCTCTGCCGAGAGCCTTGCCGATGGCGTCAGGCGCATGACAGGAGGTCGGGGCGTGGATGTCGTGATCGAGAGCGTCGGCGGCGCACTCACGGGCCAGGCGCTCGGCACGCTCGCGCTCAATGGTGTCCTCACGACCCTGGGATATTCGGCGGGTCGCAAGACGACGATCGACGTCACCGACTTGATCTGGAAGCGCGCCCGCATGACCGGCTTTTCCCTCTTCGCGCAATCGCGCGCGGTCAAGGAAGCAGCATGGGCAACGATCCTGCCGCTGCTTGCCTCGGGAGCGGTGAAGCCGATCGTCGAAAGGACGTTCAAGCTGGAGGAGTCGGCTGAAGCGCTGCGCCATCTGATCGAAGACCGTCCCTTCGGCAGAGTGGTGTTGGCTCGTCAGTAGCTGTGGAGGCACTCATGACGACCGCTACCTACGCCCCCGAGCGCACGGCCCTGCCGATCGATCTCAGAAAGCCTTTTCGGCAGCGCGCCGCAGAGCGCCGGCGGGGTCGCTCTTCACGATCAGCCCGTGGCTCGGCACCAGCCGCGCCAGGCCGGGCGTCTCGGCGAGCCGCAGCAGATCGGCCTTGAGCGCCTTCTTGTCGCTCACCATGCGCAGCTTGTAGAACGGCGGCATCTTCGGCTCCTGGCCGGTGAAACCCATCAGCCGGAACATGAAGCCGTGGAACCCCCTGCCCGGGCGCGAGTCGTGGATGGCGTCGCAGAAGAGCAAGCTCGCGCGGGGGCCGCTCTTCACCACGTAGGCCGCCTCGCCCAGTCGAGTGCCGGCCAGCGGCTCGCACTTGAGCGACGAATCCAGCGGCAGCTCCTCGAGGATGCCGTCGACGGCGACGATGGCGCGCACCTTGTCGAGGGCGACCTTGGAGGTGAAGACTTTCACGCCGAGCTTCTCGCGAAATCCGGCCGCATCCGTCGCGTGAAAGTGCATCGGCACGATCAGGATCGACGGCCTGCCCCATGCGGTCACCTGGGCCAGCGCCTGGTCGTCGAGGGGGATGGCGTTGTGGAACACGAGCCGGCCGTCGCCGAGCTTGATGATGCTCATGCGCCGGCCCATCCCCGCGCCCGGCGGCATGCCGGGCACGTCGCCGTTCACCGCCCAGAGGTTGTCGTCGATCTGCTCGATGGGATCGTGCCGGGTGACGAGATACGGCCGCGGAGCCTTTGCCATTTCTCCCCCAATCGACGTGCGGCAGGGCTAGCACCGGGCGACCCGGAAGTCGAGCATCCAACTCTCGTTGCCGGAAATTATTCCGGCT
>WNFP01005189.1_pt1 | contig 10464 bp, 10 predicted proteins | sample 5400201 | NCBI WGS metagenome assembly WNFP01 (sample SAMN13153355, study PRJNA577476) | soil metagenome | isolation source: 115 cm saprolite under Madrone tree | place: USA:California | collected 2016-06-14
CCCGGGCTTCACGCTCACGAAGATAGCCGGCGAATGGCCGCATGGCCGGTACCCGGAATCGCTAGTGCCCGTCGAGTTCGGCGCGTACTTCGTAGCCTTCACGCGCCCCTGAGGCATCACCCGCCGACGCCGAGGTAGGTCGTAGTGATCTGCTCGTTGGCGCGGAGCGCCGCCGGGTCGCCTTCGAACACGATGGTGCCGTGGTCGATGACGTAGACCCGGTCGGCAAGCCCGAGAGCCATCTCGGCGTTCTGCTCGACCAGCAGCATGCTGACGCGCTCGCCCTTGAGCTCGCGGATCGTGCCCATCACTGTTTCGACCACCAGCGGCGCCAGTCCCTGGGACGGCTCGTCCAGCAGGAGCAGGTCCGGGCCGGTGAGAAGCGCGCGGGCGATGGCGAGCATCTGCTGCTCGCCGCCCGAAAGCAGGCGCCCCTTGCGGCCCAGCAGCTCGCGGAGCTTCGGGAAGCGCTCGAGCACGTGCTCCAGCTGCCAGCGCGAGCCCGGCCGGCGGGCGATCTCGAGGTTCTCGCGCGCCGTGAGGTAGGAGAAGATCCCGCGCGTCTCCGGCACGAGCGCAATGCCGAGCCGGGAGATCGCGTGTGCCGGCAGCCCGACGATGCCCGCGCCCTTGTACGCGATCTCGCCGCTCCGGGGAGGCGTGAGACCGGTGATCGAGCGGAGCGTCGTCGTCTTGCCGGCGCCATTCCGCCCGAGGAGCGCGACGACCTCGCCCTCGGCGACGCGCAGCGAGAGACCGTGCAGGATGTGGCCGAGCCCGTAGAACGTGTCGATGCCCCGGATCTCCAGCATCATCCCGTCACGACCCCTCCGAGATAGGCGCGACGCACGTCGGCGTTGCGCTGGATCTCGGCCGGCGTGCCCTCGGCGATGACGCTGCCGAAGTGCATGACCGAGATCCGGTCGGACATGGTCATCACAACGTCGATCTTGTGCTCGATGAGGACGATCGTATAGCGCCCCTTGAGCGCGCGGACCAGCGTCACCATCTTCTGGGTCTCGTCTGGCGACAGCCCCGCCGCGGGCTCGTCGAGCAGCAGGAGCCGCGGCGTCGCCGCCAGCGCAATGGCCAGCTCGAGCTGCCGCTGCTCGCCATGGGACAGCTCGCGGGCCGGCTTGTCCGCCTTCTCCCCGAGCCCCACTTCCGCCAGCGTGACGAGCGCCCGCTGCGACTCGGCCGGGTAACGGTCGGCGCGGCGCCACGCCAGGCCGCGCCAGGACTCGCGCCGAGCGAAGGCGGCCAGCCAGACATTGTCGAGGATCGAGAGCGTGGGAAAGATGCTGGTGCGCTGGAAAGACCGCGCGATGCCGAGATGCGCGATGCCGTGCGGCGGCGTCCCCGCGATGTCGCGGCCGTCGAACACGATCCGGCCCGACGACGGGGTGTGCTGTCCCGTCAGCAGGTTGAAGAAGGTCGTCTTGCCGGCGCCGTTCGGCCCGATGATCGAGTGCAGCGAGCCCGCCTCGACTTCGATCGTGACGTCGTTGACGGCCGTGAGCGCCCCGAACGACTTGGTGAGCCGCTCCGTCCTAACGAGGGCCATCGGCACCCGCCCCGGCCGGCCCCCGATGCGCCGCGCGCCACGCCCAGAAGCGCGCCCACGCCTCGACCACGCCACCGCGGAAGAACAGCACCACGATCACGAAGGCGACGCCGAGCAGGAGCGGCCACCGCGCCCACATCGAGCTGACCGACTCCGACAGCCAGATGAACACGAACGAACCGATGACAGGGCCGTAGAGCGAGCCCGACCCACCGATGAGCGTGGCGAACACGACATTGCCGGAGAAGACAAAGCCGATGGACTCGAGCGGGACGATGCCGAAGAGCATCGCGTAGAGCACGCCGGCGAGCCCGGAAAACGCGCCGCCCACGACGAAGGCGGCAAGCTTGATGCGGGGAACGTTGTAGCCGAGGGCCTCGGCCCGCTGCTCGTTCTCGCGGATTGCCTGCAGGATCTTGCCGAGGGGGGACTCGACGATGCGCTTCATGACCCAGAGCGAGAGGAGGAAGAGCAGCGCGACGGCAGCGTAGTACGCGAGCGGGGAATGGATGTCGAGGCCGAGCATGTTCGGCCGCGGGATGCCGGGCATGCCGTCCTCCCCGCCCGTGACCGTGGTCCATTGGTAGGCCGTGAAGTAGAACATCTGGTTGAGCGCGAAGGTCAGCATGATGAAGTACAGGCCGGAGCGCTGGACGCAGAGGTAGCCGACGAGGGCGGCCGACACCGCTCCCACCGCGATCCCGATCGAGAGCGCGAGGAACACGCTGACGCCGTGGTACTTCAGGAGGTAGCCCGCCACGTAGGCCGCCGAGCCGAAGAAGGTCGCCTGGCCGAACGAGAGCAGCCCCGTGTAGCCCATGAGCAGGTTGAGACCCAGGCCGAAGATCGCGAAGATCCAGATCTCGGTTGCGATCGCCTGTCGAACGACGAACGGCAGCATGGCGACCGCGGCCAGGATCGAGAGCCACGCCTTGAGTCCGGCAGTCATCGGATGCCCTTCGCGGTCGAAGACGTCAGTCTGCCTGGGGGCCTCTTCGCGCAAGCGCTCATCGGATGCCGAACAACCCCTGCGGCCGCACGAGCAGGACGGCGGCCATGACCGCGAAGATCACCGCCACCGAGGCCTCGGGCCACACGAGCGCGACGAGGCTCTGGGCCACGCCGACGAGCAGGCCCGCCACGATGGAGCCCAGCAGGTTGCCGAGCCCGGCCAGCGCGACGACTACGAATGCGATGCCGAGCATGTCCACCCCCATCCACGGGTTGAGCCCGCGGATCGGCGCGGTGAGAGCGCCGGCCACGCCGGCCAGCACGCAACCCAGCGCGAAGGCGGCGGTGAAGAGCCGGTGGATGTCGATGCCGAGGAGGGAGACCATCTCCTTGTCCTCGATGCCCGCACGCATGATGGCGCCATAGCGCGTCTTCTCGAGGAAGAGCCACGCGCCGATCACGAGGAGCGCGGCCGCCAGCATCACGAAGAGGCGGTACTTCGGGTAGAAGGTGATGCCGAGGTCGACACCGCCCCGCAGGAGCGGCGGCGGAACCTGGCTCATGCCGACGGGACTCCAAACGATGATGATCCCTTCCGTGATGATGAGCGAGAGCCCGAACGTCAGCAGGAGCTGGTAGTCATGGCCGGCCTTGTAGAGCGGACGGATCCCGCCGTACTCGATCAGCACGCCCAGGAGACCGACCCCGAGCGGGGCGAGCACGAGGGCGACCCAGAAATTGCCGATGAGCTGCATCACCGAGTAGAGGAGATAGGCGCCGAGCGCGAAGAGGGCGCCGTGGGCGAAGTTGGGGATGTTCAGCACGCCGGTGATGATGCTGAGTCCGATCCCCATGAGCGCGTAGAGCATGCCCGTGGCGAGGCCGTTCAGGATCTGGCTGAAGAGCAGCGCGAAGTTCACGTGGCGGAGCGATCCCCGGCGGTGATCTCGCGATCGCCGCCGGGGACCCGGCCTTGGTCTAGAGGGTTCCTATGTCTTTACACGCGGCGTATTCGGCGGGCAGCGGCGTCGATCCCGTCGCGATGATGTCGGCGAAGTCCATGGGGTTCTTCATCGCGTCCTTCTTCTTGCACCGCATGAAGAAGTACGGCCGCAGCGTCTGGTGGGTCTTCGGATCCACGCGCATCTTGCCTACGAGATCCTCGACCTCGAGCCCTTCGCAGGCCTTGACGACGTCCGGCACCTCGGTGGACTTGGCCTTGTCCATGGCGGCGAGCGTCATCCGCGTCATGCCGTAGGCGGCCGAAGGGGCGTAGCCGGGAGGGCTGCCGAACTTGGCCGTGTAGTTCTTCACGAACTCCTTCGCCACCGGCGTATCCGCCGTGTAGTAGAAGTTCGAGCCGACCCACATGTTCTCCCGCATCTCCGGGGTGAGCTGCACCAGCTCCTCGACGCCGGAGGACCATGTCAGGATCAGTGGGATCTTGGGTGTGAGCCCGAAGTTGAAGATCTCGCGCGCGCCGGTGACCGCATCGAGGCCGAAGTTGATCATGACGATGACGTCGGGCTTGTTAGCGGCGGCTTTGGTGACGTAGTTGGAGAACTCGCGCTCGCCGAGCGGGTGGCGATCGGCGCCGACGAACTCCAGCCCGTGCGTCTTGCCCACCTCCTTGACGTACTTCTCCACCGACCAGCCGAAGGCGTAGTCGGCGACCAGGAGGTGCCAGCGCTTGGCCTTGGGATTCGCTGCCATGAAGTTGTCCACGACGGTCTTGGCCGCCGTGTATGGGCTCGCCGCCCACTGGAAAGAATAGCGATGGCAGCGTGCGCCGGAGATGTCTTCGGTGCCGCCGCTGAAGTAGTGGAAAGTCTTCTTGCGCTTGGCGACCTCGGAGACGGCCAGGGCGACGCCCGACGACCAGGGCCCGATGATGTATTTCACGCCGTCGGCGTCGATGGCCTCCTCGGCTCGGCGCGTGGCGCTGCCGGCCTTGGTCTCGTCGTCGCGCGTGATGTACTTGATGGACTTGCCCTGGACCTTCATTCCTCGCTCGTCGAGCGCCATCTTCATGCCCCGGTCGAGGACGGGACCCACGTCCGAGAACGCGCCTGTGAAGGACCAGAGACCCAGCATCGGGACCTCTTTCTGCTGGGCCCGGAGCACGGCCGGGAAGCCGAGCCCCGCCGCGGCTGCGACGCCTCCCAGTTTCAGCACATGACGCCGAGTGAGCCCGCTCATCGTGTTTCCTCCGTCCTGCTGAAGGTTCGAGTCGCTTCGTGCGCCGCCGGTGCTGGGAGAATCGGGCCGCGGCGGCCCGGTGTCAAGTAGGTGTCTTGACAGTCCCGCGAGCGGGGTCTAGATTCGCGGCAACTCGCTGCCATCGAGGCCGCTCCCACCACGCAGACAGGGAGGTCCACATGCCGCACGCCCGCGCCGGAGCGTTCCGGCTCGCCATCGCCATGCTCACCGTGGCCGCGCTCGTCAAGCCCGCCGCGGCTGCCGACACGCTCAACGCGTATTCGATCTGGCCGGAGAACTGGGCGAGGCCCATGCTCCAGGAGTTCGAGCAGGCGACAGGCATCAAGGTCAATTTCGTGCGGTTCTCTTCGGGCGAGGCCCTGGCCCGGATCATCGCCGAGAAGGGCAATCCGCGTGTGGACGTGCTCTTCGGCGGTCCCGTCGAGACGTTCGCCGCCGGCATCAAGGAAGGCATCTTCGAGCCCTACAAGCCGCCGTCCTTCAATGCCCTGCCGGCGCGCTTCAAGCAGGCCGAGGGGTACTGGACCGCCATCGCCGACGATCCGCTGGTCTTCATGACCAACGCCAAGTTCCTCAAGGAGGGAGGCCTCAAGCCGCCCGCCTCGTGGGAGGACCTGCTGAACCCGGCCTACAAGGGCATGCTCCAGATGGCGGACGCGCGCACGTCGGGCACCGCCGTGACGCGCATCTTCTCGATCATCGAGGTCAACGGGCGCAACGAGGACAAGGCCTTCGACTACATGAAGAAGCTCCGCCGCAACGTGCAGGTCTACACGAAGAGCGGCGGCGGCGGCACGCTGCCCGTGGGCCTGGGCCAGGCCGGCGGCGGCATTTTCTTCATCGTGGACGCGCTCGACACCAAGGCCAAGGGCTACGACGTCGTCGTCAGCTTCCCGCGGGAAGGCATCGGGACTTCCGCGGAAGCGATTGCGCTCCTCAAGGGCGCCAAGAACCCGGACGCCGCCAAGAAGCTCATCGACTGGGCGACGAGCCCCACGATGCAGAGCCTGTACGCCAAGCACAAGATCAATTTCGTGCCGGCGAATCCCGAGGTCAAGGTCGAGCCGAGCCTGGCCGAGGTCCTGAAGGGCGCCAAGATCTTCCCCATCGACGACGCCTATGCAGGCGCCAACCGCAAGCGCGTCGTGGACCGCTGGATCAACGAGGTGTTGAACGCGAAGGAGTGACAGCCGCCGTGGGGCGGTTCGGGCGCGACCCCGCTCTCTGGGTCACCGTCCTCGTCCTCTGGGCGCTGCTGGCACTCTTCATCCTCTACCCGCTGGCGCGGCTCGCCTGGCTCGCCTTCGTCGACGGCGGCCGCCCCTCGCTCGGTCAGGCCTGGGCTGTGCTCGGCGATCCCAATCACCGCCACGCGTTCTTCAACAGCCTGCTGCTGGCGGCGCTCGTCGGCGTCGGCGGCACCGCGCTCGGTTTTCTCTTCGCCTATACCGCGGCGCGCGCCGGGCTGGGCAGGGGTTGGCTCGCGGCGCTCGATGCCGCCACGCTTCTGCCGCTCGTCTCCCCGCCCTTCACGACCGCGATCGCCATGATCTTCTCCTTCGGCCCGCGCGGGCTCATTACCTATCACCTGCTCGGCATCAAGGGCGCCACGGCCTATGGCCTCCACAGCACGCTCTTCGCGGAGACGCTGACCTACTTCCCCATCGCCTACTTGACGATGAGGCCCATCCTGGCGGCCATCGATCCGAACGTGGAGGACATGGCGTTCTCGCTGGGGTCCTCGCGCTGGCGCGTGTTCCGCACCGTCACGCTGCCGCTGGCGGCGCCGGGCTTCGCCAATGCCTTCCTCCTCCTCTTCGCGGCCTCGCTGGCCGACTTCGCCACGCCGCTGATCCTCGCCGGCAATACCTTCCCCGTGCTGCCGACCCAAGCGTACCTGCAGATCACCGGGCTCTTCGACTTCAAAGGCGGCGCCGTGCTGTCCTTCGCGCTCCTCGTGCCCGCCGCCCTCGTCTATCTCCTCCAGCGCTCCTGGATCGCGCGCGGCGCCTACGTCACCGTGACCGGCAAGGCCGGGCCCGCGACCGCCGCGAAGAGCGTGGCGCCGTGGGCGCGGCGGCTCCTGCTTGCGGCCTGCGCGGGCGTGGGTCTGGTCATCGCCTACTTCTACGCGCTCCTCTTCTACGCCTCCGTGGTGATGGCCTTCGGCGCCAACCACGCCTTGACGTGGCGCCACTACCACGTGATCTTCACGGAGGGGATGAAGGCCATCCGCGACACGCTCATCATCGCGGGAGTGGGCATGCCGCTCGGCGGGCTCTTCGGAGTCCTCGTGGGCTACCTCGTGACCCGGCGGCGCTTTCCCGGCCGGCGAGCCATGGAGATGGTCTCGATGATCAACTACGCCCTGCCGGGCACCATCGTCGGCATCGCCTACCTGGTCGCCTTCAACGACCCGCCGCTGGCGCTCACCGGCACGGCGCTCATCATCGTCGCCTGCTACATCTTCCGCTACAGCCCGACGGGCATCCGCGCGACGGTGGCGCTCCTCCAGCAGATCGATCCCAGCATCGAGGAGGCCTCGCAGGGCCTGGGCGCGCGGAGTGGAACGACCTTCAGGCGGGTGACGCTGCCGCTGATCGTGCCGGCATTCTTCGCGGGGCTCGGCGTCGTCTTCATCCGCTCCATGACCGCGATCAGCGCGACCATCTTCCTCGTCTCGATCAACTGGACGCTCATCACGGTGCGCATCCTCGAGAACATGACAGAGCTCTCGCTGGGACCGGCGGCGGCCTTCTCCGTCCTCGTGGTCGTCATCGTCTTCGTCGTGATGGCGGGCGTCAGCTGGGCGCTCCGCCGGCTGCAGTCGACGGGCCGCGTCCAGGTCACGAGCATGCTCAGTGGCTGAATTTCCCCCCGTCGCCATCAGGCTCGAGTCGGTGTCCAAGCGCTTCGACCATCGCGTCAAGGGAGAGGTCTACGCCGTGCGCGACGTCAGCCTCGACGTGCGGCCGGGGGAGCTCCTGACCCTTCTCGGGCCTTCCGGGTGCGGCAAGACCACCACGCTCCGGATGATCGCGGGCTTCCAGGAGCCCGACGCCGGGCGCGTGTGGATAGGCGGCCAGGACGTGACGCGGCTCATGGCCAATGAGCGGAACATCGGCTTCGTCTTCCAGAGCTACGCGCTCTTCCCTCACCTGCCGGTCTTCGAAAACGTCGCCTACGGCCTTCGTGTGCAGCGGCAGGCCGACGCCGAGATCACGCGCAGGGTGGGCGAGGTGCTGGAGCTCGTCGGGCTCGCCGGCTACGACCGCCAGATGCCTCACCAGCTTTCAGGCGGCGAGCAGCAGCGGGTGGCGCTGGCGCGGGCCATCGTGATCAGGCCACGCGTGCTCCTCTTCGACGAGCCCCTGTCGAACCTCGACGCGCGGCTCCGCGTGCAAATGCGGGGGGAGATCCAGCGGCTCCAGAAGGCGCTGGGCATCACGGCCGTGTACGTCACCCACGACCAGGAGGAGGCGATGGCGATCTCCGACAGGATCGCCGTCATGCACCAGGGAGTGATCGTCCAGGACGGCAGCGCCGAAGACCTCTACCATCGGCCCGCCTCGGAGTTTGTCGCCCAATTCATCGGCCGAACCAATCTCCTGCGCGGCCGCGTGGCGGCGGCGGGCGCTTACGGCATAGAAGTCGAGGCGCCCGGCTTCAGGCTCGTCGTCGCGCAGCCGGGCCTCAGGATCACCGTCGGCGCGGCGGTGACGCTCGTGCTCCGTCCCGAGTCGATCACGCTCTCCGCCGGCGGCGCCGGCCTGGGGGGCACGATCGTGTCGCGGACCTTCCTCGGCGAAAAGGTCGAGTATCACGTGCGGGTCGGCGGCGAGACCCTGCAAGTGACGTCCTACGGCGCGGCCGGCGCCAGGATCCTCGCTCCCGGCGATGCCGTCACGCTCGAGGTGCCCGCGACCGGCGTCTGGCTGCTCGGCGGCGGCGCGTGATTCTCCTGGCCCTTCTGGTACTGCCGCTCCTGGCTCAGGGCGAGATCATCCATGGCGCGGACTCGATCTTCAGCTCCCCGGAGGTCAGCGTCGTGTGGGGCGTGCTGAGGGGGCCGACCGAGGCGGAGACCCTCGTGGTCATGCGGATCGGCAATCCCGCGGCGCGCTTCAGCCACCTGCGGGTCGAAGGCGTCGACCCCTTCACCGGGCGCCGCGCCGCGGTCGTCGAGGGCATGCCGCTCGGGGCGCTGGCCGACGTCACGACGCCCCGCTCGGGATTCGCCGATCTGCCTCGCCGGGACATCCTTCTCTACGCGAGCGAGGCCGATTGGCTGGCCCGAAAACCTATGCTCAGCGTGTATTATCTCGGGGTGCCGGACACAACACCTGAGTTCAGCTCCCGGGCTGCGCTGGACGCGTACCTGGCGCGCATGCAGCCGCGCGAGCGCTGAAATACTGGAGGCGAGCGTCATGCCGGTTCGTGTCGAGCAGCAAGGGGCCGTAGCCACCGTCATCATCGATCGCCCCGAGCGACGAAACGCGGTGGACGGCCCGACCGCCCAGGCGCTTGCCGAGGCCTTCCGCGCGGTCGAGGCCGATGGCGGCACGCGCGCGGCCGTGCTCTGGGGGGCCGGCGGCACCTTCTGCGCGGGCGCTGATCTCAAAGCGCTCGGCAGCGAGGGCAGCCGCGTGAAGCCGACGGGCGACGGGCCCATGGGCCCGACGCGCATGCTGCTCTCCAAGCCCACCATCGCGGCGGTGTCCGGGTACGCAGTCGCCGGCGGCATCGAGCTGGCGCTCTGGTGCGATCTCCGCGTGATGGAGGACACCGCGACCTTCGGCGTCTTCTGCCGCCGGTGGGGCGTGCCGCTCGTCGACGGCGGGACGATCAGGCTCGCACGGCTGATCGGCATGAGCCGGGCGCTCGACCTGATCCTCACGGGCAGGCCCGTGGGCGCGGCCGAGGCGGAGCGCATCGGGCTCGCCAACCGGATCGTGCCGGCAGGGCACGCGCGGGAAGCCGCGGAGGCGCTCGCGCGCGAGATCGCGGCCTTCCCGCCGAACTGCGTCGCGAGCGACCGCCGCTCCGTCCACGAGACCTTCGGGATGGACCTCGAGGCGGCCCTCGCGCGCGAGTTCGAGCTGGGCCGGGCGACCCTCGACTCGGGTGAGAGTTTCGAAGGCGCGGCGCGCTTCGCCGCGGGCGCCGGTCGCCACGGCGCCCCGGCCCCCTGAGAGGACACGCTCATGCCCCAGCGCCTGCTGCCGTACCGGACCGCGTCATTCGTTGGCTTCGTCGGGATTTTCCTCTTCGCTGTGGTCGGGCTCGCTCGCTTGCCCGTGTTCGGGCCGGCCGAGACCTTCGTGCACGGGCTCGCCTGGGTCGGCGTCCTGGCCGCGGCAGTGCTCATGGGCCGCGCCTGGTGGAACCTGGCGCCCGAGGTGTTCGGCGCGCGGATGCCGCTGGTCGGCTTCATCCTCCTGGTGCTCTTCGTCGCATGGGTCTGGGTGTGGTTCGCGATCGTCATCGTCAAGTGCGAGGGCTCGCTCCGCACCTGCGGCTCGTGGCGGCTGGCGCTCGACTTCGGAGCCTTCGCGATGTATTGCACCCTGGCCTGGGTCGTGTGGTGGCGTACCGGGCACTGGACGATCGCGGCCATGATCCTGCTGGGGAATATCGGCGCGCGGATGCCGCTCCACGTGCCCAACCTGCCGATCTGGATGCGGCCGCTCGGCATCGCGGCACTCTCCACGGGATTGATCCTCGGCCTG
>WNFP01009238.1_pt1 | contig 10464 bp, 4 predicted proteins | sample 5400201 | NCBI WGS metagenome assembly WNFP01 (sample SAMN13153355, study PRJNA577476) | soil metagenome | isolation source: 115 cm saprolite under Madrone tree | place: USA:California | collected 2016-06-14
AGCGGCTTGCTTCTCCAGTGCGCGCTGGCGGATTGCTTCGAGCGACTGCTGCTGGGCGATGGATTCGATTTCCGCGTCCTGCTCGATAGTCTCGGAGTGATCCAATGCGGCGCCCAACAGGCTCACCATCTCCGGCTTGCGATTCTGCGTTTCGAGCACGCGGACGCGCAGTTGGATCGCCGATAAAGAATAGTGGGCTTCCGTCGCGAGTTTGTCCGTCGCATCATTCACGAGATCACGAAACTTAGGCCGCCGCGCGAGTTCGAGAAGCCGGCTGGCTGCAGGCGATTCCAGTCCAGAGGCTAGCGCCGCGGTCGAGTATTCGTGTATTGCCCTGGGATAGTCACGCTGGGTTTCGAAGATCGCGCCTTCTTCATAGCCGTACAGCGCCGGGCTTCCGAGTTTCTTCCGGCCCTCATCGAGCAGGCGAAGCGCGTTTTCAAAATCGAAGTAGTCCCAGTAGATGGTCGCGGCATCGAGATACCCGCTCGCCTGACCCGGCGCGACCTTTGGAATGCGCTCCCAATACGGCGCGGCCTTTGCAAACAACCCGCGGTCGGAATAGATATCACCGATGCGCGCCAGAATCGCTGTGTCACCAGGGTTGCCGGCCAGGAGATTCTCCTCGATCTTGACGGCGACCGCAGTCTTCGAGGAGTCGAAGGATGCGAGCGAGCGAAACACCGAGGACGCGGTACGATTCAATTCTGGATTGGCCGGATAAACTTCAGCAAGGGACTCGATCACGGGGGCACTCTCTTCAAAATGCGACCGCCAAACCTCCGCGGCCGCGAATTCCGTGACGGCAGCTGGATTCCTCTTCGCGACATCGCTCCAGCTCGGCGCGGCCGCTACCGGTAACGCGGGGCGAATCGCGTCAAGTTCAGCCTCCAACTGATGCGTCGACGAAAGATACTCGAAATATTCGTTGCGCAACCTGGTGTCTTCGAACCAGTGCTGGCGAATCAACGCTAGCCAGGCCGCTCGATCGGCGGTTGGCGGAGTGCGATATGCATTCAACAGATTGCGGGTGAAGTAGAGGTTGTGTGGAAATCGTGCGCTGGCATATTGGTTCAACCGCAGCCACATGGCAGACCCGCTCGAGCCGACCGATGCGAAATAATTCTGGAGAACGCTGCCATCAAACTGTTTGACTGCGGCCATAGTTAACTTTTCCAATTCGGCGTGCCGCTGGTAGCGCAAATACAACCGCGCGAGCTTGTTGTACCAGGATGGATCGGAAAAGCGGGCGAATGCACGGCGGTAGACGTCTTCCTCTTCTTGCGTCAAGTTGTTTTGCTGCAAGAAGGTCGCAAGCCGTTCATACAGGCCGGGATCATCCGGATTGTGATCGATTTCGCGGCGAAGCACGCCCAGTGCTTGCGGGATCTGTTTCAATTCGACGAGTCGCGCCAGATAGCGCTCGAGCACACGCGAATATTCCGGGGAACGGGCTCCTCCCACCTGCTTTTCTTGGTTGCCGGGCACCTGAAACGCCGTGTTTGCTGCTAGTGCCGGCCGCTGGCCCCCTGTTGGACTGTCGCTTTCCATTTCATCATCTGCGCCGGCATCAGTCTGTCCTGAAAACCGCCGGGTATTTTGTGGGTAAGCCGATTCGCCGGCTGCGGCGGTCCCAAGTGGCATCTTCTCCGCCTGCGCGGAGAGTTCCAGCAGAATCGCATCGTAAATGGCGAACTCGTCTTGGGGCCGTTGCAGGCGCTCTTCAGCGTCGGCCATTAGGAGCCCGACTTGCGTACGTTCCGGAGATTTCGGAAACGCCGCCAGGAATTCCTTGCCGCCCCGTAGTACCGCCTCGCTCTGCGCGCTATTGGAATAAAACTCCAGCAACTTCGCGTGCAATTCAGGACGCCGTTCCGAGTTGGGAAAGTTCTTATCTAGCAGGGCCAGCAGTTCAGCTGCGCGTGAGCGGTGAAAATAGGAGACAGCTCGCTGTTCTTCTTCCTGATAACTGCTTTGCGGCTCTGCGCTGCTGAGCAGCAAGGAGAGGATTCCATTGAAATATCCGGGCCCTTGATCCATCGTGGCGACGTCCTTGTACATGGACAATTCGCCGCTGCCCAACCGAATAGGAGATTCCGGGGCAGTCAGTAGCATGTCGGTCAAATGCGAAAGGGCGCGCGCTTGAGAATCATTGGCGCCCTTGATGTTGTAAAGCGCGAAATAATAGCGCGCTGCCTCTGGATAAGAATGGATATCCTCCAGCAGACGCCCACACACGTAGAGTTCCTCGGGAGTCCATGTTGAGTTCGCCGCTTCCTTGTGCAGCCGGAGATCGCTTATCGCCTGCTGCGCCGACTCCAGTTTGCCCTGCTGCTGGTAGTAATAAAAAACTCGCGCGACAGCATTAAGGTCTTCCGGATTCTTGTTGAGCGCAGCACGAGCTTCATCCAAGAACTTCCGCAGCCCCTGCGTCTGCCCGAGCAGGTCAAAGTATGCCTTGACCAGTTCCGGCTGCCAGAGAGGCTGAAAGCTCTTCTCGTAAACCGCCAAGCCCTGCCGGATCGAGCCGTGCTTGTACTCGATCAATGCTGTGGCTTTGACTGGGAAAATATCGTCGCCTGGAAATTTTTTTTGATAGGACACGATCAGTTGCGTAGAAGCATCGAATTCCTTCTGCGCCACCAGGTACTCAAGAAACCGTGCGTACAAACGCTCGTCGCTGGGATAGCGGGACATGGGCCTGAATCACGCGCATGATGCGCTCGAACGCTCGCCAGGAGTTTTGTTCGCTCACCGGAGTAAAGCGCTCGGTAGCCGCCGAAGGCGAGTCACCGATGACTCGCAGGGCGGCAGTTTCGTCTTGTGGGCGCAGCCGGCGTTGATAAAAATCCGCAAGGTCCCACTGTGCAGAAACTTTTTCTTTGGCTTTCTCGACGTGGAGCTTCCAGTCATTCTCTGCGGCCACAAAATCGAGCTGCTGTTCCGCCTCAAGAGCCCGCAGTGCGTACAAATTTGCGTCTGTCGGTTGTTGCTGCACCAGTTCGTCGAGCGCAGGACGCGTTTCGGCCGGCGGCCGCCGAAACAGCACTTCACCATACGCCAGTTGCATGGACCGGAAAAACGCGCGTTCCAGGCCCGTTTTTGCCTCGACGTTTCGAATCCATATCGGCAGATCGCCCTTTGCGCCGAGCACGAATCCGGCGGTGCTTAGCAGAACAGTAGCCGTGGCAATCCACCATTTCCGGCCTAGCGTGAAATCATGGAACGATTTCAAGGTCCACCCCCTGGGTGCCCAAGTTGTGCGCAATATCTTCGGCGGTCACGCTCAAGTGATAAGTGCCCGGGATCATCTCCTCTGGAATTGTCAATTCGCCGGTGTTCGTACCGGTTTTTGCGTCCCACCGCAAACTCACTGGAGCTACTCCATCGAGACGCGCCACTAGCGTTCGGGTGCTTTGCGAAGCGGCTACCATCAGTGGCACGGTTTCTCCGCGCCGGTACCGCAGCCTCGCCAGCTTGATCTGAACGGTCGGCGCCTTGCTCGCGATCACGAACGTTTTCGATTCTCGGTAGCTCTGCCCGGCACGATCGCGCAACACGAGCCGAACGGAATACGTGCCATCTTCCAAATCGGCAGGTGCGAGGAAGCGCGTCTGCCAGGTATCTTCATCCGGCAGGTATTTCAATTTTTTGACCAGTCCAAACGGGAACAGCGCAACCACGGACACAATCGCCGGGTCTGTTTTCACGCGAATCACCGGATCGCCTGGCCGGATGACACGTGGGCGCAACAAAGCACGAGGCACAGCCAAAAACGACGTATACGGAGTGACAAATTTGTACTGGCGCGAGAGGCGAATGATTTCGTCAATCGAAGCCGGGTCTTCGCCTTCCCTTTCAATCTTCTCGAGCAGCGCGTCGACGCGTGCCCGCGCCCAAAGCCTCGGCAACTGCGAATGCTCTGTCGATTCGGGTGGCAGGCTGGCTTTTGCAAAAACGCTCAACGGCGCGCCATCGCGCAGGCCCCGCACAGTGAAGGTGACGTCTTGCGCAGGTTTCTGGTAACGCCCAACCCATGCTGCCTGCGATCCGGCGAATGCCTCGTCTTGTAATGGGTAGACGGAATCCACGGACGATTCGGGCGACACGGTCAGCGCAAGTTGGCCGATCGGACTGCGGCCGATCTTCGACAGAAAGGAGTTCAGTTTGAAATCGATCGGCTCGGTTGAGAGTACGTTTTCGAGTACGCCGTCCTGTCGCGCCAGCAATTTGAAAAGCGGCAAATTTGCATCGTCCCCGACACCGAAGATGTAAGTCTTCGGGCGGCCCGTGGCAGGCAAGCTCTTCCATTGTGCGTCGTACCACGATGCGAGTTTAGCGTTTCGAGTCAGTCCTTCGGTAGAACCGCCATCGCTGAGCAGCACAATATAAGGATTGCTGCCGCCGGCCGCGGACTCCCGCAAACCTTCTTGCAAGGCTTTCTGCAGGTCGGTCCCGCCGCGCAAACGGCTCGCGCGGACGAACTCTAGCGCGTGCTGGACTGCAGTGCCATCTGCGACGACTGGCGTGGGTTGAAAGACTTGAATCTGACTGTTGAAGAGAATGAGATTGAACCTGTCTTGCGACTGCAAAGTACGGAGTAACGTCTCGAGTGCCTGATAGCTGCGCTCCAGTTTCTCCCACTGCATGGAAAGCGAAGTATCGAGCAGGATTACGAGAGTCTTTGCGTTGTCAGTCTTGGCAGTAGCGTTTCCCTGCGCATTCTTTTGGCCAAATCCCAACAGCGCATTGGCTGCGAAAAATCCCGGTTCATTGGTGCTGCGAACAGGCGCCATTTCCGCGGGCGAAGGTTGGCCGCTCACGGGTTGCCGATGCGCAATAACGGCCACGGCGTCGGAGCCGGATTTGTCCAGATCGAGTGTGGCAACAAAGTCCTCGGTGAGGTTTACGTTTTCGCCCTGGAAGCTCCCTTTCACCAGATGCGGAGTATTTTGATCGAGCCGCAGCAGGTAGGCTTTCGCCGGCGACTGAAAATTGGTCAATGCGTGGGCGGACTTCCATTCAAAATTGATTTTCAGGTGATGCGCGACCTGCGCCTGATAAGCATCCGGGCGCAACGGAATCGCGAAATATGATTTCAGGCTTTCCACAGGAATCGATTCGTGATATTCAAATTCCAGGCGCTTCGTGCCCCAACCTGGAATCGGAACAATACGCGCGCTGAAAATCGCGCTGCGTTTGGCTTCTTCCGCGCCGCGTTCTCCCATCTGCAGAAGTCCTGGGTCAATCGACTGTTGTTTCAGCTCGTTGTAGAGCTCCCCGGCGCGTTTGCGCTCCAAAATCACGGCCGGAATACGCACCGCGTCATCCCACACGGCGAAATCAGACACCGTCGCCCGGCTGGGCAACGCAAAGATGTAGTTCCCTTCCTGAATTCCGCCAGTATGGTTGGCAAAGATCTGTCGCACGAACACACGAGCGTCGCCGTTGTCGATCTGCACCGTAATTTCCATTTCTTCGAGCGAAAGGACGGAGGGATCGGGTTGCGCCTTGTCGCGCGGGATTAGCACGCCCCCATCGGCGAATACCGCTAGAGGCGTGAACAACAAAAGCAAAATGGCCTTGATGACTTGAGTCATGGCAGAATCGTGTTCTCCTGAATTCGAACCAAACCGTTATCCGTGCCGACGTAAATGTAGCCGTCGCCGGCCGCAAAGGCGGTCACGTTCTGCGATGGCAGGCCGTCTTTCAAGATTCCCCAGTGCTGCCTGGCGCGATCATACAAATAAATCCCGTGTCCAAGCGTGCCCGCAAACACGTGCTCCTTCGTAACCAGCATCGCGTTTGGGTTCACCTCGACCGGCGCCGTGGCCTTCTCGAATGGGTGAATTCGGCCTGCGCTATCAAGCCCCATAACGCCACTGCCGTAGGTGCCGATCATCCACTCGTCCCCTACCCGTGCGATTGCCGTAACCCAGTTCTGTTTCAATCCTGAATTCCCGACCGTAAAGTTGGTTTTCACAAATCCCCTCTGCAATTCCGAGAGCCCGCCCAGTGTTCCGGCCAATAGCTGATCGTCGGAGACTCCCAGCGCGTAGACGTGATTGTTCACGAGCCCATGGAAGCTGTAGATGCTGCGCGCGCCTTCCGAATCTAGGAATGTAATGCCCGCGGGCGTAGCGACCGCCAGACCATCTCGATACGACGCAATATCGGTGACATGGTCGGCGATCAGGCCGTCAGCCCGCCGAAGAATTTGTTCTGGCTTCTCGCTAAGGCCGAACCGGACTAGCCCGTTCGCCGTTGCGACTTCGACAGAGTTCCCTTTTGGCTCAGGCAAAATCCGATTTACGCAGAAGACGTGATCATTTTCGACGTGCACAGCGTGCCGGGGGCCGGCTGGAACAATATCCAATCCCCGATCGAAGTAGCCCACCCAAAGGCGTCCGTCCTGTTGCATGGCCAGCGCGGAGATGTTGCGATCGCTGAGAACCGCGTCTCGCGATTTGAGCACCTGTCGCCATCCCAAGCCGTTCGCACTCTCTGCGAAGATGCCGTTCCGCGTGAGCACGAGTACGCCTTCGTCGGTCGCCTCGATCTGGCGCACTTCATCCGACTGTGCCGGAAGCAAATTACGCGACGCAGGAAGGCGATGCCCGGCAGCCAATGGCAGCCGCAGAACGCCCTGGTCTTCGGTGCCAACCCACAATTCATCGCCCTGGACGCGCAGCGATGTGACAAGCGTGCCTTTGGCGAGAACGCGCGACAATCTGCCCCTATCAAATTCCGCAACGCCAACTGGCGTTCCAACGTAGGCTTTTTCGCCAGAAAGAGTGATCGCCTGAACCTGGCGGTCCGGCAGGCCCTGCTCTTCGCCAAACGATTCCGTGGTGCCGGCATGCCAATGCTTGACGCCTTGGTCCAGTGTTCCCACCCATAGGTCGGTCTCACTCCCAGCTAGCGCTTGGACGTATAAATGATCGAGAGTCGAGTGGAGTGTATGAATCGTTTTGCCATCGTAGACGAGCACTCCGCGCTTTTTTGTGCCAATCAAGAGATTGCCGGTCGAGGTAGGCAGGATCGCGGTAAGGGCACGACTTTCCGAGTTAGCCGGATAGATCTGGCGGAATCGCTCTCCGTCGAAGGTCAGAATCCCTTGATCGGCGGTTGCAAGGATCAGCTGCGGCTGGCTCAAGCCGCGAATCTGCCCCACTTCCATGGCAACGAGCGGAGAACCAGGGAGGTAAAACCCGGCCGGAAATTCGCGAAGAAAGCCCCCGCGAGAATCGTACTCAGCAAGACCGGCTGGCCCGGCTACGTACAGATGATCTCGGAAATGCGCGACCCGAGCAAAGACTTCTGGCGACCGTACGGGTTCGAAACGAATGTTTTGGGGAGGAGCGTATTGCCCGAGAGTAAACTCAAACTCGCGGTCGGCTTGCAGTTCCTGTCTGGAAACCCGAAGCGCCTGCGAGCCCTTCCAAATTGTAATTCCGCCCACCAGCGTTGCGGCTAATACCGCGGTTAATACGACCCACTGCCATTTCCTCACCGGGATCATGCGTCCTCTTCGAGTCGTACCCGCAGGTCAAACTAGTTGCTGCAAGATTTTATGCAGGAGGAGTTCCAATCGCCTTTGTCATTCATTCATAACATCTTCTCCAATCAGCAGTGCGATTCTCGTGTCTGCGAGAAGACAATGTGTCTTAAGGTTCACACGACGCATACGCTTGCGCGACCCGGCGGCGAGACCAGACGCATCTATTCATAACCTGCTTCGGCGGATCATAAAGAACTGACCACACGACTATTTCAAGAGGAGCGCTGCAAATTGGCAAGGATTCTTCGCGAGTTACGGAAAAATAGCGGGCGAGCCATATAAGCCGGGATCTTCGAGCACCTTTTTATTTTCAATAAGTCCACCTGACGGCCGAAGTCTTGAGTCATCTCCTCGGTGCACCAGCGTCACTCCACTCGCAGAATTTCAAAGCCTTCGGATTCCACTCCAGGTAGACCTCGTTCAAAACGATATTTGCAGAACAAACCTTATAGGATTGTTTTCGAAATTAAGAACCGGGTCTAACTGTCCGTAAGTCGTTAAAAAATAGCGGATGAGCCATATAAGCCGGAATCTTCGGGCGCATTTGTGTTTTCAATAAGTTGCGTAGAATCAACAAACTGATCTTGTCAATGAAGTCAGTTTTGGCAGTGAAAACAGGCTTGGTGTCACAGTTATGGCACAGTTTTTCGTCGTAACCGCCTTGAAGACTAACCGGTTCTGTAAATTCTCCTACATAGCCCAAGAATCAACGACGCCATCCGACGACGCAAAACTGGCCGTTGCACCTGGCCGCGGTTTGCCGCGTTTCTTTTTAGAAGGAAGAAACCTTAACCAATTCTGGGTGTAGCTTATGGAGGAACTCATGATGGAAGTCTCACAACATACGATATCTCGTAGCTTCCTCGAAACAGCTCTCGATAAAATCGGTAGTCCACGCCGGCACCTCGAAAATCGGTCAGCCGTAGCCCGTTCAGGGGCCTTTATTGTCTCTCGCCTAGTGAAGGACTTAAGGTGTGTTCTGTATTGAAATTGCAAGGTAGCAATTTTGAATGAGAACTATCAAATTTTCTTCTTGACATGGAAACGCAATTCCATAATATGACACGCGTGCCACATTCTAAGACAAGCCGATCTCCCTACAAGGTACAAGTACTCGACCGTGCGTTGGCAGCGCTGGCAGTCCTCGCCGAAAGTTCAAGCGACTGCAGTTTGGCGGAACTGTGCCCTGCTCTCGGTCTGCACAAGAGCACCGCTCACCGATTGATGATGGTGCTGGAACAGCACCGTCTGGTGGTAAAAAGCGCAGAAACGGGCCGCTATAAGCTCGGGCTGAGATTGTACGAATTGGGTTCCAGAGCGATCGACGGATTGGATCTGCGCGGCCGCGCCCGCCCTTATCTCGTCCAGTTGCAAGAACGCTTCGGCGAAACCGTGTTCTTTTGCATTCTCGACGAAGGCCAAGTCTTCTACATGGAAAAGGTGGAGTCGCAACGCAGTGTGCGGACGGCCTGCACGGTGGGAAGCCGTGCACCGGCTTATTGCACTGCAGTGGGCAAAGCCATGTTGTCCGAACTTCCCGAAGCCGAAGTAGAAGCCATCGTACGAAAGTCAGGATTAAAAGCGGTCACTGCAAAAACGATCACGACTCTTGCGCGATTGAAATCCGAGCTAAAAGCCGTAAGGACCCGGGGGTATGCGATTGACGACGAGGAAAAGGAAGATGGACTGCGCTGTGTTGGCGCGCTCGTGCGGGCTCATTCGAGAAAACTGAGTGCGGCAATGAGCATCTCGGGACCCGCGTTCCGCATGACGCGGGAAAGAATTCCTGATGTTGGAGAAGCATTAATGCAGGCGGCAAATGAGCTTTCGGCGGAACTGGGATATCCGGGTTTGCCGCTGGAGACGCTGAAGCGCGCGGCAGGTTAGTTTTTCAGGGGTGCTTGTACCCGGCGAAAGCCGGGATTTTTTTGGGCCTGTTTTGGGAATGGGATGCCGTTCCACATTGTGGTACGGCCAAAAATCTGAACGTTCCTCGTACGGGTACGAGGAACATCCTCGGAGGATGCCATGAAATTCAAGTCCTGCTTGCAGCTGATCGTACTTGTCTTGGGAATATTCCTTACGCAACGTGTCTCTGCACAATCAACCACGGCAAACCTGTTGGGAAGAGTTACCGACAAGACTGGCGCTGCGCTCGCCGCTGCTAGCGTGACGGCACGCAATACACAAACAAACCTTTCGCGCACTGTCGAATCAAACGAACAGGGTGAATATCGAATTGAATTTCTTCCGGTGGGAACTTACGACCTCGAAGTGACGAGCAAAGGGTTTAAGAAGGCTATCCTCCACGGAATCGTGCTTCAGGTCAGTGTGGACGCGAGGGCAGATGCACAGATGGAGATTGGAGCTGTGAACGAAGCGGTGAACGTGACAGCGGAAGTGCCGCTAGTGAATACGAGTTCACCGGAATTGGGTCGCACGGTCGAGAACGCCGAAATCACCAACCTTCCGCTCGTAAATCGAAATGTTTATACGCTGCTGGATATCACTCCGGGCGTAGAACGCAACGACAACAGCATCGTGCTTGGCTATCCCGAGCAGAGAACGCTCATCAATGGCGGCACGGACGGCGGCGCGGGCTCGGTGAACTATTATCTGGACGGCGGACCGAACATGGGCGGGCTGCGCAACACGGGAAACGCCACACCGAACCCGGACGCGGTCGAAGAATTCCGCGTGCAGACAAATAGCTACAATGCGGAGTATGGCCGATTTGCCGCCGGTATCATCAACGTGGTGACAAAATCGGGAACGAACCAATTTCATGGATCGCTCTTTGAATTCTGGCGCAATAACGCACTCAACGCCCACGATTGGAATAACCCAGCCGCTTCTCCGCTCCACCGCAATCAATTTGGCGTAACCGTGGGCGGCCCAATTCA
>WNFP01005191.1_pt1 | contig 10463 bp, 3 predicted proteins | sample 5400201 | NCBI WGS metagenome assembly WNFP01 (sample SAMN13153355, study PRJNA577476) | soil metagenome | isolation source: 115 cm saprolite under Madrone tree | place: USA:California | collected 2016-06-14
GAAGTCTCCTACATCACTGCGCTGGAGAACTTCGCCACCAGCTCACTTTCTCTGCAGTCCTACTTGCTCACGGACGGCCTCGAAGCTCCTTCGCAGCCAGGCGGCATGGACAAGCCAGTGCGTGAGGTCAACATCCCGTTCCAGATGAGCGCAAGCCCCCAGTAGCTGTAAGCGCATGAGGAAAGGCACTCTTCTTCTATCGAGTACCGCCGCAGGCGTCGCGGCTGCTGCTGCGTTCGGATGGATGACCATCCGGTCCCATCCGCGAGACCAATGTGCCCACGCCGGAACGCACGATGTCTCCCCGGCCGGGAATCGCTGCGCAACCCCTAATTTGCGCCCGGGCCCGGCAACCCAGCGAATGGAGCCGGTGGTCAAAAGTGGAGCCTCTCAGAATGGCTCGCTCCCACGTATCGACTCCGCCACACTGGTACCCCAGTAGCGTTGACCAATAGAAAATCCAATGGGTACCGTGGAGGGTAGGGCGCCCGGGTGTCGGCGGAGGCATTTCCGCTGAAAAAGATCAGGAAATGGACGATGGAAGGTCTGGGAGTATTGCCAGGTTGCTTTCCTTCAAGAGAGTTAAGACCAGTTCGCTCCATGGGGTTTGTATTGCCAGTGCCGTCCTCGCAGGGCGACAGATCGATTGAACGATGCCAACAGTAACAAAAGCCGGAAGATACGAAATCGTCGGGGAACTGGGCCGCGGCGCCATGGGCGTCGTTTACAAAGCCATGGATCCGGTGATCGGGCGCACCGTCGCGGTCAAGACCATCCGGCTGAGCGAAGAAGGCACCGGACTTTCGCGCCCCGAGCTCCTGACGCGATTCCAAACCGAAGCGCGCGCCGCAGGTTTGCTGACGCATCCGAACATCGTGGTGGTATTCGACGCCGGCGAAGAAGACGGCCTCTATTACATCACCATGGAACTGGTTGAGGGAAAGAGCCTGCAGGCGCTGCTTGACGGCGGCCACGCGTTTCCGCTGCCGCGCACGCTGCGCATCATGGAGCAGACTTGCAGCGCGCTGCAATTCGCGCACGAACGCAACGTCATCCACCGCGACATCAAGCCGGCGAACCTCATGCTCACCGCCGACGATACCGTCAAGGTCACGGACTTCGGCACGGCGAAGATTTTGCAATTCGGCACCGTCCAGCAAACCGCGCACGTCATGGGCACCCCCAGCTACATGTCACCGGAACAAGTAAAGGGCCGCGCCGTGGACGGACGGAGCGACATTTTTTCGCTGGGCGTCATGCTTTATGAAATGGTGACCGGCGAGAAACCTTTCCCGGGCCAGAACATCACCACGGTGATCTATAAGATCGTTAACGAAGATCCCGTCCCGCCGCGACAGATTGATCCCTCGATTCATCCGGGAATCAGCGCGGTGGTCATGAGGGCGCTGGAGAAAGAGCCCGACCAGAGATACCAAAGTTGCCGCGAAATGCTCGAGGAGCTGCGCAATTACCGGACACTCACGCCGACCGGCGGCAACCCGCAATCCACGATGATGATGGGCGGAGGCTCGCCTGCCGCGACCGTGGTTTCCGGAAATGCGGGCGGCCGTGGTCTCATCCCCGAAGATCAATCCGTCGCCGCGACGGCGCGCTCCCTGGATGCGCGGGCATCGGCTCCGGGCCAAACTCCTCTAGTACGGCGAACGGGAACAATCGCGCCCGCTCCGGAGCCCCCGAAAAAGAAAAGTGTGGTTGGAACGATATTCGCGGCGTTGCTGCTCCTGGGGGTGATTGTATACGGAGCGAACAAAATAAAACCGGTTTTCGAAGCCGCACGCGAGCTTCATGACGCACAGAGGAAAGAGGGAAGCTTACCTGCTGCGGTTCCGGCGTCATCGGAAACCGCTTCGACGAACTCAGGGGCCACGCCTGCCGGGACCGAGACTTCTCCTCAACCGAAGGACGCGGCGGCTGGAGCAGTTGCGGAGCCGAAACCAGCCGAGTCCAAGCCTGCGGAAGTCGTCGCGCAAAAAGCGGCGCCCAGGAAACCAGAAACCTCGATTAGCCCCAAAGCGGCGGAATACAAAGGCCGCATCGAAGAAGCTATTTCAGAAAAAGGATTAAACGGCCACGTGAAAGTTCAAGCCGCGGGCAATACGCTGACGCTTGCGGGAAAGCTCCGGCCGGCTGAACATGGCGCACTCTTGAAATTATTGCGGAACGCCCCTTCGGACGTCCGCGTGATCGATCATCTCGAGTACGACGACACGCCGGTGGCAGCCACGGGCAGCCCGGACGAGGGCTCGCACCCGGTTCCTGCGGCGGGGTACGGAGCGATTCATGTCGTGACCGACGTGATCGGCGCTACCGCGGTGCTCCGCGGTCCCGCGGGCCACATCCTGAACAAGTGCGAAACGCCCTGCAGCTTTAACAATTTGAATCCCGCGCGGTACAGCCTTGAGGTGCAAAAGGACGGCTATCAATCCGTGCAAACCGCGCTGCAGGTAAAGAGTGGCGACGCCCAGGACCAGAGGATCAAGCTTGAATCGCTGGCCAAAGGTATTTTCATCAGCAGTCAGCCCCCGGGTGCCGATGTCTTCATCAACGGAGCGAAACAATCGGGTCAGACGCCGGTAACGCTGCCGCTCGCGCCCGGGCAGTACAACCTGGTCTTGCGGCTGCCGGGTTATGAGGCTTATGCCGGTGGCATCCAGGTCAAGGACAATATCCAGACGCAGTTCAACGTACCGCTCAACCAAAAATCGGCAAGCCGCGTCGCCTGGGCGCAAGTGAACTCCGTTCCAAAGGGCGCGGAAATCATCGTGGACGGAACCTCCACAGGACAGTTCACACCGGCTCGCGTGCAGGTTCCTACCGGGGTCCACACGATAACGCTGCGGCTCAATGGATTTCAGCCGGCAAAGAGGACATTCCAAGTAAGCGAAGGTGGCACCGTCCCGATTGACGAAGCGCTCCACCAGAAATAGGCCGTTCACCCGCCTCGGACAGCGCGCTTTAGTCTCTAGGGTTACCTCAACAAGCCCTTGGAAGGTGTACGCAAAACGTAACATTTTGTTACATGGAACCAGCGTGAGTTCCAGAACTTTCGACATTATTGTTCATAACAAAAGACTTAGAGCCATCCGCGTCAGGCCGGAAGCGTGCTTGCCATATAGGTGGGGACCACCTGCCCTGACGCGAGATCTTCGCGAGACTGAAGGCGGACTCCCTCGTTGCTCGAAGCGGCGCGAACGAACTGTAAAGAAGCAAGTGGAGACTCCTTTGGTCGTGAGGGCCATACTACCTGTCCATGAAGCAAAGCGCGAGGCGTCGTCGCAGGCGAGCCCAGATGTCACGCCGCGTACGTCACTGCGCCAGCTTGCGAGTGCAGTCTCCCGCGTCCCAGCCAAAGTAACGGACCACAAAGCCATCGAAGTTCAACGGGCACTCCGAAACCTGCATTTGCTCCTGCGCTCGGAACGCCTTTACGAAAAGGATCATCCCCACAGACTCGACAGCCTCGACACGGCTTACGATTCCATCCGCAACGCTACCGAAATTCTGGGCGGGCTGGAGATTCGCGTGGAACGCGGCGGTTTGGTGGCGCCGAGAATTGGTGACGCCCACCTGCCGGACGCGCGGGGAGAAATGCAGGCGCTGGCGCTCGACCTGCAGCGCGCCGCAATTCACGCGCTGGTCTTCTCCAAGAAATTCCATGTAGGCGAACTGGACACGCTCGCGCGACTCGTGAAGGCATCGTTGCTAAGATTGGAAGAGCCGGCGAACGGCGGGGGCAACTCCTGGTGGCCGGCGCGACTTCTGGAGAACCGCGTGGAAGGCATTTCCATCAATACGCAAACGGAGCGCAGAGTGGACACGGTTTTGGCGAGTCTCATCGGCGCGCTCGTAGCGTATGGCGGGCATTCCCCGCGCGAGACGGCCGATTCGCCCATTCAGGCGCCGGACTTCGATGATCTCGTGGCGAGCCTGCGGCTCCTTGCCCGGCTCACGCCGCCTCTGGAAAGCGCTCGCGGCCTTTCCCCGGAAGAAGCGGCACGCGCGATCCACGGCGCGATGGAAGAAGCCAGTCGCGACAGCGTAACCATGCTGCTGAGTTCCGTTTCCCAGTATGAGCCGCGCGAAGGCGAGCGGCCGCAACCTTATTTGTTGCGCCTCTCCGAACACCTCATTTTTGAATTTCTCAGCGCGGAGTTTTCCAGTGGAGCGCTTACCGCCACGTCCGTAAAGCCCACGTTCTATCGGCTCAGCGATGTCATCGTCGCGGCCGGCGGTTACTCCGGCCCGCACTCTTCGCAGCATCTCTCGTCGCTGGCGGTCACCTGGGCGACGGACACGCACCGCGAACAGTTGATCGATCGATTCTGGCTGGAACTTTCGCCGCGCGAAAAATCGGCGGTCTTGCGCGGCCCCGATGTTTGGTGCGTTCCGGTAACGGCGCTGCGCCACACGCTCGGACAACTCGCCGATGCCGGAGCCGACGCTCCGCGCCGCGAAGCGCGCAACATCGTCCTGAATTACGCGCGCCGCATCGAACATGCGGACCCTTCGGCCAGGCGCTCCGTTGCCGCCGGACTCAATGAACTGTCCTCGATTTTCGAATCCCTCTGGCCGAATCAGTTGCCGGAAGACCTGAGCCGCGGCGCTATGAAGGCGCTGGATTCGGAGAAGTCTCCGGAAACCGCTGCCCTGCTTGCGGCCTTCGTCGAATCCCTCGGGCGCATTGCCGTAAATCGCGCCGACTACTCCGGATTCGAAACCATCCTGACCGGTCTGGAGCGCGCTCCTCAGGACAAAGAGCACGATCACATGGCGGCGCTGGCAAACCGCTTGGTGGCACAGGATCGCTGGCTGTTGCTGGTGGACGCTGCACTGGCCAACCGCCCTCTGGATCCGGTCCTGCCCCGGCTTTTGCAACGCGATCCCGAGCGGCTGCTCGACCGCATGACTTTGCTCCTCACCGAACCGCGCGGCCCGGAAATGGTTCCGGCGATGGCGCGACTTCTACGGACGATCGGCGTGCCCGTTTTGAATCTTCTTGAAACGCGGCTCTACGAAGCCCGCCGCCAGCGCGTGACTGCGGCCATCAAACTTCTGGCTGCCGCGGACCCCGAGCGGCTATTGCGCGGCCTCGCACGCGCCATGGCCAGCTGGGAATGGAACCTCCAGGATTTGGCAGTCAGCGAACTCATGCGGCCAAATAATTCCGCATCGGCGCTGAGCACCGCTTTCGTCTTCTCCGCTATCCTCGCTGACGCGCATCCCATGGTCGTTCCCATGATGATCGACCAGCTCGGCTTGGCTCAGGAAACCACCGCCGTGCCGCAACTCATGGAAATCGCTGCCGGCGAACACGAATCTTTGCGCGACCTGTTTGTGCGCATCAAGGCCATCGAAGCCCTTGGCCGCATGCGCGCCAGCGAGGCCGCGGAGCTTCTTCGCACGTTGTCGGAAGGCCGCGAGGGCCTCACCTATGCGGAACCCGCCGGTTTGCGTGCCGCGGCGGAAGATGCGCTGGCTCTGATCGAGAATCGTCCCTCGTTCAAGCAGGCGGCAGCAGCGTTTGGAGCGCCAGGGCAGTCAAGCTCCGGCTACGTCATCCCGCGCCGTTATACTCGAGTTCCGCTAGACTCACCGCTTCGCGCGCAGATCGAGGGCGCGCCTGCGGGCCTTGCTCGGGTAAAGACCATCAGCCTGGGCGGCGCTTATCTGGAGTCCCCCCGGAGACTCAGTGTGGGCGATTCGATCAAGCTCGAAGTCCGCGCCGGTCTCCGCAAGATCAATTTCACCGCCGTGGTCCGCAATATCGGCCCTGACGGCAGCGGCGTCGAATTCGTGCACATGCGCGACGAAGACCGCGAAAAACTCCGCAAGCTCGTCCAGCGCCATCTCCATCTCTAGTCGATTCCCGCTAATACCTGCCGCGTTATTCCCACAATTTAGGGTGGCTCCCCTATCGTGAATCAGCCATCGCGGCAGGGATGGCGACAAGAAGCGACATTCCTCTATTCCGCCGCCGTTTCGTACCTTGTCTCTTGCCAGGCCTCTCGATTTCGTTGATTCTGCGCTGGTGCTCGGCGCTCTCGGCAGAGTTAAGCCGGTTCTTGGAGAGCCAAAGGCACCGCCACTTCCTTCATAGTATGTTCTGGGGGACGGCTTGGAAGTTTTCAGTTGAAAGCGACGCTATATTGCAGTAAAAGCCGTGTAATCAATTGTATCGTCTTGGAAAGGGTGGGATAGCCCGCCACCGCTAGGGGTAGCGGAAGATCAGTGGGTGCCGTAACAGGAGGACTCATGCAATGCAATCAGGGTGTGGGTGTGCCAGCAGCTTCGCGGCCGCAGGTTCAATCGACGGCGAACCGCTGGAGTTTGCGATATAGATTGGCAGCCTGGCAGCAGCTTACAACTGTAACGATCCTGTGCCTGCTTCTAGTTGGCGGGATGACCCACGCGCAAGGCGTGAATACCGCTTCTCTTGCGGGAACAGTCCTCGACCCTTCCGGAGCCGGCCTAAAGGGCGCGAAAGTCACGGTGACCAACGGGGCCACCGGTTCCGAACGGAGCGCTATTTCTGATGATGCCGGCCGGTACAACCTCGTCGGACTCCCGCCTGGCCAGTACAAGATAAGTGTCGACGGCGGACCGAATTTCGAGGTTCACAAGATCGATTCTCTTGTACTCACGGTCGGCGATAGCGTCACGAGAGACTTCAAGTTGGGGCTCCACGGCCAGATACAGTCCGTCGAAGTGATTGCCGAGGCCGCGAACGTCGAGACAACCAAGACGGATGTCTCGCAGACCGTCGAGCAGCGCCGCATTGAAAATCTCCCCATCAACGGCCGCAGCTATATCAATTTCACGCTTATTAATTCGCAGACCACCCGCGACATGGCCCCGACTATCGGCCCCGCCCCTAACAGTGGCTTGAGCATCGGCGGCGCACGAGCCCGTGGAACCGCCGTCAGTGTTGACGGCGCGGATGCCGTCGACAACTCCATCAACGCCATCCGCTCGACTCTCTCTCAAGAGGGCATTCAGGAGTTTCAGCTCATTCTGAGCAACTACAACGCCGAGTACGGCCGCGCCAGCGGCGGCGTCATCAACATCGTGAGCAAGAGCGGCACCAACGATTTTCACGGAAACGTCTTCGGGTACTTCCGCAACAAGGCCTTTCAGGCGCGCAATCCTTTTTCTGGTCAAGTCGATCCGGTCACCGGCAATCTCAATCCGGTCAAGCAAGCCTACACGCGCACGCAGAGCGGCCTCACCTTTGGCGGCCCCCTAAAGAAAGATAAAACGTTTGCTTTTTTTTCCTACGAGTATACGCAACGCGAAGAATCCGGTTTCACCAGCATCGGCCGCGGAAATTTCGGGCTGAAGACGGGGATCGTCTCGCCCTGCATCCCCTTTCCTCTCAGCATGACACCCGACCAACTGGCTACTTACACGGCGCTTCTCAACACTGTCACGGCTGGCGGGGCCTCTTGCTCGAATTCTGTGGCCAAGCAGGTCGAACAAGCTGCGGCCCTCACAGCCGCTTCCTCAAATGTCGCAGTGAATGCCGATATGAACAAGAACGTCGACGGGACCACGGTCCCCATTTCTTCCGCTCTGTTTGGAATTCCTGCGGCCCTGGGCTCCAAGTTCTTCCCCATCCCAGTAGCTTGTCCTATCGGAAAACAGGTCAACAGCGTGGTGTGTCTCCCGGTCGGGGCCGGCGTCCCCATGGGTATCGGAACAGGTCTCGTCCCGCTGCCTGCTTCCCCTGATGGTCATTTTCATTATGTGGCATTGAATTCTATTCGGGGAAATTACCCGGCCATGGAGAAGACCAGCCTGTGGTCTGCCCGTCTCGACCATCACTGGAACAACCGCAACAACTCCTTCCTCCGCGTCGGCGTTTCTCCATCGCTAGTAACCGGTCTTCCGTCTACGTCACAGAATCAAGTCTTCGGTCAGAATTCCGGCACGCGCGCAGGCTTGAGCCAAACCCGCGACCTCAACTTCACGTTTCAGCATGACACCATCGTGAGCGATACCGCCTTTAATGAATTTCGCATGCAAGTCGCCCGCCGCGGAGTCCACTTTGGTTTTTCACAACTTCCGGGTGGCGACCTGATCGCCGTCAATATTCCTGGGACCGGCTATTTCGGCCGGGAACCCTATTCTCCCGTCGACCGCATCGAGCGCCGCTTTGAATTCACGGACAACGTCAGCCTCGTTCGCGGCAAGCACACTTTCAAAATGGGTGGTGATCTAAACCTCATTCAACTTCGCTCGAAAAAACAGCAAATCTTCCAGTTGGACTTTGGCGGCGACGTCAATTTTGGCGGGATCTCCATCGGCGCTGGTGTTCCCAACACGACCGGCCTGCAGGCTTACGGCCTCGGAATCCCGCAGTCTTACATCCAGGGGATCGGAACTTCCAACAATCCCTTTGATAATATCCCCGTGGGTTTCTTCCTGCAGGACAACTGGCGTCTGAACCGCCACCTGACCGTCAATTACGGTGTGCGCTATGATGTGGAAATCAGCCCGCTATTCGCGGCCGGAACTGCCCTAAATGCCGCCGCGGAGACGGCTCTCGGCGTTGTGGAAGGCATTCCGCGCGATTACAACAATGTCGCCCCCCGGATAGGCTTGGCCTGGGATCCCGCCGGCAATGGCAAAACCGTTATCCGCGCTGGCTACGGTCTATTCTATGACCATCCGTTGTTGGCTACAGCTTTTGACGCAGTGACTGCCGACGGTGGCCGCTCAGTACAGTTGCTCTCTATTGGCAGCACACCCTCCGCTTGCGGGCTGGTCACTCCAGTTTGCGGCAACGGCTTGGACTCTCCTGCGAACCTCAACGGCTCTTCCATATTCCAGGGCGCGCTGAACGCGCTCCCGAGCATGTTTTACCTGCCCAGTCAGCAGCGTTTCGATCCTCTTGCGTCTGGTTCACTCTTCGCCAATCAAAACTATCTGACCGCAGGATTCCCCCTTCCGATTCTGCCCTTCACACTTCCGTTGGCGAAAAACTTCGTCTACGGTTACGCCAATCAGGCCAATCTCACCATCGAGCGTGAGATCGCGGGCTCCTGGAAATTCAGCCTCGGATACCAGTGGTCCCGCGGGGTGCACTTGAACCATGCGCAGGATGTGAATAGCACGGATCCCCGTCTGCTCGCCCAGAACACGTTCAACGCCGTTGCCTCGGGGCTTAGCGTTTCTAACCCGCTCGCGGTTGTCGTCCCGACTGGCGCGCCGAATACCTGTGTCAATACGGGTTCAGGCAGCGTCTTCTTGATTGCTCCGAGCGCTCTGGGCCAGGGTTTCGCTGCGCCGAACTGCAGCGCGGCAGCGGCCGTCGGATTCGTGGGCACGTCGGCCTTCTTCAACTTCTTCCGCCCCTCCGGCCCCAATCCGTCATTCGCCGGCCTTGTTGCGCCGGGACAGCCCCTCGCCGTCGGATACGCCACTCAAGTCGCTCTGGCGACTCTGGCTGGCTACCCCAAGGGCTTCGGCGTTCCCGTTCCTTTCAACAGCGTCGACGCGCAACTCTCCAACGCCAGCTCGTGGTACAACGCTTTGACCTTTAACCTCTCAAAGCGTTTCTCCCATGGCTTCGAACTGCTTTCCAGCTACACATGGTCCCATTCCATTGACGACGCAACCGACCTGCAATCCCCTCTCGAGCCTCAGGACAGCCGTTTTCTCAACCTGGAGCGCTCCAATTCCGTGAACGACCAGCGCCACCGCTGGGTGAACAGCGCCGTCTTCCAATCGGCCGGCGCGAAGTCCGGTGATGGTTTCTTCAAGCATCTCATCGCCGATTTCACTGTTTCCCCCATCATCGAGTACTCCTCCGGCAGGCCGTTCAACGTCATTACCGGTGAAAACACACGCCTCGACTTCAGCACCTCGACGGGACGCCCCTCGGTTGGCGGCGGCACCTCCTCTCCGTTTATCCCCGGCGTGACCTTCGGTCCGCCCAACATGTGTCTCAACACCGACGGCACGACGTTTAAGGTGCCTCTCGTCGCTCCGCCCGCAGGCTGCGACGGAAATCTCGGGCGGAACTCCTTCACATCACCAAATTTCTTCCAGGTGGACATGCGCCTCTCCCGGCGCATTCCCCTCGGTGAACGCTTTAAGATCGACGTCATCGCCGACGCGTTCAATCTCCTCAACCGCACCAACATTGCCGCCGTCGACCAGCTTTGCGATCCCTTGGCCGGCTCAACCTGCACCGCGGGCCAGCCGACGGCCTCTTACGACGCGCGCCAGTTCCAGTTTGCTCTCAAGCTGAGCTGGTAGTCCTCGAACCCATTCAAGTCTTCCTTGTAGGGGCGCAGCATGCTGCGCCCCTTTCATTTTAGGCGTGCTATATCGGCTAGCTGCTCCTCGACTTTCCCAGGCTGTGATTTCTTGTCAGCATCAGCCCCCCTGTTTGCGCCTTCACCGATTCGGCGTAAAGTAAGAAGACCGTTTCCCGTGTT
>WNFP01007620.1_pt1 | contig 10462 bp, 7 predicted proteins | sample 5400201 | NCBI WGS metagenome assembly WNFP01 (sample SAMN13153355, study PRJNA577476) | soil metagenome | isolation source: 115 cm saprolite under Madrone tree | place: USA:California | collected 2016-06-14
ACCTGCAACGCGGTTCAAGATGGCTCGATATTGAGGCGCAATGGTCGACTTGCCGGAGTCGAACCGAAGCGACTTCTCTCCGAGCGTCATCACCACTCCATCTGCGGTGCGGCGCGTTTCGGCTATTTGCCCGAGGGACTGTTTCAACTTCTGAAGCTCGTCGGCGTGCTGCGTCCGATTTTCTTCTGTTTTGTGCGCGGCCTGAGTGGGCGGTTGCGCGGCTGCCTCCGGCTCAAGGGGCGACTGCGCTTGCGCCGCCGATGTCGCTTCCGGCTGTTTCACCTGACCGGGCACTTGCTCGGGGCGGATCGTAGCTGCTTGGGCAGCGGCGGCTTGGGAAGCTCTCTGATCGAGACTCTTGACGTGCTGCTCGCCGCCCTGCAGGTGCTGGTTGAGCTGCTCTGTCTGACGATTGAGGTGCGCCACTTCTCGGTTCAATCGCCTGACCGACCTCAGAAGCCACAGACCGAAAATGGAAGCAAGAACCAGGACAAGCCCTATCGCGGCCGCTCCAAGAACCAACGACGGCCCTGACGTGCTTTGCCTCTTGGCAGAACCGTCGTAAACGTGTTGTGCCACTGGGTTGGATGGCCCGTCGGCCAGCTCATTTTCGTGAATCCGCGCCTCGACTTCCGATGTGTTCGTCATGGATTCACTCCTTCCTAGTCAAACCTTGGGGCGGGTTAGATCCATTTTATAAGAGGGGCTCGACAGAGAATCGGGTGGCGAAGGGCAAATTGCTCAAGAATTATCTGTCCGCAAGTACAGGCCGACTGTCACGGTCGGACCAATCCCAAATTCGCTCTTCCGCACCAACTCGCGACAAACGGGCTACTCGCTATCTTTTTCTTTCTGCCGGCGTACGTACGCGGAACCGTATCTAAGCTAGAATCACAGCGTGCGAAGGCGATTTTTCGTTGAACAATTTGCAGATGCCTCAGCCGTAATGGAAGGAGAAGCCGCGCACCACCTGAGCCGCGTGTTGCGCGCCCAAACTGGACAGCTCTACGAACTGAGTGACGGCGAACGAGTCTGGCTCGGCCGCATCGAAAGTGTTGGCCGCGATCGCGTTCAATTCACTCTGGTCGAGGAATTGCCCGCTGTGCAACCCAACCTGGACGTCACTCTGCTGCTGGCGGTGGTGAAATTTGATGCTTTCGAATGGGCGATTGAAAAGGCGACTGAGCTGGGAGTTAGCACGATTGTGCCGCTTGCCGCCGAGCGCAGTGAGAAGGCTCTCCTCGTAGCCGCAGCCAAGCGCGCCGAGCGCTGGAAGAAGATTCTCTTGGAGGCCTCACAGCAGTCGCGGCGCGTACGAATGCCTGCGTTAAGCGTTCTGGAAAGACCACAGAGCGCGTTCGCTTCCCTCAAAGATGGTTTACGCGTAATGCTCTCCGAGCGCACAACAGCTTTGCCTCTCCGGAAAGTTCTGAGTGGGCAGCGGGCGACAAAGACAATCCTGGCGATCGGTCCCGAAGGCGGCTGGACCGACGCGGAGTTTGCTGCAGCTAAGGCCAGCGGTTTTCAGGAAGCCTCGCTCGGCCGCCTGATCTTGCGCACAGAGACTGCTGTCGTCAGCGCATTGGCCTCCCTGAACTTCGCCTTCGGTGATGATTAGTGGAAGGCTGGCTCCAGATTCCTTCCCCATTCGCTAAGCATCCAATATCTGTTTGCACCGACTGAGGGACTAGGTGAATCTCACTAAATGTAAGGCAAACCGCGGCAGCTTTTGCTCTTCCGACGCCATGCCGATAAATGGCATCTGGCGCGGGCCGCGACGGCCATGCTATAAATACAAGGCACCCAAAAATGGATAGACCCGACGAGAAACAATCCCCGACCTCGACATCACCGGGCGCCCGGGCTTCGGCACTGCCTTCTGTTGTGGCTGCTGGCCAAACAGCGGCAAATTTGCGAAGCGGGCAAGCCGGCACAAGTGTTGGCGTTGAGCGCTCGTTGCCGCTGGAAGGCACCAGCATGGCTCCGCTGCTCTCCGACCAGGAACGCATTTTCATCAACAAATTTGTTTACCGCTTCGAGCCCATTCAGCGCGGAGATGTGGTCGTCTTCTGGTATCCGCTCGATCACTCGAAATCGTTTATCAAGCGCGTTGTCGGTTTGCCGGGTGAAACCGTGGAAATCCGCCAGGGCGTTCTCTACGTTGACGGAAAAGTTGTGCATGAGCCTTACGTTCCACCGCAGTACGAGGATTTGAGCGACTTTGCGCCCGTGCGCGTGCAGCCGGACAACTATTTCGTCATGGGCGACCACCGCATCAGCTCCAACGATTCGCGCGTTTTCGGTCCGGTTGCCAGCCGCTTCATTTACGGGCGCGCCGTCTTTGCCTACTGGCCTGTGGACCATTTCGGTTCGCTTTCGACTACGGAAGCCGACACCAAGTGAATGGCAAACATTGATGAAAATCATGGGAGGAGCCACTGACCGAAGTTCAGCACCGACCTGCGATACTCGCGCTGGAGGACGGGCGCGTCTTTAATGGCCGCGCAGCAGGCGCGATCACGCGCCGCGGCGGCGAAGTCGTTTTCAATACCAGCCTCACCGGCTATCAGGAAGTCTTCACCGACCCCAGTTATGCGGGCCAAATCGTCTGTTTGACCTATCCGCACATCGGAAACGTCGGCGCGAACCTCGAAGATGAGGAATCCGTGCGGCCTTACATCGAATCGCTCGTCGTGCGCGAATTTTCCCAGGTCTCTTCCAACTGGCGCTCCGCGGAGACGGCGCAGCTCTATCTGAACCGCCACAAGATCCCAGTGATCTGGGACATCGATACTCGCGCCCTGGTGCGCCATATTCGCAATGTCGGTGCGCTGCGCGGCATTGTTTCCACCGATGGAACTCCTGCCGAACAATTGATTTTCGAGGCCAAGCAACTTCCAAGCATGGCCGGTCAGGAGCTTGCCGGCCGCGTCACCTGCGCGAAGCCGTATGGCTGGGACAAAGGCTCGGTTGAAGTGGCCATCTCGCCGTGGTCCGAACAGATGGGCGAATCGGACGCGCAAGCGGAAACGCGGAGACATCGCGTGGTGGCTTACGACTACGGCATTAAGCAGAACATCTTGCGCTTGCTCGTCGACCACTACTGCGAGGTCTATGTCGTGCCCGCGCAGACTTCCGCCGAAGACGTTCTTGAAATGAAGCCGGATGGCGTCTTTCTTTCGAACGGCCCGGGCGACCCCGAGCCGATCACCTACGCCGTGGAAAATATCAAGAAGCTCATCGGCCATGTCCCGGTCTTCGGAATATGCCTCGGCCACCAGTTGTGCGGCCTGGCGCTCGGCGGAAAAACCTTTAAGCTGAAATTCGGCCACCACGGTTCGAATCATCCGGTAAAAAACCTGCTCACCGAACAAGTGGAAATCACCGCCCAGAATCACGGCTTCTGCGTGGACCCGGATTCGCTTCCTTCGCGCGACGTGGAAATCACGCACATCAATTTGAACGATCACACCAACGAGGGCATGCGGCACAAGAAATTGCCGCTCTTCAGCGTGCAGTACCACCCGGAAGCCTCGCCTGGCCCGCACGATTCGCACTATCTGTTCACCCAGTTCACCGATTTGATGAAGGAATTTGCGCAGCCGGGGAGTTCCCGCCGATGAAACTCCTCGCTGCACTCGCACTAGCTCTAAGTTGCTGCGCCTACGCCGCCAGCGAGTGCGTGGAAGTCAGAGGCGTGGAGACTCCGCCATCTTCTCGAAACGCGAGAATCACAGTCTTGTTGAATGGCAAGCCCCAAGAAAACGTTAAGCTCATCGTAACCATGCCGGGAGGGCAAAGCCCGCGTTCGTTCGTTACGAACTCAAAGGGGAATGCCCTCCTGAAAGGTTTGCCGATTGGAACAAACTGTATGGCGGCAATTGGCGAGGGAAATTTTCGCGCCGACCTTTGCTTGCAAGTTTCGGAACAATCAGGGAAAGGTGCCAGTTCGTTCACGCTGGCACTGGCAGATGGGCTTCCTTCCGCGGCAGGCTTAGTTCCCGAGAAAACTCTGGCACCTGAGCGGGTCCGTGAGTTGGACGGAGTCGTTCTGGATCAATCTGGCGCTTTCGTCACGCACGCGGAAGTCCGAGTGTTTGAACGTGGGCTGTATCCAATGAATCCAGTGACGAAGATCTGGACGGATCAAGAGGGGCGATTTAGCGCCCCGCTCAATCCAGGCACCTACGTCATCCTCATTCGAATGATGGGCTTCAAACCCGCCCTTCGCGTTATCGAGATCTCACCCGAGGGGCGAGAGGGGCAAGTTGAAAGAAACACTGCTCATCGCTTTGTGCTGATAAGAGTGACTCTTATGCTAAAGGATTCCGAATAGCTCGATGCCTAAGCGCAAAGACATCAAGAAAATTCTGATTATCGGGTCGGGGCCGATCATTATCGGGCAAGCTTGCGAGTTTGATTACTCCGGTGCGCAGGCGTGCAAGGCGCTGTGCGCCGAGGGATACCAGGTGGTGCTGGTCAATTCGAATCCGGCCACCATCATGACCGACCCGGAGCTTGCGCATCGCACTTACATCGAGCCGCTGACCAAGGAATATCTCGCGGAAATTATCGCGCGGGAAAAGCCGAATGCGCTGCTGCCCACAGTCGGAGGGCAAACGGCGCTGAATTTGGCCGTCGAACTTTCCGAAAGCGGCATCCTCGAAAAATACAAAGTGGAAATGATTGGCGCCTCGCTGCGCGCCATCAAGGTCGCCGAGGATCGTCTGTGGTTTAAGGATGCCTGCCGCAAAATCGGCCTGGAAGTCCCCGCGTCCGCACTGGTCAACAATGCGAAAGACGCGCTGCGCCTCTGCGATCAATTAGGATTCCCGTTGGTGATTCGCCCGTCGTTTACGCTGGGCGGAACAGGCGGCTCCATTGCCTATAACAAAGAAGAGTTCGGCGAAGCCATCGCTCATGCGCTGGACTTGAGTCCCGTGCATGAAGCGCTGGTGGAAGAATCCGTCCTCGGCTGGAAGGAATACGAACTCGAAGTGATGCGCGATTTCCGCGACAATTTCGTGGTCATCTGCTCCATCGAGAATTTTGACCCCATGGGCGTGCACACGGGCGATTCCATCACGGTGGCTCCAGCGCAAACGCTTACAGACAAGGAATATCAGCGCATGCGCGACGCGGCCGCCGCGATTATCCGCGAGGTCGGCGTGGAAACCGGCGGTTCCAACGTGCAGTTCGCTGTGAACCCGGAAAATGGCCGCATGGTCGTCATCGAAATGAACCCGCGCGTGTCGCGGAGCTCCGCGCTGGCCAGCAAAGCCACCGGCTTCCCGATCGCGAAGATCGCGGCGCGCCTGGCCGTAGGGATGTCGCTGGATGAAATTCCCAATGACATTACAAAAAAGACGCCGGCATGCTTCGAACCAACGATCGATTACGTCGTCGTGAAAATTCCCAAGTGGCAGTTCGAAAAGTTTCCCGGCGCCGACAGCACTCTCGGAACACAAATGAAGTCCGTCGGCGAAGTCATGGCCATCGGGCGGACCTTCAAGGAAGCGTTGCAGAAGGGCATTCGCTCGCTCGAGCCGAGCACCCCGTGGCGCGCCCCTTCGGAAACGCCGGATTCTCTGCTGCGTGAAAAACTGGCAACGCCCCGGCCGGATCGTATCCACTGGCTGCTGACGGCCATGGATCGCGGTCTGCCGGCGCAGGAAATTTGCGAGTTGACGAAAATCGATCCCTGGTTCATCCAGCAAATCGAAGAATTGACCGCAATGAACCGGCGCGCCGCCGCTGTGACCGTCGAGACAGCTTCGAAAGATCTGCTGCGCGAGGTGAAGCGTCACGGAACGAGCGATGAGCAATTAGCGCAAATCTGGAGAACAACTTCCGCTTCCGTTCGTTTGCAGCGCGCCCGCTACGGCGTGACGCCGGTGTTCAAGCGCGTCGATACCTGCGCCGCGGAGTTCGAATCTTTCACGCCGTATCTATATTCGACGTACGAGGACGAAGACGAATCCGACGCCCAGGCGGGGCCAAAGGTTATGATTCTCGGCAGCGGGCCGAATCGCATCGGGCAAGGAATCGAGTTCGACTATTGCTGCTGCCATGCCGCTTTCGCGCTGCGCGAAGATGGTTTCGAAACCATCATGGTAAATTGCAATCCGGAAACGGTCTCGACGGACTACGACACTTCCGACCGCCTCTATTTCGAGCCGCTCACTCTGGAAGACGTTTTGGCAATTGTCGAACGCGAGAAACCTCAGGGCGTGATTGTACAGTTCGGCGGTCAAACGCCGCTGAATCTTGCGCTGGAATTGAAGCGCAACGGTGTCCCGATTATTGGCACCGCGCCGGAATCGATCGATTTGGCGGAAGACCGCCGCCGGTTCGGGCGTTTGCTCGAGGAACTGAAAATTCCGCAGCCGCGCAACGCCACCGCCCTGGTGCCCGAGGAAGCCGCGCGTGTGGCCGGAGAAATTGGATTGCCGGTTCTCGTTCGGCCGAGCTATGTGCTTGGTGGCCGCGCCATGGTGATCGCGTATGACGTGAACACCGTGCAAGATTACGTCGCCCAGGCGGCGCTGATGGGGCCGGCGCGGCCCGTGCTCATCGATCAATTCCTTGAGGAAGCGACGGAAATCGATGTGGACGCGCTCGCCGATGGAAAGGACGTGGTCATCGGCGGAATCATGGAGCATATCGAAGAAGCCGGAGTGCATTCCGGTGATTCTTCTTGCGTGCTGCCCCCGGTGAGCTTGTCGCCTGCAATGCTCGACCACATCCGCGAATATACGAAACGTTTGGCGCTGGCGTTGAAAGTAGTTGGATTGATGAACGTGCAGTACGCGATTCAGCGGGACACGGTCTTTGTGCTGGAAGTGAATCCGCGCGCGTCGCGTACCGTTCCGTTCGTGAGCAAAGCGACTGGAGTACCTCTGGCGAAAGTTGCCGCGCGATTAATGACCGGGAAGAAGCTGGCATCCATGAATCTGCCGGTTGTGCAGCACAACGGCGTGGCGGAAATCGCCGTGCACGAATTCTATTCCGTGAAATCGCCGGTGTTTCCCTTCAACAAGTTTCGTGGAGTCGATACCATCCTCGGCCCGGAGATGCGCTCGACCGGCGAGGTCATGGGAATTTCGAAATCGTACGGGCTGGCGTTCGCCAAGGCGCAACTGGCCGCCGGACAGCGATTGCCACGCAAGGGCACGGTCTTCCTCAGCGTGAACGACCGTGACAAGAAGCATTTGGCAGCCCTGGGGAAAGAGCTCTCGTCGCTGGGTTTTCGCTTGCTCGCCACGCGTGGAACTGCGGCGACGCTGGAATCCGCGGGCATCGAAGCCGAAGGGGTCTTCAAAGTGAATGAAGGCCGGCCGAACATTGTGGACCTGGTGAAAACGGGCAAGATCGATCTGGTGATCAACACGCCCCTGGGCCGCGAATCGTTCTACGACGAAAAATCAATCCGGCGCGCGGCAATCCGCTACAACATTCCTTGCATAACCACGCTGGCCGCGGCGCATGCCGCCGCTCGCGGAATTCGCGCGCTTCTCGAGCAAGAGACGGAAGTCGCAGCGCTGCAAGATTTACACCGCGGGCAAGCCGCTGCTTCCGGCGTGCCTGCTTCAGGAGATTAAGCCGTGAACTTTTCCGGAGTTTTCGCCGCTCTAACCACGCCGTTTGCGCAAGACGGGCCGGTCTCTCTTGCGGACCTGAAGCACAACGTCCAGCGGTACAACCAGACCGATCTGGCGGGCTACGTCGCGCTGGGTTCAACGGGAGAAGCCGTACTGCTCACGCGAGCAGAGATGGACAGCATCCTCGCGACCGTAAAGGAATCGGCAACAAAAGAAAAAAAACTTCTTGCAGGCGCTGGTGCGGAGTCGACGGCGGAAACAATTGAGCGCACGAAACGCGCGGCCGAGTTCGGTTACGACGCAGTTCTGGTGAAGACGCCGTACTACTACAAGCCCGCGTACAAGCCCGAAGTCCTGATCACCCATTATCGGCGAGTGGCTGACGAATCACCGATTCCCGTCATGCTCTATTCCATTCCGCAATTTACCGGCATAGCGTTAGAATCCGCGGAAGTTGCCGCGCTCGCCGAGCATCCCAACATCATCGGTATCAAGGACAGCTCCGGAAATGTGCAGGGCGTGGCGGAAATTGTCGCGGCAACGCCTCCAAAGTTTCAGACCCTGGTCGGCTCCGCTGCAAGCGTATATCCGTCGATGGCCATTGGCGCGCGAGGAGCGATTCTCGCGCTGGCGTGTGCGCTCCCGGAAAAGTGCGTGGCGCTATTCGAATTGTTCCGGAAAGGTCACCACGAAAAGGCCCGCGAACTGCAATCCATCCTGGTCCGCGCCTCAAAACTAATCGTCTCCGAGCCGGGCATTGCCGGCGTAAAGCACGCCATGGATCAGCGGGGCTATCGCGGCGGCATTCCGCGGCCCCCGCTTCTCCCCTTGCACCACGAACAAAAGAAACGCCTTACTGAGTTTCTGGCGAGTCTGGAACCGGCCACCGCTCGCGCCTGAATCCCGAACAAGTGAGCTCAATTGATGAGACGTTTTCGTGCGAGTATCATCTAACATCTCATGGATTTCCGTGCGCTCTCCCTCCGTCAGGTACCCCATCAGCCGAAGCTCTTTCTTGAATACCTCGAACATTTCGAAAAAGTGAAGCCCTTTTACGGGCATCCGCCAACCATGGGGGCGGTGACGCGCGTGACTCGGAAGCTGGACTATCCGGAGGACCGTAGGGGAGAAGTCACTTCGGTTCTTCGCGAACAAAATCTCGCTCTCGGGGCAGGAGCGGAAACGCTATCCAATTTGGACCGACTCGAGAAAGGCGCCGTGGCTGTCGTGTCTGGCCAGCAAGTAGGATTATTCAGCGGGCCGGCTTATTCCGTTTATAAAGCGCTAACCGCTGTCCAGATCGCTGCGGAACTGACGCGGGACGGAATTCCGGCAGTGCCGGTTTTTTGGATGGCCACTGAGGACCACGATCTGGACGAGGTCCGTCACTCGACGTGGTTCGATCAGGCGAAGCTGATACGTTTTGAATTGCCGGCTGGCGCGGAAACGGAACGGCCGGTGGGACGGATTCTACTCGGCGCACAGATCCAGCCGCTATTGCAAGAAGCGGCGGAATTGCTGGCGAACCAGGGCAGCGACTTGCTGGCGCAGTACCTGATCGAGAGTTACCGTCCGGAAGAAACGTACGGGAGCGCGTTCGGCAAATTATTTGCGCGTTTGTTTGCGCAGCAGGGCCTAATCCTGATGGACCCGCTGGATCGCGGGTTGCACAAGGTTGCAGCGCCGCTTTATCAGCATGCGCTTGCGGAACGCGACGCGCTAAACGAGAAGTTGTTGCAGCGTGGGAAGGAATTGGAATACGCCGGGTTCGAGGCAACGGTCAAGGTAACCTCGAAGAGCACACTGCTTTTCTCACTCAAAGATGGCGCGCGGCAAGTGATCACTGCGAGCAACCAAGAGTTCCAGGCGGGCCATCGAACTTGGCCGCGCGAAGAGCTGGTGCACCTGACGCACCGTGAGCCAGAAAATTTCAGCCCCAACGCGCTCTTGCGGCCCGTGGTGCAGGACTATTTGTTGCCCACGGTGGCCTCGATCGCCGGGCCTACCGAAATTGCCTATTTGGCGCAAGCCGAAGTGGTATACGAGCAATTGGTGGGCCGGATGCCGGTGGTCCTGCCGCGAGCGGGCTTCACGTTGGTGGACGCAAAAGCCAGCAAACTTCTGCGAAAATATGAACTGGAGGTCGAGGAAGTGTGGTCAGGTTCGCAGGATTTGCGCCACAAGATGGAAAAAAAGTCCGTGACGGGCTCCCTGGCCAAGGACTTTGAGCGTGATCAGAAGCAGATTGCCGAAATGCTGACGAAATTGGGAGAAAAAATCGAGGCTCTCGACCCAACGCTGAAGAACACCGTCGAAAAAGCGAGAGAGGGCATCGAATTTCACCTCGACAAACTGCGGCGCAAAGCAGGCATGGCGCTCGATCAAAAAGCGGGGTTGCTCGCCGCGCACGAGCAGCATTTGGAATCCCTGCTCAATCCGCACAAAATGCTTCAGGAACGCGAACTGAGTCTGCTGCCCTTCCTGGCGCGCTGGGGAGCGGGCGGACTCGGCGAATTGCAAAAGCTCACGAGTGGAAAAAGGATTGGACATCACTTCATCGTGCAACTGCCGTAAGCTCTCAAGCCAAGATGCCGGCCTGAAGGCCGGCGCTACAATGACATTCCAATGGAGCGGGGAGGATTCGTGCAGACGTTGCATGTCAAAACGGATCGGCGGACGCAGCTTGTGGATGTGACGGCGCAGGTGCAGAAAGTAGTTGTGGCGTCTGGCGTGGTCAGCGGCGTTTGCTATTTGTATGTGCCGCATACGACGGCGGCGATCACAATTAATGAATGCGCGGACCCGGACGTTGCCCGGGACGTGGAGGGCGCGCTGGACCGGCTGATCCCCCTGGCGGGGCC
>WNFP01012625.1_pt1 | contig 10460 bp, 10 predicted proteins | sample 5400201 | NCBI WGS metagenome assembly WNFP01 (sample SAMN13153355, study PRJNA577476) | soil metagenome | isolation source: 115 cm saprolite under Madrone tree | place: USA:California | collected 2016-06-14
GAAAAATCAGGGAGCGGAGCACGGGAAAAGTGCGGCGGCGCCGGGACGAAAAGCGGAGAAGTAAAACGCGAGGGGCGTCGAGATTGAAATGCGAGTGACCGGAACGTTTGCGGCGTGTTGACCATCGGAATGAACGGCTGGAACTACTTTAATTACTTCACGGAAATTGAAGAATATTTCTGGAAGAAGCGCGGGGCACACCTATTAGTGTCGCCACTGGATTGGGCGATCATGGAGGCGTGGCACAAGGCGGGCGTGCCGCTGGAAGCGGTGCTGAAGGGGATCGACAAGGCGTTCGAAAGCTATCAGCGTTCGAGGCGCGGGGCGGGCAAGGTGTTGAAGAGCCTGGCGTATTGTACGGATGCGGTGTTGGAGGCAGCGGAGGAGCAACAGGAAGCGGCTGCAGGTGGCGGGCCGAAGAGTGGACGCGCGGCGGCGGCCGAAACATTTTCGAGGGAAGAATTGAAACGATACTTCGCGAGAAATGGGGAAAGGCTGCTGCAAGCGGCGGCAATGAACGACGCTACTCATCCGGAGATGGAGGCACGGTTGACGGAAATTGCGAAGTCGCTGGAAGCAAACGTTACGCTACTGGATGTACCGGGGAAATTGGATTTGGAAGACCTGGAGAGGCGGCTGACGATCCTGGACGACAAAATGCACGCCGCGCTCACGAGTCATGCTGGAGGAATTCGACCTGCCGCGACTGAGTCTTTTTTATTTGGCGTGAGCGAGTGCTGGTGCTCTTCGCGTAGCTACCGGCAAAGAGAGGGGCCTGCAAGGCCCCTACGCGGTTGCTCAGGGCAAGCAGGACAAGCGAGCTGAGGCTTTCCCCTACCCAGGCAAATCGAACCGAGATAGGATACCATTATGGCGGATGAGTTAATATTATTAATCGAGAAACTTGTTTACGGCGGTGATGGCTTGGCGCATGCCGATGGAAATACCGTGTTCGTGCCGTACGTGCTACCTGGGGAAGAGGTGCGCGCGGCGGCCAAATCAAAGAAAAAAAAATTGATCTGGGGCGAGTTGCTGGAAGTCACATCGGCGGCGAAGGATCGCATGAAGGCGAAGTGCGCGCACTTTCAAAAGTGCGGAGGCTGCCATTACCAGCACATTTTGCCGGAGGAGCAGGTTCGGCTGAAGAAGGACATTTTGCGCGAGACGCTTTCGCGGCTGGGAGGGATCGCGTGGGACGGGCCCATTATCGAGCACTCGGCGGAACCGTACGGATACCGAAATCGCGCACAGTGGGCAGTGCGCAGCGGGATGCCGCGGGCGATCGGGTATTTCCTGCCGGAGAGCTCGGTCATTATTCCGATCGATGAATGCCCGGTGCTTTCCCCGCGGCTGACGCATGCGTTTGTGCAACTTCAGGAGATGGCGCGAGCGGGTACGCTCCCGGCGGGGATCCAGGAAATTGAGGCTTTTACGGATTCGGCGGATGAAAAGATTGCGTTGAACGTGGCGTTTGAAAAGTTCACGAAACCGGCGGCAGAATTGGCGGCCACGTTTCAAGCAGCATTGCCAGAGCTTGCGAGCCTGCTGCTACTGGACCAAAAGAAAGGCCGGTTTGAACTGACGGGGCCGGGATACCTAGTTCATGAAGCAGGCGGGTATAAGTACCGCGTGAGTCACCTTTCGTTTTTCCAAGTGAACCGGTTCTTGATTGAAGATTTACTGAAAACCGTAACGGGCAACGCGCGGGGCACTTTAGCCTTGGACTTGTTCTCAGGCGTGGGATTCTTCACGCTGCCACTGGCGAAAATGTTTCAGAAGGTTGTGAGCGTGGACGCGAATCTCGCGGCGACGCGCGATCTCTATGCCAATGCCGAAGCCGCGGGCGTGGCCATCACATCGCACAACGAACACGCTGAAGAATTTCTGAAGAAGACGGGAGAGCGGCCGGATTTCGTGATTCTGGATCCTCCGCGCGCGGGATTGGGCGCAGCAGCAGCGGAAAAACTGGCGGAACTGGGAGCTGCGGAGATTGTGTATCTTTCCTGCGATCCTTCCACGCTGGCGCGCGATTTGGCGGTGCTGACGGCGTCGGCTCGAAAGCCAAAAGAGATTGCCGGCCCGGGCATCCGCTACGAAATCACGGAAATGCATTTGTTCGATCTGTTTCCGCAGACTTTTCATATTGAAACGCTTGTGCGGTTGCGAAGAGTGCCATGAAGCTGCCGGCCGTGGCGATCGCCGCTGCCTTTGCGAGCGGCATCGTACTCGGCCTGCATCCCGCGGTGGCGCGGCACGCATTGTCGATCGCTTTCCTCTCCCTTTCGTTCGTGGCCGTGGCTTTGCTTGTCATGACAGGCATCGTGCTCTTGCAGTCTGGGCGAGTTTTTTCCGCTGCTGCGGCTTCCCTTCTCTGCTGGGTATTTCTCGGATGCCTCGGTGCCTGCGTCGCTGAGCAACCGCGGCCTGCAAACCACGTCCTTTCTCTCGTGGGACAAGGGCGCATTCGTTTGGGAACGCCTTTGCGCTGGCATGGCCATCTGCGCGATGAACCGGCGCGATTGCCTTGGGGTTACGGGTACGAAATCGAACTTTCGGGAGTCGAGTTCGAAGGGGAACTCCAGCCGACGAAAGGCGGGCTGCGGTTGAGCTTCACGACGCACCCGGACCAGCCGTTGCCGCTGGAACTTCATGCGGGAGATGAAATTGCAGTTTTGACGGAGGCGAAACGACCGCAAGTTTTCAAGGATGAAGGTGCGTTTGACCGGCGCGCGTACCTCCAGCAGCAGGATATCCACCTGGTAGCAACACTTCGCGCCCCGCAACTGATCGAACGCGTTTCCTCGCCGAACCCAACTGCTGGAACACGACTGGCGAGGGTACGGCGGCAATTGCGCGATGAAGTAGACGGGCTGCTCGCGCGCAAGCCGCAAGTCGCGGGTGTGTTGCGGGCGATGCTTCTCGGGGATCGAAGCTTTGTGGATCGCGCCGAATCCACAGATTTTCAAAGAACAGGCGTATTTCACGTGCTGGTGATTGCGGGCTTGCACGTGGGAGCGCTTGCGTTTGCATTGTATTGGATTTGCCGCAAGCTTCGCTTCACACCGCTCTGGAAGGCGCTTTTCACGCTTACGCTGCTGTTCTCCTACGTCGCGGTAGTGGAACAAAGAGCACCCGTGCTGCGCGCGACGCTCATGGCGGCGATCGTCGTGCTCGGCGGATTTTTCTTTCGGAGGCTCGATTTGCTGAACTCCGCGGGGCTGGCGGCGCTGGTGCTGCTTGTAGCAAAGCCACTGGCATTGCGCGACCCGAGCTTTCAATTAAGCTTTCTCGCGATCGGCTGCATCGCGGGACTGGCGGCGCCGTGGCTGGAGAAAACAGTACGGCCTTACGTGCGAGCGCTGCGCGGTTGGAGGGAAGTCACGCGCGATGCGGCGCACGAACCGCGCGCGGCGCAGTTTCGCATTGATCTTCGTTCCCTGGCGCGATGGATTGGTTCGCGAGTGCCGCAGCGGCTGGGAAAGACGGTTGAGGACGCGCTCGTGGGTGGACTGTCGCTCACGCTTCGCGTGTGGGAGTTGCTCGCTATTACGGTGGCGCTGCAGATTGGGATGCTTCCGTTGATGGCGCGCGATTTTCACAGAATCACGTTGTCCGGGCCACTAGTTAACCTTGCAGCAGTCCCGTTGACGGGCGTAGTTGTTCCTTTGGGATTTCTCGCGCTCGTTACCGGGCTGGTCTGGCAGCCCCTCGGAAAGATTCTTGCGGTCCCGCTCGCGTGGTTGACGGAGCTACTGCTGCACATCGTGCAATGGTTCGCGCATTTTCCACGGTGGAGCTACCGGATTCCCGGGCCGCCGTGGTGGCTGATCGTGGCGTTTTTATGACGCGCTCGAAGCAGTCACCGGGGCACAAATTGAGGTGGAGCCTATACGCAGCCTGGGCAACATGTGCGCTGGCAGTGGCAGTATTCCCGTTTGGATCGCGGTGGTCCAAAGGGAAATTGGAAGTGACAATTTTGGATGTAGGCCAGGGCGACTCGCTTTTTGTCGTATCGCCGGGCGGCAAAATCTTGCTGATCGATGGTGGCGGTGCGTTTGGAGGATTTCCCGGTCACGAAGAGCAACAGGGCGTTGATCCCGGCGAGGAGGCCGTGTCGCCGTACTTGTGGTGGCGAGGATTTCAGAAGTTGGACGTGGTGGCGTTGACTCACGCGCATCAGGATCACCTCGGCGGGCTCACCGCCGTGTTCGAGAACTTCCGCGTCGGTAAGCTTTGGATTGGCCGAGAAGTGTCAACGGCCGCACTCACACAATTGGAGGACTTGGCCCGCGAAAAGAAGATTCCCATCGAGCATGAAGTCCGGGGCAAGAAGTTTTCCTGGGACGGGGCGGAAGGTGAATTCCTTTGGCCGGAAAGTTCTCGAGGCGAGACTGCGCTTTCCGCGAAGAACGACGATTCCCTGGTGCTGCGCTTGCGCTATGGCAATCAAAGTCTGCTGCTGGCGGGGGACGCGGAAAAGGAGTCCGAGCGTGCCATTCTTGCAGAGAATGATGCGAACGAGCTGCGAGCGGACGTTTTGAAAATCGGGCACCACGGCAGCAAGAATTCCACCATGCCGGAATTTCTGTCAGCGGTGCAACCGCGAATCGGGATCATCTCCTCCGGAGAAGGTAATCCTTACGGGCATCCCAGCCCGGAGCTGCTGGAACGGCTGGAGAAAGCGGGTGTCCGGATTTACAGAACGGATTTTGACGGGGCGGTGCACGTTCTGACGGATGGAACGAGGCTGAAAATCTCCTGCTTCGTGGCATGTCCGGAAGCAGGGAGGACCGCATCTTCAGTGCAGTCGACGGAGCAACCAAAGCAGCTGCAGCACAAAAAGGAGAAATAAGAAGCCAGCGGCTGCCTGCCATTCATGATTCTTCTTGTATAGAGCGAAAGAGAAGGAACCGGCCGAGTCTCCAGCCAGTTTCGCGGCGGTCAGACGCGGGATGAAAAGCGGAACAGCTCGCGCGTACTCTTCGAAGGCAGCCCCGTGACGAAGATGAAGCTCCTTCTCTTCTCGCCGCATGACGACGGAGTAGAACAGCGCGAAATAGACGAATAAAACCAGAACGGAAATCCAGGAGCGCGCGGCGACACCGGCGCCGATAGTAAGAATGGCACTGCCGAGATAGAGCGGATTCCGAGTGTAGGCGTAAGGGCCTGTGACCGTGAGGACTTCCTGCTTGTGAAGATATCCAGCGGCAAAGGCGCGCAGCCACAAGCCAATCGCGCCCACCAGCGCGCCGGCCAAAATGCTGCGCGGCGTGGGACGGGCAAAAAACAGAACGACAATGACGAGCGGATAGCCAAGGCGGACGCGCCAACGCGCGAAGAACGCAGTGATGGCGCTCATGCGCGGGCCTCGATCTGGCGGCGCACAGCTTCGAAGACTGCTTCCACTTCCAGTTCCAACATGGATGGATCGGCTTGCTTGCCTCGCTTATACGTAGTGACTGCCCGCGGACTGCGAAGAACGATATCGGAGCGAGCGACGGAGCCGGAATCGACAACACGGTAGGGGCCATTGCGCGCGGGATCGGTGGGACCAAACAGTGCAACTGCAGGCGTTCCCAGAGCGACGGCGAGATGCAGCGGACCGGTATCTCCGCCAACGATGCAAAGAGCATTTCGCAAGAGAGCCATCAAAGGGCCGAGGTCGCCATTATAGAGGAGCGGATCGGCCGTGCCGCTGGCATCGCGAACTGTGGAAGCGAGCTGTTCTTCGCCAGGGCCGTAGTTGACGATGCAGCGTAAGCCTAGAGCTTCGCGGATTTTTTTGCAGAGCACACCGAATCGCTCAGGCGGCCAGTACTTGGAGCGCCAACCTCCTCCGGGACTGAGAGCAACGTAGTGCTCGATGCTGTGACCCTGCAAGTAGTGGCGCACTGCCGCTGCATCTGATTGCGAAACATTCAGCGAGAAGGCGGCACATCCACGCCGTGCGCCCGCGCGCAGCGAAAGCTCACCGTTCTGGTCGGCGATGTGTGTCTGGGTACATCGGACGCGGTAGTTATAGAGCATGGGAACACCATACTCGCGAACCGTTTCTGAAGAAAAACCGATTCTGCGTGGAACGCCGCCAAATAGCGGGAGTGCCGCCGACTTCCACAAACCTTGATAGTCAATCGCGACGCTGAGCTTCCTTTCACGAATGTGGCTCAGGATTTCTCGAAGCGAGGACAGTGAGCGCGTCTCGGCAGCCCAGACCTGTGTGGCGAGGGCGCTGCTTTCCACAAGAAGTTTCCAGCGCGGATGGGTCAGCCAGACAATCTCTGCATTTGGGAAAGATTCGCGCAGCGCCGCGACAGCGGGAAATGTATGCACAATGTCGCCAAGAGAGCTGAGCCGTACGACGAGAAATCGCTGCTCAGCCATGCGGCGCCCTGCGGATGGATTCGAGAAGTTCGCGCGTTGAGTGATTCTTGGGATCACCCACAATGGCTACGCGGATGCCGAGCCGGGCGGCGACGGCGCGCTCGGGTACGCTCTCTGCCGTGTAATCCGTGCCTTTGACGTGAACGTCGGGCCGCAACTCTTCCAAGAGCGCTTCGACATTGGGTTCGGCGAAGAGCACGACGTAGTCTACGCTGCGGAGCGCTGCCACGAGCTGCGCGCGCGCGTTTTCATCGAGAACCGGCCGGCCGGGCCCTTTCAAATTGCACATACTGGAATCGGCGTTCACGCCAACGACCAGAATATCGCCTTCGCGGCGCGCGCCTTCGAGATAGCGAATGTGCCCGACGTGCAGCGTATCGAAGCAGCCGTTCGCGAGGACGATGCGCCGGCCATGGCTCTTGTGTTCCTTGAGTTTTTGGCGGAGTACACCTTGCGACACGATTTTGGAACCGGCTTCGCGCATGACTCAGCGGGCGGTTCCGGAGGCTTCACCGCGAATGGCATCGAGAAGTTCTTCGCGCGAGACGGTGGCCGTGCCGAGTTTCATCACCACGAGGCCTCCGGCGATGTTGGCGATGTGCGCGGCTTCGAGTGGAGAGGCCCCGCAAGCGAGTGCGAGAGTGTAGGCGGCAAGAACCGTGTCGCCCGCGCCGGTGACATCGACAGCTTGATCGCTGCCGTGCACGGGAATCTGGGTGAATTGATCGTCCGCTTCAAAAAGAACCATGCCGTGGCGCCCACGAGTGACGAGGAGCGATTGAAGCTTCATGGTGGCGAGTGTTGCGCGGCCCGCTCGGGCGAGTTGTTCAATGTCCTGGCCTATCGTCGTGTGATGCTGTGCCTCGATCTCGGCTTCGTTTGGGGTAGCCGCAGAGATGCCAGCCTTCGCATAGGTGTGAAGCCGATAGCGAGCGTCGAGCGTGATGGGCAGATCATTCTTGCGTTTCCTGGTGGCCTGCTGGACCAGCTCGGGCCTGGCCACGCCAAAACCGTAATCCGAAACCGCCAGTGCGTGAGCCTTACGGAGCTTCGCGGAAAGCTGCTGCAGGAGTTTTTTTCGAACGGCGTCCGGCAGAGGTGATTGCGGTTCGTAGTCCACGCGGAGAACTTGATGCGCTGTGGTGTGCGCCCAGCCGGCAAGGAAGCGCGATTTTGTTGGCGTGGTCCAGCCCTTCACTCGGATGATTCCCGAAATGTTGACGCGCTTGCGGCGGAAATGGGCGATGAGCGCATCGCCGGCCGCGTCATTGCCCACAGCGCTAACGGGCAAGACGCGCGCGCCAAGAGACGCCAGATTGTTGGCAGCGTTGGCCCCGCCGCCTGGAACAAGTTGCGTTTCGCGGTGCTTCAGGATCAGCACGGGGGCTTCGCGCGAGACGCGGGAGATTTCGCCGAACCGAAATTCATCGGCAACGAAATCACCGAGCAGAACGACGGTCTTCGAGGAAAATTGCTCGACACATTCGGCGAGAGAAACTAGGTCGACGGATCGAGATGCTAAGTTTTGCGCAGGGAGACGCCTCATCGTGGTTGCCTCAGGATCCAATCTGCCGCTTTCGAAAGATCTTCCGCCACAAAATCGGGTTGCGTGGGCCACCTCGCGGAATGCCAAGCCAATTCCCCTTCGCCATATCCGGTGCGCACGAGGATGCCCCGGGCGCGAACATTGCGAGCGAGTTCGATGTCGCCGTAGCGGTCACCCACGACGAAAGACCGCGCCAGGTCGAGAGAGTGTTCGCGTGCAGCACGTTCCAGAAGGCCGGGCCTGGGCTTGCGGCAATCGCAACGGTCCGCCGAAGTGTGGGGGCAATAGTGGATGGCATCAATGCGCGCACCCACTGCGGCGAGTTCTTCTTTCATCATTTCATTGACCGAGCGCACTAGCGATTCCGGAAAGTAGCCGCGGCCGACGCCGGACTGATTGGTCACTACGACAACGGGAAATCCCACTTCGTTCAAACAGCGAATCGCGGCTGCGACGAAGGGAAACATACGAAAACGGCTGGCATGATTCAAGTAGCCGACTTCCTCAGCGATGGTTCCGTCACGATCCAGAAAAACGGCGGGGCGCGGCGCGGTGGAATCAGGCACGCCGCACCTCAATTGAGGAAAGCCAGGGCCGGACCGCGGCTTCCGCCATGTCTGGCGTGACTTTCGTCATGCAACGATGATCGGTTGGGCAGCGCCGGAGAAAGCACGGACTGCAGTACGGTTTTTCCTGGACGATCGTGCAGCGCGGCGTGACCGGAGCTGTGCCGAGCGGATCCGTGGGCCCGAATATGGCGACGACGGGAAGTCCGACCGCGGCGGCGACGTGCATCGCACCGGAATCGTTGCCGATGAAGAGATGGCATTGCGACAGCAGGGCGGGAAGATCGGCGATCGCGGTTTTCCCCGTGAGATCGATGGGTGGCTGCCGCATCCCGGCGGCGATCGCCTTCGAGACGGCTGACTCGGCAGCCGTTCCGAACAAGATCACGTCGGCACCGTTTTGTGCTTGAAGACGGCTTGCGAGCTCGACGAATCGCGGAGGTGGCCAGCATTTCGCGGAGCCGTAGGAGGCTCCAGCGCCGATGGCCACGCGGAGTGCATGCGGACGGGCGCCGGATTCCAGCAGAAACCCAGCAGCGCGACGGCGCTTCGCTTCGGAAACGGTCATAGCAATGAAAGATTCTTCGGGAAGCGAGTCCATCCACCCCGCGCGGCGAAGAAGCTCCAAGTAGTAGAACTTCTCGTGTGTCGGAATTTCGCCAGGTCTGGGGACAGGTATAGGCCTGGTGAGGAGTGGGCTCCGGCCGTCGCGGGCGTAGCCGATGCGCTCGGGAATATTCGCGCGCCAGGCGAGCCAGGCGGCGTCAAACGCGTTTTGGAGCAGGAGGGCGACATCGAATTTCTGCTCGCGCAGTTCGTGCGCCAGCCGCTCGCGTCCGGAAAAGCCGGCGTGGATGCCGTTCACGTCGTAGTTGATCAGTTGATTGCAGATTTGCTGCTCGCGGTAGATGTCCGCGACGTAAAGCCGGGCCACAATCGCGATCTCCGCATCGGAGAAGCGTGCGCGCACGGCACGCAACGCCGGCAGGGCCATAATCGCGTCGCCGACCCAGTTCGTCGCGCGAATCAGAATTTTCACGCGGCCGCTCCACTGCCTTGTTGTAACGTTTGATCAAGAGCGTTCTTGAAGTCGGCTTCAGGACTCACGACGAGATCGATCACGGAGACATACACAGGCGGGTGTTCGAGTCTCATTCCACTGAGATTCTGCTCGTCCTTTTCCGTGGTCACAAGTGCATTTGCGCCAGCGCGTTTTGCTTCTAGATGGATTCGCAAAATATCCTCTTCTGTATAGCGGTGATGATCGGAAAAGGACATTTGCGCGCAAACGACGACTCCCCAGTTTCTGAGGTCACGAAAGAAAGCGTCCGAATTACCGAGCCCGCAGAAAGCGAAGAAAGGTCCCGCTCCAATTTCAGATGAAGAAAGCAAAGTGATTTCACCGCCGAGGCGGCGGAATCCAACGAGTTGAGTGGCCGCCGCGAAAACCGGATATTGATTCAGCTTCTGAATCGCATCGACGGTCCCGGGCATGTTTTCGGTGCGTGTAAACACGAGAATATTCGCACGGCTCATGGCGGAAAGCGGCTCCCGTAAACGACCGGCTGGCAGCAGCAACTCGTCTGCGAGTCCTCGAGACGCGTCCATCAGGAGAATGTCCAGATCGCGGGCAAGTTGTAAATGTTGAAAGCCATCGTCGAGAAGAAATACGTCGACGGGTTCCTGCGACTCGATGCGTTGGCCTTCCGTGAAGCGATCCTTGCCGACTCCAAAGGCGGCGCGGCCCTGGAGGCGGAACTTCATCAGCTCGATTTCGTCGCTGGTGCCATTGACGCCCCGGTAGCCACGGCTGAGGATGGCGACGCGCTTCCCTTCCGCAAAAAATCGCTCGGCAAGCCAAATCACCATTGGCGTTTTGCCAGTGCCGCCAACGGTTAGGTTTCCGACGCTCACCACCGGGGCCTTCAAGCGTTTTTGTTTCAGCACTCCCTTGGCATAGAGCCATA
>WNFP01007616.1_pt1 | contig 10459 bp, 10 predicted proteins | sample 5400201 | NCBI WGS metagenome assembly WNFP01 (sample SAMN13153355, study PRJNA577476) | soil metagenome | isolation source: 115 cm saprolite under Madrone tree | place: USA:California | collected 2016-06-14
CCTGACGGTCGGGCTAGCGCACCGTTTCGCATCTTCAGGACTCCAATTCACAAAAAGTTTCGTGCCGCTTCGCGCTCTTGCGTGTCCCAAACCAACTCGACTGATTCCCATTCGTTCAGGTAGAGACCCAGTACGCGCGCATTAATCTGATAAGACAAGACGACCCGCACGGCTTCGAGAATCTGTTCGATGTGTTCTTCCCTCGTGGCATGATTCGCCGCACAGTCGTGATGTCCGGTGACAGCGACGACGCTGGAAGCATGATGAAGAAGGGAAAAGGAAACCTTGCGAACTATGTCGTCCACCGTATACGTCGATCCGGCGCTAATCAGCTTGTCCGGCCCAGGCTCGGTAATCAGGTCGACATAGTGCACATTGGTGTGCAACTTCATCCAATCAGTTATCGGCTGTTGGACTCGTCCGTCGATGCAGGTGATGGCGGTGGCAAATTTGTGACGAGGCATGCGCGTACCGTCGGTTTGTTCATTAGAATTTAGAGTTAGGAAGACAGGACTAGAACGACATCACCGCGGTGGGTCCTCATCGTGGATGTCTGCCTCAGGTCGATTCCAATCTTCAGCGAAAGTCACCAGGCGAGCACGCAGGCCGGCGGCATGGACTTTCTCTATACCGCGACTCCATAGATCAACTCCGTTCGGTCGGGCCAGCAGGCTCTTAAGATATTCATCCACCGACAAGCCGTGAGCCTGCGCTTCAGAAGCGATTGTCTCAGCAGTATCCGCTTCAATCTGATCAAAGATTACATTCACCTGGCGACTCTCCTTCATCGTCCGAGACTGTGAATTTATCATATTCTCGTGCAGCAACTAGCCACATTCCTATTCCTGCCCGGTCCTGGATCGAATGTCCCGACAACTTCGGCGTAGGAAAAGTCAGCACAAGTTGGACAAATTCGCCGTTGACTTACATTATATCGCTCGATATACTTGGGCGTGTTAGGGGGAAAGGAGAGGGATTTCCAATGGAAACTACGGCAACATCAAAAGGCCAAATAGTGATCCCGTCATCAGTGAGACGTAAGTTCGGGATAAAGGAAGGAACGCGCATTCAAATCGAGGTTGATGAAGCTGCAAAGGAGATCATACTTAAACCAATCACGCGAGAGTATGTTCACAGCCTGCGCGGCAAATTCAAGGGCAAAGGTTTGTTGGAAGAGTTGATGGCTGAAAAGCAAAGGGAGCGAAAACTCTAATGCCCCGCAAGCCGAAGACCATCGTGCTGGATTCATGGGCGATCATGAGCTATCTCCAGGGTGAGCCCTCCGCGGAAAGAGTAGCCGACATTATTGCCGACGCGCATGAAGACGATGTCCCTCTGCTGATGAGTGTCGTCAATGCGGGTGAAGTTTGGTACATCATCGCCCGCAGAACCTCGGAAGCTGATGCTGATCGGAGTCTCCGCCAACTAAAGCAACTGGGAATAGACATAATTGACGCCGACTGGGAGATTGCGCACCAAGCCGGCAAGTTCAAAGCCAAAAACAAAATGTCTTTTGCCGACTGCTTCGCGGCGGCGCTTGCAAAGCAGAAGAAGGCCCTTCTATTGACTGGCGATTCTGAATTCAAACAAGTGGACTCTGAGGTAACAATCCACTGGCTTAAATGAGCGCAGCATTTCACCGACACTCACTCATAACTCAGCGCATCAACCGCATCCTGCCGCGCGGCGCGCAGCGCGGGATAGAGCGCGCCGATTGAGCCGCCGATCAAACCCACCACCAGAGAGATCACGATCCACTTTGGCTCGACGTCCACAACCAGCGTCGTGGATCGCATTAAGATAAAGCGGATCAGTAAGGTCAGGAGCACGCCGAGAAAGACGCCCAGCACGCTGACCATGATTGCTTCCTGTTCGATGACCCAGGCGATGACGCCCAGCACGCTGACCATGATTGCTTCCTGTTCGATGACCCAGGCGATGGAGCGCTTCGACATGCCGAGTGATTTCAGAATGCCGATTTGCCGTGTGCGCTCAGTCACGGTGGTGTACATGGCCAGCAGAATTACCATCATGCTGATGGTCGCGGCGATGCCGACCACGACCTTTAGAAAGATATTCAGCGCCGGCACGCTGGACATATAGAGCTCCGGCAATTCTCGCGTCAGGATGATTTGATCGTCGGGAAATCGCGCCTTGATGCGGGCGGCGACTTGCTCCTGCTGACCGGGATCGGCGCAGGCGACCAGAATGGTGTTACAGCGACGCTCGCTGGGATGCTTTTCTCCTTCCACCTGATCCTGCATGGTAGCCAAAGGGATCTTGAGCCGGCCACCGCCGGGAGGTTCATAAATCCCTACCAGCCGAAAGGGCCGCTCGTAGATTTCAATGGTTGATCCGAGTCCGTATTTTTGCTTCTGTTCCTGTTGCCAACCGGAATCCACGATCACTTCATCGCCGCTCTGCAGGCCTCTTCCTTCTTTGATCGTTAGGCCGTTTATGGCAGCGTACTGATCGAACGGAATTCCTTCGATCAAGCGCGAGCCAAAGCCCGAGTCACTGCGGTCCAGACTCTGGCCGATGGGCACGGTAGCGCGTACGCCCTCGATGCGCCCGACTTCGTCGGCATGCGCGACCGGCATGGTAAACGGTTGGTTTCCGCTCAAGCCGATCATGCCTGGGGGCCGCACCATGATCTGCGCTCCAATGTTCGCTTCACGTTTTCCGCGTTCGCGTAAAAGGCCGTGGGTTAAGCCGACGGTAAAGACCACCAGTAAGACGCCGAGTGCGATGCCGGCAACGCTGACGGCAGTGCGCGCGGGTCGATGCGCAAGATTTGAAAGTACCAGACTGTCCATAAGTTTTTGTAGTCGAGGGCTGCGATCCAACACGCGGTGCCAGGCATTTGGCACAGCCCGCGAGGTGACGATGAAAACTCCAATTACGGTCCAAAAGATAATCGCGGCCTTTCGCACAATAGCCAGCGTAACGCCGGCCGCGGCCGCGAAACCCAAACTCTTAAGAATGATCTCCGTGCCGCCTTCATAAACGCCAATCGTCGCCGGCACGAAAGCGAAGGCGAAGTTGATGACCTTGGTTAACGACTCAATGATGTAAGCAGCGCCGACATGGGGAACAAAGCCGAGCATCTTCAGCGTGACGTAGACTTCCAGAACACTGGTTGCGTGTGACGTCAGGTCAAGCCCAATCATGGAAAAAAACGCCGCGCGCCGGCGCTTGTAAAAGCCGTAAACCGTCAGCTCGACGCGATAGATGTGGTGGCGGCGAGTCCGCAAAAATCTGGGCCGGAAACCTCGGCGTCCCAGCCTGTCGATGATGTTGGTAAGCAGCGTGACTCGTCGTCGAGTCGCGATGGCGGCTGCTATCAGCCCGAGGAATGCAACAGAGGCAATCAGGATCAGCATTTCGCGAGCGAGGGTTGGAACCGGATAGGCGAAGAGCATCAGGCAGGCGCCGCCAAAGATCAAAAGCACGACGGAAAGGTTATAGAGGAGATTATCGACCACCAAAGCCGGAACACCGTGAACCAGAGGCACGCGTTTTCGCAACAGGGCCACCTTGGTTGCTTCGCCGAGCAGCGGGCCGGCGAAGGTAAGAAAGCTCATCGATTCACCGCCGAGTCGGGCCGCGAAAGCCTGCAGAAAGGTAAAGCGTCGATGCTTGGGCGGGACCGACATGCTCATCGCAATAGTGCGCAGAACATGGCGCAAGCCGTTGATGGCCACGACTAGAAAAAAACCAAAACCGACCCGTCCCAACGCGGAAAAGATTGGCTGGAGGCCGACCTTGCGAATCACATAAACGAGCAGCAAGGCGCCGAGCACAAACGCGACAGCTTGCAGCCAGGCGATGGAGCGTTTGGCGCTTGACGGTTTTGCGACCGACTGTGAATCGGTTGGTTCCATCAGGGCGCGATCATCGAGGGAACGTTCCATTGACTACAATCATTACGCGGATCAGTTTGAAGCAGTGGCACGGGCCTCCTGCCCGTTAATCACGCGCAAGATGCGCGTACCACAAAATTGAAACTGATCCACTACTCTATCATTGCGCGGCTTGACCTTACAGTTTGGTAGACTGATCGTGGCATCTTTTTGTGCGGCATTATCACTTATTATTTGGCTGATTAGCGGCGGCCGCTTCTTTCGGCTCAGCTCCCAAATCCGGCGCGCCCTTCCATCCGGATTTTTCCAATAAAGCAACCGCGTACCGAATAGGCACAGCAAAGTTCGAAGCTGGATTCTCAGTGAAGATTGCGAAGGTAATTCCGATCACGCGACCCGACGGCCCAAACAGCGGGGCTCCGGAGCCGCCCTCGCCCGTGCGTGCGTCGTAAACGATTCGTCGCGTTTTGAGATCCGTAATATTTCCCTGGGTGGTCAACGGCGTTATAAGCTTTTTCTCTGCCAGATAGCCGAGTTGTGCCTCGACCGAGCCATATCGCTGTTGAATTGCGCGCGCTTCACTTTCATCCAATAGCGCCAGGATGCGATCTGGTCCCGAAGGATAACCCATCGTCACGACCAGCTTCCCGATGGCGACCGAACCAGGATCTCTTTCCAGCGGCAAGACCGGAAGTTTTGCCGTAAAATCCTTGACGTCAATCGTGCATACTGCGACATCATCCGGTTTCGCTGCCTGCTTGAATTTCAAAGCGATCGCTTGCGTGTTGCCGGGAAAGTAAGCCATCAATTTCTTTAGCCGCGGTACGCCTTTGACGCTGCTGTTCAGGGCTTGGGCGCGATCGTCCGCTTCCCACGGCTGGGTCACGTGACGATTGGATATCACAAAGCCATCGCCGACGTGAAAACCAGTTCCGACGAAAGGAAACTCAGCGATGGCTCCATGTCCTTCGGGAGTCAGCACGGGCTGCTCATTGCCATTCTGAACCTGGCTCCCTGATTCATTGGTCTGTGTTTCAGGATAACGAAGGGGACGACCAGTGCCTGATTCCACGAAGCTGAACGAACCGTAAATCAAACAGACGCCGTCGCCGTACTTCACGCGCAGCATTTCACCCATCGCGATGGTGTTCTGAATCCGGTTGGTCGATTCTATGACCTTGCTCAATTGATCGTTAGCGCGCTGTAGTTGCTGCTGCTGAGCGACGAGCTGGGCCTGCTGCTCGGCGATGGTGCGGCGGCCGCGCCGGGCCTCGTTGAATTGCGCGAAGCCGATATAGAGGGCGCCGACTACCGCCAGGATCAGGATTGCGAAAGCTATGATCTTGGTGCTGGGATTGATTTCGCGAACCAACTCGCGGGTGAACTCACGGAGGAAGATTTTCGCGTCATCGCGGCGCGCCGTCGCTGATGCTTCCATCGCTGCCTGTTCGATAAACGGCGCGACGTGCGCGTCACGGCGGCCGGGTACCAGTGCGGACGTTGAAGCAATCGGGAAAAAATGAATCGACGGACCCGAAGGGCCGATCCAAATTTCGTCTCCGTCGTGAATGCCCTTGTCAGGCTTGATTGATCTACCGTTCAGTTTTACTTCCAGATTCGGATCAATGCTGCCGATTCGATAAATGCCATTCTTGCGAGCCAGTTCAATCACGGGACCGGCCGTGGCGGCGCCCTGCGGCAGACGGATCTTGACGTCGCAATCTTCACAAGCGCCAATGCGAATGAGTTCGCGCATGACGACTTCCGTCGATCGATCGTTGAGCGACGAGACATGAATTACCAGCCCGTTTACCTGTGGTTCTGCCATCTCTTCGTGAAGTTATGGTCCCGCAATATCAAATCAGGCGCCCGCATCCGAAGACCGCCATGGAGCTTGATGCGGTCAATCAAGGCGGTCGCCCTTTTCGAATCAATCTTACAATGGAATCGGTTGGGCGCAAAGACACAGCCCCGACTTGGTGCGTCTAGAGTCCAAGCTTTAGCTTGCCCCTGTAATCAGCATCCCAAGGGTTGAACTCTGAACTGAAATCAGGGCTCAGAGATAATCTTTCTCTCGGCGCTCGTGCTAGCATGTTAATCCATGGCTCAGCCCGAATTCATCGACAATCCTGAAGCGCTGTGCGACCTCGCGCCCGTGGCTACCGCGCCTATTCGCCATCATGTGTTTGTATGTTCGGGTAAGTCCTGTTCCGCAGTCGGCAGCGCGGAAGTAATCGAAGCGTTTGAGCTGCAGTTGAAAGAACGCGGAATTCTTTTTGGCAGAACCGCAAAGGGCAAGAACCCCAACGGCACCGTCGTACTGACAGAGTGTGCTTCGGTTGGTTTCTGCGCCATCGGCGCCGCGGTTATGGTCTATCCTGACGGTGTTTGGTATGCGCAGGTCCGCGCCGCCGACGTGTCCGAGATTATTGAAGAGCATCTCTTGGGAGGCCGCGTGGTTGGCCGCCTTGCCCTGTTAACTGTTCCGTCTGCGGGAGCTGCCCACAAACCGACGACAGAAGCCGGCATATCAGATGGGAGCTGGGAGGCGTAGTTACTTCACACGAAAAATCCTTCATTGCCTGGCAAAGATGTATGGCGGCAGTTCTCTGATCGAGCCTTTCGAGAACATCCAGGGAGGCATCTCGAACTTGATCCGGTGAATGCAGTTGGGCTGAACCACCACCTTAATCGAGTTGTCGCCGCAGTTCGACATGAAGAGATACCCAAAGAAAATCCTGACGGTGTGCAAGCCTCCTTCGAGTTGAAAGGAATGTGTTCCCCATGGTCTCCTATGCGCCACTCCATCAATCACGATGGTGGGAGTACAGAGATAAAGGAAAAAGGAAAGCGGAAAGAAACTGGTTTCGACTTGTATGCCGGTCCAAGGTTGTTGTGCGGCCATCAGATGTTCTCCTGATCTACGAACTTCGCTCGAGTACGTAGTCTAACTTCTAATGAGTGTTAAGTCTGTTCGGCGCAAGTCCTAAAATTCGACAAACTCTTCGGGATAATGCGACAGGTCGAGCCTTTCTTCGTCCGGTACCTGCCTAATGCCCCACTGTTGCATTGCCAGGGCGCCAAAGAGTATTTCGATCGCCTTGCCATCTGCGTCCTTACCGATTGCTTCTATTACCAGCGCATGCGTGGCAATCGGATGACCTTCAATCTCGGCTTCGAGAATAGCCGAAGTTTTCGTCTCTCTGACTTCGCCACCGAGTGCAGTGCGGAATGCATGCTGCATGGTTGAGGTTCTTAGCACATTTGCGACTGACGGAATCACATATGTATTTCGAGCGCCGGTGTCGAACAGAGTCCAACACTCTTGCCCGTCAACCGTGATCGTTTGTCTGATTCGTCCCATGTTCAAGTAATTCTGGTGCCGCGCGACGCGCTGGTCAAGAAGGCCTTCGCTTCCATCTTAGTTGCCTATGGATTTGAACTTGCTTACAGCCATTGCGTGACGTGCGTGGCGGAGGTTACGGCCATTCAGTCGGGCAATTCACTCCTTTCAACAGCCCCAAGACTTTCGCGCTTTGCGCTCTCGAAGAAGTTTCTAAAGTGTCGTGTTATTTCACGCCTAGGATCTTCAATGATAAAGACTCCCTGCATTTGGAGTTGGCCCGATGGTAGGAGTTCATTAATTTGCCAAATCAAATTCTCATCATCCACAAGAACGAAAGTTGAGAGTCGTTTGGCAGATACTTTTATGAGGCCCACCCGTAACTGAGGGTTCTTCTCTCTCACTTCAAATATTCTGTGAAAATGTGTTCGATAGCCCTCATCTTTCGCTATGTCGGCTATGGTCTGCCCGCTTTTTACTTGCAAAATACGCTCGTAGATTACGCCGTGATTAACGGCTCGTTCCAAAGCGGCCTCATAATATCTGTCGCGTTCTAGAATTACTCGACGCCTTTGCTTATCTGATAGTCCTGACAGGCCTGATTCATCTTCGGGCGTTTCTACAAGGAAGGAGTTCAATATGACGATGCTCTGTTTGGCATTCTCTATCATATTTCTGCTCTTCGTAAACAGGTAAGCCCGCCCGTCTCGATCTCGATCAAAATAATCAATCTTAATACCGATGTTACGCCGCAATTCTTCGGCGCGTCGGATTAACATGTAAACCATCATGCTAATCAAGGCGAGGCAGATAAAGATTACGACCAGCGTTAATGAAATCGATTGAAGAACGAACTTATTGAGTCCCTCCTGCACGATTGCCCCAATAACAGCACCGGCAATGAACACAATAAGGCCGGAGGCAATTTCACTTAATGACAGAGATTTTAGCCAGTCTCTCGGGCGCTTCATGCGAGTTCCGCCTTTTTTACAAGTAAGGGCTAATGATCTCGTCGGCGTTACGACCTATGCTGAACAAACCAGTCCCGGTCGAGACTAACTGCCGATGTCTGAGCTGAATTAGAATGCCTTCCGAAGGTGAAAGAATTTTCTGCACTTGAAAATCCGGCAACATCCTTAAGGTTCCAATCTCATCACCTATCGTGAGCTCTTGCATCAGTCTGCACTCTGGCTCCCACAAGCCCGCGTCATTAGTTGTAAACTCTTGCCTCATAAAGGCAGGTGCAACTGAAGATTGTCTCTCGTAGGGAATGTCAATAATTCCCAAATGAGCTGCGACTCGAGTCAGACCTTGGGCAGCATCAGCAATGTCAGTTTCGGTAAGTAACGGTAGCTGCGTCATCTCGATGGGAAAGTTGGCAACACCGGCTTGAGCAAGGGCAGTATCCAATGTCGTCTGATATTGCTCGTCTCCGGCTTGCGAGGAATTGATTACCCAAATGATTCTTGGGTCGAACGCCTTTATTCCCGCAATAGTCTTGGTTTTGGTGTCTGTGTTTCCAGCATTCATGAAAACAGCGGTCGTTGGCGTGTGCATTTGAAACTCATGAATGTTCACCGCGAAATCGCATTTCGACAAGAAATCAAACAAGCGCGCTCCCGTTCTATCTGTCAAGGAACCTTCTTCTCTGCCGCGACCGCCGCGATTCAGGTCTTTGTAGTCAAGCGAACTTACGCGGCTGTTCATAAACTGGGCGGCGGGATTGGCCGCAGCAATAACGTGAATAGTGCCGTTGAGTTTTTCGAACGTGGTGAGATTCTCAATCAGGCGCGCCGCCACATATAACCCTGCCTGTTCATCCCCATGGACTGAACATGTGACCGTGAGGATTGGTTGTCCGTTTCCGAGTGTGTAAACGGGGATTTCAATGCGAACCACTCCTGCTTGTCCGACGGATATCCAGCTGGTTCTTGTCCGCATATTCTGCCCTTAATGAGACTCTTAATAAGGCAAACTGCGCTGAGCGAGGAGCATTCTACATGATTTATTCGGGTACGATCCTTAAATCGCGGTCGCTGCCTGCTTTGGCTTCCAACGCAGCACGGGTTTCCGCGCGGCGGCCGCTTCATCCAAACGACCAATGCGGGTCGTGTGCGGCGCGTTCAAAACCAATTCAGGATCTTCTATTGCCTCGCGCGCGATCGAATGCATGGCGTCGATGAATTGATCGAGTTCCTGGCGCCCAACTGATTCGGTGGGCTCGATCAGCATCGCTCCCGAAACGATCAAAGGAAAATAAATCGTCATCGGATGGAAGCCATAATCGATTAGGCGCTTGGCAATATCGAGCGTGTGCACACCCTTGCGCGCCTGACGTTTGTCGGTAAAGACGACCTCGTGCATCGGCGGCGCATCAAAAGGCTTTTCATAGTCGGGGAGCAGTCCGTGCGCAATATAGCGCGCGTTCAATACCGCCGCCTCGGTGGCTTCGCGCAAGCCGTCGTAGCCGTGTGTAAGGATGTAGGAGAGCGCGCGCAGCATCATTCCGTAGTTGCCGAGAAAGGCTTTGACGCGTCCGATCGATTGCGGGTAGTTGGAATCGAGCTTGAACGCTGGAGTGTCTTCAACCCCGTCGCTACCGCTTCGGGTTCTGACAACGCGGGGCACCGGCAGGAATGGTTCGAGTTCTTTGGTGCAACACACCGGGCCGGAGCCCGGGCCGCCACCGCCGTGCGGCGTCGAGAAAGTTTTGTGGAGATTCAAATGGATCACGTCGACACCCATGTCGCCCGGCCGCGCCACGCCGACCAGCGCGTTCATGTTGGCGCCGTCCATGTAAACCAACCCGCCCGCTTCATGCACGATGCGGCAAATCTGTTGGATGTTCCGTTCGAACAAGCCGAGCGTGTTGGGGTTGGTTAGCATCAAACCCGCCACGTCTCCGTGCGCACAGAGTTCGCGCAGGTGTTCGAGATCGGTGAGACCTTCGGCGGTGGAACGAATCGTCTTAACCGTGAAACCGGATAGATGCGCCGAGGCCGGATTCGTTCCGTGGGCCGAATCGGGAATCAGCATCGTGCGGCGCTGCGCCGACTTTTCCTTGCCATCGCGCGCATCTATAAACGCGCGAATGATCATAATGCCGGTCATCTCTCCATGGGCGCCCGCGGCAGGCTGCAAAGAAATACCGGGCAATCCGGTGATTTCGGCGAGGTGTTGCTGCAGTTCGTAAACCACTTGCAGCGCACCCTGCGCTTCGCCCTCGGCAGCCAGCGGATGAAGATTGGCAAAA
>WNFP01010099.1_pt1 | contig 10459 bp, 10 predicted proteins | sample 5400201 | NCBI WGS metagenome assembly WNFP01 (sample SAMN13153355, study PRJNA577476) | soil metagenome | isolation source: 115 cm saprolite under Madrone tree | place: USA:California | collected 2016-06-14
AGCTCAAACCCTGAATACTTGGGCATCCGCAAATCTAATAAGATCGCGTCCGGCTTGTGTTCCAGCGCCAAGGCCAGGGCATGCTCCGGCTCTCCTGTATCAACAATTTTATAGCTGTCCGCGAGACTCAGACGAATCAGGCGCCGCATGGCCTCGTCATCATCCACGACAAGAAGTGTATTCATCCCTTTGCCCCCTAGTTATCTTGAAATCTCTCGGTCTTGGCTTGAAAGTTCGCCAGTTTTCGCCCCGCCAACCTTTGGACTTTCCCTGTCCAATACCTCGCGCACTTTACCGATCAGCGCATCTTCTGTGAATGGTTTATGGAGAAGAACCATGCCCTCCTCTAGCACTCCGTGACCAACAATGAAACTGTCGGTATACCCCGAAATATACAAGACCCGCATGCCCGGCTGTTTTGGCAGCAACCTCTCGGAGAGAACTCGCCCATTCATGCCCGGCATGACGACATCGGTCAGCAAAAGGTCAATTTTCCCCGAATGCCGGGCTTCCACCTGTATGGCTTCCTCCCCGTTCTGAGCAACGAGCACCCGGAAACCATGGGATTCGAGAAACGATCGTGTCAGCTTTCGAAGCGATTCGGCATCCTCGACCAGCAAAATTGTTTCTGACCCTCCTACGGTTTCGGCCAAAGGCGTGGTCACTGCGATGGTAGTGGCTGGTTCTTCGACTCGAGGCAAGAAGATCTGAAATGTAGCTCCTTGTCTAGGTTTGCTGTCCACCCAGATATAACCGCCGCTTTGCTTCACCACCCCGTAGACTGTAGCGAGGCCCAATCCTGTCCCCTTCCCCACTTCCTTGGTCGTGAAAAAAGGTTCGAAAATGTGAGCAAGCGTCTCTGCGTCAATACCCGTCCCTGAGTCAGTGAGGGTCAGCATGACATAATGGCCGGGTTTCGCCCCGGCGTGCTGCCATGCGTACACTTGGTCCAGCTCGACATTTGCGGTCTCGATCCGCACTTTGCCGCCGTCCGGCATGGCGTCGCGGGCATTGACGGCCAGATTCATGATCACTTGTTCGAGTTGCCCTTGGTCCGCTTTCACCATTCCCAAGTCCGCGCACAAGGATGTGCTTACGGCTATGTCCTCTCCGAGTAACCTGGGAAGCATTTTGGCCATATCCAGAACTAAGTCGTTCAGGTTCAGGACTGCGGGGGTGAGGATCTGCTGGCGGCTAAAAGCCAGAAGCTGCCGTGTTAGCGATGCCGCCCGCTGCCCGGCCTTCTCGATTTCCTCCGCATGCTCAAGCAGCGCACTTCCGGCATCCAGCCTTCGTTTGAGCACCTGGCTATAGCCAATGATCACACCAAGAAGGTTATTAAAGTCATGGGCAATGCCTCCTGAAAGACGCCCAACCGCTTCCATCTTCCCGGCCATCTGCAGCTGGCGTTCGAGGATTCTCCTTTCTGTGACATCCTCGGCAAACACATCGAAGCAAGGCACACCCAGATGTTCCTCTTTCACTCGTCTCCCGGTGCAGCGTACAGTGATGGGCGCTCCATCCCTGCGCTTCAATCCCACTTCAACCTCCTTGAACTCGTTTGCGCTGTCCAGTAGTTCCTTGAGTCTTTGAAAGTCCGAAGGGTTTCTGAAGATTTCTTTATCGAGATTCGCTTTGAGCAGTTCGTCGAGCTTTTCGTATGCCAACATCTTTTTTAGCGCTGGATTTGCCCTGAGAAGAGTACCGTCGGTGGCGGCACGGAAGATGCCGTACGGGGCATCTTCGATCATGGACCGAAAGCCGGATTCGGTCAGGCGGAGAGTCTCCGCGGCTTCTTTGCGTTCCGTGATATCGCGGTTCACAATGACCAATCTTTCGGGCTCGCCGGCAGAAGATCGGATGACGCTGGCCTTCGATTCCAGTACGCGCCAGCTACCGTCTTTGTGACGAATGCGGTATTCAAGAGGTCTGCCCACTCCTGTGCGCTGCGCTTCGGCAGCAGCCTCTCGAACGCGGATGCGGTCACCGGGGTGAATCTCGTCGAAAGAAGACGAACTCTTCAGCTCTTCGGCGGTGTAGCCCAGCACTTTGTGATACGAGGGGCTGTTGTAGAGCCGGCTCCCCTCCATGTCGACAACCGCAATCATGTCGGCTACATTTTCGCCGATAAGCTGAAAGAGTTCTTCTCGCTCGAACAAGCGTCTGCGGGTGCGGTGGAGCTGGAGTTGCTGGTAGATGGTGTACAAATCGAAGAGCAATACGATGCCTACCAGTCCCCACATTGCTCGCTGCAAGGTAAGGGCAGACTCGGTCTGTTCGCCAGAATGCAAGAGCGGCGGCAGGAAAGACATGATTCCGGCCGTCAATAACAGGGTAATGAGTGCGGCTGTAGCCCAGAGCCACCACTCACGATGTTCGATGCGGCGAAGGCGGTCCTTGGTTTTTCCTGACCCTTTTCGGAGAGAATCCGCAACACTCGGTTCCGAAATAGTGACGGTGCTGGTGCTTTCGGCCATCTTCCGCCGTGGTGAGACCGGATTCGAAGCTTTCGATTTCATGGAGCGAAGGATGGTGTTGCACCTCAAAATGCCCCTGCTTATCTTGACTCGCGCAAAACCATTTCAATCAACTCCAGCGTCCACAGGGGATGAGATACCTCCAGAGACTTTAGGCAAAACTGGCCCCTCTGTTTATCGAATTCCGATTCTGGTCGCAAAACCAAGCAGACCCAGCCCGATGATCACCAAGGTGTCAGTTGCTATTGCTTGCCGGCCGAATGACACAGGCCAAGTCATTTAATCGGAGCGGGCAGGCGTCAGACCGCAGACTGAGAAATCACTCAAAACGGTAAACAACCTGCACGGGCGTACTCGCTGCGTTTCGCAGATACTCCCCCTTTATTGCGGGAAACTCGAACGGAAGCCCTGACAAGAAGCTGCAGCCCAAAGGATTCTTTGCTGAGCCTCTTTGGTAACCCTGCTTGATTTGTATCCGAACCAGAATACGTTGAAGCATAAAAGTCCCTGTTGCGAGCGGATAATTAGATCGTTGGAACAACCGGCAAGGAAGCCTTCGAAGGAGCGTTTGTGGGATACGGTCGTGGCCAACAGATCAGCTCAAGCAGACGGTCATTCGCAGCTGAAATCCGGGCTACCGAGTTGGACTCCGGCAGGGAGCGGAGAGGAAAGACCGACGGATGCGTCGCGAGAAGCAAAACTGTAGCAACTTCAATTCCCTCTGCTCCCAAAATTTGGGCTTCTTTCATAGCTTCCGTCCACTCGTTCGAACCCGCTCCAGGGGATGTCGATGGAACGGCGGATTTCCTTCCAGCTCTCAATTGCGATGCCCAGGAAAGCATCGGTCACGCGCGAATCATAATGGCTTCCCGACCCGCGGCGGATTTCATCGTGGGCCTCTTCAAAGGAGAGCGCCGAACGATAGGGCCGATCGGATGTCATCGCATCGACGGTGTCTGCAACGGCAAATATTCGCGCTCCAATCGGAATGTCCGCTGTTCTCAGGCCTCGAGGATAGCCGCCGCCATCGCAACGCTCATGGTGTGTCAGGATAATTTCCGCGGCATCGGCAAGGAAAGCTATGCGTTTGACTAGATCAAACCCCAGCTGCGCGTGACTTCGCATGATAATCCATTCTTCCTCGGTAAGAGCTCCGGGCTTCAACAGGATCGCGTCGGGGATTGCCAATTTACCGATGTCATGCAGCCATGCTCCCATGGCGATGGTTTTTAGCTCATGCTCCGCGACTCCCATTTCTTTCGCGATTCTAGTTGAATACAGAGTGACCCGCCGCGAGTGCCCAGACGTTTTACTGTCACGAAGATCGATGGCTGCACCCAGAGCCTCGAGCGTATCCTCATAGCCGCGCTCGACTTTCCAAAGAGCTGTTTCAAGTTGCCCCGTTCGCTCTTTGACCATTTCCTCGAGGTGCTGACGGTAATTCTCCACCTCCCGCTCCAGGCGTTTCTTTTCCAAGGCCCGCTCAAGGCTTGCCAGCACAATTTCAATCTGCAAGGGCTTGACGAGATAATCGTCGGCACCTTTTTTCATCGCTTCTATGCCCACTCGAATGTCGTCCACCCCCGTCATCATGAGGAAAGCCAAATGCCGGTATCGCTGCCGTACCTCCGCCAGGAAGGCCATGCCTGAGATCCCGGGCATTTGAAGGTCACAGAGCACCGCATCCACGGGTTCTGTCTCAAGGGCCATCAGACCCTCCTCTGCGCACGCAGCCACCTTGCACGGAACTCCCGCTTCTCCCAACATTGTCATTAGCAGTTTCCGGGTCGAGAGTTCGTCGTCTACGATCAGTACGCGGGCGACACCCGAGGGAGTCCAGTGGGCCGCGCCCGTTCCGCCATCTTTTTTCGTCTCTCCAGGTGCTTCGATCTTCATCTCCAAAGGGCCCCTTTTCTCGTCCAGAATTCTTCTTAGTTTTTCTGCCAGCACCAATGTTCCCTAAGGTTTCCGCAGGATTGCCAGCTGCGCTTGTGACTGAGAAGCGATTAAATTAACCTCCGTTGCGTAGCTGGTCGCAAAAATTACCGCGCATGCATCCTCCACACATCCGGAGAGGTGGTAAGCTGTCTCATTCGACGCAGGCCAAGTCCCCAAGAGCAACGCAGTTTTTATTTCAAGCCAGAATCCGGGAGTTGGTCACGGAGATCTCCCTGCTCGCCCACCGATGACACAATCTCTAATAAATTATGGATGATTATTATCATAGGAAGATTCTACGAGGTCTTTACCGGATCAGGGTTTCTCTCGAACACCATTATGATCTCGGCCGAATGCGCCAATCCCCGAGGTCATTGCACCGCGATCTGTGCCATCCGCTTGGGCCAGCGAGTTTTATTGCAAAATTCATATGTGATCCCGTCTCGGCCCCCCGCTCTTGTTATGTCTCTTCCAATCCAACCAGTCTTTTGCAATGAGTAGCAAGGTCAGAAAACCAAACGTTACTAAGGTAGCCCCTGCTAGGAGCCGTACGGTTTGGCTCGCATCCGAGCCGGAAACCGAACCGTAGAGAAGGACCGCGCCCAAGAGAAGGAAGATAATTGCAGAAATGATGCCCTTGTTATTCAGCATAGACATCGTTCCGAGCGTGGACGGCCTGCTTGCCCTGGCCTATTCAACGTCTATGCTCGAATCGCGAGAATTCGGCTACGCCTGCCGAATCCTTGTCGAGCGTTCTTAAAACGGGTTTGCTATACACCTTCTTCATTTCGGCGCCGCAACAACACCTAGGATTCGACGGCCCCTCAATCGAAGCTTTCTTCACTTCGATTTCGGCCCTGCAGTCGACGTTCTGACAACGATACACCTGCCCGCTCTGCATTGTTCTCATCGCTCTCCCCTCAGAGGAGCGTCTACGCGGGAGATGTTACTCGTTCGGTTTCGCTGGATTAGGTTTGCCAGGTTTCCTGCTCACGATTGTGACCAAGGGGAAATTCGCGGAAGACGGATGAGGAATAGGCCATTCATAATCCTGCGAAATTAGGAGGGCAGGAAAATGCCGAAATTGGAATAATGACCGGTGGCGGCGTTGGAACGCGAGTTTTATAAACTATTGAAAACAATTACTTAACGTCTAGCCTCGCTCAAAGCAGTCCTTCGGAGCAGTCGGGGCACGAGGCCCAAAAACCACGCAGAGATGGGCTGGTCAAGGCTCCTTCTCGGGCTCTTCTCATCTCCAGATTGCTCATTCGTCCTCGATATTGAAATGCCAGCGAATTCAAGAATGGTTGGAAATCCGAGCGGATGGTTGCTAGCCACGTAAATCCAAGCTCTTTGCCTGCACTAGCCGCTCCGCAAGAACGCTTTCCTGTCAAAACGAGAGGTCGGCTGGGCTGAAACGCTACAAGATCGGATAAGCGGTTCTGGGAAGACCAGCCTTGCACAGGCGGCCACCGTGCATGCGGTCACCTTCTTTCCCGGTCAAGATTTAATCCCTGATCAAACCAATCCACGGAAAGACTGCCCTGGAATGGCACACGAACCGCAAGGCTGAAAGGCCATTGTGCTTGGTAAACCGAGCGCGCAACAGTGTTTTTTTTCCGTGGAACGCAGCGAATTCCATCGCGCCAACTCTGAGTCTCGCCGATCAAACAACGCCGCTACTCCGTTAGGAATCTTTCCGGATGAAGAGGTCTCTAAATCGCGTTTCCGTATCCCGAAACGAGTGATGGTGTGCGTTTATCTCGTCGCCCACGTAAAGTACTGTTTCCTGAAGTGGTTACTTTCCCGAGCAACATTCGTAGCGCGTTCCGTTACTGGAAACACTTCCCTAAGCTGAATTCGCAATGCGGACCCGTTCTCGACTGACGGGTCCCCTATCTCAAAGTCTAATGGAGGAAACAATGAAGTTCAAGAAAACGGAAGTCTTTTTGTTTCTGCTTGGAAGTTTCATTCTTCTCACAGCGCTTGCTCTCAGTTTGCATCCCGCGATTGGAAGCACGCAGATTCCGGTCATTCATGTTGCCGATGGAGGACAACCCCCTCCTCCTCTCCCTACACCTCCTACTCCTTGGACTCTTCGCCCGTCAAACCAAGGGACACCAGTATCCATAGCAGATGGGGGACAACCTCCTCCTATCCCACCAAAGACCAGTTCTGTCACGCTAGCCGCGTAATCGCACACGGAGGGAGGAAGGCATGATCCTTCCTCTCTCTTCCCTGTTTTATGCTAGGATTTCGATATTTGGCCGCAGGCAAAAAATGCTCTCTTTAGCGGTTTGGCTCACCACTCTCGTTCTCGAGACTCTTATCTTGCTTCAAGCTTTAAAGGGAGAGTTTCTCTCGAAATACATCCTGTTTTATGCCTATTTGGGCAGTGTCTTCCTTCAATCGTTTTTCCTTCTTATCATTTACTTGGTCAGGCCCAGTTATTACGCGCCGCTCTACTGGTCCGCTGAGTTCGTGAGTGTTGTGATGGGGTGGGGAGTCGTTTGGGAAATCTATCGAGGAGCGCTTGGCCGCTTTCCCGGCGCCGCTCGGATGGCACGCAACGTACTTGTACTTATCCTCCTCATGGTCATCTCGAAAGTTCTTGTGAACACTTGGAGCAGCACAGTTTGGCAGCCTGCAGGAACAGTGGTGGAACTGGAACGCGATTTCCGGGCGGTTCAGGCGATGGTATTGATCGGCCTGGTTATCGTCATCGCATTTTACCGCATTCCGCTGGGGCGGAACCTGTGGGGCATGATGCTAGGGTACGGATTATTTATCGGTACAAACGTAATAACTCTTGCTCTTCGCGCGCTCCTCGGTTATTCGTTTCAAACCGCATGGCGCTATCTCCAGCCGCTGTCCTACCTCGCGGTCCTGTGCGTCTGGTACATGACGCTTTGGTCTTACAAAGCTGCCCCTGCGCCAAAGGCCCAACTGCAGATCGAGCAAGATTACCAGTTTGTTTCGGCGGCAACAAAGAGGGGTCTTCTTCAGGCCCGCGCATATTTAAGGAGGGCGATGCGGCCATGAACGGAGCTTTACCCTTCCTGGCGGATGGTCTCGTACTTATCGTTCTTCTTATCCTCTTGCTCTTGCGCGAGAGATCTACCGATCAGGCTCGACTGGAGTCCTCCGAAGGGGACAAGACCCTTGAGGCCCTCCGCAGGGAAGCCTTATTGCAAGAGTTGACGGATAGACTTTTTGGATCGGAAGACTGGCACTTCATAGTGAAGCAGGGATCTGCCCCACTGAGGCGTCTCTTCCTTCAACAGCGAACGGCGCTCGCGCTTTCCTGGTTGCAAACCGTGCGCGCGAATGCAAGGCGGTTGATGCGGATTCATCGTGCAGCGGTACGGACGAGTCCGCGACTGGAACCTCAGGTTGAACTGACAGTGGCCGTCGACTATCTGCTTTTTGAAGTGCTTTGTCAGGTCATCACCTTAGCGATCTGGCTGCGCGGGCCCGTCGCCATGGGGCGCCTGGTCGGATACGCAGATGACCTGTCTGCGCGGCTTTATGAAGTCATCGCGACGAGAATGCTGCCTCCGGAGCTGGCATACGGGAACACCAAGGGGGGTCCAGCTCCTCCGGATGCACCGAGAGCGAGGGAAAGATAGGTTGTAAATGTCGAGACGATTAAGCCTCATGGATGTCGAAGCAGCGAGGGAAGATCTCAGCAATCGCTCTCTCGCGACGATCAGGCTGGAGTTCGCCCGTTTGATCTACCTCGCGTCAACACGAGATTACAATACGGGGCGTTACTATCACGACGGTCTTGCATTCAAGTTCTCCGAAGCAGTGGCAGCGCAAGCCCTATCGGAGGCCCACAGAGACGTCTTCAAGGGTCTGGCTCTCAGCCCCCTGGAGGACCTTGTGGATCAGCTCCAGGCTTACATTCATTCGGCAGGCGCGGAATCAAACGAGGTCATTCGAGCCTGGGAGAAGCTGGAACCGTACCGCGTTGCCATACCCATCGAGAGCGATCCGCTCACAACAAGTTTCTTCTTGGCGAACGTCAAGATCGCTTTGGCAATTGTGAGGTCTCGCGAGCGGGCCGGTCGATAGCATCGGCAATTCGCATGGCGATTCCCGTCACTTGTCCGACGATTTCTGCGTCGCTTCCGAAGAGGAACTGCCGGACGCCACAGTAGGAAAGAGGGTGAGGCACGAGAAAAAGCTGATTGCCCTGCAGCTCACACCAGGAACACGCATAGCCGTCGCGGAGCTCAACGAAATACACGGGCCGCTCGAATTCGGTGCGCCACTTGAAAGACTGGACTCGCCTCAATCTTGGGTCGATCTGCACGAACGTTCCGGGCCTCAGCATTGGCCACAACGTGTAATCGTGGAGGCCGATGAAGCCATAGTGCGCATGCCTGACGTCCAGATGCTGGATTAAGGAAATCGGAACTTCTCCCCAAGTCTCGATCATTCTCGACAATAGGTTCGTGCTCTCCAAGTTGAACCCGCGGTCAAAACGCACGGGAAATGAAACACTGCGATCACCGTCCGGGGCTTCAATATTCGTCAAATGCGTTCGTTCAAGTGGCAGGGCAATCTGGTGCTTGCCTATTTTTTGCAAGTCCACGCCGAAAAGGAGGAGAAGGTCAGTGAATTTGATGTGATAGATCGTGCTGATGCTGTAGAGCTTGTAAATGCTGGGCGTCGCCTCGGTGTTTTCTATTTGAGTGAGCCAAGCATTGGAAATGTAGAACTCGTAGTTTCCCTCGGCTTCGGCGATCCGTTGGCTTTTTTCGGTTACATCTCTCGTGGTGATCCCCAGACGGGAACGCAGATCTTTAAGTTGCTCGCCTGGCCGCACCGCAATCGCCTCACCCGTCGGTCTGCGCAGCCCGGCCGGGGACAAGATTCTTTTCATGAGGCCACGGCGCATTCAGATGCGATTTTGGCTTTCACAGCACCAGATTCTCTGACTAGTTCGATTTCATCTCGCGAGAGCGGTTCTTGGTATGCATCATTCCGAGGGCTAGCTACTGATTGGAACAAAGTGATTCCTCCTGGTTCTGAGCAAAACATCCTGGACGCTGGCACTCTGGCCCCCCTTCCCCTGGCTGGCGTGTAGCTTGGTTACCACAAGCATAGTTGCACATGCATTTACCCATAGTCAACAAAGATAACCAATCCACTGGACAAGAGAGGCCACGCTTGTCTCGACCGTCAGTCTCACTCGGGGTCGCAAATACTTAAAGACCGATTCATGCTTTTAACGTTGCCAGCAGATATCTGCCTAACCCGAAAAATTTCAGCTATCTGTGAGGAGCGTGGGGCACAGTTGGGGAACACATAGAGGAAATAGCTTGGTAGCTAACCGATGCCAGAACAAGGGCTTATGGTGTTCAGTCGTGCAGATAACAGCGCGAGTTAAGGGTCGGCGACATCAATCGCATGATCTCGCAGCGCAAGCGCGGTGGCGGAACCGTTGCGTTCCAAAATCAAATACTATGGCAGGGACTGTCAAAAACAGACCTTCTGTTGGCGCCACCGGGCATGTTCGGTAATCTGACAGCAAGCGTCGAGTAATTCTAGATGGCGAAGAGAGTTCGAAAGGAGCGCGCAGCAGGACGGTGGCATCAGGTAAACCCTGCAGGCGCTATGAAAATTGTTCCTTGTGCCAATCCCCCTTATTCGCCAAGCGCGTTGCAAAGCCCAAATTCTTAGTCACTTAGGCGGATGGCGCGTTTGGCATTCCGTAAGCATATTGGTAACTTGCCTAACCACCTCATTCCTTCTCGTCCCCGGGAAGCGGAGGCAAAAACCTCCGAAGAAGGAATTGGAGACTGCAAGCAAGTCCAATCCTTTACACCCTATATCTCGCGCGGGGAGTGGTGTGTCCTATCCTCCTAGAGCGCAGAGGAATAACGAGGGACACATGAACGCAACTATCTTGCTTGTAGATGTAGCTTCGGCAAGCCGCGATTCCTGGAAATCTTTTCTACAGAACCATAACTACCAAGTATTTACGGCGGGAGATAAAGAGTCTGCTGTACGGCAGTGCCTCCAGCTTCAGCCCG
>WNFP01007147.1_pt1 | contig 10458 bp, 8 predicted proteins | sample 5400201 | NCBI WGS metagenome assembly WNFP01 (sample SAMN13153355, study PRJNA577476) | soil metagenome | isolation source: 115 cm saprolite under Madrone tree | place: USA:California | collected 2016-06-14
CCAGCGGGGCGGTCCCAAGCTTCGCCGCATGGCGCTCTATCGCGACCGACGGGACGCGGGCGAACGGCTCGCCGACGAGCTCGAGGACCTCCGTGGCAGACCGGACCTCCTGGTCCTCGCGCTGCCGCGCGGGGGCGTGCCCGTGGCGGAACCCGTTGCGCGCCGGCTCGGCGCCCCCCTCGACGTCTACGTCGTTCGCAAGGTCGGCTTCCCGGGCAACGAGGAGTTCGCCATGGGCGCCGTCGCTTCGGGGGGAGTGGTGCTCCTCAACCCGGCGCTCGCCGAGCGCGTTCCCGAGGAGGAGCTGCGCTGGGCGCTCGGGCGCGCGGTCCGGGAGCTGAGGGAGGGCGAGCGGTTGTACCGCGGCGATCGCCCGCCGCCCCAGGTCGCGGGCCGCACGGTCGTCCTGGTGGACGACGGCCTGGCCACCGGAGCCACCATGCGCGCCGCCGCGGAAGCGCTTCGCCGACAGAATCCGCGCGAGATCATCGTCGCAGTGCCCATCGCCTCGCCGGAGAGCTGCGAGGCCCTCGCCCGCGAGGTCGACCGAGTGGTCTGCGCGGCGACGCCCGAGCCCTTCCACGCGGTCGGGCTCTGGTACGAAGACTTCTCCCCCACCGAGGACGAGGAGGTCCAGCGGATCCTCCGGTCCGGGAGCGGCCGCGAAGCGGCAGCGGAGAGCGGGCCGTGATCGACTCCGACGTCGCGCTGCTCTCGGCACTGCGGGAAGACCGCGCATCCTCTCTCGGACGGGGATCGTAGCCGCAGCGCGGGGACCGAGGGGAGGACGCAGGTGGCTCATCGCTTGGCCCTTTCCATGCATTCCAGCGCGTCGAGGATGCCATCGGCGCCGGGGTTGACGCCGATGGGGGAAACGTAGCTCCAAGCGGACGATACCTTCGTCATCGATGACGAAGAGTGCGCGCTCGGCTACGCCTTCGGGCTTACGGGAGATGCCGTACGCGCGCGCCACTTCGCAATCGTATGCATGAGGACGATCCGCAATCGCGCCGCCAGCCGGAAATCGAGCGGGCATCTCGCTCCTGGGGTTGTTAGGTTCTGCGCCGCCTTGCGGCGCCGCCCGAGGTGGCCGACGCCGTCTGGTTGGAGGCAGGTCATGGCTCAAGCAAACGTGGAAGGAAAGCAAGGCACGCGGCCGCAGCCGGAGCGGGGCGGCACCGAGGCGCAGTCCGCAGAGCGCCGGCGTCAGGGTGGAGAGCAGCAGGTTGCGCGGCAAGGCGGCGGCCTGCAGAGGCGCTCGCTGGGCTCGTCGTTCGGGCCGCTCGGTCTCGGGGGACTTTCCCCCTTCTCGCTCATGCGCCGGCTGATGGAGGACATGGACCGCATGTTCGAGGGACTCGGGAGCTCGCGTCTCGAGGGAAGCACGACGGGAGGTTTCTCGCCGATGCCGATCTGGTCGCCCGCGATCGACGTCTTCGAGCGCGACGGCCGGATCGTGGTGCGGGCCGACGTCCCGGGGCTCTCGCCGGACGACATCCGGCTCGAGATCCGCGACGGCGCCCTGGTCCTCGAGGGTGAACGCAGGCAGGAGATGGAAGTCGAATCCGACGAAGGTGTGTACCGCACGGAACGGATGTACGGCCGCTTCTCGCGCGTGGTCGGACTTCCCGAGGTCCACTAGGCGCTGAAGCCAAAGGAGCAGTCATGTCTGAATCAGTAGAGGGCGCTCGCCCGGCGGGCCCGGCCCAGGCCGATCCGCTGGGGAGGGAGATGGTCCGCAATCTCGCGCAGAACTGGTGGGCGCTGGTCATCCGCGGCGTGGCGGGAGTCCTGTTCGGCATCGCCGCGCTGGTGTGGCCCCCGGCGGCAGTCGCCGCGCTGGTGCTGCTGTTCGGCGCGTATGCGTTGCTGGACGGGATCTTCAACATCGTCGCCGCCGTGCGCGCCCCGCGAGAAGGCGGGCGCTGGGGATGGCTGACGTTCTCCGGGATCATCGGGATCGCCACCGGGCTGATCACGTTCTTCTTCCCCGGCATCACCGCGCTGGCCCTGATCCTCTTGGTAGCGGTCTGGTCGGTGGTGACGGGGGTGGCCGAGATCGTCGCCGCCGTCCGGCTGCGCAAGCAGATCCGCCACGAGTGGCTCTGGATCCTCTCCGGGCTGCTCTCGGTGGCCTTCGGCGTGCTGCTGTTCTTGGTGCCGGCGGCCGGCGCGCTGGCGCTGGCGATCTGGATCGGCGCGTTCATGCTGGTCTTCGGGGCGCTGCTGATCGGCTTCGGGATCCGCCTGCGCAATTGGGCCCGTACGAATCGCACGAACGACAACGGCATGCCCGGCCGGGTGGCGCCGCGGCCGGCCTGATCACGGATTCGCTGAAAGGGACGAACCATGGCAAAGCGAGACGAGACCAAGGCGCAGTTGTGCGACATCTGCCACCTCCGCCCGGCCGTGTACCGGGTGACGGTGGCCGAGAACGGCCGCAAGCGGTCGCTGGCGGTGTGCCGCGAGGACTACGCGCAGCTGCGCGCGCAGCAGGCCTCGCCGTTCGAGTCGTTGTTCGGCGGAAGCCTCTTCGGGGACGACATGCTCGGCGACTTCCTCGACGACGGGTTACCGCATCCGTCGGGCCGCGCGGCCCCGCGAGCGAGCGGCGGACGGGCGGGGCGCGACCGCGAGTCGATCGACGTCGGCGAGGTGCTGAGCGCGCAGGCGGAGGAGATCCTCCAGCAGGCCGCGCGCGTCGCCGGCGAGCGGGGCGCGCGCGAGGTGGACTCCGAGCACCTGCTCTATGCGCTGGCCGACAACGACGTGGTCCAGGCGATCCTCTCCCGCCTGAAGATCTCGCCCAAGGACCTCAAGGCGCAGATCGACGAGATGGCTCCTCCCAAGGAGCGGAAGGGACAGCAGCGCGGCGAGATCGGCGTCTCGCCGCGGGTGAAGGCGGCGCTGCTGGCCGCGTTCAACGTCTCGCGGGAGCTGGGCCACAGCTACGTGGGGCCGGAGCATCTCCTCATCGGTCTGGCCGAGGAGGAGGAGGGCCTGGCCTCCGACCTGCTCCGCCGCTACGGGCTCACGCCGCAAGCCTTGCGGCAGCAGACCGTTCGCGTGGTGGGCAAGGGCGCCGAGGAGGGCCGCGTGGAGCCGAAGAGCGAGACACCGAACCTCGACAAGTACAGCCGCGATCTCACCGCGCTCGCCAAGCAGGGCAAGCTCGACCCGGTGATCGGCCGCGCGCAGGAGATCGAGACGGTGATCGAGATCCTCGCCCGCAGGAAGAAGAACAACCCGGTGCTGATCGGCGAGCCCGGCGTGGGAAAGACGGCCATCGTGGAAGGCCTGGCCCAGCGGATGCTGGCGGGCGAGGTGCCGGAAGACCTGCGCGACAAGCGCGTGGTGGAGCTGAGCGTCAATTCGCTGGTCGCCGGTACGCAGTACCGCGGCCAGTTCGAAGAGCGGGTGAAGCAGCTGCTCGAGGAGATCTCCGCGCAGCAGGAGAAGCTGATCCTCTTCATCGACGAGCTGCACACCATCGTGGGAGCGGGATCCGGAGGGGGAGAAGGCGGACTGGACGTCGCCAACTCGTTCAAGCCCATGCTGGCGCGCGGTGAGCTCCATCTGATCGGCGCCACCACGCTCAACGAGTACCAGAAGCACATCGAGAAGGACGCCGCCCTCGAGCGGCGCTTCCAGCCGGTGCTGGTCAGCGAGCCCACCGTCGAGCAGACCATCACCATCCTCCGCGGCCTGCGCGACACCTTCGAGGCGCACCACAAGGTGACGATCACGGACGAAGCCATCGTCGCGGCCGCCGAGCTGTCGGACCGGTACATCCGCGGCCGCTACTTGCCGGACAAGGCCATCGACGTCATCGACCAGGCCGCGGCCCGGGTGCGGCTGCGCCGGACTTCCCGGCCGGCCGAGGTGATGGAAGCGGACGCGGCGCTGCAGCAAGCGCGGCGCGAGCGGGACTTCGCGCGCACGCGCAAGGACCACGAGCGGACGAAGGATCTGGAGAAGCGCTTCGACGAGGCGCAGAAGGAGCACGACAAGAGGCTCCAGACCTGGGAGAAGACCCGGCGCTCCAGCTCGGCCGAGGTGGTCGTCGAGGACGTGGCGGAGATCATCTCGCGCCTCACCGGCGTGCCGGTGACCGAGCTGACGCAGGAAGAGCGCCAGCGGCTGCTCAAGATGGAAGAACGGCTGCACCAGCGCGTGATCGGCCAGGACGAGGCGGTCCACGCGGTGGCGGAGGCGGTCCGCCTCGCCCGTGCCGGTCTCAAAGAAAGCCGGCGCACCATCGCCAATTTCTTCTTCCTCGGGCCTACCGGCGTGGGGAAGACCGAGCTGGCGAAGGCGCTCGCCGAAGTGGTGTTCGGCGACGAGGACGCGTTGATCCGGCTGGACATGAGCGAATACCAGGAGCGGCACACCGTGGCCCGGCTGGTGGGCGCTCCACCCGGATACGTCGGCTTCGAGGAGGGCGGCCAGCTCACCGAACGCGTCCGCCGGCGTCCCTACAGCGTGATCCTGCTCGACGAGTTCGAGAAGGCGCACCCGGACGTGCAGAACATCCTGCTCCAGGTGTTCGACGACGGCCGCCTGACCGACGGAAAGGGCAGGGTGGTGGACTTCACCAACACCATCATCATCGCCACCAGCAACATCGGCGCGGAGCTGATCCAACGCAATCTCACGGCCTCCGAGCGCGACCGCAAGAGCTACGACGCGCTCAAGGAAGAGCTGATGGGCCTCCTCCGCAAGTACCTGCGGCCGGAGTTCCTCAACCGCATCGACGAGATCATCGTCTTCCACTCGCTGGATCGGCAGCAGATCCGCGAGATCGTCGGATTGCAGCTGGAGCGGGTGAAGCGGCTGGCGAAGGGCCAGGGGCTGACGCTGGAGTTCGACGACTCCCTGATCGACCACTTCGCGGACGTCGGGTACCAGCCGGAATTCGGCGCGCGAGAGCTGCGCCGTCAGATCCGCTCGCAGCTGGAGACGGAGCTGGCCGGGGCGATGCTGCGCGGCGACATCAGTGAAGGGGACACGGTCAAGTTCTTCTACGACCGCGATGCGGACAAGGTCCGCTGGGAGAAGCAGGCGGCGGCAGAAGCACCGGCACCCTCCGCCGGGCCGGGACCGCGGGGCCGCGAACGCGAAGCCCCGCGCCCTGCGGCGCACTGACCGCGGTCAGGGCGCCTGGAGCTGCTCCTCCAGGCGCTCCCGCGCCTTTCGCTGGTCGAGGTGCAAGTAGTCCTTCTCGACCAGCGCCGCGATGCGGGCGCGCACGCGATCGCTGAGCTCGTCCCGGAGCATGCCGACGAAGCCAGGCGGCGCGACGAGGACGAGCCGGCCGTAGGCCTCCCTCACCACTCCGTCGTCGAGCGTCTTTGCCAGCTGTCGCGCGAATTTCTTCGCCTCCACTTTCTTTGGAGGCGTGCGGTACTCCATCGCCGTGCGATAGCCCTTGCTCTGCTTCACGCGGCCCGGCTTGTCGGTCACCAGCTCCGAGCCCCGCGCGCGGCTCTCCGGATGCTGCAGCTCGGCGACCAAGGCCCAATTGCCGTGCGGTCCGCTCTGCTCGTAGAGGCGGGCGGCCGCGGCGTCCGCGAGCACGATCCACGTTCGAGTGTTCATCAGCGCGTGCTCCTTTCGGTGGGTCCGGGCCGCCCATTCGCTCGAACGCGGGCGACTACGTACTGCTGCGGATTGCTGTTTGCAAGGACAGCGGTAGGACGGCGGCATGGGGGCACTGAGGTGACGGCGCGCTCCGTGCTCGTGGTCGACGACAAAGAGGACATCGGTGAAGTGCTCGCGCTCTTGTTGCGGTCGCGCGGCCACACCGTGGAGATTGCGCACGACGGCCCCGCCGCGCTCGAAATCGTGACGAAGTTCTCTCCAGAGTTTGCGCTGGTCGACCTCCATCTTCCGCGCATGGACGGATACGAGCTGGCTCACCGGCTGCGCGAGCTGTTCCGACCGCTGGTGCTGGTGGCGATGACCGCTTCCGCTGGCGGGCCCGACGGGGCGAAGGCGCGGGACGTCGTCTTCAACGAACACCTGCCCAAGCCCATCGACCTGGAACGGCTCTGGTCGATCCTGGCGAAGCGCTGATCAGCGCGCGATCCTGCCTGCCAGGAAGGCCACCGTCGCCAACAATTCCGACGCCTGCGCGGGCTTGGGCACGTGGGCCTGGAAGCCCGTGTACAGGGCACGCGTCCGATCCTCCGATCGCGCCAGTCCGGTCAGCGCCGCGGCGGGGGTGCGGATGCCCAGTTTGCGGATCTGGGTGATGAACTCGTACCCGTCGCGCCCTGGCATGCCGATGTCGGAGAGCACGACGTCGAAGCTCGCGCCCGCCGCCAGCAGCGACAGCGCCGCGTCCGCGGAGCGCAGCGAAGTGACCTGCGCGTGCCGATCCTCGAGGATGCGCTGGATCACCTCCAACGCATCCGGCTCGTCGTCTACCACCAATACCCGCACTCCCTCGAGCAGCGCCGCGTCGGGGAGGATCGCCGCGTGCGACGTCTCCGGGCGCGCGTCGCGCTGGGTATCCGCCATCGGGAGCCGGACGGTGAAGGTGGCCCCCTTGCCCTCACCCTCGCTCGCCGCGCTGACCTGGCCGCCGTGAAGCTGGGTCAGCTCCCTCACCAGCGCGAGACCGATGCCGAGCCCGCCGTATTCGCGCGCCGCGGATGTGTCGGCCTGGCGGAAGCGCTCGAACAGGTGGGGGAGGAACTCCGCCGCGATTCCCTTGCCCGTGTCGCTCACGCTGACTTCGAGGTTCTCGTCCGCCCGCCGCAGCGTCACCTCGATCCGTCCACCCCTGGGCGTGAACTTCACCGCGTTGGAGAGGAGGTTCCAGACGATCTGCTGCAGGCGGGCAGGATCGCCCTGGACGCGCTCGCGCAAGGGCTCGATCGAGGATGAGATCTCGATGGAGTGGGCGTCCGCCGAAGGCTTCACCAGCTCGATGGAGGCGTGGATCACCGGGCCCAGGTCCACCACCTCCGGGCTGAGCCGCATCTTGCCGGTGACGATGCGACTCAGATCGAGGAGGTCGCCGATCAGCCGCGCCTGGGTGAGCGCGTTGCGGCGGATCACCTCGACGCCGTGCTGGAGCTGCGCCGGGCTCGCCTTGCCGTGCCGGATCACGTCCGCCCAGCCCACGATGGCGGTCAAGGGCGAGCGCAGCTCGTGCGACACGGTGGCCAGGAACTCGTCCTTCACCCGCGTGGCGTGCTCGGCCTCGGTCCGGGCCTGGCGCTCGCTCTGCAGCAGCCGCTCGCGCTCGGCCTGCGCCTGTTCGCCCTCGGTGACGTCTTGCACCATGGACATCACCGCGACCACTTCCCCGGTTGGGTCGCGGAGCGGAGTGTTGTGCCACTCGCAGAGGATCGGGCGGCCGTCCTTGGTGACGTTGCGATGGATGAAGTGGGCCATTTCGCCCTGGCGCAGGCCCTCGAGGATTTCCTGGCGGTCGTGGCTTCCCGGCCCGAGCAGGACCTCGAACCCGTCCTTGTCGAGGACCTCGCTGCGGCGGTAGCCGAAGATCTTCTCGGCGGCCGGGTTCCAATCGGTGACGGTTTCGAGCTGGGGATGGAACATGATGCAGCCGATGGGCATGTGCTCGAACTGGAGCTGCAGGCGCTCTCGCAGCTCTCGCTCGCGCGAGAGCGCTTCACGGCGTACGCGGGCGAGCTCCAGGCGCGCCTCCACGCGCGCGATCAGCTCGCGAGCGGACAGCGGCTTGACCAGGTAGTCGTCGGCGCCCCGGCGCAATCCTTCCAGGCGCGCCTCCTCGCTCGCACGTGCCGACAGCAAGATGACTGGGACGGTGGCGGTGCGGGGATCGTCGCGCAGCGCGCGCAACAGCTCGTACCCGTCCAAGAGCGGCATCACCACGTCCGCGAGCACCAGATCCGTCTTCTCTGCGCGCGCGGCGTCGAGCGCTGCGCTCCCGTCCTCTACGGCCATCACGTTCCAGCGGGGGGCGAGGAGCCGCCGGACGTACTCCAGAGTATCGGGGTCGTCGTCGACCCAGACGATCCTCTCGCGCCGTCCGTCCGCTGGAGGGAGCTGATCGCGGAGTCCTGGCGGCGATTGGCGCATCATTCAAAACGATGGCCGTGGGTGAGGACGCTGTCGTTGCCGTCGCGCGCGAGTCCCACGACCCCTCCCCGGCAAGCTGGCCGGCGCCGGAAGCGTCCGGCGACGAGCTCCCGCCGTCCCTGTTGGTTCAGCCCGCTCGCGTCTCTAACGCCGGCAGCGAACGCGCGCAGCATGCGGTGCGAGCCACGCGCATCTTGGGCCTGCACTCCCGCATGTCAAGGCGTGCAATCGTGTATTCGGTTTGGTCGAATCGTTGACCCTGGATTTCTCTGTGCCGGGCAGATCCGTACGCCATCCGTCGGTCGGTGCCGACGTGGACAAGGCTACGTGCCCTGGTACTTGCGGCAGGTGTGACGGCTCGCCTGAGGGCTACGATCCCGGCACGACCTTGGTCAGCGTTGCGAACAGCGTCGCCGGGTCCACCGGCTTGCTGAGAAATGCATCCGCGCCCATCGCCTTCACTTTCGCGGGCATTTGCGGATCGGTGGTGCCGCTGAGGACGATGACAGGGATCAGGGCGGTGTTGTTCGAAGACTTGAGCCGCTTGATCGCCTCGACCCCGGTGCCGCCCGGCATGTTGATGTCGAGGATGATCGCACCCGGCGCCGGCGGCCGATTGGCGTACATGATGGCCTGCATCGCATCGAAGACGGGCACCACTTCGTGGCCCTTCGCGCGCAGCAAACTGGCGAGAAGCGTGACCACGATACGGTCGTCGTCTGCGACCAGAATCCTCATGGGTCCCCCCGGACAGCGCGTCCAGCATCTCCGACCTGGGGCCATCTGGCCAGTAATCGGCGAACATCTGGCGGGGAACCGCGTACGCGGCGGCGCTTTCGCAGAAGGACGGTGACTGACCGTCGCTTTCTGGCTGGTGATCCAGACCCGCGTACAATCATTCAATGCGAAAGCCGCTCGTTCTGGTCCTTCTGCTTGCCGCCTGCCGGAAGCCAGTGGAAGATCCGCCCGCTGCCGCGCCCGACCCGCAGGCGTCGGCTGCCGCGGCCGAAGAGGCTCCTCCGGAGGAGCTGGCGCACCTCTTCTGGTCGAGCGTCTCCGAGACTGGAACCGGAGCGCTGGCGGAAGTGCGCCAGACGGCCACCGCGCGCGGGCGGTGCCGGGTCTCGTCCGCGCTGGGACCGCAGAAGCTCTGGTCGGCGGACGCGTGCATCGCGACGCGCAAGCAGATGCGATTCGTCTCGCCGGACGGGGTCGCGGTGGTGGTGCTCGATCCTTTGCCCGACTCTGACGAGACGAAGCTGGGCACGCTCTGGCGCGAGGGGCGTCACGTCGCGGATCTGACGCCGACCTCGTTGCGGCTGGCGCGGGATGCGACCCGCATCGAAGGGGGAAAGGTGCACTGGCTCGGCCCCCGCGACCAGAAAGCGACTTCCGAAGGAGTCCAGGTCCAGTTGATCAATGGGTCGCCCTTCTTGATCCGCTTCGACGGGCGCGGAATCGAAGCTTCGCAGCCGCAGCCGCAGCAGCCGCCGCCACCGCAGGCCGCCCGGGCGGTCGCCGCGCCGATGGAAGCGGAGACGTGCTCGCCTTGCTCGTATACCGACTCCGCCGGCGTGTACCACCTGGTGCAGAACGCGTCCGAAGTCCCGGCGCAATACCGCAAGCAGGCGGGCCGCATCCGCGGTTCGGTACAGCGGGTCGATGCGCTGCCCGCGCCGCAATCCGGCCAGCCCGTGTTGCCGGCGGCCCAGAGCATGGCGGTCAGTCAGCCGGAGATGACCGAGGCGCAGGCGAGGAAAGCCCTGCTCGACGAGGCGCGGAACAGGCCCGCCGATCCACAGATTCCCGACCCGAACCGGAATTCGCTGGGGGAGGATTTCATCGAGTACAACAGGCGAATCGCGGAGCAGGCGGGTCAGGGTGGGCCCAACGCGCCACCGCCCAAGTTCGACGCGAAGGCGAAGTGCATCGACAATTCGGGCGCGAGCGTTCCCTGCTCGGAGACGGGGATGCAAGCGCACCAGTAGCGTCGGCGTCTGCTCGCCGGAGCGTACCTGCGCGGGGGCGCTGTATGCAAAACCCAAGCGCTTGGGTTATGATGGTTTCCTGTGGACGCCAGGCAGATGGGTCGCAGAGGTGGGAAGAGCCGGAGCGCGGCGAAGAGCGCCGCATCGCGCCGGAATGGCACGCTCGGAGGGCGGCCGCGCAACGTCGACCGGCTCGCCAGGAGGATTCGAGACGTCTGCCAGCGCCTCGCGCCCGAGCTTCCCGGCATCGATCCCGGCGACCTGCGGATGATCGTGCGTACTCTCCTGCTACCGCCGGCGCGTCGGGCCGTGTTCATCGCTCGCCGGAAGGATGGGCGCTACGTCTTCTGACATCTCAGAGCAGACGCTCGTCGCGCTCGCCAAGGCGCTTCGGGCG
>WNFP01010417.1_pt1 | contig 10457 bp, 7 predicted proteins | sample 5400201 | NCBI WGS metagenome assembly WNFP01 (sample SAMN13153355, study PRJNA577476) | soil metagenome | isolation source: 115 cm saprolite under Madrone tree | place: USA:California | collected 2016-06-14
GCTGATGAAGGAACGGTCAATCTTCAATGTGTCCAGAGGAAAGCGGTGAAGATAGCTCAATGAAGAATAGCCCGTACCGAAATCATCGATAGCGAGGCGGATGCCCAAGGTTTTAATTTGCTGCAACATCTCCACGGCTCCCGAAGGGTCTCCCATCACCGTGCTTTCGGTGATCTCCAGCTTCAAAGCTTCCGGAGGGAGGGCGAGTTCACTTAGCAACTTTCTGATGTCTTCGACCAGCTTCGGTTGTAGAAATTGCTTGGCGGACAGGTTGACGCTAACTGTTAGATGACGATGGGCGACTGAACTTGCTCTCCATTCGCTGATTTGCCGGCAAGCCTCCCGCAAATTCCACCAACCTAGCTCGCGGATGAGGCCGGTTTCTTCAGCAACTGGGATAAATTCAATTGGTCCGAGCAGGCCGCGAGTTGGATGCTGCCATCGTAATAGAGCTTCGAGTCCGGCGATTTCTCCCGAAACGAGAGTAACGATCGGTTGATAGAAATTGCGAAATTCTCCCCGTTCGAGGGCGCGACGCAGATCAGTCTCGAGCTGCAATCGGGCCATCACACTGGCGCGCATATCTGCGTCGAACACCTCATAACGGGCCTTGCCCAGAGACTTGGCCCGATACATTGCGGTGTCGGCATCTCGCAAGATCTCTTCTGGTTGTTCGTACGCTGAGTTGCTTAAAGCAATTCCGATGCTCACGGAGGTGAACACCTCTTTGCCACCCAAAATGAATGGCGCCGCCAGAGCCTTCATCATGCGGTCCGCGGCGCGCTTGGCATCGCCCGGATCTTTAATATCATCGAGCAGGACCGTAAATTCGTCTCCCCCTAGGCGCGCGACCGTGAAGTTTTCCCCTAGGCGCGCAACTGTATCCGTTGACCGCAAACACTTCTCCAACCGATTGGCTACTCCCACCAGGAGTTGATCGCCAACCAGGTGGCCCATACTGTCGTTGATCATCTTGAACCCATCAAGGTCCATGAATAGAACCGCAAACAACTGGTCTTTGCGGCGCTTCGTATGTTTAACGAGCCGACCCACTCGGTCAATAAACAGCAGCCGATTAGGTAAACCTGTCAGTGGGTCGGAAACCTTTCCTTCGGTAATGTCAGTCTGTGATCCAGCCATACGCAATGCATTTCCGGAAGCGTCATGAACGGCGACCCCTCGGCTTAGCATCCAACGAAAGCTTCCATCTTTATGCAGCACGCGGTGTTCACTCTCGAAATGAGGAGTCAGGCCTTTTTGATGGGCAGCAATCTCCTCTTTGACTCGGCCTCGATCCGCGTCATGGATCCGGTCAAACCATTCTTCAGGTCTGTCCCCGATTTCGCCTTCCTGATAGCCCAACATGGACTTCCAGCGAGGGGAGAAATGCACAACATTGGCCGGCAGATTCCAGTCCCATAGGCCATCGTTGGAGCCACGAGCCGCCAAGGCATAGCGTTCTTCACTTTCCTTCAATGCTTCCTGCGCGTATTTGTGTGACAGCTGAGTACCTATGCGAGCCACTGCGACAGGAAAATCGATCGGCTTCGTCAAATAATCGTTGGCCCCTAAATCCAGAGCTTTGACAATATCGTCGCTCTGCGCTTTTGCCGTGACCATGATGATTGGCAGGTCGGCCGCAGAGTAGCGCTCGCGCAGCGCTTGCAAGGCGTCAAGACCGCTGATGTCCGGCATTTCAATGTCCAACAACACCAGATCCACGGCGTCTTGTTTGACCCGTTCCAGCAACTCTTTTGCGTTCTCTGCCAGTCCGACGACATAGCCCTTGCGTAGCAGTCGGCGGGCGAGCATGTCCCGGTTCATTTCATTGTCATCTACGATGAGCAACCGGGCCGGACGTGAATTGGTCATAATTTTTTCACCGTAAGCAAGTTGTCGATCTTTTCATTCAAGCGTCCAAATTCAACCGGTTTGGTGTCGTAGTCGTCGCAGCCTGCTTCAAACGCCTTATCGCGATCCGTTACCAAAGCGTGTGCGGTCAGCGCGATAATGGGGATGTGCCGCGTGGATTCGTTGGTCTTCAGTAGACGAGTCACTTCCCATCCATTCATCAGGGGGAGACTTATATCCATCAAAATCAGATCGGGCATCTCCGAACACGCCAGCAAATGTCCTTGCTCGCCATCATGCGCGGTTACAACGGCGTACCCCTTGCGCTGCAAGCGCCTGGAGAGCATGTCCCGGTTCATTTCATTGTCTTCGACCAACAAGATCTTCGGCATGATCGATCTCTCCTGAGGACTTCGATTTCGATTCCCGCTTAGGTTTCCGACCGCTTGCTATAAAAGGGGCCGTACCGGCCTCCGTGATAGTCGCAGAACGACCAATTCTGTACTTTTCTATTAGGACCGCGAGACGGTCGCGATCGACCGGTTTGATAAGATAATTGGAGGCTCCCAAATCAATGCCCATGGCTTCGTTGTCGACGATGGTGACCATGATCACCGGGATTTCCGCCAATGTGGAATCACTCTTCAGTTTCTTTAGTACCGTCCACCCATCACACTCCGGCATAACCACGTCCAGTGTGATAACCAGCGGACGAACTTGCCGCGCAAGTCGTATACCTTCTTCGCCACTCGCTGCGGCAACTGTATGAAATCCCAACTTGCTGAGAAAACGCGACATCAGATCCCGAACCGAAGCGTCATCGTCTATGACTAGGATCGTATCCTTGTGAGTTTTGGATTCCGCCAACGGTGCCATCGCATCACTGGTTCCTGCTGACCGCGCCGATTCCGGTGCTTCCGCAACAACCTGGGCCGGCAAATGCACTGTGAAAGTCGCACCTTTCCCGGGCTCGCTCTCGACGGAGATGCGCCCCTTCATCAACTGTACGAACCGATACGTAATAGCGAGTCCCAAACCAGTCCCGCCGTACTTTCGAGCAATCGAGGCATCCGCCTGGGAAAACTCGTGAAACAGGTTTTCCTTCTGTTTCGCCGTGATTCCAATTCCCGTGTCGCTCACCCGGAATCGGACCCATTTGTGGCCCTCGACCTTGTTTTGATCGACATCCACGGCGATGATTCCGTGATCGGTAAACTTGCAGGCGTTGCTCAACAGATTGAACAAAATCTGTCTGACTTTGGTGACGTCCGCGCGCATTGCACCGACCTCGTTGGCCACGTTCACCTGAATCTTATTGCTGTTTTTCGCCGCCGCCGGTTGCAACGTGGCGATCATTTCGTCAATCAACGGCGCCACTTCGAAGCTCTCTACGTGCAGACCCATCTTTCCGGCCTCGATTTTCGAGAGGTCCAGAACGTCGTTGATGAGTGCCAATAGATGTTTGCCTGCTGATTGGATCTTCCGGAGATCCTTCAGGTCATCCGACTTCCCTGACTCCCGCGTCTCTTCCTCCAACATTTCGCTGTATCCGATGATGGCGTTGAGCGGTGTGCGCAATTCGTGACTCATGTTTGCCAAGAACGTGCTCTTCGCGCGGCTGGCTTCCTCCGCCGTATGTTTGGCCTTGAGGAGCTCCTCCTGCGTCTGTTTTCTGTGCAGGATCTCTTTCTCTAGTTCGCCCGTCCTGGTCTTCAGTTGCTCGTTCGCACCCCGCAGTGCGGTGTCCCTTTGCTGGATTTCGGACAGCATAGTGTTAAAGCCGTCGATCAACCTTCCAATTTCATCGCCGTAGGACTTGGTCGCTCGCACCTCGTAATTGCGGTTGGCCGAAACCATTCTCATGGTGTCTTCCAGGTGCAGAATGGGCCCGGAAATCAACCGTTGAAGTTTCGAAGAGACAAACAACGCAAACAAGCCGGAGATCAGCACGAAAATGCAAAGAATACCCGCATAACGCTTGGCCCTTACGCTCCATTGCCTCATGTCCGACTGCAAGAACAGGGTCCCGAGGTGTTCCCCATTCAGGGTCACGTCGTGGAAAACCTGCAGATTTCCACCTTCAAATCGATAGCCCTTGTCTTGCGAATGGGCAGGGAGCAGCGAGGGTATGACGCTGTTGTTGCGGGCATAGTGCGCGAACATCTTGCTGTCACGGCTGTACAGGCCAGCGGTTATGACGCCTTCCTTGGCTGTTAGCGCCGACAAGGTCGCGGTCGCCGCGGGCACGTCTTTGAATTCCATCGCGCCAGCGCTGTTGTACCCAATGATCTCCGCCTGCGTCATCAGGTCTTCAATCAGCAAGTGCCGGAAGGAAATGAGGTCGTAAATCAGAAAACTGAAGGAAGAAAGCACGAGCGCCGCGCTGCTCGTAAGCATCGTGATCAGCGTCAGCTTGCGCTTGATGGAAAGATTCTGGAGAATCATCCCGGCTTCCTTCCAGAGGCGGCAGGTTGCGGGATGATCTTTGCCAGTGTCAGCAGCCGGGAACTGATGTTCAAGTCTGCTTCCCGCGCCGCTTCCACATTGATCTCAAAGCGCACTCGATTGTCTTCCAGCGTGAACCGGATCATGCCTCCCCGTTCGGCAAATCCCGGTGTCTCGCCCACTGTCAGGATCGGCAGCCCCTTCACAAGCTGCACGATTTCATCGATGTGCGCTTTCTCCGAAGAACTAACGAACAGGATTTTGACGTCCTTCAAATCCTTCAGATCCTTCAATTCCTTGCTCCACTTAAGCCGCTTCACAACAAATCCTCGGGTGCCGATTTTCTTGTCTTCGACGATTCGATCGATGATGGTGCCGAAGGGATCCATCCCTAAAACGCCAATCACGATGGGGGACTCCTGCTGCGCGAATGCTGCGGCCGGCCACTCCACGAATTTCGCGAAGTTAAAAATAAAACCAGCCTTAATCAGGTATTCCGAAGAATCGGCCAGATCTTGGGCTTGTGCGTCGGCCCAGGATGTCCAATTCAGCGACATACCCAGCACCAGCATCAGAATTCCGAATCGTCTGAACATCAAATTTCCCGCCCGTGGGTGCTCAATAGCTTCACGATTTCCAATCAAAACCTAGAACTTCAGCGTGATGCTCCCGAAAATGCTGCGTTTCACTTCAGTGGGAGAAGTGTTGATGAAATCTGGAATAAATTCCAAATGCTGGTTGTTCAGCAGGTTTTGGCCGCCGATGGAAAACTCCACTGACGGCACGGGCCTCCAGCCGAGATGCGCATCCAGCGAGTAATAACTGGGTATGTTCAGGCTGGGAAGATGATCCACAAAACGCAGCGTGGTATCGTCATCGAAATGCTTGGGCAGATCGATCGATGACCTCACATACCATTGATGGCGAGGGCTCGACCCGTTTGGAAGGTCGGGAGTCGGGTCTAGGCTGTTGGCGTTCTTGCTTATATCCATCTGTAGGTAGCTATACGAGCCTACCAGGCGCCATTTGGGAACCACTCGCCAGTCCGCGAATAGTTCGACGCCGTACGTTCCGCCGCTCATTTTGTTCGCTGCAACGAAGGGAATGACGACGTCGGTGGGCGCCGGACTTCCTTCGAGAAAAGGCGCGCCTGGCTCGGCCGTTCGAAGGTTGGAGTAGGTGTTATAAAAGGTCGCAATATCCGCGGAGAACGAGTTGGTCGCCTGAACTCGATAGCCCAACTCATAGGCGAGCAGGTCTTCGGATTGGAATTGACGGCTGCCGAAAACTGTTACGACGGCGGGAAATGGAGTTGGATTTGCGGGCGTCGCCGGCGGTATGACCGCAGAGTTCAGCCGCAGACCCTCCTCGGTTAGTGCCGGGGTGCGCACCGCGCGCGACACCGCTGTCCAGACCGACTGATTTGGCGTCAGCGTCCACAGCAATCTTGCGTTTGGCTGCACCTCAAATCCCGTGAAATCGTTATGCTCGAATTTCGAGCCGAACGTTATGCGTAGTCGGTTATCAGCCAAACTGAGCTCGTCCTGAAGGAATGCGCTGAAATGATTCAGGGTCAGCTGATTCGGCTGAAGGGAAACGGAAAAGCTCGGGTCGTTCCGGTCTCGGATTGACCGATAACCAAGCCCCCATACAAATTGCTGCGAATCCCCAACGTGGAATCCATGTTGAAAATCCAGGTCAAAAATATTCTGGTGGTCTACGAACAACGAATTGTCCGCTATAGTGGTGTTGTCGTAGTACATCTGCAGCGACATCGAAGAACCCTCTGAGCTGTGGTTCCACCGGCCCAGAATGTTTCCCCCGCTGTAGTTTCCGTTGTTGGGGAAGGTGCTCGAATAGGGTGAGTTTAGCGACGGAACCGTCAGGGTTTCCCCATATTTGCTGCGATAAATATCGCCCTGCAAGGTCAGAGAATTAGCGCCTGCTGGCGCCCAGTCTGCACGAAATCCTCCGCGCAGCGTATCCCAACCGTCATGCGCGGTCATCCCCGACGGATACTGCGATGGCCCCCAATTGAAGTACTTTCCGTAAGCTCTGTAGTAGGTGTCGTTGCCGATTTTGTTTCCATAACGCACGCCACCGGACCCTCGCTCGTCGGTTCCCGCTCCGGCGGTCACAACGGCAGACTGCGTGTCCTTGGCCTTCTTGCTGATGATGTTGATTACGCCATTTACAGCGTTGGCGCCCCATAATGTGGCTCCCGGGCCACGGATCACTTCAATCCGGTCGATATCCTCGAGCATTACGTCCTGCACATTCCAGTACACACCCGAAAATAACGGCGTATACACGCTCCGCCCATCGATGAGCACTAACAGCTTGTTGTCGAAACGTCCGTTGAATCCTCGGGAAGCGATGGCCCACTTGTTCTCGTCGATGCGCGCCACTTCCAGGCCAGGCACAAGTCGCAGCGCTTCGGGAATACTTGTGGCCCCCCAGCGCCGAATGTCCTCCTGCGTGATTACAAAGACAGCGGCCGCCGCGTCCGCCACCTTCTGTGTCCGCTTGGACACCGACGTGACCTGCATGTTCATCAGGTCTTCCACGCTCAGCGTCGTCACGTCCGGCACGCTTTGTTGAGCTCCCGAGTTGGCGGCCAAGAGCACCGCCGCAAAACCTGCAAGCATCGTTCGTCCGGCGGACCTTGCCGCCCCAAGACTCTGTTTGCGAATCAACCGCATTTTTAACTTCCCTTCTATGAAGAACTCGTCAGCAAAGCTGGCGTAGGATTCCCCACTGTGGACTTGTTCCTGCTCCCGTGTCCCTGATAGCTGATTTCGTCCTAACGTCCGTTTCATCTCTATCCCCGTGTGATCTGCCCGATAAATTCCGCCGTCCAGCCGCTCTGGATTCTTCCCGAATGGCACAATCCACCACCCTTCAAGGCTTCTCCCCAGTCACTGTGAATACCGTCGAATACGTCAACGTATCCGGCCGGCGCAGGTACTCCAGGAATCTACGCGTTTGCTCCCGCGCTTCACTTTCGCTCCCAAGCAACCGCGCCAACTGAGGCCCGGCTATCTCCAACTTAAGCTCCCACTGCTTCAGGATTGCCGGCTCAATCTCCCCGGCGATTAAGTGATAGCATTCCACCTGAACATCGATGTTCTTCGCCTTAAGCACTTTTTCGGCCGTCTCCTGCACCACTGGGTCTTCCGGGTAGTGCCATAAAAGCTGGCCGTCCAGGTCTTGCAGCAAAACCGTGCCCCCGCGCTTGCAAACTCTGACCATTTCTCGGACCGCACCTTCTTTATCCTTTAGGTATTCCAGCAACATCCGCGAATACACCAGATCGAAGCGATCCGGCGGAAACTCCATGGCTTGGGCGTCCCCGCGAACGAAGTTCACTTGTGGAATCCGGCGATTTTTCTGCTTCGCTTCCTGCACGCGCTCTGCGCTGACGTCGATTCCGGTTGCTCTAATCGACCCGTCCAATGCACAAACCTCGCGTAAAATAACTCCGGGACCACACCCAACTGAAAGAACTTCTGCTCCCGCTGCCACCCGATGCGCGAGGTACCGCTGCACCCATGCGTGCGCGTCTACCTTCAGCTCGAGGCGCATTGCCTCGCGCGGGTCTTCCATAATGTAGTCGGCAATTGCCGTGCCTCTACTCATCACCGTTCCTGACCTATGAGTGCAGGTTGCAGTTCGTGCTTTTCCATGCGCGCCAATAATTTGGTATAGAAACCGTCGACATGGCGGTAGAACCGAGGATGTCCGTCTTTGAGCCAGATTCCCTGGCAATAGTGGCGGAGAAACTCCGCTCCCAGCTTGTATAGGACATGTGTCGCCATTTCCTCGGCAATTACCGGAATCTCCTCCAATTCGAAATTGTCGTACGCTTTCGAACACGCCGTTAGAAGCGCGGACGCCGCCCCGGAAACTTCTGATTCAGGAAGGGTCGGGTGCAGGAGCAAGTCGCAACGATTTTCCAGATAGCTGAAATTCACACCCAAAGGTCCGCGGTAGGCAATCGCCGCTCCGATTGGTTCTTCTTTGTTTGCCCGGTAGGCCAGCCACACATGTCGCGTGCGTCGCAGCCCCACGCCGCGGTAGAGTTCATCAACCGCTGCGAATTCCACGTCTTGCTCCAATTCTTCTGCTGTAATGTAGATACTTCCGCGCGCCGCAGCCGCTATCTCCAAAAGTGCTTCTTGATGAGATGAGTTGTATGGCACCACGCGAATTCGCTTTTCCGTCGGCAGCGACAGTGTTCTGGGCAATGCGAAATATGCGTGCCTTTGCACAGACGATAGAGATTCTCCGATCGTCTGCACCATCGAACCGAAAACTCGCGCGGGAAATCGGTTCTCCGGCCGAAACCAATTCTGTGCCGAGAGATCGCGCCCTTTGCGAATACTCGCAGCGGCCGCGGCCAGCATCACCGCCCGCGATGCATACGGATTGTTTTCAGAGACAAGGTGCTGTGACATCCAGCCGTTTTGCGTGGTCCGCCAAACTGCAAGCGACGCCCGCCCTCGCTTCTTGTCTCCAGAGGTCAACACATAAAGCAGCGATTCGCCGGCACTCAACATCCGTCGCCAGTTTTCCCGAACCTGTGTGAGGTGCGGAAAAAGGCGTGCCGCTTTGTCCGGATACAGAAAGCCCGTGTGTTCGTAGAGAGCAAAGATTTCGCTGACCGACAGCGCATTGACCTGGACTCCGTACGCGTCATATACGTCCGACAGATACGGAAGACTGTCCACGGTCTTTTGATCAAGCGTGTCCAACGACATATCGTCGCCTCCGCGACATCCGCAGCAACTCCGACCCTGAGTAAAGCGACAATGCCTGCGGCCCATACCCTGGGTCGTCAAAGCTCCAGACAAGGCTATAGGCCTAAAACTATTAGTACCTGCCATTTATGCCGCAGCGATCTGTATCTCAAAATGGGTCATTCGTACTGTTTTGTAGGAAGCAGCCGACGGATTATTAGCCTGTTGGATACAAAGGGACGACGTCTATCGGCGTCGCTAAGACCTCGTTAGAAAGGGGACAAATCTAGGCAGAAACGTATATACCCGGCAACCTGCACAATTTACGATGTTTAGGTGATCTTCCGCCTCGCGGAATAAGCACAATTCAGTGGCTGGGACGGTTTAACCAAGCGGAGATCTGAAGACCGAATCTTTTCTTGCGAATCGACCTTCGTTTTATAAGCATGTCCGATTACAACTCGGCCCGTTGATTCTGTGCGATTTAGCCTCTGATTTGAGAGAAGGAGTTCTTTCCCAAATCTCTACCAGGACGCCCGGCGAGTTCGCGCAGCCACGCGTCGATTGTTGAGTGCTGCGGTTCGAGCGTATCGATATAGCAACCACGCGAGCTCAATTCGGAAAGCTGTGCGCGAACGCACGTTCCGTCGCGAACGGTAACTTCGGCATCTGCGAAAAACGAGAACCGCGGATTGGCGCGCCTTGTTGTATAGGAACCTTCAGCCATGGTGGTTCTCCAGTTCTTGAACCCCGCATTCGTGCAAATCCATTGTATAGAACCGCAGAGCGGACATCCAGACGTTTGTGCTTCGGGTCGCCGAAAGAGGTAACTGACTCTCGGTATGGGTGGCGAGCGAAGGCCAGAAATCGCGAAGGGGCAAAGAGAGGCAGCCAGTGCGCACTCACCGAAGGGAATTGGAGCGGAAGTCGAATTGGTGCGCGATTCAAGATCAAGATGGAGATTTATGAAGGACAGGTCAAGGGCGCCAATCAGGCGTAGACGGGAAATAACCCAATGAGTCGCGTTCAGTTTTTCTCATTTACAGCCCAGAGCACCTAACTCCAACAATACACGGGAACAGCAAATGAAAGGACAGGGTTGGTAAAATCAGCAAACCGCCGCAGTCAGCCTCTCAGCCAGGGCTCTGTGTGTTACCTCCTCCGCTTGCGACCAAAACTGGATAACCTGAGAATCTCATCTGTGGATGTTTAGAGCAACTTTGGAGCAGGCCAAGGATGGCTCGAAACTCGTAAGCGCAACCGGAGCAACGACTTGGATTGAATTTGCGGCTGCTTAGAAGGCAGACGCTCTATCCAACTGAGCTACGGGCGCGCCGCGTACTGCCCTGATTTTAGAACGATTTTGGCGCGAAAGAACTAGCTACGGTGTGGCGGGCAAGTGAAATCCAACATACCGAAGGA
>WNFP01005197.1_pt1 | contig 10455 bp, 3 predicted proteins | sample 5400201 | NCBI WGS metagenome assembly WNFP01 (sample SAMN13153355, study PRJNA577476) | soil metagenome | isolation source: 115 cm saprolite under Madrone tree | place: USA:California | collected 2016-06-14
CTCGGCGAGGAACTGCGTGACGTTCCACTGATCGGGATGCTGCTCGCTCGGACAGAAGGTTTCGACCAGCTCGCGCGCGACGTCTTCCGCGATGCCCAGGACGTAATCGCGCTGGTCCTTGCCTTCGAGCGCGGAGCGGCGGATGGCGTAAATCGTCTCGCGCTGCTTGTTCATTACGTCGTCGTATTCGAGAAGATGTTTGCGGGCGTCGAAGTTCTGAGCTTCGACGGTTTTCTGCGCGTTCTCGATGCGGCGCGAGATGAGCTTCGATTCGATGGGCACGCCTTCGGTCATGCCCAGGCGGTACATCAGCGCCTTGACGCGCTCGCCGCCGAAGATGCGCATCAAATCGTCTTCGAGCGAGAGAAAAAATCTGGAGGAGCCGGGATCGCCCTGGCGGCCGGCGCGTCCGCGCAACTGATTATCAATGCGCCGGGCCTCGTGGCGTTCCGTGCCGAGGATGTGCAGGCCGCCGAGCGCGACCACTTCGTCGTGCTCCGCTTTGCATTGCCCGGCAAACTGGTCGTAGACGGGCTTCCACTGATCGGCCGGGACCTGAAAGATTTTCCCTTCGTTCTGGAAAAGCACCATCGGCGCGGCGGGCTGCGAGCCGTTTCCGCCCACGGGATCCGCGCCGATGACCGCGGGCGCCGCCGCGTAGGGTATGGCGAGCTTGTTTTTCAGAAAATGATCGCGCGTCATCTGCTCGGGATTGCCGCCGAGGAGAATGTCCGTGCCGCGGCCCGCCATGTTGGTCGCGACGGTCACGGCGCCCTTGCGGCCGGCCTGCGCCACGACGCGCGATTCGCGCTCGTGCTGCTTGGCGTTCAGCACCTGGTGGGGGGTGCCGGCCTTCTTCAGCAATTCCGCGATGGTTTCCGATTTTTCGATGGAGATCGTGCCGACCAAGACCGGCTGCCCGCGCTCGTAATAGTGACGGATGCCGTTCGCCAGCGAGTTGTCTTCTTGCAGGATGCCGTTGACGACGGCATAAAATTTTTCCTTTTCCGTGCGGTAGACCACGTCCGGATATTCCCTGCGAATCAGCTCGCGGTTCGTTGGAATGACCGTGACGTCGAGATTGTAAATTTTCCCAAATTCCGCCGCTTCGGTTTCCGCGGTACCGGTCATGCCGGAAAGCTTTTTGTACATGCGGAAGTAGTTCTGAAAAGTGATGGTTGCCAGCGTCTGATTCTCTCGCTCGATCTTCACGCCTTCCTTGGCTTCCACCGCCTGGTGCAAACCGTCGGACCAGCGGCGGCCGGGCATCTGGCGGCCGGTGAATTCGTCGACGATGATGACCTCGCCGTCTTTCACCACGTAATCCACATCCCTCTTGTAGAGAGTGTGCGCGCGGAGGGCCTGGTTAACGTGGTGCAGGAATTCGATATTGGTAGCGTCGGACAGATTCGCCAGTCCAAGCAAACGCTCGCACTTGGCGAATCCTTCTTCCGTGAGGGTCGCGGTACGGTGTTTCTCATCCACCGTGAAGTCAAGGTCCTGAATCAGTTTCGGTATGATTTTGTCGATCTTGAAGTACTTGTCGGTGGACTCTTCCGACGGTCCGGAAATGATCAGGGGCGTGCGCGCTTCGTCGATAAGGATGGAATCGACTTCGTCAACGATGGCGAAGTGATGCCCGCGCTGAACGCAATTCGCCAGCTCGTACTTCATGTTGTCGCGCAGATAGTCGAAGCCGAATTCGTTGTTGGTGCCGTAAGTGATGTCCGCGCCGTAGGCCGCGCGCCGCTGGTCGTCATCGAGATCGTGAACGATCACGCCGACGCTCAGTCCCAGCGCGCGGTAGAGCGGGCTCATCCATTCGGCGTCGCGGCGGGCAAGATAATCGTTCACGGTGACGATATGCACGCCGCGGCCGGCCAGCGCGTTCAGCGCCGCGGGAAGCGTGGCGACGAGCGTTTTGCCTTCGCCGGTCTTCATCTCGGCGATTTTGCCTTCGTGCAGAACGATGCCGCCGATGAGCTGAACGTCAAAATGCCGCATGTTCAGGAAGCGGCGGCCCGCTTCTCGCACCAATGCGAAGGCCGGCACCATCGCGGCTTCCACAGCCTTTTGCAACTGTTCTTTGTACGCGGATTCCGCGGGATCGGCGTCTTTTAACTGCTCCTGAACCTTGGCACGGAGCTCCGCAAAACGCGCCTTGAGGTCCTCGTCGCTCAGTGACTGGACTTCGGCCTCGCGCGCGTTGATGGCGGCGATGACGGGCTGCAGTTTCTTGATGTCGCGCTCGTGCTTGGTGCCGATAAACCGCGCGACGACGCGGTCGAGTATTTGCGCTACTTCCATTTAGGGTTTCGCCGTTTTTCTGACAGTACTTGCGTGCTGGCCTGCACCGGCCACCGCAACGGCGCCAGTGCAAACATCTTATTCTATCCGGTTGGATGCGCCTGCGCCAAGAAACACAACAGGCGGGCCGAGTCGAACGGGAAAACTCAGATCAGGTCGCGGGAATGGGACATTACTTGGAGCCGACGACAGCGGCGGGCACGGCCGCGACATCGGCGTCGGCCGAGACGGCGGCATGAGGGAGATTGCCGGCAAGAAGGCGGCGGAACTTGCTCCGCTCGTCAAGATTCATATCCACGATTTCGAAAGCCATGTCCTGGGCGCGGTAGTCGCGCATGATTGCGGTGGCTTGCAGGTTGCGCATGCCGATCTGCAGCTTCAATTGCACCTGCGTCCCGGGCGCCAGGTGCCGGCTGATGGTCGCAACGCCACCCGTCAAGCTGGCCGTCTTGATGTCCAGAAGGCAGTTCTCTTTCAGATTAACGCTTACAGCCCTCACCGGCTTCTGCAGGCGCACTCGCAGGTGCCGCCGCTGCCGCACAAATCTCGACGTAACTGGAATTTCGAGCGGGGCAAGAGCGAGGTCTTCGTCCTCAATTCCGCATTTAGGCAGACAATCGCGAACCCAATTGGGGTCGAGCCGTTCAAGCGCCTGTAGTGCCGCGATGCGCAGCTCCTGGGGATGGAGCCAGCCGAAGACTTTCTTCGACTCGACGATGCGCTTCAGGGTGCTGACCGATTCCGAGGCATGAATCCGGCCCAGCGCCTCGATGGCTTTGACGCGCAGGTAGGGGCCGCCACCAGCCGGCAAGTCGCCGTCAGCGATGGTCAGCAGCTTGCCGAGTGCCTCGCGATCGGCAGCAACCCCAATCTCATCGATCACCAGCGGCATGATCAGCGGATCCGTGTGATCGAGTATCTCCAGCAGGATGTGGCACCTTCTCGAAGCGCCACTGGCGGAAATTTGCCGCACCATGCGGTCCTGTGCGGCGCGCGGAAAATCCTTCATTCGACCCGGCAGAAATACCATGACCGCTTCCGGATCCAGCCTGCTGAGCAGCCCGGCCATCTCTCCGGCTTCGACGATTGGCCCGCCGCGGACAGTGCTTCGAAGATACTGAACGGCTCCTTCGCCCAGGTCGGCCGCCAGATTGGCCACATGCTCCGAATCGTCGCGCAGACTGCAGCGATTGAAACGCGTCGCGAGATGCTCCATGGTGGTTTGCGGCAGCAGTTTCAGAACATTGGTCAGCCCTGTGGCTACTTGCCTGGCCTTCAGCGCTTCCTCGACAAATTCCGGCACGCGTTCTTCAATTCCCATTTTTCCGCGCAAGCTGTTCGCGATTCCCGGCCGCTGCGACTCGACGCCGCCGATGAGATCGAGCGCCTGCTCCATCGCCGGGAAACAGCGGCTGGTGGCCGCCGCCTGGCTCAGCCGCACAAACGCCGCGCTCACCAATCCCTGCGCGTCCGCATCCTGCTCGACGCTGAGGCGCACGCCGAGATGCCGCAACGCTTCGCCGAGCAGCTTGGGATCCGCTTCGGCATAAAGCTCGGCCAGTTCCGCAAGGCCCGCGGCGGTCTTTTTCCGCGCCTCCACATCGTCGCTCTCGGCGCAGGCCGCGTAGTTGCGCAGCACACGGACGGCTTCAGCGATGTTGCGCTGGTGGATCAGTTGGCCGACGTAAGACTGCACGTTCCGCGGCGGGATGCACCACGCTTCATCCGAAAGCAGAACCGCGCGCTTGGCGCTCTCCGGCACCGCGGCCCAGAATTGCCGGTCGAGAATCTCGCGGTGCGATTGCACGAGGATTCCGGCTTCGCTCATCTTGTCTTCGTGTGCGCCGAGAATCTTTCGCAGACTGTCGATCTCCTGGTTCATGCGGTCCAGCATCTGCCGCACCGCGTTGACCTTGACCTCGCCTCTTTCGAAACGCTCCAGGGCAAAGCGGATGGCCAGGAATTCCGCCAGTTGCACGAGCAAGGATTCGTCGGGCCTTACATTCGGCGCCTGCGCCGCCAGGCTCGCAAGCGCCTGCTTCAACAGGTCCTGAGCAGGGCCCGGTAACTGCGCCATTTCTTCCTTGAACCCGCCCGTTCCGGCGCCGCTGCCCTCTCCTGCCCCGATGCGGCCAAATCTCGTCAGCGCGCCCAAAATTCCAAAAATCTCATCCTCGGTGGGCTGCGCGAACCTTGCGCCACCGCTGCCGGCACTACCAACGCCTCCGATTCCAGCGCCGGCTATAGGCCCGCCGAAACCGCCTGGCGCGCCGGTTCCGCTCCCGGTCCCACCCGCTCCGGCACCCTCGCCCGAAGCGGCAACGGAACCAGACCCGCTGCTCTCCGTGGCGGCGAGGACGGTCGCTGTGTCATCCGTTGCGCCGTTTCCTGTGCTTCCGCTGCCCGGTCCCGAGCCAATCACTCCGCCACCCTTCAAACCCTGCGCCGCCGCCAGAAGTTCGAGCAACTTATGCGGATCGTTCAGCCAATTCTTGAGCTCATCGCCCTCGCCGCCCAGAGAGGCCGCGGCAAGCTGTGCAGCCGCGCTCGCACCTTTGAGCCGCGCGTCCGTGGCCACGAAGCAAATCTCATTGATGCGGATGCCCTGCGCTCCCGTGAGAGCGGATTTTAATTGCTGTGCAAGCTCGGAGGGTTTGGATTTGCCGGTGGGAAACGCGCGCGCGAATCGCCCGAGCTCTTCTTCGGTGACGGACGCGAAAAACTGTACGCTGGCCAGGCCTGCCGCCGAGAGCAACTGTGCAAATTGCTTCTCCGCGGGGGAACCTTCCAGAGGCACGCCGTCCAGCAAAAGCTGCGAGCCCGTGGCGCCCAGCAATAATCCGGCGTCCGTGCCGGGAGGCATGGCCGTGTGCAGCTCCTGCCATGCAGTTTGCAGCTGTTCGATGGTGCGAGCGTGTTCGTAGCCATACAGGCGGGCAAACTTCAGCAGGATGTTCAGGCTTCTTACGAAGGCGCGTCCGGCCGTGGTTCTTGGGTCAGGTTTCATCAAGGGCGGAGTGCATCCCGAATAAAACTCTCTCTCTAGTACGGTAGGGCCAGCCGCCGTCCGCCGCAATGGTACACACGGCCCATGTGTCCCGGCTGTCAAGCCACCATTGGGACGGGCCGCTCCCCTGACCGAACGGACGGGTGACCGCTGGAAGAGGACAAGCGGGAATGGGAGGTGGCTCGCCGCGATGAAGATTCAGTTGTCAGCTCTAGCTTCTTGAGATCGCCACGCGTCCGCGGCGGCGGGTCCGATTGGTGACTTGCGCGACCATGGGCAGGCCTCCGAGCTCCAACAATAATTTTCGCAGACGGTATCGTTCTTCCAGCTCCATATCCACGAATTCAAAGGCCATCGCCTGGGGACGTGCCCCGCGCACGATTGCTTGCGCCTTGATGTGCCGCACACCGTAAGAAAACTTCAGAGTGAGCAGCGACCCCGGAGCCAGGTGGCGCTCCCCGGAGCCGATTCCCCCGCCCAGATTCATTTCCATTACGGAGAGTCTGAAGTTTCCCCGCAAATTCGTTGTCACGGCGATGAGGTTCCGCGAAAGTTTCAGGCGCGCGTAGCGCCGCTGCCGGATCACCGAAGCATTCGGCTCCGGATCCGTGGGCTCGAGCGTCAATTCTTTGCGGTCGATTCCGCTGGCCGCCATCTTTTCCATCGCCACGGCCGGATCGACGCGCACCAGTGCCTGCGCCGCGGCGATTCTCAATTCATTTGGGTACACCCAGCGCCAGACCTGCCGGGCGTCAAGAATATGCTGGAGCAGCGCGCTGGAAGCCGAAGCGCGCAACCGCCCCAGGGCCTCCACCGCCTTCACTCGCGTGAAGCTGGGCGTCTCGTCGTTTTGCACCAGCTCGATCAGTTTGAGAATGCAACCATGCTGTCCGCTCATGCCCATTTCGTCGATGGCCAGGGGCCGGATCAGCACATCGAGCGAATCGTACAGCGCAACGAGCAACTTCCCGCGCTGTTCTGCCGATGCCGCGGACAGTTGCCGGATCGCGCGATCATGAGCCGAACGTGGCCACTGCGATAGCCGCGCCGGCAGAATCTTCTCCACGTTTTCCGGGGAAAGCTGGCTCAACAAGCCAATGGCCTCGACCGCTTCGCCCGCCGGAGCCGTCTGCAATGTCTCGACCAGCCGCTGAATGGCATCCTCTCCCAGGTTCCGGACAATCGAGCTGAGCAGGTCGCAATCCTCGCGGAATCCGCAATGTCCGAAGCGGTTGGTCACGTAGTGAATCGTGGCCTTGGGCATCAGGCTCAGGATGTCCATCATGCCGTCCGCGATGTGCCCGCTGCGCATCGCTTCTTCGATGAATTCCGGCAAGCGTTCTTCGGCGCCGATGCGCGGCCGCAGGCTCTGCGTCGAGCCGGGCCGCTGCGTTTCCACGTTCTCCAGTGACGCCAGCGCTTGCTGCATCGCCGGATAGCAGCGCTTGGAGGCAGCTTCCTGACTCAAGCGCACAAACGCGGCGCTCACCAGCGTCTGCAATTCTGGTTCACGCTCGATCGCGAGCTGGTTGCCCAGCCGCCGGATCGCGTCCATCAACGCGCTGCCGTCTCCGCTGCCATACAATTCACCCAGATCCGATAGCCCGATCGCCGTGGTTCGCCGCGCTTCCGGCGCTTCCAATCCCACGCACGAAGCATATTTCATCAGAATCTCGTTGACGGTCTTGAGTTCCCCGCGCCGCAACATTTCTTCCAGGAAAGCGCGCACGTTGCGCGGCGGAACGCACCAGGCCTCGTCTGACGTCAGCACCTCTTTCTTGTTCTCTTCGGGCACCTGCTCCCAAAACTCCTGATCGAGCAGCTCTGTGTACGACTGCACCGAGAGCCCGGCCTGCGCCATCATGTCTTCCTGTGTCGAGAGGATCTTGCGCAGCGCTTCGATCTCCGTATTCATCCGATCGAGCATTTGCTTGACCGCGTTCACCCGCAATTCGCCGCGTTCGTAGCTGTCCAGCGCGAAGCGGATGGCTACGTGTTCCGCGAGTTTGAGCAGCATCGGCTTGTCGGGTTTGGCATCGGGCGCTTGCGCCGCCAGTCCCGCCAGAGCCTGATGCAGCGTGTATTGCGCCCGTACCGGCAAGGTGCTCAACCGCGATTGGAACGTCGGTACATCCATGCGCGTTTCCGCATCCTTCCGGGACTTCCCCAACTGCGCGAACAAGCCCAGCATGGAGCGAACTTCTTCTTCCTCGACCCGGAATCCGCCGGCCTCTCCGCCGTGCCCAGCGATGCCGGGAACTCCGCCGACGGTAGCGCCTCGAAGCAAGGCCGAAGCAGTCAGCCATTTGCCGGGCGCGGCACCCTCTGGCCCGCCAGCCCCCGCTCCGCTGCCGCTTCCCGCAACTCCGCCTCCTCCACCTGCACCCCCGCCACCGCCAAATCCTCCGGCCCCGCCTCCACCGCCAACACCTCCACCTACGCCGCCACTCCCACCTGCGCCGCCTCCACCGCCGGTCCCAGACCCGCCACCGGCTCCTGTCCCACCGCCAAAGCCCCCGCTACCACCAGTTCCAGACTCGCTACCCGACCCGGCCCCACCACCAATGCCTCCGCCTCCACCGGTTCCAGATCCCCCACCGGCTCCTGTCCCACCGCCAAAGCCCCCGCCTCCACCGCCGCCGGTACCGCCCGTCCCGCCACCTCCGCTACCGCCGGACGTACCACCAGATTCCCATAGGCTGGGACCGCCGCCCCCGCCCGAACCAGATCCTCCAGCCCCACCACTCCCAGTCCCAGTCCCGCCACCGGCCCCGCCAGCGCCACCCATGCCCCCACCGCCGCCGATGCCGAAGCCCGGACCTGCGCCGCCGGGACCGTGGCCCGGTCCACCCATCCCGCCGCCACCACTGCCGCCGCGAGCACTCTCCGCAGCGAGAATCATCTGCAGCATCTTGTTCGGGTCTTCGAAGAAGTCTCGGAATTTGTCGCCCTGCGCCCCGAGCATTTTTGCCGTCAGTTGCGCGGCAACCTTGATGCCTGCCACCGACGAATCTTCCGCCACGTAGCGGATCTCATTAACCTTGATGCTGGTCTCCCCCGCCAGCGCGGATTTCAATTGTTCGGCGAGCGCCGAAGCTTTCGCGTTTCCGCTCGGGAACGCGCGCACAAATCGCGCAAATTGCGGCTGCGTGAGTGTCGGTCCAAAGTGAATGCTAGCGATCCCCGACGAAGTCAAAAGCTGCGCGAAGCTTCTTTCTCCCGCAGACGAACCCAGCGGCACACCATCCAGCAGGATCTGCGTTCCCGAAGCGCCCAGCAGCACACCGCTGCCGCCGCTGTCATCCAGCGCCCCGCGCAGTTCTTTCCACGCGGTTTCGAACTGCTGCGTCGTCTTCGCGTGGCCGAACTCGTACAGCCGCGCGAACTTCAGAAGAATGTTCAGGCTGCGGACAAACGCCCGCGCCCCGCCTCGCGTTTCCGGACTCATAGCTCTCGGCGCAGGATCCTGCCCCTCCCCACGCTTCCCTTACGGCACTTCACCGCTGTCTGCGGTAGCTCTCCTGGTTTCTCAGATTGCATCGCCACTGCTTACAGCAGATTCCCTACTGTCTACACTAGTTTCCCCTTCGTTTCGACACAAGCCTCCCCGCGCTTGTTGTACTCATCTCAATAACAGTTTCCCTTGTCAATTTGGAAACATTGTTGCCGCCGCGGCCAACTTCGTCCTCCACTCCATGCTCGACCGCCCGAAATGCTGGGAAGGATTGCTACCCTGCCTGCCGTGAGCTTCGCGGGATCACCAATCATTCTTTCAACTGTCTTTCAACTGTCAATCGGAGATCCCAAGATTTTCGGGATCGAAGATCCCGAGCGGCTGGGGGCCCGACTTGGTCGGGACTGTCGACTTTCTCCGTTTTGAGTATAGAATCGGAGCCAAAGCCCAATGCCTGGCCAGCCCTCATCGGACCGCTTCAAGACGGAGATGCCGCAGATTCCCGGCGTTTCCGCTACCGGCCAACGTCATTTTGCAGGGATCAATCTCGCGGCGCGCCTCGTCATCGGACTTCTCGCGGTGCTGCTGGTTGTCTTCCTGGGCGCCCGCTGGGCTCTGCGTCCAAAACATTTGGATCGGTCCACCGATCAACAGCCGCAGATCGAAGTTCCTTCACCCGCTCCCGATCCGAGCACACTGCTTCCCCATGCCACCGATGCGGAACCCGGGATTGCCGAAATCCCGGAGATGGCCAAGCCGTGGTCCTCAAAAGAATTTTATATTCGCAACCGCTTGAGCGGCGAAAATGTCCCCGCGTTGCTCGTGCGCCTGCCTACTGGCTCCGCGTCCCAGGCGAGCGGCTACTGGGCGTTTGCCCTGAAAGCGCCCTTTGGAAATTGCCAGCTCGAATACCTCACCGATTTGGGCAAACTGAAGAGCGACTACGACTTTCGCGCCGCCAAATATCCCATGGTCGGGAATCCTTGCAGCCGCACGATCTTCGACCCGCTCCGAATGAGCAATCTTCCGGGAAGGGTTTGGGTGCGTGGCGCCATTGTGCAGGGATCGGATCTGCGCCCGCCCCTGGGTATCGAAATCAAAATTCAAGGCAAAAAGATTCTTGCGGTGCGAACAGAATAGTTTTTGTTTTTTCGGGCGCACAGTTGATGCTCAAAAAAAATGCCTGATCCACGCGCCTTCCATCGCTAAGTTCCTTGAAACATCGATTGCATTCCGCGCATGCTTCCCGCACAATCCAGAGAGGCAGCGCTTTGCGGGTCTGCCGCATCTATAATGGATGTAAAAGGATTGCCCTGCCCTGGAAGCGGCAGACACACCACTTCGGGTTGCCCTCAGCCTTCCCGACACTCCTTGCTGCCAACGCGGAGGAAGAAATGCGGAAGAAGAGAATCAGCGTTCTGGCTTTGTTGTTGGCGCTGACGTTCAGCGTCTCGTGCTCGCGCCTAGGCGCGCCCAGCGATGACGCGATCACCACGGACATCAAAGCAAAAATGTTTTCCGAGCCGGCGCTCAAGAATGCTGCCGTCGATGTTTCGAGCAAAGGCGGCGTCATAACCCTCACAGGCCAAGTGCCCGACGATGCCGCGCGGCTGGCGGCGTACAAAATTGCGACGGAAGCCAAGGGCGTCACCAAGGTCAACGATCAGATGAGCGTGGTGGCTGCGCA
>WNFP01005205.1_pt1 | contig 10451 bp, 11 predicted proteins | sample 5400201 | NCBI WGS metagenome assembly WNFP01 (sample SAMN13153355, study PRJNA577476) | soil metagenome | isolation source: 115 cm saprolite under Madrone tree | place: USA:California | collected 2016-06-14
TACCGTTCATAACTCACTCACGCAACATTATTTGGACTTGCTCGATTTCTGTTCGAACGTGGCTGCCCCGCCCTCCTGCGGTACGCGTTCTCTGAGCGAGACATTACGCCGGGCCGCAGAATAGAAGGGCTCACTCGTCGAGACCAGTCCCCACTCGCAGGTCTTTGTATTCAACACATAACTATTCATGATCGATTGAGCTGTCAATCGGTAAAAGACTGTAACTCGCCCTCAGGTGATTCCCCGATGTGACATATCAAGGGTTATCTCCGGTCCGCAGAGAACAAGTCTCTATCATTTTAGCCCTGGGCCTCCCCTTATTCTTGAGCTGTTGTCGTCCATGAAACCGATAGAACGACGCCGCACGGAACGCTTCAACCTCAGAATCGGGCTCAGTGTTTCCCTCCTAAACTCCGGAGCGCGAGAGCAGAGCACCGAGACGCTCAATATCTCCGCAGGAGGCATGCACTTTGCGACGAATTTGTCCCTACGCCGAAGCACCGCAGTGCAGCTCCACTTCAGGATGCCAGAGGAAATCAGCCACGTGCCTGCAACCGATTGGGTTTGTATCGGTCACGTGGTCCATGTGAAGCCTGTCACTTCTCCCAACGGTTCGCTGAGTGTGGGCGTGCAGTTTGATTGCTACGAGGTCGTGTCCACTGCAGAGTCCTTGGGGAGTCGGGCCTCCTGAAAATTCACGGCCATTCAACCACGGAAAGGCCAACATGTTTTTCCACCTCACTGGGAATGGTGGGAGTGGGAAAGCGCTGCTCCCAGTCCGGTCGGGCCCGGTATGGAGTAGGGTGTATGCGCGGCGTGAGGACAGCCCGCTAGAAACAGAAGTTGGTCGGGTTGATCTCTATCCGCGACCGCTTTAGGTACCTGTGGGGCACGAACATCCATTGCGACGACTAAAGTCGCATTACTGGACAAGTGCAAGTTGCGCTCGGAGGCAAAATTCTATTGTTTCGTGTTCCACAAGTCCCAAAAGAGTTTGACTGTCGCTGGCCCACGACCAGCAAATAATGCCGCGTCACGGATTATGCCGACTCTCCTCATGTCGTCAGCACCGTTTCCCTGCCATTCCTGTCTTTCCACGCACACTGATGCTTGATTAAGTCGGCATATTCCTACTCACGTCTCTGCCCCTAAAGATGGCAAAGCCCCGGACTGGAAGTTTGGGCTTGCACTCAAAGTCCGGGGCTTTTACGTCGCTCGATTCAGATTCCTGCTTACCTTCCAACCATGACCTTAGCGAATGTCGCTTCCATATCGGCGAACGTCCTTTGTGTCCCTATACAGTTAGGCGCGAATGTCCTGACACCCAACAGCTTATCGGGAACTGCCGGGGGCGTCGTGTCCGCCATCGTGTAAGGCAAGAAAGCCTGGGTCATTTTACCGGTCACGGCATCAGTCCAGCTCGCAACAAATTGGGAATGCGGCTGATCCCAACTCAGCTGTGCGATGACCTTTTGTCCGACGCTTAAAGGACCCAGGTCGACGAACCCAAAGAACTGACCCTGCCAGTGCATGAACGCTGTCGCATCAAGGTAGCCTTGCGGATCTGTGGGAAGATGGTTGAAGATGAAAAGGGCTTGCACGTCGTCATTGGAATTACCGGTCCCGCTGTTAAAGAAGGTTCCCTGAAGTAAGGCGTGTGCGCCAGACGATCCTGTATTCGCAGGGCAACCTGTTCCACTCGTCCGCCGCACGGTTAGTGATGCCGCGATACTCCTGATTGGAGTGGGGTTAGTGAAATGTACTTCGGATGGTCCATATCCATTGCCCTGGTTCGAGTTCGTTTCGCCGTAACTCCGAACTGCTAACCGAAGTCTGTCCTCTTGAATCTCTCTGACGCACTCCAGCACACTCCAGGTAAAGCACGCGCCGTAAGGAGACCACTTGGCTGGATCGAGAAACCTCTCATCGAAGTTGTCGTAAAGCACCAGATTCGATGACGGCTGCTGTGCATAGAGCATATGGGATAGAGAGGCTAAGAGCACAAAGCAAAGGGCTAAAATACACTGAATGGTGCCTACCCTTGATTTTGAACTAAATCTCATCGTGAACCTCCTTGATTTTGCGTTTCAACACGGGGACCACGTGAACCCTATAAAGCTTTCTCCAACACCGCAAGCGACAAGGAACGACATCTGAGAAGCGACGCAGATTGTCGTGTGTTCCCAAGGCAAGGCGAGGGATTGCAATCAGTGCATGACCTAAGTTGTGGGTTGCGAATCGGCTCCACTTTTGGACGCTGTGATTTCACGATAGGGAACCCCGCACGGAAAGGCATAGCCGAGAGATTCTACACCCGCCCATTGTGGCGGCCAGCCTTCTGTGGGCCTTTAAGTCCTCGACCAGCTCTTCTGCCGTCGTTTTTCCCCCGAAAAATTCAACAAAAGGACCTCGTTCCGGGCCACATCTGTTGGCAGTTTTTGACCTGGCCACGAAGGCAACTAGTTACTTTGCTCCGCGAGTTGGAGTGCTCCGTTCGCAAACGCTTTGGCATAGCGCGCCAATGCTGCCACATCGACGGCGTCCGGCCAGCGGTCGGCCACGCTGTGGTAGACTTCGCTGTCGCAGGCGACGGTCACGAATCGCCCGCCCCCTTGTTGAATTACTGAGGCTTCCCCGCGAGCTGGAGAGTTGTGGGGAGCTCTTTCATCAACAGTGAGTCCTTCTTTTTTGATCGCACTGGTGATCCATCCCTCAAGCACCTCGTCCGAGGCGTGGATGAGATTCGGCTGCCGCGGCGCCCCAATACTGGACCCAAGGAAAATCCATGCGTGCGCACGCCGAATCAGGTCCGGACGCCTTTCTATGTAGGCAGCCGTCCCCAGCACTCCGAGTTCGTGGCCGCTGAATGCTACAAAGAGACAATCGCGCGCCGGCTTGGATGCCGCGAGAGCGCGCATTATCTCGAGCCAACTCGCCACTCTGCATCCCTGTTCACTGATGCATTGCCACCACGCGCTCCGCGGCACCATGAAGACGAGAGGGGCAAGTTTCGGGTTGCTCCCCGAGATTTTGGCCGTAACATTGAACGCCTGTGCCGCTGTCCGGATTGCCTGGACCACAAGCGTTGCTTCCGCTTGGACCTGCAACTGTTCTTTGAGCCACTCACTTTCCGCGTTGGACACCTGCAACATTGGCGGACCGGACGGATTCCTGAACGCAAGAGCGTTGCTAAGAAATAGCCCCGGCCTCCTGCCTCGCGTAAGGAGCACCACGCCCTTATGCGAGCTACGCCTCGCCGTAAAGATAGAACCCTGATGCTCGGCCCTGGGCTCGGCCAGCTTGAACGGCCCAATTTCCAGCAATCCGATTGCTGCATCGCTGCCAACGAAACCCAGTTTCCCACGTACCCCTTGACCGTCCGTAAAGCCGGCGTCGAATAAGGGCACGCCATCAATACGGCGACTGCCGACGCGCAGATAGCAGGACTGAGGGTCCACCCGGTTGAGAGTGAAGGGCTCAAGCGAAGGTTTCACGCCAAGCCGCCGCACTTCCTCTGCTAGCCATTGGGCTGACGCGGCGTCCACCTCTGTTCCCGTGCGGTGGTTTCCTTGCGCGTCATAATCCTGAATCACGGCCGCGAGACGTTGCTCAAGCGTATCTCGCGAGTCTCGCGATGGCTGCTGTGCAGATAAAGGACTAAACCCATTCGACCCTGTCGCTCGGGCGGCTAACGTGAAGATCAGCGTTTGACCGCCGGCAGCAAAGAACTCTCGACGTTGCATCTGTTCCTCTCAGCGGGGCAGCTCTACGGGACGCATCTGCGTCGCAGCGCTGCTGGGAAATGCGAACTAAAATGCCGCCGCGGCTGTGGCCATCTCTGCTACCACGAATGGCCGAAGCCGCAGAGCGTCTAAGGAAATGTGAGATGTGCCGGGCCGTTATCGCCGGTCATTATCCGCGAGAATGCCCGACCAGTGAAGGCATAGCGGGAAATAACCGGTTAAGTTAAAGCCGACAATTCGCAAAGAGCTTCGTCTTTCGCTTCCCCGTAAGGGGCTGCGACCCGCCTGGAATTCTAGAAGCCTGCGGCTCTAGATGATGCTGCGGATCGCCAGGGCCTTGACATCAGTATTGTTGTCCTTCGCCTGGGAGTTCCCGCTACTGCTTGTCGTATACCGCACTGCCGCTGACCTTGTTGCCCTTCGCGTCGGTTCCGCTCGTGGTGACTGTACGGGTCTTACCGTCAGCCGACAGGACGATGCGACCAGTAGTCGTAACCTTGTCGCCCTTCTTCACGGCAAACGTCAGCGTGTGATCGTTGATTTTCTTGAGGGACCGCGTGTCTGAATTCGGATCCCCGGTGACCGGGTAGTCCTTGCCGTCGAACTTGCCCGTCCACTCGTTGTGTGTCGGCTTGCCATCGCCGTCGATGCCATCTATTGTGACCTTCACGTTGTCTCCCACAGCCTCGTATACAACGGTGGCATTCTTCGGCGCTCCTGGGCTGAACTTCGACTTGACCTCGTTCAACTTCCAGGTTCCGATAAATGCGTCGGCGGCGAAGCACACTGCCACGCCGACAAAGCACAATGCCAGAGTCAGTACGGTCGCTCTTGCTTTCATATTCCCTCCTGAATTGAGAACCGGATGTTGGGCCTACTGGTGGGGGCGATTCTAGCGTTAAGGAATGCGCCTAGCAACTCGGTCGAATGCTTGGAAGAGGAATGTCGGTCAAACCTGCTCTCCATCCAAGTGAGAAACCTTGTTGTAATAATCGAGGGTGAGTTTGCCCATCTTTGAATCGAAACGATAGGCGGTAATCGAGCAATTTAAGACATCCTGCTCGCGATCAATTTTGAGGTATTCCTCCTCGTTCCATCGTTCGAGGAGACGACGGAATATCAGAACGACGGCGCTGTGGCAGACGACGAGAACGCTTTTCTTGCTGTAGTCCCGCGTCAAGGTTCCAAGGAAACTCTGTACTCGGAGCGCGACATCCGGGCGGCTCTCACCTCCAGGCGGGCGATACCAGTATTTGCCTTCCCGTTTGCGGCGCTCATACTCTTGAGGAAATCTTGCCTTGATTCCCTCGCCGGTGAGTCCGTCAAGGATTCCAAATTCAACCTCACGAATGCGTTCTTCCATGACAAGTCGCGGCGAATTGTGAAGTGCCGATGTGATGTCATCAGCCGTTTGCAGGGCGCGGTGGTACGGGGAAGAAAAGATGACGTCGAACTTGTAGCGGCTGGAAAGATAGCGGCCCGTCTCGCCGGCCTGTTCATGGCCTCGCTTCGTGAGTGGGGTTTCCAGATCACGAAGTCCGAGGTCGAAGGAGTGCTTCCCGGCAGCCTTTGCAATGTCTTTGGCGACGTTTCGCGCAGATTCTCCGTGGCGGAGGACGACCAGGTGTGAGGGCCATTTCTGTTCCATAGATTTTTCAAAACCTTCGGCGATGACCAAAAAACTAGTGTTTGTGGGCAAGTCTAAACTCTGGACACGCCCGGCCATGAATTCAAGCAGTTGCAGACGCCACAGCGGTGGGGTTTTTGGGCAAGCCGAGGACGGCTCGCTGGGCGGTACCCTTGCTCACGCCTGTCTCCTCGCAGATTGCAGCCCAAGAACGCCCCGCTTTGCGAAGACTGGCAATCCTTGAGCCGTCCACGCTGACCCGTGGCCTCCCAAGCCGCTTTCCGCGGGACTTTGCTAGGGCTATCCCTGATCGAACCCGGTCTGTGATCAATTCTCGTTCGAACTCCGCGATGGAACCAAAGATTCCGAAGATCAGCCTTCCGTTTGGCGTCGAAGTATCAACCCCTTCGTGGAGGCTGACAAAATCAATTTCCAAGGCCCGGAACTCCCGTTTACACGGTCCTTCCTGATTTTGTCCTGAAGTCTCTCGAAGAGACTCCGCGAGTCACACCAACGCTGTACTTTTGGAGCGGAGTGGGCAAACTCGAAAGTATTGTTCGTAGCTGGCAAACACGCATACGCAAACTTTTCGTCCTTGCCAAGGTGCCCAAGGGTCAGGGCAACATGCTCTCGCACCGATTCCGCGACACGTTCTCCGTCGAATTGCTTCTCGCGGGTGTCCCGATTGAGCGCGTCTCCATATTGCTCGGCCATCAAAGCGTGCGGATCACAGAAAAACATTACAGCCCGTGGATTCGCTCGCGCCAAGAGCAGCTTGAGGCCGATGTGCAGCGCGCTTGGGCCGATGATCCCGTCATTGCTTCGCAAATGGCAGGTACAAAACAGGTACAGTTTCCGAAGGGGCGCGTCAACTAGTTGAAAACAAAACGGAAAGACTGGTGCCCGGGGTGGGAGTCGAACCCACATGAGGAAAAATCCCCGGAGGATTTTAAGTCCTCAGCGTCTGCCATTCCGCCACCCGGGCAGGGCAGATAAGAAAAAGTAACATGCGCGGGGACTGCGCTCAATTCAAATCGTGGATCGGCGTCTGGTGGGCGGGTTGTCAGCTGTTAGTTCTCAGTTCTTAATAAGAAAAAAGGGGCTTTTGCCTGTTCTGGATTTCCCCCGACGTATTTCAGATTTACTGTTTACCGTTGCCGGGGTGGTCTCCCGGAAATTACAGTAAATAGTTCGAGAGTTCGTTGAGTTGGCGGAAAAATGCTTAACACAGAGTTCACAGAGAGCAGAGAGGGCAAGGAGCGTGAAGAAACGGCGGAAGCGATTTCAGAGGATTGCTGGACAGGACACTAGATAGACGGTGCGAAGCTCTGAAACGGGTTCCAGGCAGGTGTTCAGGCGAGCGGGTTTTTTCGTTTTGGCGTAAAATCTCTTGACCCGATCCGTAACGCGGTGCATCTAAAATCTGAAGTTGAGCTGCGGGTGTCTTCCTGCCCGCAACAGGAGCTAATGTGAGTCAGCCGAAGAGCCAGCTGGACCTCGACCTGCTAAGCATCAATACCATCCGAACCCTGGCGATTGACGCGGTCCAACAGGCAAATTCAGGTCATCCCGGCGCCCCGATGGGTCTTGCGCCAGTTGTCTACTCTCTGTGGCAGCGCTTTCTTCGCTACGACCCTATGGATCCCACGTGGCCAAATCGTGACCGTTTCGTTTTGTCCGCGGGTCACGCCTCGATGCTTCTTTACGCCACGCTCCACTTGACCGGAGTGCGCGTGGTCAATACCCAAGGAAAGGTTACAGACGATCCTGCTGTCTCGATGGAGGAGATCAAGCGCTTCCGGCAAATCGACAGCAAGACCCCTGGACATCCTGAGTCGCACATAACTTCCGGCGTGGAAACCACGACCGGGCCGTTGGGGCAAGGGGCAGGAAATAGCGTGGGGATGGCCATCGCCGGCAAATGGTTGGCGGAAAATTTCAATCGCCCCGGTTTTGAAATTTTCAACTTCAACACCTATACGATCTGCGGAGATGGCGACCTCATGGAAGGAGTAGCGTCAGAAGCCGCTTCCCTCGCCGGGCATCTGAAGCTGTCCAATCTGTGCTGGATCTACGACAACAACCACGTAACGCTGGACGGTCCCGCCGAGTGGTCCTTCAGCGAGGACGTGATGACGCGTTTTGCGGGCTATGGCTGGAACGTCACACACGTCACGGACGCAAACGATTTGGACATGCTGGCCGGTGGCTACGAAAATTTTCTAAAGTCGAAAGACCGGCCCACGCTCATCGTGGTGGATAGCCACATTGGGTACGGATCGCCGCACAAGCAGGATTCCTACGAAGCGCATGGCGAGCCGCTGGGCGAGGCGGAAGTCAAACTCGTGAAGAAAAACTACGGGTGGCCCGAAGATGCGAAGTTTCTGGTCCCCGACGGAGTGTACGACCGGTTCAAGAACGGCGTGGGGAAGCGCGGAGCCGAGGCCCGCGCGGCGTGGACGGCGAAATTCGAGGAGTACAAGAAACAGTTTCCGCAGCAGGCCGAACAACTGAACAGGATGCAGAGCGGCCAATTGCCGGACGGCTGGGACAAAGACTTGCCGAGCTTCGCCGCCGATCCGAAGGGCATGGCGACGCGCGAGTCTTCAGGAAAAACCCTGAACGCGCTGGCGAAGAATATCCCGTGGCTGATTGGCGGATCGGCGGACCTGGCCAAATCCAACAAGACGAACCTGACGTTTGACGGCGCGGGAGAGTTCTACCCGAATCAGTATCGCGGGCGCAACATCCACTTCGGCGTGCGGGAACATGCCATGGGCGCGATCGTGAATGGCATGACACTGACGAAACTCCGGGCGTTCAGCGCAACGTTCTTTAATTTCAGCGACTACATGCGGCCGAGCATGCGCCTTGGCGCACTGATGGAAATCCCCGCGATTTACATTTTCACCCACGACTCAATCGGCGTGGGAGAAGACGGGCCGACGCACCAGCCCATCGAGCAACTGGCGTCTTTGCGCGCGATGCCAAACATGCTGGTTCTGCGGCCGGGCGATGCCAATGAAGTTGTGGAAGCCTACAAAATCATCCTGCAACATACTCATGGGCCCTCGACCCTGGTGCTGACGCGGCAGGCCATGCCCACTTTCGATCGCACGAAATATGCGCCCGCCTCAGGCGTTGCCAAGGGCGCTTACGTTCTCGCAGATGCCCCTGGCGGGAAACCCGATGTGATCCTCATGGGCAGCGGAAGCGAAGTATCTCTTTGCGTGGAAGCCGGCGAAAAATTGAATGCCGCCGGCATCAAGACGCGAGTCGTCAGCATGCCGTCGTGGGAACTCTTTGAACGCCAGGACGCCGCGTATAAGGAGAGTGTGCTCCCGGCGAGCGTGAGTGCACGGGTTTCCGTGGAGATGGCTTCCACATTTGGATGGGAGCGCTACACCGGCCCGAAGGGCAAGATAATTGGGATGCGCAGCTTCGGCGCGTCAGCGCCGCTGAAGGACCTGTTGAAGAAATTCGGCATGGAAGCGGACAAGGTCGTGGCGGCGGCGAGGGAAGTCCTCGGAAAGTGAAACGGCAATGAAGATTGTGATTGGCTCGGACCACGCTGGATTTCAAATGAAGGCAGCCATGGGCGATTTACTGCGCGCGCTGGGACACGATGTCCTGGATGTCGGCGCGTTCAATGAAAACCCATCCGACTATCCGGACTTTGCCGAAGCTGTGGGCCGGGCGGTCCTGGACCGCAAGGCCGAACGCGGCGTGCTCATCTGCGGCAGCGGCGTCGGCGCGAGCGTGGCAGCAAATAAGCTGCCGGGGATCCGGGCGGCGGTGTGCCACGATTCCTATTCCGCGCATCAGGGCGTGGAGCACGACGATATGAACGTGATCGTGCTCGGCTCGCGCATCATCGGCTCGAAGCTCGCAGAGGACTTGGTGAAGGCGTTCCTGGCCGCAAAATTTACGAACGAAGAACGGCACGTGCGGCGGCTTGGAAAAGTGAAAGCTCTCGAAGCAAAGTTTGCGGCGGGCTTGAAACAATAGGAAAAACGACCGGCATTCGAAGCGAGAAGCGCGCCCAGGCCGCTGAGGCGTACAATGGGATTTCGAAGCTTATTCGATGTGAAGGAGAACTAGTATGACGACTACCACGACGATCTCAAGCATAGGCACCGGCCAGGGAGCGAACCCACTGAAGGGGCTGCTGGCCTACGGACAATCCCCCTGGATGGATTACATCCGCAGAGACCTGCTCACCAGCGGACAGTTGAAAAAGTACATTGAAAACGACGGCCTGCGAGGTATGACCTCGAATCCGGCGATCTTTGAAAAAGCCATCACGGGAAGCAATCTCTATACCGACGTCCTGACTTCGGCCGACGCGAAGAAGCTCGATGCCAACGGTCTCTTCGAGAAAATCGCGATTCGCGACGTGCAGGACGCTTGCGACATTTTCAAGCCGGTGTATGCGGAAACGAAGCGGCGCGACGGTTACGTCAGTCTGGAAGTCTCACCGTTTCTTGGCTTCGACACGAAAGCCTCGCTTGCGGAAGCTCGCCGCTTGTGGAAGGCCGTGGATCGCCCCAACGTCATGATCAAGATTCCCGGCACGCCCGAAGGACTCCCTGCCATACGCCAGGCGCTCGAAGAAGGTATCAACATCAATATCACGCTGCTCTTCGCACAGTCCGCTTACGAGAAAGTCGCCGAAGCGTTCCTATCCGCCCTCGAAGCCCGCGCTGCAAAGGGCCAAGACATCAGCCAAATCGCCAGCGTCGCCAGCTTTTTCGTCAGCCGCATCGATACCCTGGTTGATAGCAAGATCGACGAAAAGCTCAAGACCGCTGCGGACGCCGGCCAGAAAGCTCAGCTCGAAAGCCTCCGCGGCAAGGTGGCCATTGCCAATGCCAGGCTCACTTACAAGAAGTATCAGGAACTTTTTGGCGGTCCGCGTTGGAAGGCGCTCGCGGCCAAAGGTGCGCAGACTCAGCGCCTGCTCTGGGCCAGCACCAGCACCAAGAATCCAAAGTATCGCGATGTGATGTACGTCGAAGAATTGATCGGCGCAGACACTGTGGACACGATTCCTCCGGCGACCTTTGATGCCTTCCGCGATC
>WNFP01011062.1_pt1 | contig 10451 bp, 6 predicted proteins | sample 5400201 | NCBI WGS metagenome assembly WNFP01 (sample SAMN13153355, study PRJNA577476) | soil metagenome | isolation source: 115 cm saprolite under Madrone tree | place: USA:California | collected 2016-06-14
GCGATGAATTCGCGCCATGGCCATTGTGTGCCACGACAGCGAGAGATTTCACCGCGCGCTGGCGCGAAGCGTTTCGACCGCTGCGGGAATGGGCAAGCGGGTGCGCGTCGTGCCTGGCCGCGGAAGTGCAACGCGATTATCGCGAGTTCCGCTCGGCTCATGGCGCGATCACTTATCAGGATCAAGTCGCGCTGGCGGCCGAACTGCTGCGTCTCCCAGACGTGGTGAAGCGCGTTCGTGAGAAGGATTATCGCGTTCTTCTCGATGAGGCTCAGGATACCGATCCCGAGCAATTTTTTGTTCTGCTCGAAATCACCCGGCCCGTGGGCGCTACCGGCGAATGGCTTCAAACCAAACGCGATCACCCGCCTTCGGCCGGCTACAGCGCGGCAGGTCCACGCCCGGGAAACTTCTGCATGGTCGGCGATTTTCAGCAGTCGATTTATCGCGACCCAGATGATCTGAATAAGTATCGCGAGCTTCATCGCGCTTTGATCTCAACCGGCGCGGCTGAAGAACTGAAGTTTTCCGTAACCTTCCGGCTCGATCAGGCGCAGCTCGATTTCGTGAACGACACATTCCCGAAGATTCTGAACAACACTGAAGGCCAGGTTGAGTTTGTTGAGCTCAGTTCGCGCCCGGAAATTCTGCCGGGCCAGGTAATTCGATTCGATCTCGGCGACGACATTGACGCGTCGCTCACCGAAACCCAACGTGCGCAGATCGAAGCTGAGCGTTTGGCGAAATGGATCCGCGACGCAGGTTTGCAGAAGCTGCGGGCACGATGTTGGCGCGAAGTCGCGATTCTATGCCCACGCAAAGCTTGGTTACGCGCAATTCGCGATGAATTGCTCAAACAAGAAATTCCGGTCGAGGTCCAATCGGAAAGCGATCGTCAGGGCGAGCATCCGGCGTACGCGTGGCTCACGGCGCTGCTCGCGATCATGGTCGATCCGAATGCGAGTTACGAAATCGTTGGAGTGCTGAGAGAAGTGTTCGGAATCTCAGACGACGAGCTGGCGCGATTTGCTCAAGGTGATGGCTACAAGTTTCAAATCGAGCGGAAAACCCCCGGCCGCGGAGTTGTTGCGGACAAGTTGAATCTGTTGAGGCAAATTCGCGAGACTTTGCCACATCAGCCGCTCTTTAGCGCCGTGCGCGAGATCGTGCGAATGACGCAATTGCGCGAGAGATTGCGCACTTTGCCACGCGAAGAATTCGGCAATTCGGCGAACGCCCTGGAGAAACTGCTCAATGCAGCGGCGGCCGCCGAGGCACGGCAGGAATCGCCAACAGACTTTGCCTTAACGCTTCGGCGCAATTTCAATCAGACCCGCGAGACCGAGTCGGCGGAAGCCGATGCGGTTCAACTGATCACCGGGCACAAGGCGAAAGGATCGGAGTGGGACACGGTGATTGTGCCTTTTCTAGCGCGTGAAGCGCGGCTGGGCGGGAACATTCGTTATCCTCTCGTCATTCGCGGCGAGCAACCATTTATCGCGTTCGATCGCAGCGATCGCGCAGACCTGGAAGATGAGATGAAAAAGGTCCAGCGCCAGGAAATGGAACGCCTGCTTTACGTGGCGCTCACACGCGCGCGCCATACGCTCGTGCTCGCGCTCGACGCCGACTTCTTTCGAGGCAAGCGCGGCGTCCACAGCGACACGCAACTGAAATGGCTGCAAGCCGACGCAAACGAGGCGAACGCCGAAATCATGTTGGCTCTTTCGGATGAAGCGACAGCTTGCGAGGAAACCGCTGCACGTCACAAGGAACGGGCACCTGCACCGGTCGCTGACACTTCACGCGCGCTTCGACTTGAGACTGGCTGGGTGGACAGCGCGCGGCAGAGAGCGGCTTCTATCATAGAGACAGTCACTCCGAGTCAGTTCACGCCGGAAGAAGAACTCATCGAAAAACGAAGCACGGACGAATGGATCGAGATCGAACCGGAATTGCGACCGCCGGGGATCGCTAATCCAGCCACACGTTACGGAATTTGGTGGCACGATTTCGCCGAACAAATTTCCTGGTGGTCCGAGCCGAAGAAGTGGAACGAAACTTTCGAGCGCAATCTTGCAGCATCGCCGGATGTCGCGCGCTCGAAGCGTGAATGGCAACTGTTGCTAAAGCAGATCGAAGCGGCCGAGGGACTCGGCAGTCCTTTGCGCGACGCAAACTTAGTTCGTCAAGAGATGCCGTTTTTCTGGCGAATCGATGCGCGTAAATGTCTGGAGGGAATAATTGACCTTGCGCTCTTTGAAGCAGACGCAAAGAAATGGTTCCTCTTGGATTGGAAAACCAATCGGCTCCAGCCCGACCAGATAGACAAGTTGCGCGTCTCCTATCGGCCGCAGATCGCAGCGTATTGGAAAGCAGTCGCTGAAATGACGAAGCGGCCGGTGAGTGTGGGAATTTATTCGACGTCGACCGGGCAGCTTCTCGTTTACAGCGAAAACGAGCTCGCCGCCGAGTGGGAGCGCCTCAAGAATTTATCGGCGAACGATCTCGCCGACGAAATCGGGGATTCCCGGTAGCGCACAGCTTGCCCGCCCGTGTGCGGGCGTCACGCGAACTAGTGAGCGCGTCTCGCGATCAACTCTCGCGTTCGCCGCGAATGAATTGCTCGACGCAGCGATAGGCTTCGTCGTCGGTCATCTGCACGGGCGGATGTTTGGAAAAATAGGCGGAGGGGGAATGCAACACGCCACCGATGCCGCGATCGAGCGCAAGTTTGCAGCAACGGATGGCGTCGATGGCTACGCCGGCCGAGTTTGGTGAGTCTTCTACCGAAAGTTTTAGATCAATTTCCATCGGCACGTCGCCAAAGAGGCGGCCTTCCACACGGATGAAAGCGATCTTGTTGTCGAGCTGCCACGGCACGTAATCGCTCGGGCCGATGTGAATGTTTTCGTCCGCCAAGCGCTCGCCCATCACAGATTGAACCGCTTCGGTCTTTGACGTTTTCTTCGATGCAAGGCGAGTGCGATTGAGCATGTTCAGGAAGTCAGTGTTGCCGCCGGTGTTCAATTGATACGTCCGCACGATTTTTACTCCGCGTTTTCGAAACAGATCCACCAGCGCCCGATGCACGATCGTTGCGCCCACTTGCGCCTTAATATCGTCGCCGATGAGTGGCAGATTTTTGTCGGCAAAACGCTTCGACCATTTGGGATCGCTGGCGATAAACACAGGGATATTGTTCACAAACCCCAGCCCCGCTTCGAGCGCGCAGCCGGCGTAAAAACGGGTCGCCTGTTCAGAGCCGACAGGGAGATAATTCACCATCAGTTCCGCCGAGGAGTTTTTCAGTTCGGCGATGATCTCCTCGCGAGTGGATTCTTTCTCCAGTGGAAGAAATGTGCGAAGCGGATCCTGATCGCTCATATGCGGAGGATAGCCGTCCAAAACGCAGCCCATCTTCACGATTGCGCCGCTAAGCTTGATTTTCTCACAGAATCGATATCGCTTGGCCGGTAGAAACCAATCTGCCGGTGCATCAACCCGATGGCAGTGCCGTTGGCGGAGGCGCCGTCATAAAAATTGATTCCCTGGACAAGAGAGCTGGCGCAGTTGCCAACCCCGACGATGGCGATTCTTATTTTTCTCATTGCTAAATTGTTAAAGCTGAAAGGCTACCTGATTTAGATTATTCGGAGCAAGACACAAGTTAGGCCGCTTCAACAACGGTGGCGCCTGCCTGTAGCGGACTCCAAGTATTGCAAGCGCGGAATGTGTCTGAAGTCGCGCCCGCTTGCAAGAACTGATATAAGGTGAAAAGTCGAGGGCGTTCTTGGTGCAAAAAGGCCCTTGCAAGGAGATAGACCAAAATGCGTTTGAACTTTGCGGCCATCAGCCTCCTGATCGCTTCCACTTTGGCCGCTCCTCCGAAATCTCTTTGGGCGCTCCCCGTGTACACGATCGACCAAGCGGTCGCTGTCGCCCAGGAGCGCAACCCTGACATCTTGATTGCGCGCAAGAAGGTGCTGGCAGCGCATGGCAGTTTCATTGAAGCGCGCTCGGGGTTTTATCCCTCGCTGACCTCCAGCGGTTTGTACGATAAACGACAGACCCACAGCGAGACGAACCTTCGCCAGGAAGATTACGATGCTACGCTACGACTCGAACAGAACCTTTATACTGGTGGACAGGTAACTAGCCAACGTGCCATCGCGCAGTTGAACATCGACAAAGCAAATTATGAGCTTCAGGAAACCGTCAATCGCGTAACTATGGATGCCCGGACCGCCTTCAACGAACTCTTGCTGAATCGCGCGAAAGTGCACGTGCGGGAAGAGTCCGTGCGAGTTTTGGACGAGGAACTCAAAAACCAGCAGGAACAATTGAGTGCCGGCATCGTTGGCAAATTGAACGTTCAACGAGCAGAGGTGGCGGTGGCCAACGAGCGGCCAGAACTCTTCAATGCGCAGACTGAGTTGAAAAACTCCTACTTGCGATTAGCAGAACTTTTGGGCATCGATTTGCGCCCGGGAACCCAGGCGCCGCCGTTCGAAATTGCCGGCGAGTTGGAGTATCGGCCTAATCATCCGGACCTGAATGACTGCCTGGCTCGGGCTGACGTGAATCGGCCGGTCATCAAAGCACGACAGAAAGACATCGCGATCGAAGACCAACAGTACGTTTTGGATCGCAGCGCAATGCGTCCACATGTCCGTGCTTTCTCTGGATACGAAGTTTACAGCGAACGAGATCCGGAGGTCGGTCCCGAATTTAACTACGGCGGCGTGGTGGGAATAAATGCAACCTGGAACATATTCGATGGATTCGCCACGAAAGGACGGGTGCAGGCGACTCGCGCCCGGCGCGCAGCAGCAGTGGAAGCTCTGGCAGCAGCGCGGCGGAGCGTTGCTTCAGAAGTGCGCGGCGCCTTTTACGACCTTCAACAAGCCGATCGCGTGCTCGAAATCGAGACACAAAATGTCCAGACTGCGGACGAGGCCCTGGAGATGGCCAAGGGCAATTTTTCCGCTGGATTGGGAACACAACTAGACATCCTGCAAGCCGCATCCGATGTAACCCGGACACGCACCACTCGGCTGAGCGCGATTTATCTTCACAACGTTGCTCTCGCCCGCCTGGCACATGCTTGTGCAAGTTCAGCTGAATCGCTCGATTTCGGATCACAAATTACAAAGGCCAAGAGTGAAAAGCGCAATGGGGCGCAGGTTTCCGATGTTGCGAAGCCGCCGCAAAAATTGAGCGAGCGATGAAGCCGCAATTCTTGTCTCTGGGGAGCAAGTCTGTAGCCGTAGCCCTGTGGGCGACGCGACACGAGCATGTTAAACACATCAGGGTCGCGCTTCCCACAGGGAAGCGGCTACAGCGGGCGATTATTTACCTTTTCCTGCTTATCGTAGTTTGTTTCGGCCACACAGCCCACGCCATTACTCTTGAGCGCGTTCTCCAAACCACGCTCGAAAAAAATCCGGCGATCCAAGAAGCGAAAGCCGGTCTCGAGCGAGCAGCCGGACAACGCCTTGTTTTTCGCTCCGTCGCTTTGCCTAGTGCCGAGTTGGGAGTGCCGGCAGGCCTTCAGGCTGGCCACCGCTCCGGCGAAAGCGGAGTAAAAGGCTTTGGTGTGGGACGTGGTTCGCTTGATCAGGTTTTATTCAGCATGGCTGTGCCGCCGTCACTACGGCGTGGAGATATTGAAGTTCTTATCGCGCAACAGCAATTGAATGTCACCGTTGTGGAGCAGTTGCATGCGGCGCGCCTGGCGTTTTATGCAGCACTTTACAATCGCTCGCTCGAGTCAGTTCGAGAAGAACAACGGCAAAAACTGGAAGAGAACGTTGCTAGTCAGAAAAACCGCTACCAGGCGGGCTTGGCCGATCGAAGCGCGTTCACAAGCGCTACTGTGCAATCCTCCGAGCTGGTTCCGCAAATCGAAAGTGCACATCGAGCATACCGGGAAGCGCAACTGAGATTGGCGGAAGCAATGGCTATCGATCCTGCAAAATCATCATTGCCAGAACCCGACGGAGAACTGCAGTTTGTCCGAAGGCGACTCGATCTTGATTCCGAAACAGCGGCGGCTTTAGAGCGAAGGGCCGACCTGAAGCTCGCGCGTTTATTCGCCCGCGCTGCCAACGAAGACGAACGCATCATCGCAGCCGACTATTACCCCGCAGTCGGGGGAAATATTCACGGCGAGTACGTCCCAGTTACCGGCATTCACCGTCAAGGTTCAACAAGCAAAACCCAGGATTTCATTGGATCCGAGATTGTCGAACGGGCGGCATACACGTGGCGGGTAATCGATAATGGCAAAGTAGGCGGCGCAGTTTTGCAGGCGCGCGCAGCGCGGGAAATGAACGAACTGACCTGCAGAAAGCTGGAAGCGAATATTGGCCGGGAATTGTCTCATATTGCCAATGATCTCAAGGCAATCGAAGCCCGCGAAACCTCCCTGTCGGAAGCCTCCGAATCCGCAGAGGAAAGCGCTCGCACAGTCCGCGAAAACGTCGTCAGCGGTCTCATTTCACCGCTAGAATACCGGTTTAGCCAGAACGCGTTTCTCACGACCAAGAGCGGACTGCTCGACGCTATCTATCAGCACAATGTGACAGCCGCAGAATTGGACCGGGCCAGCGGGCTCTATTTTCAATTCTCGTACGAGACCGAGCCATCACGGTAAAACAGGTGGTTTGTTGAAGCGTTACATCAACGCGCGGTTCAACGCTTTGACGCTTCGACGGTTCAAGCGACGTGCGACTGTAGCAATGCTTTGATTGCCGTGAGAATTTCCTCCCTGATCGAACGGACTCTCTGCCGCAGTGTCTTGGGAGTAATGCGCTCGAACATCTACGAGCAAGCGGGCACGACAGCAACAGCACGGCACCAGATTATTGCAAACAAGAGTCATGGACACGACACTGATTCTCCCAAATTGAAATTGCCGGAGTCAAAAACGATCCTGTGGGGTGGCGGAGCAGCGCTGATCATTCTTTTCGCGCTGGCGTACTATTTCCTGATGCCGGTGGCGGAAGTGGTCACGGTGCGCCGAGGCACGGCCATCTCTGCAGTCTATGGTACGGTGCGGATCGAACCGGCGTTTGTCGTTCGCATCCGAGCGCAAAATGACGGTTTCATTCAATTGGCGGAAGCTTTCTCCGCCGGTCGCGGCGCAATCGGCAAGAACGTCGAAAAAGGGCAGTTGCTGGCGACAATTGCCGACGAAGAGACCGCTCGGCAATTGAAACAGGCGCGGGCCGATTTAAAGGCCGCCATCGACCGCGCCGCGCTGCCCCTTCCCTCCTCGGAGTTGCTCAAGGCCGCTGAGGACAATCTGCAGCGCCTCGAAAAGGTCGTTGGATCAGGCAATGTGCCGGCAGTTGAATATCAGAAGGCGAAAAGTGAAGCGAATCGACTGCGTGGCGCAGTGGAAACGGAGCGAATCGAGCGCGATCGCAATCTGAACTCACTGGAGGAGACGACTAGAAAATTGGAAGCGCAGATGAAAAGCGCGGAAGTCCGCTCGCCCATCGATGGGCTTCTGACCAATGTGCAGACAATAGATGGGGAACTCGTCTCAGACGGCAATGAACTTTTTACCGTTTCGTCACGAAAAAACTACGTTCGCGGCGAAGTGAACGAAGAAGATGTGGGCGAAGTGAAGCCGGGCATGAAGGCAAAGGTGCAACTGTATGCTTACCGGACCCGGAGTTTCACCGCGCACGTCACATCAGTGCAACCCGCTGCCGATCCAACCACCCAGCGTTACACCGTTGTGCTGGAGATGGAAAATCCGCCCGACAATTTGATGGTTGGAATGACCGGCGAGATGAACATTATTACCGGCACGCATCAAAATGCTCTTCTGGTGCCGACGCGCGCTCTCCTTGTCGATCAAGCGCTGATCGTGAACCATGGCATTGTACATTCGCGCACAGTCGGGGTTGGATTTCGCACCCTGGATTTCACAGAGGTGACCACTGGCCTGCAAGAAGGCAGTCACGTGATTGTTTCCGACCAGGACAAATTCCGCCCAGGAGAAACAGTACGGCAGCGAATGATTAGTTCACCGCCCCCGCCGAAGGCGCCATGACGCCGCCGCTGTATATTGCGCTGCGGTTTTTGACGCATCGCAAGCGACCATTGCTTCTGAGCCTTAGCGGCGTGGTTTTCGGCGTCGCCATCTTCATCTGCACGCAAGCGCAGACGCAGGGCTTCTCACGTTATTTTATCGACTCCACCATCGGCAGCAATGGCGCGCTGGTCGTCAAGTCGCGTTTTCGTCCGCGCTACGAACCGCTGATGGTTTCTGCCAAACATTCGGAAGGGAACGCGGGACGTCGCCTCTATTTTGAAGGCATCACGAACGCAAACGAAATCATGCGAGTGAGCAGGCAATTTTCCAATGTGGTTTCCTGTTCCCCCGTTCTGCGCGGAAACGTTAGCGCCCGCGCGGGATTTGAGAACGCGACTGTCGAGCTTTACGGCATCGATCCCGCCCTGCACGCGCAGACCACCGATATTCTTCACCAACTGATAGACGGAAACTTTGATGATTTTCGCAACAACACCAGCTCGATCATAATCGGTTCGCGTCTGGCAGAAACCCTTCAGGCGGGCGTCGGCGACACAGTGCAATTACTCGCGCCCAACGGCGAGTACTGGCGATTCAGCGTCGCAGCGATCGCGCGCGCAGGCATCGGCTCGATTGATTCAACACGGGTTTATTCGCACGCCCGAATCGCGCAGGCTTTGCTGCAAAATCCCTCAGGTGCATCAATGATCCTATACAAACTGCGCGATCCAAATCGGGCGCCTGCATTGGCCGAACACTTCGAGACACTGTTCCAGCACGGAGCGACGAGCTGGCAGGACCGCGAGGAAAGCACGCTGCAACTTTTTCTGACCTTAAGAATGTCCGTCGCGATTACTGTTTCTCTTATCATTCTGTTGGCTGGCTTCGGCATTTTTAATGTCCTTACAATGTCCGTGCTCGCGAAAATAAAGGAGATCGCGATTTTGCGTTCGATGGGTTACCGGCGCATCGACATTTCATCGATTTTCTTGTGGCAGGGGGCGCTGATCGCCGCAGCCGGATCACTGCTCGGCTGTTTGCTGGGCGCGTTAATGACCTGGGGCGTGTCGCACATTCCGATTCGTCTCCGCGGGTTGCTGTACACGAATTACTTTTTGGTGACATGGGATTGGAGACACTACGTGTTTGCAACGTTGCTCGCGCTCCTGGCCGTGTTCATCGCGAGTTATGTTCCGGCCCGGCGCGCCGCTGAGTTGCCACCGGTCGTCACCCTGCGAGGCTCAAGCGTGTGAACTCGGAAGTTTGCCTCAGTTGCGAAGGCATCGAACGCTACCTTGGCGAAGAGGAAGAACGCGTGCACGCTTTACGCGGCGTGTCTCTGGAGGTCGAGGCCGGGAGCGTCCACGCCGTTGTCGGCCCGTCCGGCTGCGGCAAAAGCTCGTTGCTCTATATTCTCGGCCTGCTGGATCTGCCCGATGCCGGCCGCGTTTCAATCGAATCGGAGCCGGTGGCTCAGCTAAGCGATGACGAACTGGCGTATAAGCGGAGCAAGTTCATCGGTTTCATTTTTCAGTTCCATTTTCTGATGGAGGATTTCACTGCACAGGAAAATGTGATGATCCCGATGCGGAAGCTCGGAAAGCTTTCAGATAACGAGATGCGCGAACGCGCTGCCGGCTTGCTGGAAGCGGTCGGCTTGGGAGACAAATTGCGAAGACCAAGTCGTCATCTCTCCGGAGGCGAACAACAACGTGTGGCTATCGCACGTTCTCTCGCCAACGATCCGCGCGTCATTCTGGCGGACGAACCGACCGGAAATCTCGATACTGCCAACTCGGAGCGCGCATTTGAACTACTGCAAAATATCGTGCAAGAAGGCGGCAAAGCTCTGCTTCTGGCGACGCATAATCCTGTGATCGCCGACGCATGCGATTGGATCCATGAGATGAAAGACGGCCGCATCACTGCCAGTCATTCGCGAGGCGCGCGCAGTCCGATTTCTTAAATCGATCAACAAACGCGCAGCCACGCCTCGCCTGAAACGTCGCTGACAGTTGGCAGCGCGCGGCTCCACCATTAGTCTCGCGGGCGATGGAGAACACCCTGCCAATTTTAGTCGCGAATGCGCCCGAGGCGCTGATCGAATTGTGCGGCGTCAACTTACTGGAACGTTTGCTCCGCATTTTGCAGCGACTCGGATTTCGCAGCGCGATAGTTTTTTCTACAACACCAGGGATCGTCGGAGCTGAATTAGCGAAGCGCTCGTGGGCACGCGACCAAATAAATGCTCATGTCGTTTCGGATCCAATTGGACCGCTTACTTCCCAACTCATTTTAGAACACAGCCCGTCCGACCGTTTCTTAATAGTACCCGCGAGCATTTATTGTGACGCCCGTTTACTTGCCGCCCTCTGTGCAAAAGATTCATCCGCAGCGCTTG
>WNFP01026989.1_pt1 | contig 10451 bp, 4 predicted proteins | sample 5400201 | NCBI WGS metagenome assembly WNFP01 (sample SAMN13153355, study PRJNA577476) | soil metagenome | isolation source: 115 cm saprolite under Madrone tree | place: USA:California | collected 2016-06-14
CAACTTCAGAGGGCCTGACCCGATACTCAATATCTTTCTCTTCGGTGCGTCCGATTTGACGCAGTGCCGCACGAAACTCGACCGCGGTCGCGTAACGCTCATTCGGATTCTGGGCCATCGCGATAGTTAGAATCGCGGCCAACTCTTCTCCAACGGCTTCATTGATTTCGTTGGCTGGTCTTAGCGGATTCGGGCGCGCACTCACCAGCGCGGTGGCGCGGGCCAGCGCATCGGGCGGTTTCACTCCCGTTAGCAAATGATAGAGTGTCGCGCCTAAGGCATAGATGTCGCTCTGCGGGCTCGTACCCAAGTCCTGGATTTGCTCGAGTGGCGCGTAACGCGGCGTATAACCGAACACGCTGGTGCAGGAGAGAGCGCCCGAAGGGTCTGCCGCTTGGGTCTTGGCCAGCCCAAAGTCGAGCAAAACAATTTGGCCGCCGCGGGTAACTTTCAGATTGTGAGGTTTAATGTCGCGATGAATGATCTGTCGTTCGTGCGTGTGCAGATAGATAAGCGCGTCGAGCAACTGATCGGCCCAGGCTACGACGGAGTTACGCGGCATTGGTCCCGGCTGTTGCGCAATTATTTCGGCCAGGTCGGAGCCTTCGACAAATTGCATGACAAAGAATGCGCGGTGACCTTCAGTAAAGTAATCACTGACTCGCGGCAGCGCGGGATGATTGAGCCAGGCCATCAGCCGGGCTTCCCGCTCAAATTGTTTCCACTGTTCCTCGTCGTTCGTGAGGGTCTGCTTAAGGGCTACCGTATGGCCGAGGCGAAGATCGATAGCTTCGTAAACGGCCCCCATGCCGCCTTTTCCCAGGGTTTGAACCACGCGATAGCGGCTCTGCAAGATTGTTTCGGGCGCCAGCAATGTCTTGCCGGCGGTGGATTTATTTTCGTCACAAGTGGACATGTTTTTCTCAATCCTATCGAGGAAACGCCACCAACTTGGGGCAGAAAGAACTTAGGTGTTAGCGCAGGCCGGGATTTGCCGGCGCTCTAGTTCATCTCGTTTCGGCCTCAGGTTTTAATCTGATCGAGGTTAGGCGAGAGAAGTCTTGACCAAGCGTCTAATGAAAGTCTTGAGGAATGGCGAAGGTCCCGGGTCTTTAGGTCTGGAGGCGTGAACGGATAAAGCCTTTTGAGAAGTTCACGCCACCAAGTTTCAATTACACCCGCCGCGAAAAAGGAGCAACGCGACCCTGTCGTGATTGAGTTAGCAAGCGTTGTGCCGTCAGCGTCATCTGAAGAATGCTTATCGAGATCGAGCGTTCGCCGAGCCCGCGTTGAGACCTGCCTCATCGTTCGCACCTTCTTGAGCACCATTTTGCTGAACAAACATTGACCGATGGCCGGAGTGTCCTGCTGAGCCTCGACAATTCCCAGGTAGAAGTCTGTGCTGCGCGCAACGCAGCTGATGACAGAGTCTATTTTCAATGTGGCGTTTGGCTGGGGCGAAACCAACCGTGCCTAGTATTTCGCCTCACGGGGACTGGGCAGAGATAGCGGTTTCGCTCGTTCATAAATGGTAGAGAGGACGAATGGTGGGGTAAGAGTGTGTTGCTGATCTCCGGGGCATTAGCCCGACCGTCAGGGAGGGCTCAATTGATGCACCTCGGAGCCCTCCCTGACGGTCGGGCTAGTGCCCCGCATCACGACCCGACTGGTAGCAATGCACAATTGCCCCAGTACCCGAGGATGACTTCCGCTGGGTCACGCGGTTGCGTGTGATTTCGTGGATCGTCCTACCCGGGCAAAGGCTCAATCCACGAAGTCACACGAAACCTGGTAAGAAGTCCGCCGTAACAGTCAATGATAAAACCCGGCACTATTAGGTGTGGCCGGGTTTAGAGACAAAACCGTTTGGTTTTTGGAGGAATTCCTTTTCAAGACTTATGTGATGACGCTTGATCATGCGGTCCAAAGTTTTACGATCGACTTGCAACACGCGCGATGCTGCTTGCTTGTTGCCTCGCGTGTGTGCCAGGACGCGCGCGACATGACGGCCCTCAATCTCAGCCAGTGAAGGCCATTCTTCTTGTTCCAGTAGCGCTAGCGGAGTGGCTTGAATCCCGGCGTTGGCCGCATCCTGAAAATTGCGGATCCGTTCCGGAAGATCCTGGATCCTGATTAATCCGTCGCACATCGCCGCCGCGCGGACCACCGCGTTCTCGAGTTCGCGAATGTTACCCGGCCAGGAATATTTTTGCAGCAGCGCCAGAGCTTCCGATGAGAATCGCACACTCGGTCCGAGCGAATAAACCCGATCCGCAAACGTCTGCGCCAGTGGCGGAATGTCGTCGCGGCGCTCGCGCAAAGCCGGCAGTGTGATCGAAACCGCATTCAGCCGGTAGTACAAATCCTCGCGGAATCTTCCGGCTTTCACCTCGGCTTCGACGTTGCGATTGCTGGCGGCGATGGCCCGGACATCGACGCGCTGCATCTGGTTCGAACCAACCCGGCGGACTTCTCCCTCTTGCAAGACGCGCAGGAGTTTGACCTGGAATAACAGGCTGGTCTCTGTGATCTCATCAAGAAAGACCGTGCCCCCGTTTGCTTCTTCCCAAAGTCCACGACGATCGCGATCGGCGCCCGTAAACGATCCTTTCATGTGGCCAAACAGTTCGGACTCGATCAACTCCGCGGGTATGGCGCCGCAATTCACCGCGACAAAAGTCTTTTCGGCCCGGCCGCTGCGACGATGCAGGGTCGAGGCCACCAATTCTTTCCCGGTACCGGATTCACCCGTCAGGAAGACCGGCAAATTTGTCCCGGCCACGCGTCCCACCTGTTTCATCACTTCGATGAAAGCATGACTGCGGCCAACCAGATCTATATCCGACTCACGGACTCCGGCCCGCGTTCCAATCGACACTCGGTGCGGGCGGTGGCTTAGCTGATCACGCAGGGCAGCAGACAGCGATTGCAACTCTTCAACGCCAAAAGGCTTCAGCAGATAGTCATAAGCTCCAAAGGCCGTTGCATCCAACGCCCCGGCGGCATCGCCATGGCCGGTCATCAAGACCACTTTCGTATCGGGAAGATCTTCTTTGAAGCCGAAGGCTTCCTCGGCCGAAGCGGCGCGGCTCACCATCCAGCCGTCTTCCTCGAGCACGGTAGAGACAAAGTCTCGCACCGGCTGTTCGTCATCAATCACCAACGCATGTAAGGCTCGGTCCATTAGTTTTAGTGGCAAGACTTCAGTCTGTGATTTGATCCTGACACAGACATTGGTCTTTTCTCCCTCTCCCTTTCGGAGAGGGCCGGGGAGTGGGCCTATCCGCGCCAACACCCACCCCTAAACCCTCCCAAAGGGAGGGCAAGAAACCAAGTCGGGTTTCAACGAACTTGAGAGCACCGCTACCTTTCGCAGTGGATCCATGGTCATCGACGACTCAAAGACTTCGGGCGGCATGGGCTTGCCGAAGAGATAGCCCTGGGCTTCGTCGCATCTCAACCGGCGCAGAAACGCAAGCTGGTCTTCGGTCTCTACGCCTTCCGCAATCACCTTGAGTCGTAGATTGTGCGCCAGAGTCACGATCGCCATCACCAGGGCCGCGTCATCCGGATCGGTGGCGGCGCCCATTACAAACGAGCGATCCAATTTCACCGTATCGATAGGCAGATTCTTTAGATAACTGAGCGACGAGTAGCCGGTGCCAAAATCGTCAATGGCTACCTTGACTCCCAGCTTTCTAGCCTGTGACAGAACTCTCACCGCCCCGTCCGTGTTTTCCATAATCGAAGTTTCCGTCAGCTCGAGTTCGAGACACGTGGGATCAAGCCGGGTCTGGCCGAGGATCTCCACCAACCGCTCAGAAAAATTCTTCTGTTGAAAATGTCTGGCTGAAATGTTCACGGCAATACGCAGTCCGGCAAAGCCGCGGCCCTGCCAGACTTTGGTGCGAGAGCAGGCTTGGCGCAGCACGAACTCGCCGATATCCAGAATCAATCCCGTGTCTTCGGCCAGCCCGATGAATCTGCCCGGCGGTAGCAAACCAAGTTCCGGGTGCTGCCAGCGAACCAGCGCTTCCGACCCGACTAATTCGCCCGACGCGAGACTCACCACCGGTTGGTAGTGACTAACGAACTCTTCATTTTCGATCGCCCGGCGCATGCTGGTTTCGAGTTCCAGGCGCTTAACGGCGAGCGCATTCATATCGGCGGCATAGAACTGATAGTTGTTGCCCCCCTGCTTTTTGGCTCTGTACTGTGCGGCTACCGCGTTCCTTAAGATTGTGCTGCTCTCAGGGCCGTTAAAGGGAAACAGGCTAATCCCGATGCTGGTGCTGACATACACATCTTGAACGCCCAAATGAAAAGGCGCCTTGAAGACATCGCTAATCGAGCGAGCAGTCTCAACCAGGTCAGCAGTTTCAGAAATATTAGTTAATAACAGCGCGAACTCGTCTCCCTCAAAACGCGCCACGGTATCGCCATTGGAGACGCAGCGTTGCAACCGCGCCGCAGCCTCAGTCAACACGACATCGCCGGCCGCATGCCCAAGACTTTCGGTAACCTTCTTGAAGCGGTCAATGGACACCAGCATCACCGCCACCAGATGCTGATTGCGCTGCGCGATAGCCAGCGCCTGGGTACAGCGGTCTTCAAACAGAACTCGATTGGGGAGATCCGTCAGCGCGTCGTGGTACGCCAGATGCTCAATCTTGGCAGTGCGTTCTTTAATCAGTTCTTCCAGGTGGTTTTCGTAAAGTCGCTTCTGAGTCAGCAATTGGTGATGTGCCAGTGCCCGTTTCACCGCCGTCTCGACATGACGCAGATCCAATGGCTTGGTAATGTAATCGAACGCACCCGCGCGCATCGCTTCGATGGCAAAGTCGATGGTCTGCTGTCCGCTAATCATCACCACGACGGTGTCGGGTGTGCGTTCCAGGATCCGGGGCACCAGATCAAGTCCGCTAATTCCTCCCATGTTGATGTCGCTGATTACCAGATGGAAAGTGATGGTGTCGAGGATGGCCAGCGCCTCTTCCGCAGAACCGACGGCGGTGCAATCGTGGGTCGGGCTCAACAGGTCCTTGAGCAAACCTCGAATTTGCTCATCGTCGTCGATGATCAGAATAGGCTCTCCGCGGTTCTCGTGTGACATAGATAGTCGCGCTAACTTCCTTCGCCTCTCACTTTGGGAGAGGGGTCGGAGAAAATAATTCAGTTACTTACCATTAACTCCGAATCCAGGACCTCGCGCACCTTCCTTACCAGCGCGTTGGGCGTGAAGGGCTTCTGAATAAACTCGATATTCGAGTCCAAAACACCATGGTGCACAATCGCTTCATCGGTGTACCCCGACATAAAGACAACTCTTAAGCCCGGCAGCAACTCGCGCAAACGATCGGCGACCTCTTTGCCGCTGGTCTCTGGCATCACCACATCGGTGAGCAACAGATGAATCGGCTCGGTGCATTCGTGGCCCAACCGAATTGCCTCTTGGCCGCGCGAGGCGGCCAAAACTTTGTATCCGGCCTGTTCCAGAATTTTCGTGGCCAACCCGCGCACAACGTCTTCGTCTTCGACAAGTAGAATAGTTTCAGTGCCCGCGGGCGGCGCGGGCTCGGCCAGCTTGACCTCGGTCTCTTGCGGTGCGTTTGTCCACTGCGGCAGGTAAACCTTGAAGGTGGACCCATGACCGGGCTCGCTATAGACCCAGATGCTGCCGCCGCTCTGTTTCACAATGCCATAGACAGTCGATAGTCCCAGACCCGTTCCCTTGCCCTTCTCTTTCGTCGTGAAAAATGGATCGAAGATACGGGCCTGGGTCACTTGATCCATGCCGGTGCCGGTATCGCTGACTGCGAGCATTACATAATCGCCCGGTAGCACGCCCATATGCCTGTCGGCGTAATCCTGATCCAACTCGACCGTTGCGGTTTCAATCGTTAGGTTACCGCCCATGGGCATTGCGTCTCTGGCATTGACGACCAGGTTTACCAGCACCTGTTCGATCTGACCTGGATCAGCTTTAATTTTCTTCAACGACAGATCCAGTTTGGCCGTAAGCGCAACGTCTTCGCCAATCAATCGCCGCAGCATCTTGTTCATGTCCGTGACGATGTCGTTGAGGTTGATCGGTATCGGTTGCAAAATCTGTTTGCGGCCGAAAGCCAGCAGTTGCCGGGTAAGATTGGCGGCGCGATCTCCAGCCTTCTTAATCTCTTCGAGATAGCCCCTGAGCGGATGGTTATCGTCGATGCGCTGCAGCGCCAGACCGCTATACCCGTTAATCGCCGTCAGCAAATTGTTAAAGTCGTGGGCCACGCCTCCGGCCAGTTGTCCGATCGCCTCCATCTTCTGTGATTGGCGCAGCTGCTCCTCGAGCTGTTTCCGTTGGGTGACATCACGCGCGATCCCCTGCACGCCGACGGGCATGCCATTCTCATAGACGAGCTTGGTATTGGCCTCGACGGTTACGCGATGTCCGTCCTTGGCGATGATTTCCATTTCATAGGCCGTCACCCGCTCCCCGGCAAGTTTGCGCCTCAGCATTTCGCGCGCGTTCGACAGGTACTCCGGCGCTACGGTTTGCGAGAGATTCAGTTTAAGAGCTTCCGGTACGGTATACCCGGTGATCCCCTCCCCGGCTTTGTTCATCGAGGTGTAATTACCTTCCATGTCGTGGGAGTAAATGATGTCGTGGGCGTTCTCTACCAGATCACGATAACGTTCTTCGCTCTTACTTAGCTCCTGCTCGGCGCGCTTGCGTTCGGTAATGTCGCGGACGTAGCCGGTGAACATTGGCAAGCCTTCCGATTCAATCCGCGTAATCGCCAGTTCAACAGGGAACTCAGAACCGTCTGCCGTTATTGCGCTAAGCTCGAGGCGGTTGCCAAGCACCGGGCCTTGACCGGTTTCATGATGGTGAGCCAGCCCGCGACGATGCCGTTCTCTATATCTCGGCGGAATGATCAAGTCCGCCATTTCCTTTCCGATCGCGTCCGCCCGCATAAAGCCGAAGGTTCTTTCAGCTGCCGGATTCCAATCAACCACCACCCCCGCGTGGTCCATAGTGACGATGCAATCGAGAGCTGATTCCAGAATAGCTCTCTTGCGAGCTTCGCTTTCCCGCAACCCCTCTGCGGCTCGCTTGCGCTCAGTGATGTCTTCGATGCTGCCTTCGCGATAGAGCTCGGCGCCGGTTTCATCTCGAACGGAACGCCGGTTCAGCGATAACCAGATCTTCCCGCCGTCTTTGCGGTAGGCCTCGAATTCAAAACCCGCTAAGGTCCCGCGCTGTTCTTCCAAACGAGCGGCCTCAATGCGATCCTCAGGATTGACGTAGAGCTGATGGATTACATCGGTGATCGTCTCGACAACTTCATCCGCCGATTCATATCCCAGAATCCGAGCCAGCGCCGGATTGACCGTAATAAACCGCCCTTCTGGGGTAGCTTGAAAAATTCCTTCGACGGCATTTTCAAAGATCGAGCGATAGTTCTCTTCAGCTTTTTGCACCTGAGCGTAGAGCGAGGCGCAAAAAGCTGAAGCGCTCGTCAGAAACCTCTCCATTAAGAATCAGAGGCGTGCGCTCGCGGGCGACCCAACTCGAGATACTCTCATGAAGCGGAACCCGCTCGCCCAGTAGGCGTTGCCGCTTCTCACCGCGCACCGCGGCCACATACAGTTCGTCGCCGTCACTAGTCGGCAAAAGGATGGATACTTCGTCGGCCTCGCTCTGCGTCAATGCTCCATCGGCAAGTTTGCTCAGGACGGTTTGCGGATCCAGGGTAAAGGCGATCGTTTCACTGAGTTCATGAATCGCCACCGCTTCGCGGAGTTGCACGTTCTCCAAACGCAAATGACGCATATTCATGGCGCGCGTCAGCACGGGCAGCATCGTCTGCAGCCTGAAGGGCTTTAGCACATAATCGAAGGCTCCCACCTTCATCGCATCGACCGCCGTCTGGATCGTGCCCTGGCCGGTCATCATGATGCAGACCACATTGGGATCGATTTTCATCGCTTCCCGGACCAGCGCGATGCCGTCGATGACCGGCATCATCAAATCCGTCAGTAGCACATCAACTGCATGGACCCGCAACGCTGCCAGTGCCTCTTCGCCGGCGGTAAAACCAGCGGCTTCATAACCCTGGGACGTCAACGCCTCGACGAGAATATTCTTCAACTCGACCTCGTCGTCGACGATTAGGATGTTTCCGATACGGCTATCCATCATTACAAAATTGGCCAACAATCCGTTTGAAGTGGCGGGAAACACCGTGCGCACAGTCGCTCCACCTCAGGCTGAACTTTCAACATCAATCCTGCCACCAGGCTCTTCGACAATGCGGCGACAGATGCTATCCCCGAACCGTTCCCTTGCTGTCCGGTTTAGTGGTAAAGAAGCAGCTGATTGCCGGCATGCCGCGGATCTTCATCGAAACCACACACGGATCGCGTAACTTACCGGGCCGTTGCCCACTATTTTAACAAGGCGCGCTGAATCGCTTTCATTAGTTGATCGTTATCAACCGGCTTTTGGAAAAACGCTTCGGCGCCCGAGTCCAACGCTCGTTTTTCGTTGGTCTTGGGATCACTGGCGCTGACTACGATTACCGGAACGGTAGCCAGCGAAGCCATGTGCTGCATGCGTTCGAGTACGACGAATCCGCCGCCGCCGGGCAGGCCGAGATCGAGCAAGATCAGATCGGGCGCTTCTTTCTTCGCGATACTCAGGGCCATAACGGCATCTGAAGCAAACGCCGTTTCGTACTCGCTCGCTCTCAGTCGTACATTGAGGGCACGACGCAGGTCCGCGTCGTCTTCAATGATTAAGATTTTGTTTCCCTTCACAATAGTTGCTCTTTCCCTTGAGTTCGTACCTCGGGTTCATAACTCGCGTTCGAAGTTCAACCCTGGTGTGCGGTACAAGCACAAGCTAAAGACTGAACGCTAAACTGGCCTTTTCTTCGCCAGAGCCGTGGGCACCGTGAAAAAGACGGTAGCGCCCTCGCCTTCTTTGCTTTCGACCCAAATCCTGCCGCCGTGCAGCTCGATCAACTGCCGGCAAATGTGCAGTCCCAGGCCTAAACCTTTCCGGCTCGATTCCAAAGTGTTTGGTGATTGATACAGTCGATCAAAAATCTTCGGCAACGAGTCCGCGCTAATTCCGCATCCGGTGTCGGCCACCGCGATGCGCACAAACTCGTGGTTCTCGTCTCTGTGGCCGCTAACGGAAATCTCGCCGCAGGTGGTGAATTTCAGCGCATTGTCCAGCAGATTTGAAAACACTTGCCCAATGCGATTTGGATCGGCCTGAACCAGCGGCAGCTCGGACGGACAAGTGATCCGAAAAGCGACTCCCTTCTCTACCGCGCGCCGTTCGTATGTTTTGATCATGGGATCGAAAAGATCGCAGAGGGAAGTTGGCTGCGGCTCAATCGTCAGTTTCCCGCTCTCAGCGCGCGTTACCTCTAACAGATCGCCAATCATGTCGCGAAGCTGCAGCGAGTTTCTCAAAGTTATTTCCAGGTATTCCCGCTGTTCGCCGTTAAGCTCTCCCGCCAGTCCGTCCAGCAGGATAGTAGTGAATTGATGGACGGCGGACAGCGGAGATCGCAGTTCGTGCGATACGTGCGAGATGAACTGATCCTTCATCGCGAGTTGCTCGCGGCCAGTTCTATCCAACTCTTCCGCGTTCCGTTGCAAACGCTCAGTGAGCACGGCATTCTCGTAAGCAATGGCTGCCTGGGAGGCGAGGGTAGTGGCCATTCCTTCATCTTCTTCGCTGAAATCGCCGTCGTCCTTTTTTTCCAACAGCACCAACCAGCCGTAAACCTCGTTCGCGGACATTAACGGCACACCCAGAAACGATTGAATGGGCGAGTTGTCCAAAGTGAGTTCTCTCAGGCACAGGTTCGCCTCCGCGGAAAGAATTCCCAGCATGGATTTCCGGGCGCCGATGATGTTTTGAGCTGTCGAGCAGAAGCGACTGAGAAGTTGCTTGGCATGATGCTCAGAGCCAAGTTCCATTCCCAGCTCGACCAGTGCCGTAAGTTTCAATCCTGTCGCCTGCAAGGCCATTTCGCGAGCTTCCCCGGCTTCGTTCGCGTTCTCAAGTTGGAGATTTTTTTCTTGCAGTTCCTGTTCGAAGCGCTTGCGCTCAGTCACATCGCGCGCGGCTCCGAATACTCCCTGAAGCTTGCCCGATTGATCGTTGAAGGTAGTCGCGTTATAGCTGACGACGGTTTCGTGGCCGTCCTTTGAACATGCGGTCAGTTCGTAGTTTGCCACTCGCCCCTCCCGCAAGACCGAACGGATGCCGTCTGCGGCCCGTTCGGGGTGCGTGAAATGTTGTTTGAAGGGCGTGCCGATCAGATCTTCTCGCGAGTGGCCGCTGAGGACTTCCATCTGCTGGTTCACGTCCGTGATGATGCCCAATGGATCGGTAGTCATCAGCGCATCAATGTTCGATTCCATCAACAGCCGCGTAT
>WNFP01005210.1_pt1 | contig 10448 bp, 12 predicted proteins | sample 5400201 | NCBI WGS metagenome assembly WNFP01 (sample SAMN13153355, study PRJNA577476) | soil metagenome | isolation source: 115 cm saprolite under Madrone tree | place: USA:California | collected 2016-06-14
TTCGGGCGAGCCTCATCGATCGGATGGAGCGTGCCGGCTTCACCCCAATGATTGCGGCTGAAGTCCACAACATGCATATGCAGCTGGCGTTCGTTCAGTCCGGTTATGGTGTCGGGCTGCTACCCGCTCGCTTTATTGCCAGGAATCATTCTATCGGTCCCGTGAAAGTACTGCGCCCCCCATCGTTTGAGCTGCACCGATCCGTCGCGATAGTCCGGGTTGGGCAACTCGGCGCCTTGGGGAAGGCCGTCGAACTGTTGGCCCACGGGTTTCGGCAATTGTTTGAGGCTGCCGACACAAAGAAGGCCGTGACGAGACACCGAAGATTTGTGCCCGCGAATCGGCGAGCGGCGCGACCGCGCAAGTAGTCGCCGAGCGTGTATCCACTTGCGTTAGGTCATGATTCTGGCCTGCGCTGAGACTCGAATCGAACTGCCTCGACAAGCCAGAATTTCGACGCGAATCAACAACCGCATCCCATGTCCTCGCCCTGCGCGATATCAATCACACCAGCGTGCGGCCAAATCTAGATCGCCAAGATATCCCGCGAATGCCGCTGCTACCATGCCAATAGCCGGGTCTTCCAGGGCTCCGCCTGAAGCAAGCGCTTTTCTGACGTCGAGATGCCGCGCGTCGCTGGCGTAAACCAAGAAGATCGTTACCAATCCGGCGGATCGCAGAACGCACTGATCTGGCCCGCGATCAAATACGACGCCGCGCTTGCAAACAAATACCGGACCGCACGTTTGCCGACTATGAGCTTGCCCTTGAAGCCGCCGGCCGCTCCCCTTCGCCACAGCAATCTGATCCCCGTTCGGCTTTATCGGATCGATCGCTCTTTCAACACGTATAACAATTTCATCTTAAAATAATTTCACGAATCAATTCAATGCCCAGAACTTTTCTGTATTCACTCCGTTCCGCTCTTTTCTTGTTCTGAAACTCGGTGCTACCGATTACCTTCCTGGCCACATATTCTCCCTCGATGCCTTTATCGCCGATGTTCCCACCATAAGCCGCCATGTTTTTAAAAGTGAGATATAAAAATATATTGGGCTGATCCGGTGATTTTGGACTGGCCTGGGAGACCTTGTAATCGATGATTAGCCCAGCCTTCTTCATGGCTTCCATGGTCGGTTTCCATGTCGAATTTAGCCAATCGATGTACTCTGGAAAATGCCCGTACTCAACTTGTATGTAGTCCACCTCAGTGACCGGGCCGTCAGTATACTGGCGGTCATTCTGGGCAAGTGCATCCCGGGTAAGTGCATCCCGGGTAAGTGTATCCTGGGCACGTGCATCCTGGGCACGTGCATTAAGCGAAAGTAGGGAAGCTGCGAGACACATGGATAAGATAATAGTCTTAATCATTTTCTCTTCACCTGTTGTGATATATCCAAATTTCCGCAAACACATGAATTCCCCAATATTCTGATGCACGACAGAAACTTACGCCATTTCATTATTATCACGATGCTAGTACCGTCTACGCACGATTTTGTTACTCGTCGGGAGAGCGCTTTAGGCCGCTCCGCATTCCTTGGAGCCATATTCCTGAAGCACCCCTTTTAGATGCTCGCGCCTTATCGCAAGACTTGTTAGCAGGAGCCTGCGGCCGCTCTCCTGCGAGAGTCCCCGGGAGGTAGCCAACTTCATTACTTAGGTTTGCGGAACTTCAGGATGAACTGATCGGTGTGTCCGCGAATCGTCTGGTCGAACACTTTGGCCGTGCGGGGGTCCACCGGATTGGCGAGAATCGAACTCTCAGAGTCGAACTTGAATCCCGCGGCTTCGACCTCTCGGCGCACGGTCGAGGACTCGATGCGATGCAAGGTCTCGGTTACATCGGCGGCAGCGCCCGGAGCGGCGGAATGATCGAGAACTACGTAAAAGCCACCGGGCTTCAGCGCACTGTAGACGGCCTTATTAAACGCGGCGGTGTCAACCGGGCCCATGAACTTGTCATGCAGGTCGTGATAGTTTCGGGAAATCCAGAACAGGTCGAGCTTCTCGGGGAACTTTAGTCCCTCGAGCGCCGCGGCAGTCGTCACCGTTACATTCGGATGGGCGACGGCATAGCCCTGCAGCTCCGCGACTGCCTTAACGAAATGCTCGAACTTGAAGAAGGCGGTGGGCTCGACCGCGTAAACGTGACCCGTGGAGCCGACGACGTTAGCGAAGAGACGCGTGAAATAGCCTGCGTCGGCGACATAGTCGGCAACCTTGTCCCCCGATTTAATGCCTACGAACACTAAAGTTTCCGCCGGCTTTCGGTCAGCATCCCGTGTGGTGTCAGAGTCCGGGCGCGACGGATCGGCGACCGCCATTGTGGCGGCGGTTGAATTGCTTGCGTTGTCCAAGGCATACGCCCCGGAAACAAACGCGGCGACTGCGATCAAGATAGCCATACTTTTCATATCGACTCCTATCGTGAATATTCTGATTAAGCCCCGCATCTCAGAAAAGTCATGAATCGCCGGACCGGTAACACAATCTGGCAAAACTCTCCTCCGCAATGACTAGCTATTGGCTGATTTTTCAACATAACCATTCTAGAATTCCTTGCAGTTAATTAGGTTTGTGGAATGGGTCGGTCTCATCGCCCTCGACGGCCTAAGACACCAGCGCAAACGGCGGCACCTCAATCTCGCCGCTGGCGATGTAGGTTGTTGCGCCGCCAACGCTGACAGAGGTCACCACGCCGTCGCGCATGCGAGCTTCCGCTTCGATTTCGCTTGGGCGCCCCATCGAGACGCCTTGCAAGATCGAAAGGCGATAGGTCGTGCCGACAAAATCAGGCTTCGATGCCATCGCTCCAACGAGGGCGGCACAAGCGCTCCCCGTCGCGGGATCTTCTTCGACGCCCAGCGCGGGTGCCCACATGCGAGCATAGAGCGTGCCGCCGTCGCGTAGATTTCCTGCGAAGAAGAAGACGTGGGGAGACCAGGCTCGTGAGAGCGTTGCGGTCCAGGCGGTCCGATCGATCACCGCCCGATCGACGATATCGTTCGAGCTCAGGTGCGCAAAACAGAGCGGAACACCGACGCCTGCGAAAAAGACTTGACTCACCTCGGCGGGCTCGATGGATAGGACGGCGGCGAGATCAGTCGGAGAAGGTGCGCCGGTCGGTGCCTTGATCTTCCCCGATAACGTCAGCGTACCGTGGAACCGCCCATTTCGCTGAGCGACGTCAACCGTCACGGGACCGACATTCTCCTCCAGAATGAGTCGGATTGGATCACTAGGCGGTACGTGCTGTTTCATCACCAGCGCACAGGCTGTGCCGACCGAGGGATGCCCAGCAAAGTCGAGCTCCGTCCGAGGTGAGAAGATGCGCACCCGACACGTGTTCGTAGGATCCTGCTTCGGCAGGACGAAGGCCGTTTCACCGAAATTGAATTCGCGAGCAATCTTCTGCATGCCCTCGGTCGATATGCCGGACGCGTCAGGCAGAACCGCGAGTTGATTACCGCCGAACGGTGTCGAACTGAAAACATCGACGATGTGAAATGTGTACTTCATAAGATTAACCTCCGTGCGTCGCCTCAAGCCTTGACCACGAGGTCGATCTCAACGCAGGCCCCAAGGGGCAGCGCGGCCACCGCGATCGTTGTGCGGGCGGGAAAGGGCTGACTGAAATGCTTTGCGTAGATGCCATTCATCGCGACGAAGTCACTCATGTTCGTGAGATACACGCCGGCGCGCGCCACGTGATCGAAACTCTTGCCGGCCGCCTTGAGAACCGCTGCGAGATTCCGAAAGACGCGCTCTGTCTCGGCCACGATACCCCCCTCGACCACCTTGCCAGTGGCCGGGTCTTGGCCGACCTGACCGCTGAAGTAGAGGAAACCACCGACTTCGATCGCCTGGGAAAACGGGCCGACCGGCGGCGCAAGTTCGGGCGAGGTAATTGCGGTCTTGTTCATGAAAAACTCCTGTGAATACTGGGTTAGATGGTCAGGATCGTGGAGCCCGAGGTTGCGCGCGCTTCCAATGCCTTGTGGGCGTCCGCAGCATCCTTGAGCGCAAAGCGCTGATTGACGTTGATGCGCACCTTTCCCGAAGTCACCACCTCGAACAGCTCGTTCGCGCAAGCTTCGAGCGCATCGCGTCGCTCGATGTAGTGGAAGAGAAACGGGCGCGTCAGAAACAGCGAACCCTTCTGCGACAGCAGCCCGGGCGCAATGGGATCGATGGGACCGGAGGCTTGCCCAAACGTGACCATCAATCCGCGCGGTCTTAGACAATCGAGCGAGCGCAGGAATGTATCCTTGCCGACAGAATCGAAGACCACCGGCAGTTTCTCGCCACCGGAGATACGGGACACTTCCGCGACGAAATTCTGTTTCGTATACAGGATCGTGTGGCTGCAGCCGTGGGCGCGGGCTATTTCGGCCTTAGCTTCCGTGGAAACGGTGCCGATGACCGTTGCGCCGAGGGCCGCCGCCCACTGACAGAGGATGAGGCCCGTTCCGCCGGCCGCGGCATGCACGAGGATCAAGTCACCAGCCTTGACGGGATACACCTGCCGGATCAGCACCTGCGCGGTCATACCCTGAAGCATCATCGCGGCTGCTTGATCGAAGGAGATCGCCTCCGGCAATCTCACCAGCCGATCAGCCTCGATGCGCCGCACCTCGGAATAGCCGCCGGCAGGACCGGCATAGGCCACCCGATCGCCGACTTTCAGACCACGCACATCCGGGGCGACTGCCTCTACGGTCCCGGCACCTTCGAGGCCCGGGATAAAGGGAAGCGGCTGCGGGTAGTATCCGGTGCGGTGATACACGTCAATGTAGTTGAGGCCTGCCGCCGCCTGGCGCAGGCGCACCTGACCCGACCCGGGCTCACCGACATCGACCGCTGTCCAGTTCAGAACCTCGGGACCGCCCGTCTGATGCATTTGGATCGCATGAGGCATATAGATTTCCGCAAAAAGATGTACTCCTTGATATTTTGATGCAAAATAGACAATTCCACCACTTCATTATTATCACGGTTATAGTGCCATTGGCGCACGATTCTGGTATTCGTCGGGAGCACGTTTTAGGAGACCCCCTTGCTCGATGATTTACGCGCCCTCGTAGAGTTTGCCCGTGCCGGGTCCATCGCCGGTGCAGCCGATCGTTTATTCCGGACGCCCTCTGCGATTACCCGGCAAGTGCAAAGGCTGGAGGCTGAATTGGGTGCCGAGTTGCTCGACCGCTCGGTAAAGCCTCCGCGTCTGAACTCGCTTGGCTCCAGGGTGCTCGAACAAGCGCGAGATCTGCTGCAGCGAACGGAGGCGCTGAAATCTCTGACCTCGAGCGACGCCGAACCTCACGGCCTCTTGCGCGTCGGGCTCGCGCATGCCCTGGCCGAGGGGACGCTGATCGAACCGATTCAGGCGCTGGCTGAGAAATTCCCCAAGGTCCGACTGCGGCTGTCGAGCGAACTGACCGGTGAATTAATCAACCGGCTGCTCGCCGGTGAACTCGACGTTGCTGCCGTGCTGTTGCCCGAAGGTAAAACCGCGCCTCCCCCTCTTTTGACGACTATCATCGCTAGCGACCGCATGGAGATCGTTCAAGGCGCCGCAGGCAACGTTGACGGTAATTGGAAAAGTTTGGGCCGAGCACCCTGGGTGCTCAATCCGCCCGGGTGCTTTCTTCGGGCGAACCTCATCGATCGGATGGAGCGTGCCGGCTTCACCCCCATGATTGCGGCTGAAGTCCACAACATGCATATGCAGCTGGCGTTCGTTCAGTCCGGTTATGGTGTCGGGCTGCTACCCGCTCGCTTTATTGCCAGGACTCGTTCTATCGATTCCGTGAAAGTATTGCATCCCCCGTCGTTTGACATGCACCGATCCGTCGCGATAGTCCGGGTGGGGCCACTCGGCGCCTTGGGGAAGGCCGTCGAACTGTTGGAACACGGGTTTCGGCAATTGTTTGAGGCTGCCGACACCACCAAGCCCGTGACGAGGCACCGAAGAGCTGTGCCCGCGAATCGGCGGGTAGCGCGATCGCCCAAGTAGTCCCCGGGCATCGCTTGTTGCAGGTGAGCGGTCTTGAGGACAATTTGTTCTCGGTTCTTGACCGCCCGGAGGATCGAGACGGGCGACCCGTGCCCTCGAACTTATTCGACACAACCACGCCGGTCGGCGGGGCCAGCCCACTATCCCAGATGCCGCCCGCTCACGTCACCACCACGGGCGTCCAATGCAGCGACCGACGATCAGCCCGCTGTGGCGGGCTTTCGTCATCAAAGTGCACATCGGCCACTGAGGCCCAATCTAACGAGACGCCATCAAGTACGCGTGCATTGATGACTGCGCGCTTTCCTTGGGCCGTGTCGGTGATAGCCGCGACGAACACGCCGCATTCACCACAAATCAAGAAATCCGCGGTCCGATGTGCGAACCGATAGTACCGAACCTTGGAGGGATCCTCGATGTTGACGGAAAGTTTGCCCGCCGGGTCCGATGTGCCCACCACGCCATGGCGCCGACAAAACGAACAGCCGTCGTGCCGCAGGCGCCAGTACATCGGATCGATATCGGTGCGATAGATGATTCCGAGAGCGCCACAATGACATCCGCCGTGATATTTCTGCATCGTGCATTCCTCGCGATCGACCGCACACTCGCCCATTGGGGTTCCCCGGATGCCACTGCCGTGGAGACGCTCTGCGTGACTCGTCGGAGTCCCCTGTCAGTGGGCTATCTACTTCCACCAATCTGTGTTGCACTATTAAGTTCCGCGATCAGGTCGATTTCGACGCACGCGCCGAATGGCACCTGCGCCACACTAACGGCACTGCGCGCATGGATGCCCCGCTCGCCGAACACTTGGACCAGTAGCTCAGATGCCCCATCCGCAACGCGGTGAGGTTCTGTGAAGTTCGGCGCGCCATTGACCATGACCAAAAGCTTTACGATTCGTCGAACGTTATCAAGATCGCCCGCAGCGGCTTTGAGCACAGCCAGCAATTCAATTGCCACCCCTCGTGCGGCGAGCTTGCCTTGCTCCAGGCTAATCTCCTCGCCCACCTTCCCGCAGAGGGGCTTACCATCCTCCTTGCCAAGGCGGCCCGACAGATGAATTTGGTCACCGGAACGAGCAAACGGCGCAAACGCCGGCACATATCCGTCCACAACCGGAGGCATGACGTCCGGTAGAACGATGCCGAGGCTCTTCAATCGCTCATCCATGGCGGCCATGTCTTGCCTCCTTCTGGGCCTTCTCCATGACGACAAGAAGTCGATCGATATCTTGGGTCGAATTGAGCAAATGTGGTGCGACTCGGATTTTCCCCTCACGCAGCGCGACCACGAACTGCTCGTCTCGCAGCGTTTCATAGAGTGATTCTGTATTACTGCGGCTGCCGACTTCGATGCAACCAAATACACCGCGCTGCGAGGCCTGTCGCGGACTCGCCAACCGATATCCGTCCGGAAGTCGCTCGAAAAAATAGCTAATCAGGGCTTGACTGTGATCGTGGACCAACGTCGGCGTCGCATTCAGCACGAACTTCAAAGACGCTTCCATGACGGTGAGGTTGAAGTTGTATATCGAGGACGCCTCGGCCGCATCCCAGCGGCTCAGCGTTCGAGCAGGTCGAGGATCCACGTAATTGAGGCGCGCGAAGCTTTCCACGTCCTGAGACAACCAATTATACGGCCCCGGACGTAACAACTCCGCGTTTTGCGGTTTCATCCACAGAAAGCCCGTACCGAAGGGGCTGAGCAAATACTTGTAGCCGGCGCAGACGATAAAATCGGCGCCCAGACTGCGCACGTCCATCGGTATGGCACCGCAAGATTGACTTACGTCCAGAACCAACAAGGTTCCGTTTTTCTTGCACGCTGCGGCAAGCGATGACGCGTCGAGTATCGATCCATCATCGAATCGCACGTGACTCACCGAAATCACTCGGGTCCGCGGCGTCATGGCTGCGATCAGGTCACCGGACTGTATAAACTGACCCTCTGGATGTGTGATCCGCACCGTAATGCCCTCGCGCGCCTCCATGGGCTTCCATGTCGCGTAATGCGCGGGAAATTCGCCACCTGCAATAATCACCTCATCACCGGCAGACCACTTAAGCGCGTAGGCGATAGTCGCGAGACCCGCTCCCGCTCCGGTCGTCAGCGCGATGTCATCCGGGCTGGCGCCTATCAGGGTCGCCAACGATTGGCGCAAACTCCGAGCAACGGAAAAAAAGGACTGGTCATCGACGATGTGTGGCCGGCTCTTGGCCGCAACGGACACCTGTACGGCATTGAGCGCTACGCGGGGAATCGCCGCATGCGCTGCAAAATTCAAGTATGTGGCATCCTCGATCGGAAACCATTCATTTTTCCAGTCAATCGACTGCTTTAACGTCATATTCAGCTCATTGTGCTCGAGGTCAAAAGGGCAATGTCCGAGTACCACAATCAATGGTTTGCGAGGATGGCACTGGTGGCGCTCGGGAAAAACACTGTGTCTGTACCGGCACTTTTGGCACCGAAATCAAGCCCGTCCCAGGATCGAGTCCCCAGCCGAGGGCGCGCATTGCGCTTATGGGGGCTGGGGATGGCGTGCCGGGGGTTGAATCATGAGGTCGGTTAGGAGGCTGCGAATCTGCCTCACCGCGTAATCGACCCTCATGTCGAATACGCGCTTCCCCAGCTCCGCCGTTGAGCGGCGCGCGTCACCCAGGATTCCGTTATGTGGACTCTGCGGCCCGATCTGCGCCTTGCCATCGACGACGGGATCTCCCACTGCAGAGGAGACCAGGTCTCTGCGCACCCATGTGTTGTCCTTGTCGAGATAGATCATTTCCGAGGTGTCAGGAATGCCACCGTGGAGGCTGAGTGGATAGCCGTGCTGCGCCAGGTACTGATCGAACGCATCACTGGCGGGCCTATAGACCTGGTCACAGTAGAACACACGGAGAGCTCCGTAGCGTGCGTTGAGCTTGTTGGCGACCTCCTCGTAGACCTGCGGCTGGCCGCCAGCGTGATCGCCCATCAGAATCACGTTGCGGAAACCGTTGAGGATCGCTTGCTCCGTGAGGCGCTCAAGCATGGCAGCGAGCAGCTCGTTCGTGATCCCGATGGTACCGGGAATCGATTCTGCATCGTTCGGAGTGTAGGGCAACACAGGCAGGAAGATAGCATTGCCGAGTTCTCTCGCGATCGCCTCGACCGTCGCATGCGCCATGAGGTTATGGCCGCCGTTCGCGTCCTGGGGGCCTCGTTCCTCGACACCGCCGGTGTAGATGAGCGCCGTCGTCTTGCCCGCCGCGAGCGCGGACTTCACTTCCACCCAGGTCATCTTCTCGAATTCCACCAGATCGGCCTGCGCGCGCGGCGCAGCACGCGCAGATCCCGCAGCCAGTACCAGGGAGGCCGTGCCGCCAGCGATCAACATCAGCAAGGAATGCGAAACCGAACCAACGCGCATGTCATTCTCCTTTCCGCAAAAACACGAATTCCCCAGTACTCTGATGCACGACAGAAAATTACACAAATTCATTATTATCACGATTATAATTCCAGTTTCGCACGTTTCAGTTATGCGTCGGAGAACGTTTAAGGAGACCCCTTGCTCGAAGATTTACGCGCCCTCGTAGAGTTCGCCCGCCCGGGTCCCATCGCCGGTGCAGCCGATCGGCTATTCCAGACGCCCTCTGTTACCCGGCAAGTGCAAAGGCTGGAGGCTGCATTGGGTGCCGAGTTGCTCGACCGCTCGTTAAAGCCTCCGCGTCTGAACTCGCTGGGCTCCAGGGTGCTCGAACAAGCGCGAGATCTGCTACAGCGGACCGAGGCGCTGAAATCTCTTACGTCGAGCGACGCCGAACCTCACGGCCTCTTGCGCATCGGGCTCGCGCACGCCCTGGCCGAGGGGACGCTTATCGAACCTATTCGGGCGTTGACTGAAAAATACCCCAAGGTCCAACTGCGGTTGACGCCTTTCTTGAACTTCAAATACATCGAGGAAGGGCCGCTGGCCGGGTCCCTTTCGGCCACAGCAATCTGATTCCCGTGCGGCTTTATCGGATCGATAGGAAAATTTTACTTGTTCAAACGGCGTTACGACCATTTCCTTGGTCGGAACCGCTGGTTGCGCGATTGCGCTTACGGCCAAGCCGATCCCGGCAATGAGAGAAGTTGATGGCGAGGAGGCAGAGGTGCATGTGTTTTTATCTCCGGTACTTATTCGCAGGAAGTCTGCTGGCGGATGATAACGAGATACGCAATGCGCTCTCTTTGAACACGTATAACAATTTCATTTTAAAAAAATCTCACGAATCAATTCAATGCCCAGAACTTTTCTGTATTCACTCCGTTCCACTCTTTTCTTGTTCTGAAACTCGGTGCTACCGATTACCTTCCTGGCCACATATTCTTGCTCGATGCCTTTATCGCCGATGTTCCCACCATAAGCCGCCATGTTTTTAAAAGTGAGATATAAAAATAT
>WNFP01006410.1_pt1 | contig 10448 bp, 9 predicted proteins | sample 5400201 | NCBI WGS metagenome assembly WNFP01 (sample SAMN13153355, study PRJNA577476) | soil metagenome | isolation source: 115 cm saprolite under Madrone tree | place: USA:California | collected 2016-06-14
GGGCTCGGACATCGCGACCGCGTCCGCGAGGCCCGCCAGCAGCTGGCCGGGCTTCCTTCGATCGAAGTCGCGGGGGCCGCATACGACGGCATCAGCGTCCCCGACGTAGCGCTCTCCGGCACCGCCGCCGCCTCACGACTGGCCGAGCTGTTCAGACAGTGATCAGGAGACACCTGGACGTACAGTCAGTGATCAGGGGACACCATACGGAACTCCGACGAAGGTTCCGTATGGTGTCCCCAGATCTCCGACTTGAGTCAGAGGAAGTCGGGGGAGGGGTTGGGGTGGCCTTCGGAGAAGCGGGAGGGGCGGAGGGGGTGGATGTCGAGGGAGCGGGCTTTGCCGTCGACGATGATCTCGGTGAGGAGCTGGCCGAGGGCGGGGGCGTGCATGACGCCGTGGCCGGAGCTGCCGTTGCAGAGGAAGAGGTTGTCGCAGCCGGGAGCGGCGCCGAGCAAGGCGTGGCGGTCTGGGGACATCTCGTAGAGGCCGGCCCAGGAGCGCGAGGGGTCGACGGGGATCTGGGCGAGGGCTGGAATGCGGGCGGCGGCCCGGCGCGAGACTTCCTCCAGCCAGCCCGGCTCGAGAGAAGTCGATTCGGGATCGAGCGGGTCGCCGGGAGTGGGCCAGACCAGCAGCACGCGGCCGTCGCGCTCCCGCACGTGGAGGCCGTCCTCGACCCAGATCGTCATCGGCATCGAGGCAGGGAGGACTTTGGTGTCGAGGGTCGATCCGACTTGCCGTCGCAAAGGCGCTACCGGGATCTCGACTCCGGCGAGGCGCGCGACCGGACCCGCCCAAGGACCCGCGGCGTCGACGACTGCGCCGGCGGCGATCCAGGTTCCGTCGGCGAGCTGGACTGCCTCGATCCGGGTTCCCCGCCGGCGGAGGCCCACGACCCGAGCGCGGGTCCGGACCTCGGCGCCCGTCAGGTAGCCGCGGAGGATGTCCAGCGGGCGGATGTATCCGTCCGTCGGGCAGAACGCAGCGCCTCGCAGGCCGTCGAGGCGGACGTACGGATTCACCTCGCGGATCCCCGCCGCGTCGAGCATGCACGCTTCGCCCAACCCGGCTGCGTGCTGGACTCTCTGTGCGGCTCGCAGCACGTCCAGCTGCTGATCCGTCCGCGCCAGCCAGAGATAGCCGCGGGGCGCGTAGCGCCAGCCAGAGATAGCCGCGGGGCGCGTAGCCCGGGTCGACGCCCGTCTCCGACTCGAACCGCCGTAGCTTCTCGCGCGCGAGCAACGACAACCGGACGTTGATCTCGCTGCCGTACTGGGCGCGAAATCCGCCCGTCGCGCGCCCCGTGCTGCCCTGCCCCGGCGTCGCCTCGCGCTCCAGCACGAGCGCGCGCACGCCTGCCCGCCCGAGGTGCCAGGCGACGCTCGCGCCGATCACGCCGGCTCCGACCACCACCACGTCGGCCATCCCGCTACTGTAGCACCCGCCCGTTTGCGCTCGGCGCGGCCGCGCACAGATTTGAGCGGTGGCCAGCCTGCACGGCAAGGTGAAGAACGCGATCGACGAGGCGCGCATGCTGGTCCTGGGCGCGCAGGTGCTGCTGGGCTTCCAGTACCGCGGATTCTTCGAGAAGAAGTACGATCAGCTCGGCTCGGGCGAGCGCACCCTGCAGCTCGTGGGACTGTTCGCGCTGCTCCTGACCATCGGATCGCTGTTCCTGATGGCCGCCCGGCACCGCATCGTGGAGAAGGGCCGCGACAGCGGCCGGTTCCACCGGTTCACCCTGGCGGTGATGCGGTTCACCTTGCTGCCGTTCGCGGCCGCGCTGAGCTGCGATCTGGCGATCGCCGGCTATGCCGTCGCAGGCAAGTGGGTGGGCGCGGCGGCGGGGGCGCTCACGTTCGTGGTGGCGCTGGCATTCTGGTACGGCCCCTACCTCGTGCGGAACAAGCAGGGCAGCGAAGAGAGCGAGGACGAGATGGAGGACACTCCCCTGGAGCAACGGATCGTGGAGGTCTTGACCGAGGCGCGCGTGCTGCTCCCCGGAGCGCAGGCGCTGCTCGGCTTCCAGCTCGCCATCGTGCTGATGGAGACCTTCGAGAGGCTCCCCGAGACGGCGCAGATCGTCCACCTGGCCAGCCTGGGCCTGATCGCGCTCGCCACCATGGTCCTGATGGCGCCGGCCGCCTATCACCGGATCGTCGAGAACGGGCGGGACACCGAGCGGTTCCACGCCTTCGCTTCCAGGATGCTGCTCGTCGCGCTGGCGCTCTTCGGACCCGGCTTCTCGGGGGACCTCTACGTCGTGCTCATCCGCGCCGGCTTTCCCCAGGCGGCGGTCCCCGTCGCCGTGGCCTCGCTGCTCGCCTTCTACCTGGCCTGGTTCGGGGCGATGATCCTCTTGCGCCGCATCCAGTCCCCCACGCTGCGGCGCCGGACGGCGTGAGAGCGTAGAATCGTGCGCGATGGAAGTCGCGCTCTTCGTCCCCTGCTACGTCGACCAGCTCTACCCGCGGGTGGGACTCGCCACCGCCGAGCTGCTGGAGCGGTACGGCGTCACCGTCCATTTCCCCGAGGCGCAGACTTGCTGCGGCCAGCCGATGGCCAACTCCGGCTTCTTCGACGACGCCCGCCGGCTCGCGCGCAGGATGCTCGACGTCTTCGCCCCCTACGAGCACGTCGTCTGTCCGTCCGGGAGCTGCACCAGCATGGTGCGCAACCACTACCCCGAGCTGCTGCCGGACGACCAACATGTGTCCGCCCTGCGCGCGAAGACGCGGGAGCTGTGCGAGTTCCTCCACGACGTCCTCCAGATCAAGCCGCGGGGCCGCTTCCCCGCCAAGGTGGGCCTCCACCACAGCTGCCACGGGCTGCGCGAGCTGCGCCTGGGCAGCGGCAGCGAACGGCTCGTCCCCGCCTTCTCCAAGACGCGCGCCCTCCTCCAAGGGATCGAGGGCCTGGACCTCGCGGACCTCGCCCGCTCCGACGAGTGCTGCGGCTTTGGCGGGACCTTCGCCATCAGCGAGGAGGCGGTCTCCTGCGCGATGGGCCGCGACCGCATCGCCGATCACGTGCGGGCGGGCGCCGAGGTGATCACCGGAGGCGACGTCTCCTGCCTGATGCACCTGGAGGGCCTGGCCCGGCGCGACGGCAAGAAGCTGCGCATCCTGCACGTGGCCGAGCTCCTGGAGGAAGCGACGCGATGACCGAGCACGCCGAGCGGGCCAAGGAGTTCGTCGCCGACGACAAGCGCATGCACTGGCACGACCAGGCGGTGTGGTTCGTGCGCAACAAGCGCGACGTCGCCCGCAGCTTCGTCCCCGAATGGGAGGAGCTGCGCAGCCTGGGCTCGCAGATCAAGGCGCACACCCTCTCCAAGCTGCCCGACTACCTGGAGCAGTTCGAGAAGAACGCCACCGCGAACGGCGCGCGCGTCCACTGGGCCCGCGACGCGGACGAGCACAACCGGATCGTGCACGGGATCCTGCGCGAGCACCGCGTCACGCGAGTGGTGAAGAGCAAGTCCATGCTCACCGAGGAGTGCCACCTCAACGAGTACCTCGAGCAGCAGGGAATCGAGGTGGTGGACACCGACCTGGGCGAGCGGATCGTCCAGTTCCGGCGCGAGCCGCCCTCCCACATCGTGATGCCGGCCATCCATCTGAAGAAGGAGGAGATCGGCGAGCTCTTCCACGACAAGCTCGGCACGCCCTCCGGCCTCTCCGATCCCAAGCAGCTCACCGAAGCCGCCCGCGTCCATCTCCGGGAGAAGTTCCTCGGCGCGCAGGCGGGGCTCACCGGCGTGAACTTCGCCATCGCCTCGACGGGCGGCGTGGTGGTGTGCACCAACGAGGGCAACGCGGACCTGGGGACCTCGCTGCCGCCGCTGCACATCGCCTGCATGGGGCTGGAGAAGATCATCCCCTCACCACAAGAATTGGCGGTCTTCCTCCGGCTGCTCGCGCGCAGCGCCACGGGCCAGCCGATCACCACCTACACCTCGCACTTCCACGGACCGCGTCCGGGCGCCGAGATGCACATCGTCCTGGTCGATCACGGCCGCAGCCGCATCCTCGCCCGCGAGGAGTACCGGAGCTCGCTCAAGTGCATCCGCTGCGCCGCCTGCATGAACACCTGCCCCGTGTACCGCCGCAGCGGCGGCCACAGCTATGGGGTGACGGTGGCGGGGCCGATCGGGTCGATCCTCGCCCCGCACGTCGACGCCAAGAAGCACGCTAGCCTCCCCTTCGCCTCCTCGCTCTGCGGATCCTGCAGCGACGTCTGCCCGGTGCGGATCGATCTGCACCACCAGCTCCTCGCCTGGCGCGGCGAGCTGGCCTCGCGCGGGCTGGTGCCCTTGCACAAGCGCGTCGTCTCCCGGGTGGGCGCGTGGGTGCTGGCGCGGACCTGGGCGTATCGGGTCTTCGGAAAGCTGCTCCGCGTGCTCGCGCCGCGCATCCCCAATCCTTGGACGCGCCAGCGCGACCTGCCGCCCATGCCGCGCGAGAGCTTCCGCGCGCAGTGGAGGAAACGTGTCCGCCCGCGATGACACGCTGCGCGCGCTGCGAGCAGCAGCGCCCGCGGAAGAGCCGCTGCCGGACGTCGGGCGGATCAACGCCGTACGCTATCCGGACCTGCGCGAGCGATTCGCGCAGAGCGTGGTCGAGGTGGGCGGACGTTGCATCCAGGTCGATGGGACCCTCGAAGCCGCGCTGATGTCGATCCCGGAGTACGCCGCGGCGCGCAGGGTCGTCTCGCTCGTGCCGGGGGTGGCCAAGGCCAACGTGGACCTGGCGGCGGTGGCCGATCCGCACGAGCTGCACGACGTCGACTTCTGCGTCCTGCCCGCGGAGCTGGGCGTGGCCGAGAACGGCGCCTGCTGGATCGTCCAGCACGGCGGCGCGAACCGCGCGGCGGCGTACCTCACCCAGCACCTGGCCGTCGTGGTCCGCGCCGGCGCGCTGGTGCACAACCTGCACGAGGCCTACGCGCGCATCTCCATCCCCAGGCCGGGATTCGCGATGTGGCTCTCCGGTCCCTCGAAGACGGCGGACATCGAGCAGGCGCTGGTGATCGGAGCGCACGGAGCGCGCTCCTGCGCCGTATTGGTCACTTCGTAGCGCCGGTCGTCATCCCGCTGATGAAGTAGTTCAGCGAGAGCGCGTACACGATCACCACCGGCAGCGAGCCGAGGATGGCGGAGGCCATCAGCGGCCCCCAGAAGTAGACGTCGCCCCGGATCATCTCCACCGAGATCCCCACCGGCAGCGTCCGGTTGGCGGTGCTGGAGATGAAGGTGAGCGCGTAGACGTACTCCTGGAAGCTGAGGGTGAAGGCGAAGATCGCCGCGGTGAGGATGCCGGGCAGCACCACCGGGATCACCACCCGCCGCAGCATCTGCAGCCGGGTGGCGCCGTCGAGCAGCGCGCGCTCCTCGATCTCCTTCGGGACCCCGCGGAAGAAGCCCATCAGGAGCCAGGTGCAGAAGGGGATGGTGAAGGTCGGGTAGCTGAGGATCAACGACCAGATGGTGTTGTCGATGTGCAGCCCGCCGACCAGCTGCGAGAAGGGTATGAAGAGGATGGTGGGCGGGATCAGGTAGGTGAGGAAGATGGCGATGCCGATCCCCCGGTTGCCCCTGAACTTCAGCCGCGCGAGCGAGTAGGCGGCGGGGACGGCGACGAGCAGCGTGATCACCACCACGGCCAGGCCGGTGAGCAGGCTGACCTGCATCCAGCGATAGAACGGCGTCGAGGCGAGGAACTTGTAGTGCGAGAGCGTCGGGTTCTCCACCTCGATGTCGCCCACCAGCGTGTTGGGCTTGACGATCTCGCCGTCCTTGACGTCCGTGCGCGAGAGCGTGCCGGTGACCGGGCTGAAGATGGGCTGATTGCCGATCAGCGCGATGGGCTTCGGATCGGCCTCCGCGTCGCTGCGGTTGGTCTTCGAGCCCAGCGGCTGTTGCCACTGGATGGGTCCCTCCGCGTAGGAGGCGGGGACGATGATGTCCTTGTGGTACGGCTTCCCGGTGCGGCCGTCGATCTTGGAGATCCAGAGCGGATTGCGGGTGAGGTCGTACAGGTTCGCGTCCGCCTTGAACGACGTGATCACGCCCCAGTAGAACGGGAAGAGCGCGAAGGCGAGGAAGGGGAGCAGGAACGCCCAGGAGAACACGTCGTGCTTGACGGCCTGCCAGAAGGAGAGCCGCAGCGCCGTGGTCGGCACGGCGGTCACATGTTCTCCTTGCGCAGGAACTGGAGCATCCCGAAGACGGTGGCCGCCATGATGGGGAAGAGGAACAGCGAGATGGACGCGCCCTTCCCCAGATAGCCGGCGTTCACGCCCACCTGGTACGCGTAGGTGGAGAGCACCTGCGTCTGGTCGTAGGGACCGCCGCGGGTGATGATCCAGATGGTGTTGAAGTCGGTGAAGGAGAACACCACCGAGAAGAGCAGCGAGACCATGAGAATCGGCCGCACCATCGGCGCCATCACGTGGACGAAGCGCTGCAGGGCGTTGGCGCCGTCGAGGCGCGCCCGCTCGATGATCTCGTCCGGGATGGAGGTGAGGCCGGCCAGGATCACCACGGTAGTGAAGGGAAAGCCGCGCCAGACGTTGATCACCACCAGCGAGAGCATCGCCAGATCGGGGTTCCCCCTGAAGTTGAGGATGTTCTGCGGCGAGAGGATGCCGGCGTGCACGAGCATCCAGTTGAAGACCGAGTAGGTGGAATCGAGGATCCACAGCCAGGCCTGCCCCGAGATGGCGATCGGGATCACCCAGGGGATGACCAGCAGCCCGCGCAAGAGCTGGCGGCCGCGGAACTTGCGATACAGGAGCAGCGCGCAGGGGATGCCGAAGAACAGCTTCACCAGCTCGGTGCCGAACGTGTACTTGAGCGTGTTCTTCACCGCGAGCGTGAAGTTGGGGTCCTGGGCGACGCCGGTCCCGTTCGCCTTCAGCTGGGTCTCGGCCTTGACCAGCAGATTCGCCTTCTCCGCCTTCGTCGCCGCGCCGGCGCTGTCGAAGTTCCCGAAGGCCAGAGGTGAGTCGCCCGCGTGCGCCACCACCTTGCCCCCGCGGACCTGCCAGTCCAGATCGTTGAGGATGGTGTTGGCGATGTAGCTGGCGTCGCCCTCGTTGTCGGACGACACCAGCGGGATGGTCTGTCCGTTCACCACGACGCCGCCTTTGAAGCGCTGCCCGTCGGGGATGGTGGCCAGGGTCGCCTGGTGCTTGGCCGCGGCGAACGCCTGCGCTTCCTCCGGTTTGCCGTCGAAGAGGACGAAGTCGTTGACCAGCAGGTCGTAGCTGTCGACCTTCGAGTAGTTCGACATGCCGACGAAGTTCCACTTCTGCGCGCCGGCCTGGGCATCGGTCAGGCTGAGCCAGATGCTCATCGCGAAGGGATAGGCGATGAAGGCGGTCAGGTAGAGGACCGCGGGCAGGACCAGCAGGTACGCGAACGGCGCCTCCCGCTCGAAGAAGGGGATGCGCATCCGACGCGCTCGAGGCTTGGCGGGTTGGACCTGGGCGTGGACGGCTACAGGACGCATTCGTCGGCCTGATCGAAGAGGTGCGCGCGGCCGAGGTCGAACCAGAGATCCACCTGATCGCCGGGCTTCAGGCCGGGCATCGCCTCCGCCTCCAGCTGGAGCATGCCCGCGGGAGTGCGCGCGGTGAGGATGGTGCGGTGGCCCAGGGGCTCGACCACGTCGATGGTGGCGGGAACCCGGCTGGTGTCCTGCTTGCCGTTCTGGCGCAGGTAGATGTGCTCGGGCCGGACGCCGAGGACCACCTTGCGGCCGGACTGGCCGGCAAGATGGGGGCGCTGCAACGGCATGCTGAGGTCGCCGGGGAGCGTCACGCCCTTCGGCGTCATCTGTCCTTCGAAGAAATTCATCGGCGGGGTGCCGATGAAGCCGGCGACGAATCGGGTGGCCGGCTTGTCGTAGACCTCCATCGCCGTGCCCACCTGGATGATGCGGCCCAGGTTCATGATCACGATCCGGTCGCCCATGGTCATCGCTTCGACCTGATCGTGCGTGACGTAGACCATGGTGGACTTCACTTGCTGGTGCAGCCGCTTCAGCTCGGTGCGCATGTGTACGCGCAGCTTCGCGTCCAGGTTGGAGAGCGGCTCGTCGAAGAGGAGCACCCCGGAGCGCCGGCAGAGCGCGGCCCCGACGGCCACCCGCTGCCGCTGCCCACCGGAGAGCTGGCGCGGCTTCCGGTCCAACAAAGGCGTGAGCCCGATGATGGCCGCCACCTCGTCGATGCGGTTCTTGATCTCCTGCTTGGGGAGCCCGCGCAGCTCCAGCGCGAAGGAGAGGTTCTTGCGCACCGTCATGTGCGGGTAGAGCGCGTAGCTCTGGAACACCATGGCGATGTCCCGATCGCGCGGGGCGGTGTGCGTCACCGACTGCCCGCCGATGCGGATGTCGCCGGCCGTGACCTGCTCCAGGCCGGCGATCATCCGCAGGGTGGTGGTCTTCCCGCAGCCGGACGGCCCGACGAGGATGCAGAACTCGCGGTCGCGGACGGTGAGCTCGATGCCCGCGACCACCTCTGTCTCGCCGAACTTCTTGACGACCTTGTCGAGTACGACGTCTGCCATCGTCAGCCGATCGCGCGCAGCTTCTTCTCCGCGTCGTCCATTGCCGCGCGGACCGGCTTCCCCTTCGCCACTTCGGCGAACATGGTGGGGATGATGAACTTCGCGTACATGGCGGTGGCGGTCTTGGTCATCGGGCCGGGATAGCCGATGAAGATCACGTCGTCCTGGAAGTCCTCGAGCAGCTTCAGCTTGGGCTCGTGGCCGATCACCGGCATGGGCTTCTTGGTGAACTCCTTCAGGAACGGATGGTTGTAGCCGGTGCTCTCCTGCATGCCCCGCTTGCTGTCCGCCACCATCGCGTAGAGGAACTCCCGGGCCAGGTCCTGGTTCTTGGAGAAGTTGAAGATGCCGTAGGACATGGTGCGGGCGCCGTTCTTGCGGCCCTGGGGGCCCAGCGGCGTCTTCTGCACCTCCAGGTTCCGGTAGACGTCCGGGTTGTCCTTGGCCGCGGTCCGGTAGGCGCTGATCGGGTTGCAGATCATCGAGCCCTTGCCGGAGGCGATGAACCGGTTGTTCGAGCTGTCGTCCCAGCTCAGCACCTCGTCGGTCATCGTCTGCTCGAAGAACTTCTTCCCGTACTCGAGGACGTCGCTGATCTCCTTGCGGCGGAAGTTGATCTTCCCGTCCTTGTCGAAGAGGTACGCGCCGTAGCACATCATCAGCGGGTAGAGGTCGTCGTTGGAGTCCGGCGTCTGCGAGAAGGGGATGCCGAAGGGGTACCCGGCCTTCTTCAGCTTGGCGCCCGAATCGAGCAGATCGTTCCAGGTGGTCTTGTCGGTGTAGTCCGCCTTCACCTGGGTGAAGTAGCCGCGATTGATGATCATCGGATAGGCGATGTACCAGTACGGGATCGCCAGCCACTTGTCCTTGACCTTGCCGATCGATTCGGAGTTCGGGATCCAGCCGCCGAATTCCCTCTCGAGCCGATTGGCCACCTGGGTGACGTCGACCAGCGCCTGGTCATAGAGCCAGGCCCCCACGCCGTTGAGGTGGAAGATGTCGTGTCCGCCTCCTCGGGAGATGTCGGCGGCGATGGCGGTGGGAAGGTCCGGGGTGGCGACGTAGTCGACCTCCACCTTGCACTTGTGCTTGTCCCCGAACTCCTTGGCAAAGACGTTGAAGTAGCGATCGTAATCGGGGACGAAGTGCTTCCACTGCACCACCTTGAGCGTGGCCTCGGTCTGCGCCGAAGCCTTGCGCACGAGGATGGTGGGAGTCGCCAACGCGGCGGAAGCGGTGAGGCCAGTCTTGAGGAGGGACCTGCGCGTCAGCTTTCTCGACATGTCTCGTTCTCTCCTGGGTTGAGTGGCGGCGGAACTGTATACGCTACCCTTTTGTCGGATCGGAAGTCCCCCCTCTTGAAGAAGTGACGACTTTGTGGTCGATCCGGGTTTCCCATGATCGAGGTCACCGCCGCCGCGTCCCCGGAAATCCTCTCGAAACCTGCGCTCGCGTTCCTGGAGGAGCTGCATCGCTCCTTTGACGCCCGCCGTCAGGAGCTTCTACAGAAGCGGGCGGAACGTTATCGAAAGCTCGCCGCCGGCGGCTCCTTCGAGTTCCTGCCCGAGACCGCCAAGGTCCGGGCGGGCGACTGGAAGGTCGCTCCCACACCGGCCGATCTGCAGAAACGGCACGTGGAGATCACCGGGCCCGTCGAGCGCAAGATGATGATCAATGCGCTCAATTCCGGCGCGGACGTCTTCATGGCGGACTTCGAGGACGCGCTCTCGCCGGTGTGGAGCGCGGTGGTGCAGGGGCACGCGAACCTCAAGGAGGCGGTGCGGCGGAAGCTCGCGTTCACCTCTCCCGAGGGAAAGTCGTACAAGCTCAACGAGAAGATCGCCACCCTGCTGGTGCGCCCGCGCGGCTG
>WNFP01014657.1_pt1 | contig 10448 bp, 4 predicted proteins | sample 5400201 | NCBI WGS metagenome assembly WNFP01 (sample SAMN13153355, study PRJNA577476) | soil metagenome | isolation source: 115 cm saprolite under Madrone tree | place: USA:California | collected 2016-06-14
GACACCACCGGCACCGCAGGAATCCCCCGCAGAACAAGTGAAGACCCCGGCGCCGCAAGATATCGCAGGCACGAACGCACCGGTAATGGCGGTGCGCATCGTGACCGAGGACGGGCGTGTGCTTTCGGAGGCGCCCTCCGGAGTTTCCGTGGGAGTGGGAAGGCCATTGGATCGGGACCAAGTGGCCGAAAGCATCCGCGCGCTGTACCGCACGGGAGATTATGCGGACGTGCGAGCGATTTCCACCCCGATGGATGGCGGGGTGCGAGTCGATTTCGTGGTGCGAGAACAACTCTTTTTCAATCAGGTGATCATCCACAGCCTGGTGACGCCTCCAACGGAGGCTTCCGCGATTGCGGCAGTGCAGCTTGCGCTGGGGGAACCTTACCGAGCAGACGCAGTGAAGGAGGGGATGGAACGGCTGCGCGAACTGCTGAAGGACGAGGGGCTGTACGCGGCGCAGGTTTCGGCGGATACGGTGCCGCACACACAGGATCATCAGATGGACGTGATCATTACTATTCAGGCCGGACCGCGTGCGCGGATCAAGGAAATACAGTTAACGAACGGGACCGAGTATGGGAACGCGGAAATTCTTGCGCGGTCAAAACTAAAAGCAGGCGGCCAGTTAACCGCTTCAAGAGTGCAGCGCGCCACGACGCGGGTGCGCAATTTCCTGGTGAAAAAGGGGCATTTGAACGCGCGGGCAGTTGTGCGGCGAGGAAGTTACGACGCAAAGAGCAACACGATTCCGCTGGAGCTGGAGGCTACGGCGGGGCCACTGGTGCGGATTGCGGTAACAGGGGCAAAATTTTCAGGAGGGGAACTGAAAAAGCTAGTGCCGGTGTACCAGGAAGGAACAGTCGACACGGATTTGCTGGAAGAAGGCAAGCGCAATATCCGGGAGCGGCTGGAGCGCAACGGATATTTCGACGCCGGCGTGGAGTACGTGACGAGCACGCAGGAGGTGACGCTCAGCGGGGGACGCAAGGGAAACGAGCAGTTGATCACCTATCGCGTGGAGCGCGGGGACCGGCACACACTGATCGGAATCGAGTTCACCGGCAATCATTATTTCAATACGGAATTGCTGCGCAGCCGCCTGACGATCTACCCGAAAGGATTCCAAACGCGAGGAAGATTCAGTCGAAGATTGATGGAGTCCGACCGGGATTCGATTAGGAACTTGTATTTGGCGAACGGATTTCTGGAAGCGACGGTGGAAGCGCAGACCCTGGACAATTATAAGGGTAAGGAAGGCGACCTGGTAATTCGATTTGTGATTCAAGAAGGCAAGCAGACGCGAGTTGCTTCGCTGAAGATCGATGGAGCGCACACCTTCAAGGAAGAGGTGCTGCTGGGCGTGGTGGCGTCCACGCCTGGGCAGCCGTATTCGGAATTCAACGTGACCACAGATCGCGACAACATTCTGGCGCTGTATTTCAACGACGGGTTTCCGGAAGCGAAATTCACGGCGACAGCGGAACGGGTCAAGGAAGAGCCGGCAAGCAAGAGCATCGCAGGGACTGGCGAAGGTGCGCAAGCGTCCGCCGCCCAGAAGGCAGCGCAGAAGGAAGATAACGGAAAGAAGGAAGAGACATTCCAAGATGGATTCGTGAATCTGGTGTACCAGATTGAAGAAGGCCCGCAGACGCGCGTGCGAAAGATATTGTTAACCGGATACGACCACACGCGGCCAGGAGTGATTCGACGGGAGATTCGGATGCAAGAGCAGGCGCCGTTGCGCGAAGGGGAAGTGGTGGACTCGCAGCGGCGACTGTACAACCTGGGCGTGTTTAATCGAGTGACGGTTCAGCCGCAAAATCCAAACGGAACGGACACGAACAAGGATGTGGTCGTGCTGGTGGAAGAAGCCAAACGGTACACGCTGGCGTATGGCGGGGGTTTCGAGGTGCAGCGATTGGCGAGCACGACTAATCCGGCGGGAAGCCAGGTGCAGGCGGCAATACGGGGGATCCTGGAGGTCAGCAAACTGAACCTGACGGGGCGAGGCGATTCGCTTTCGCTGAAAGTGCGAGGCAGTACGATCGAGGACCGAGCGTTGCTGGGGTACAACCACCCGAACACGTTCAGCGATCCGCACTTAGGCCTTCAGGTTTCTGCGTATACCGAGAAAACGCAGGACATTAATACGTTCACCGAAACTCGCTATGAGGGATCTCTGCAACTGAACGATCAGGTGACGCAGCGGACGTCACTCCTGTACCACTACACGTTTCGCAAGGTGGTGGTATCGAACTTGAATACACATATTTCGCCCGAAGAGGTTCCGCTGTTCAATGCGCCGACGCTGGTATCGCAATTTGGATTTGGGTGGACGCGGGACGCGCGTGACAATCCGGCGGATGCTACGAAGGGAAACTTTAACAGCGCGGACTTCAGCGTTGCGGATACAAAGATTGGCTCTAGCGCAAGCTTTATGCGCTTCTTTTATCAGAACTCAACGTATCACCCGATCAAGCGGAGGTTCAGCTTTGCGCGTTCCATTCGCATTGGAATCTTGCTGCCCTATCGCGACACCATTTCGCTGAACTTTCCGTCGCCCACGGCCAAGCCATTGCCGACACTGATTCCGCTGCCGGAGAGATTCTTCGCAGGGGGCGGGACCTCGCTACGCGGATTTGCGCTCAATCAGGCGGGCCCGCGCGATTCAGTGACGGGGTTTCCAGTGGGCGGGCAGGCACTCCTGATTCTGAACCAGGAATTTCGCTTCCCGATGCGGCTGCCGTTCGTGGGGACGGCGCTGAGCGGCGCACTGTTTTATGACGGCGGGAATGTGTATAGCCGGCTGAGCCGAGTGACATTACGAGCATACCCGCCGAAACCGGTTTTCAATCCTGCCAATCCGACGCAGTGCCAATTTAATTGCACGAATGAACTCAACTATTTTGCTCATACTGTAGGGCTGGGATTCCGGTACGGGACGCCGGTGGGCCCAATCCGCATCGACCTGGGTTACCAGATCAACCGGCCGAAGTTTGTCACGCCGATCTGTCCGAGCGGCCAAACAGTGGCGGACTGTGACCTGGGCAAGTTCGGATTCAAGGCAACGCGGCTGCCGGGCTTCCAAATTTTCTTTAACCTGGGATCAACATTTTGATGCCACGCCATGGGAGTCTCGTGCTGGCCGGAGCGCTACTGGCGCTAGGGGCGACGTACGCGCGAAGCCGGGAGGTGCTCGATCAAATTGCGGCGCGAGTGGAAAGCGACATCATTCTATTGAGCGAAGTACGCACGCTGAGCAGGTACCAGATGCTTGTGGATGGGAAATCGGAAAGCGACGACGCGATTCTGGACAGGTTGATCGACCAATGGATCGTGAGGAGCGAGGCGGATACGGCGCGTTTTCCGCATCCCGCGGATGTGGAGATCGCGCACGGAGTGGAACATCTGCAAGCGTCGTTCGCATCGCCGGAAGAATACCAGGCGCGGAAAAAACAATCCGGATTGAGCGATAAAGAGATCGATCGCATGGTTGCGGGTCAACTGTATCTGAGCAATTACCTGGACTCGAGATTTCGCCCGGCGGTGCAGGTGAGCGCGAAACAGGTGGAGGATTTTTACCAGGAAGCAGTCGTTACGCGGGCCAGAACGCGTAACCAGAAGCCGCCGGCACTGGATGCCTCTCGAGAATACATTCAAGAGGCGCTGACGCAGCGCGGGATCAACGAACAAGCGGACATTTGGCTTAAGGAAAGCCGGGGACGTTTGCACGTGGAGAAATTTTTGAAGGAAAACGGAAAATGACCCGCGAGGCGCGCCGGCGGAAATGGAGATGGCTGCGGCACGTTGCTTGGGTGCTGGGCGCGAAACTGTTGCTGATCCTGCTGATTTTGGCGGGTGTGGCGATTTTTTTTGGCAGCGGGGCCGGCAACCCATTAATTCACGGATATGTTGTAAAGCGTTTGGAAAAAATGACGGGCGGGCGGGTCACGTTAGGGTCCGTTTCCATTCATTGGCTTTCGCTGGAAGTCAGGCTGAAGGGCTTGGTGATTCGCGGACGAGAACCTGCGGATACCGAGCCGCTGTTTGCCGCCGATGAAGTGCAAGCTGGATTACGCATCGACTCTTTCTGGGGGCGCAAGGTTTCGCTGAATGATTTGCTGGTGCAACGGCCGCAAGTGCACATCCGTATTGAGAAAAATGGCGCAAGCAACGTTCCCATACTGTCGGGCGCGTCCACACGAAAGCCAGCGCGAGAAACTTTATTCGATCTGCATATCCGGCGATTGCAACTGCAGAATGGCTGGATTCTGTATAACGACGTGAGGACGCCGCTGGCGGTGGAAGGCGACAATCTGCGGCTGGCGCTGGACTCGAGCAGGTCAGCGGGCGAACCAATGTATCTGGGGGCGCTCGATTGGCAATCCATTCGCTTCACGGCAAAGCGGTTCCTTCCCTGGCCGGTGAGCGTTTCCGCGAAATTCACGATGCGAGAGGATGGTTTTACGCTAGAGCAGGGAATTTTGAACGCGGGGCGATCGCACGTCGATGCCCAGGCGGAGATGCAAGACTACTCGCATCCAAAATGGAATTTTCGTTACCGCGGGTGGGTAAACCTGCTGGACATCCGCGAGAACTTGCGCTCGCCGGAAACACCTACGGGCCGCGCGGATGTTCACGGCGAAGGAACACTTGCCGATGGGCAGTTTCGTGGAACGGGCAGCTATTCCGGCCATGAGATCGAGCTGACCTATCCCATTTTCCATGTTGCGGGGCTGTCGAGCCGAGGCAGCTACATCATCGATAACAAGGGCTTGGTGGTGCCGGATTTTCTTGCGCTGGCATTCGGCGGAACGGTGAAGGGCCGGGTTACGATGCGCTTTGACGGTTTGAAATTCCGCGCCGATACGCACGTGCAGGACGTGCACTTGGCCGGCGTGCTACCAGCCATCGAGCATGAAGGCTTTCCAGTGGACGAATTGCACTGGGACACGCTGGTATCGGCGGACACTACCGAGACGTGGAGCGGGCCATTCCAACATTTCGAGGTTAACGGCACGATGGAGTGGCTATCGCCGGACACCGTCGCTGCGGGACACATCCCAGTGGATGGCGACTGGGACATTCGTTATCGCTATGATCCGCAGACCTTGACCGTTAACAGCGGCGAATTCGAGACGCCGGCCAGCCGAGCGGCAATAAGCGGAGTACTTGCGCCACGGAATACGGCGATGGACGTACGCTTTGAAACTGGCGCGCTGGAGAGCTATCGCGATTTCATCAACGCGTTGCGAAATGCGAGGCCGAATTCCAAGGATGCAGTCAAGGTGATTACGGGAGGCGCGCGATGGGATGGGAAGATAAGCGGGCCCGCCGGAGGCCCAACATTTGAGGGGCACGTACGGGGCGAGGGCGTCCGCTATGAGGACGTGACCTTTGATTCATTGGAAGGGGAGCTTTTGTATTCGCCGGACGAACTGACGTTTTCGCGGGGCAAGGTACGGCGCGGCGCGATGGATGCGTTGGTTGAATTGGCCCTGGAATTGGACGATTGGGGCTTTGTGCCGGAGAGTACGTGGTCCGCTGACGTCAGCCTGGAAGCGACGCCGGTGGATGCGCTGCAGCAATTCTTGCATTCATCCTACCCAGTGCGCGGCCAACTATCTGGCCAGTTTCATGGGCACGGGACGCGAGCAGCGCCTGGGGTTACCGGGCTTTTCGATCTTGCTAATGGAGAAGCGTACGGCGTGACGTTTAACCGGCTGCGGGGGCAACTTAATTTGGCTCCCGAAGAAATTCGGATAGCTAATGCGGAGCTGCGGTTGTTTCCGCCAGAAAAGGAAGCGGGGCACGGGGCGGGCATTGTCACCGGTACGGCCGGATACAGCTTTGCCGATCGGACTGCTTCGATCGATCTGGTCGGCGCTTCCCTTCCGCTGGCAAATTTTCAGAAATTACAGTTCCCGCGATTCGCGTTGGATGGCCAGGTGTCTTTCCGGCTCAAAGCGAGTGGGCCGCCGACGGCGCCACAGGGCGAGGGAACTTTTCGAGTAGTGGATCTGAAGGTGGGGCAGTCGGTAATGGGCAGCTTCGATGGGACGCTTAGCTCGGATGGGCACACAGCGCGACTGGAGCTGGGATCGGCGATGAGCGCTGGAGAAATATCCGGAGCGTATACGTTGGCGCTGGCCGATCCTTACAACATCGAAGGCAAAGTTACGGTCAAGAATATGGCTCTGGACGCACTAATTCTTGGCGCGCTGCATCTGCAAACATTCAATGGACACGGCCGGGCAGATGGCGAAATCGGCTTGAGTGGCTCGCTGAAGCGACCGGAGTCGTCACGGGACAATCTACAAATCGAGCCTGCCGAGTTTCGCGGGACAGACACCGACCTTCGTGTCAGCGGAAATATCGGTTTCGCGGAGCGCGCGACGATGAACCTGCAGTTGAATGGAGGCCTGGATCTGCGACTGCTGGGAGGAATGTCGCCGGGGTTAACCATCGGCGGCCCGGCCCAGATGAATGCGAAATTCGAAGGGACGTTGGAGCGGCCACGCATCAATGGACGAATTCACATCGAGAACGCCAATGCGCGTCAGGCCGATTTTCCGACCGGGCTAAGCAATATCAAGGGCGACTTCGTTTTCGACGATACGCGACTTTCCTTCAATGACATGACCGCGGAAGCCGGTGGCGGGACGCTACACGTGTCCGGCAGCGTGACCTATAGCGAGCGGCCATGGCGCTACGATATTGTCGCGCGCAGCGATAGCACCCGTATCCGGTATCCGGAGGGAATGAGTTGGCTGACCGGCGGTTCGCTGCGGCTGACGGGTACAACCGAAGCGGGTTTGCTGTCGGGCCGGGTCACGGTGCGGCGGGTTACATTGACGCAAGGATTGGAAGTGGCCGGAGTGCTGGTTTCTACAAAGGAAGGCATCACCGGTCCGTCTACCAGCTCCCCATTCTTACGCAATTTACAGTTTGATGTGGAGGCAGTCTCGGCGCCGGATGCTCGGATGGAGTGGCCTGGCGCGGAATTGGACGCCGAAGCTAATATCCGTGTGCGTGGAACCTGGGAACACCCCATCTTGCTGGGGCACATCCATGTGCTCTCAGGCGACTTGCTATTTCACGGCAACCGTTATCGGGTGGCAAGGGGCGACATCAATTTTGCGAACCCCTTCCGTCTCGATCCGGTGGTCAACGTGGAGGCCAGCACTTCGATTCAACAATATGAAATAACGCTGAACTTCAACGGTCCGGCGAGCAAGCTGACGCTGGCGTATCGCTCGGACCCGCCGCTGCCGGCAAACGACATTGTTACGCTGCTGGCGCTGGGGCAAACCAGCCAGGAGGCCACGCTGCGAAGCGCGTCGGGATCGCAGAGCGGAACGGCGGGAGCTTCAGCGCTGCTATCGGAGGCGGTGTCCAGCCAAGTCGGCGGGCGGTTGGAAAAATTATTTGGGATCACAAACTTCCGAGTGGATCCCGGGCTGACCGGAGTAGGGGCGACGGGAGCTTCGCAAAATGCGGCGGCGCGCGTGACGGTGCAGCAACAGGTCACGCGAAACCTGACAGTGACCTATGTGTCAAACGTAGGGTCCACACAACAACAGGTGATCCAGGTGGAATACAACGTGAACAGAAATGTTTCGATCGTGGCGCTCCGCGATTATAACGGAACGTTTGGCATCGACGTGAAAATCAAGAAGCGCTTTCCGTAGGGAGCCACTATTCTTGGTTAGGCTTTTGGTCGCCGGCGGGATGCTTGTCTTCCTCTTTGCCTGCAAATTCCGGGAACTCCGTCTTCAGCTCATCCATCGTCGCTTGGGCTGCCTTTTGGCCCAGCGCGAAGCCCGCGGCTTGCGATTCGCGCGTAACTTCCGGAAGCACCTTGAGCATGCGTTGTCCGAGAGGCGAACGGTAATACTCCAGCAAGCCTTGCAGGTCTTCGGCGGTTAGATATTTGTCGTAGATGGGAACAACCCGTTCGTTGAGAGAATTGGCATCGAAGTGTTTTTGGAAACCGACCACAAAAGCTTCTACAAATTGCTTGGCGCGCGGATTATCGGGCTGTGAATCCAGCACACTGCTACGGAATTGCTCCATGCCCGCTTCAATGAGCTGCTGGCCTAAGTTTTTGGCACCCGTGACTTCCATGAGTTCGCGAATGCGAGCGGCCTTTTGAGAATTGATGTTTGCCGGGGCTTGCGACGAGGATTTTTCTTGGGCGATCACTTGAACCGAAGGCGAATGCGCTAGAACCACCAGCGCACCCGAAAGTAGTGCACACGCCACAAACAAGGGTCGCATCATGCCTCCGAGCCTCACAAACACGACGATCATTCTAAGAACAACAATCACGCAGCCACGACGATTGACTGAGGTTCTGCGAGGTATGAGACGCAACCGAAGGCTTTAGGGTTGTGTCTGGTCTAGTTGCTGTGCTTGCTCTACTTGGACCTGGCGAGGCTTGGCGAAGCGCGCGTGGGCGGCCATGCCGGGATACTCTTTGCGAAGATCTTTCAGAACAGTTTTGGCAATGCGGGTGCCAAACGCGCGATTAGCCGCTTGCACCTCGCCATTGATCTTGGGCATTTCTGAAGCGAATTTTTGGCCGAGCGGAGAGCCATAGAACTGGAGCAACCCCTTGATGTCATCCTGGGTGAAATGTTGATCGTAGATGGCGACGAGCTGCGCGGTAGCATCGTCCGCGTTGAATTTAGCTTTGTAGTCTTGAGTGAAGGCATTTACAAATTGCTGGCGGCGGTCGTTGGCGGGAACGGAAGCTAGAAGATTTTCGCGAAACTGGTCGACGCCGTGAGCGGCAAAGTCTTGCATGGCGTCGCGCGCACCGACGAGTTCCATCAGCGAACGGATATCGGCTTCTTTTGCGGGATCAATAGAGCGTGCGCCTTGTCCAGCGCCACCTTGCGATGCAGTTTGTACGGAATTTTGCGAAGCGCCTTGAATGGCGAGGAAGAACATCGCCACATAAATTATGACCAGGGCAAGAACCGCCTTCATGAAACTGCCTCCGCGGGCGAAACGCTTTGCGGTTTCCCCACGCTTGTGATTGTAAATAAGCAGGGCTGGCGCGAAAGAGCGTCGAAGGACAGTAGTGTCGGGTCACTTAACTGTCCTCCGTTGCTGTACTTTCGTGCAGGCCGCAAACTTATTGGGTGGGTAGCATTGCCTGTTCGCGTTGGCGGTTGGAGAAACCGTCTGTTACGATGCGGCGCGCGATGGCACAAACCGAAACTCCTGTTGCACCGAGCCAGGCAGCCGCGTCGGCAATCGTTGAGCGCGAAGCGGGCCTTCACCGCAATCTGACTCCGCGGCAACTCTCGATGATTGCCGTAGGCGGAGCTATCGGCACAGGACTTTTCCTGGGCAGCGCCCTTTCTGTGAAGCTTGCGGGACCAGGCGTGATTCTGAGCTACACGGCAGCCGCCGCAATTGCGCTGGCGCTGATGTGGGCCCTGGGAGAAATGGCCATTGCGCACCCGGTGGCGGGCTCCTTCGGCGTGTACGCGGAAGTCTACGTGCACCCATGGGCCGGCTTCGCGATGCGGTATTCGTACTGGCTAGGCCAGGTGATTGCAATTGGCAGTGAAATGGTGGCGGCTTCGATTTATTGCAAGCACTGGTTTCCGGGATACCCCTCGTGGATTTGGATCGCAGGCTTCTCGGCGGCGCTCGTATGGGTGAATGCCAGCAGCGTGTCAAATTTCGGGACGTTCGAATACTGGTTTGCAATGCTAAAGGTTGTGACGATTGTCATTTTCTTGATACTGGGTGCTGCGTTGCTGCTGGGCATTGGATTTCCGCGAATTGGCGTGACGAACTATGTAGCGCACGGCGGATTTCTTCCCAACGGTTGGGCCGGCGTCGGACTCGGTGTCGCGATGGCGGTGTTTAGTTATCTGGGTCTGGAGATTGTTGCGGTTACGTCCGGTGAAGCGAAAGATCCAGCCACGGCATTGCCGCGCGCGATGCGCTGGACGTTTGCACGGCTGGGAATCTTTTACATTGGAGGGCTTGCGGTGGTGGTAGGCGTCGTGCCGTGGACGCAGGTGGGACTTGGCGAGAGCCCGTTCGTTCGCGTATTCGAATCGGCGGGCATTCCGGCGGCTGCCGGCGTGATGAACTTCGTGGTACTGACCGCGGCTCTGTCGAGCGTGAACTGCAATTTGTATCTCACGTCACGCATGCTTTTTTCGCTGGCGCGAGGCGGCTACGCTCCGGCGGTGCTGGGACGATTGAGCAAACGCGGGACACCGGTGACGGCGCTGTTCGCCTCCAGCATCGGCATGGTGGCGGCCCTGTTTCTGGAGCGGCGCTACAGCGGAACGGCCTACGTCTACATGTTGGGCTCGGCATTCTTCGGGGGTATTTTTGTATGGCTGATGATCTTCGTGACACATCTCATGTTTAGAAGGCACAACGCTCGATCTGGTCAGGCACGTGTGCGCTTC
>WNFP01005214.1_pt1 | contig 10446 bp, 8 predicted proteins | sample 5400201 | NCBI WGS metagenome assembly WNFP01 (sample SAMN13153355, study PRJNA577476) | soil metagenome | isolation source: 115 cm saprolite under Madrone tree | place: USA:California | collected 2016-06-14
TCGCGGCCGCGCATCGATTCGCGTGGGACTCTCCTATAACGCTCAGAATATCGTCGGCTATGGAGACGGCACACCCGGCCCATTCGGCGACAACTATTTTTATCCGCACCTCCAATTCGACGCCCAAGGAAGCCTCCGCCTTGCTCATGGACTCAGCTTTGTCATGTATGGTCTCAACATCAACAACGAGGTCTTCGGTTTTTACAACGGAAGCCCTCAATACATGGTCCAGCGCGAATTCTACAAGCCCACCATCGCCGCCGGTTTCCGCTGGTCGCCTGTGCGGGAAAATCAGAAGTAAGAAGTAAAGAGATTCTTGGGGCTTTCTTCAGGCGACGAATATTGGGCTACCCACCGAGACCGGAGCCCTTAATCGGGAATAAGATATTCTGCCTTAGTGCTGTATCAAATGATTTAGTTTGGCACCATTGTGCGGTCTATGCTGGCCGTCTTCTCGGATCCTCGGGCCACCTGTGCTCGTAGTTTTGGAACTCAGCCAGGAGATCCGCGAGCAAGAGTCATGGAGCTAGGATTTTATGCAGAGAGGAATGGCAGGAATGGTGAAACTCAACCGTCGAGCGGCAGCCGCGCTAGCTGCTTTACTCATGGCTGCACCGGTTTTGACGATCGGTGTCGTTGGACAGGCCCAGGAGGGGGAACGTGTAACCGGCATAGCCGCCCCCACGATGCCATTGCCGAACGAGGCGGTGTCTCAAGATGTGACCAAATTTTCATTCATCGCGTACGGCGACACGCGGGGCCGGCGCGATGGAGTAGCGATTCAATATGAGCACTCGTTGATCGTTGATTCCATGCTCGCCGAGATTAAGAGCCTCCGAAACACAGATTACGCAGTGCGATTCATACTGCAGTCGGGTGATGCCGTGGCGCACGGACAGAATCCCAAAGAATGGAATATGAGCTTTGTTCCTCTGATCAATCGCCTTACGACGGAAGGCGGAGTGCCGTATTTCCTAGCGCCAGGAAATCATGACGTTTCGCCGGCGACGACGGCTGATGCACCAGAACGGCATGTTCCGCTGAAAAATTACTTCGATGCAGTATCAGCGTTGATTCCGCCCGATGGCTCACCGCATCGGCTGAGCGGTTACCCGACGTATTCGTTTGCCTACGGCAACACGTTCGTGCTTGGATTTGATGCCAACATCGTCGGCGATGAGAAACAGTTCCAGTGGGTCAAGAGCCAACTCGAAGGCCTCGATCACAAGCGGTACCTCAACATCATCGTGTTCTGTCATCAGGCACCGTTCTCTTCGGGGCCACATGGTGGGCCGAAAATGGAAGGGCAAACTGTCGAGCTGAGGGACAGGTACATGCCTCTTTTTCGGGCGACCCATGTGCGAGCGGTTTTTTCCGGACATGAACACTTGTTTGAACACTGGGTTGAGCACTACACCGATGCCAGCGGCGTGCATCGGATGGACCTCGTCGTCTCCGGCGGTGGCGGGGCTCCGATTTACTCGTACACCGGCGAAGCTAACCTCGAAGGCTATTTGAAGGCCAATGAAGCGAGCAAGGTGAAGCTGGACCATCTGGTGAAACCGGGAGTAGAGCGTGGCTCGAATCCTTACCACTACCTGATCGTGCGGGTGGATGGCGAGAGGCTTAACATGGAGGTTGTAGGTGTCGATTGGGGAACGGGATTCCAGCCATATCGAAGTAACAAGGTTTCTTTCGAGGATCAATGACAACTGGCGTCTGGCATTTCGACAGCGAATAATATTCGATCCTGAGCGAATACTACAGCCTCACGATTTCGCTCGGCTTGTGCTCGACGTCGTCGAACGCTAAATGAATAGGAGCGTGTGCCTCAGTGGAGGAGAAACTGTGATGAAGCTGGTGATGCGTTTGCCCTCTCGGCCGCTTCTGCTCGCCGCGATAACAAGTTGCTCGATGCTTGCTGCCGCTTCTACAGCCGTCAGCAGCATCGAGAATCCCACCTGCGAGCTGATTAGTCCCGGCGTTTACCGGCTGGATTATCAGGCTTCTCCCCAAGCAGGGGGCGTGGAGGTGTTCGCAAGCTCGCGGCCTGACCGCATTGATTCCGCTAAACCGGTCCTCACGATTCGAAAGACGCCGGCTGAAGTTTCAATTCCGGGGCAGACCGGCCGTATTTATTTTCATTTGAAACCGGCATTAGGTCCCACGCGAGTAGTCTCGATTCGAAGATTGCCACTGGAAGGAGCAAAAAACTTTCGTGACCTCGGGGGTTACCGAACCTTGGACGGGCATTATGTTCGCTGGGGTTTGGTGTATCGTTCGAACCACCTCGTCAACTTGACAGCCAAAGACTTCGAGTATCTCAACGGCCTAGGGATTCGCCTAATCTGCGATGTCCGTTCGGACAGCGAGCGTGCCAGGGCGCCCGATCATTGGGTTGGAATCACACCGGAGTTTTTAGCTGTGCCCATCGGCTCGAATTTGATCACCAGCCCAACTGCCGAGGACCTTAAAGTCAGAATCGCGGCCATCAACGGTCAGGCGAACGACTCCGTTCGCGCTTACGAGTACGCGACGAAGTATGCCGGACAGTACGCGAAAATCCTGCAGCGACTTGCTTCCGGTGATCTGCCCGCTGTCGAACACTGTACGGCCGGGAAAGACCGAACCGGTGTATTCAGCGCTATTCTGCTCACGGCGCTCGGTGTTCCACGCGAGGTGGTCATTCAGGATTATCTGCTGTCCAACCAATACTTGCTTGCGCCGGACACCATCCAAAATACAGCAGCGGATTTGCAGCGGGCCTTCGGGCTGCCAGAGTTGCCGGACATCGCCACCGTAAGAACGATCATGAGCTCAAAACCGGAGACCTTGGAAGCCGCCCTCGACCAGATTAAAAAGAAGTATGGGTCTTTCGAGGATTATCTGCGCGACGGTCTGCATTTCTCGGATTCGAATCTCGCCGCGCTCCGCCGGCGTCTAGTGGAACCTTAGCATTAGCCCGTGGGTTTACGGCTGACGATGGTGCCAGTTCTCTTTCGAATCCCAAGCATCACCTTCTTGACCGCTTGCCGGTCCCTGTGCTTCGGGCACTATCCACTTCGGAACCGGAGGGAACGTACGGGAATGTTTTAGGAGTGAAAAAAGAGAAAGCGACTGTACAATGCGCGCGAATATTAGGGGCCAAAAACGGAAGTTTCGCCAGCCAAATTTCAATTCAATGGTACTTGGCTTTTGGGCATGAACAAAAGAACGTTCATCAAACTGCTCTCTGCGATCGCGGCAGCGCCCGCATCGCCGCTCTTCGCCCGGCTGCCAGATACGAAACTGAAAAACTGGGCCGGCAATTTCGAATACAGCACAGAAAGCTTGTACACGGCCAACTCCGTTGAACAAGTAAGGGATTTTGTAAAAAGACAAGTCAAATTAAAGGTGCTCGGCACGCGCCATTGCTTTCAACAAGATAGCCGACTGCACAAACCATCTCCTCTCGTTGAAGCCCGTGGACGAGGTGGTTGACTTGAACAATGGAAGCGCACACAGTGACTGTTGATGCAGGCATGACTTATGGTTGGTTGTGCCCTTCTATCGCGGGGTCTGCGGCACCGCGACACACGGCTCGGGCGGCAAAAACGGAAACCTCGCAACCGCCGCATCTGCTCTGGAAATTGTCACGGCTGACGGTGAAACCGTCAGACTTTCCCGGCAGAAGGACGGCAAAAGGTTTTCAGGCGCCGTTGTTGCCCCAGCTGCTTGTTTGCGGAGCCGAAATTGCGCACGTCTTGGAGCTTCTTCGTTGCAGCGGTTCGTTTATTCGCGAGGATTTCCATCCTCAGGAAGAAATATATGAGGTAATCGAGGGCGAGCTCGTGGTAAACCATCGACGGCGTTACCCAGATCGCCCGAACAGGTATGGTGGCGGTGGTACCGAGCAACGTTCCCCACTTAGTTAAGGCCCTCACTGACGGGCGGGCCATCATTGTCGACTACCCGCTGAGGCCCGAATTCGTCTAGAGTCAAAGCTGGCTGACACCTAGAATAGCCGCCGGGCGCTTGCCCTTCAGCGGTGTCCTGTCAAGCATCGAGAGCTTGCATGTCGAGAAGGTGTCATTCAATAGAACAGCGCGCGCTTTTTACTCTTATGAACGAAGGAGAACACAGCGTATGACACGCAAAATAACGTATTGGGTGAGCACCAGTCTGCTAGCAGCGCTGTCGGTCTTTGCTGCATTCACTTACCTATCGGGCAGTCCGCAGGCGGTTCAAGGATTTGCGCACGTGGGATATCCGCAGCAACTGCGCATTATTCTTGGGATCGCCAAACTTCTTGGCGCGATCACTCTCCTCGTCCCCGGCTTTGCCAAACCCAAGGAGTGGGCGTATGCCGGATTCACATTCGCGTGGAGCTCGGCATTTGTTGCGCACTATCTTGCGAACGATGGCCCGATAGCATTCATGCCGCTGATATTGCTTCTGGTCCTCGCCATCTCCTACGTGACCCGGCCGGCAAGTCGCCAGTGGCAGGGTAATGTCGCGACCGTGTAATCAATTCGAAAATCATGAGTCGTGTGCCTACAGGGAAGGGAAGTAGCGAATCCCGTATCGCTTGTAGCTTGCCTTCCTCGGGCCACGGCGTCTCGCGACGGATTCCCCCTCCTCCGCTAAACGCACGATCCGCCGCACCGTGTGCGGTCCGTACCTGTCAATCGCGCGATGGCCCGAATTTTCTCGCCGGCCAAATCCTTTCTGACGATATCTTTGAAACGCCAAAGCTCGGTGATTCAGGTAAGCGAACAAACTCCAGCGGCAGCAGCGTCTCTGGGAGAGGCGAATGGGGACGAAAGCAACGGCCCAGACCGCGGGGAGAGCTAATGGGGCGAGTGATTGACCAAGGAGCCGGGACACGAATCCCCTCGAATCAAGAGCGCGCCGCCTTTGGAGGAGGAGCGTAGCTCGGCGCACTTCCGGCATTGCGTAGAGCGCCCTTCGTGCCTTCTGATCTGCCGTTTCTGCCAATCCATGCTTGTAAAACCTAAATGATGCACACAAATTGCCCTTGCGGCGGTGCGGTGAGTTTCCGTTGCCACCGTCTTTTTTAGTCTCCGCTTGATGGTCTCTGTCTGCGTTCTCCCGATGTTGTAAGTTGTTAGAGCTGCTTCGTTTGTCGTGCATAAAAAATCATGCACGATGGTCGGTCAGCAACGGAGGGCCAGCGGGACCACGGGTGCGAACCCGTTACCGTCCTTCGTGATCGCCCGTAAGCGATCCATCAGCCGCTGACAGATTCCTTTTTCCTCGTAGTGATCGCTGTAACTGACCCCCACTCGCCCGGAATGGCTCCAGATCTTGGCCGCTAGAAACAGAAAACGCAGTCGCGCCGTCGACAGTTGTGCGTGTTTCATCTCCGCGGCGTCGGCCGTCTTTTCGCGATTGAAGAGCACCAACCAGCAGTTCAGGTTGTAGGCCAGCATGGCCAGTTGGAAGTGCACGCAGTTCATGGCCCAGCGCTTCGAGGGATGCGCGGCCAACCCCGCATCGTTATACGGACTAGACGATTATTTTGAAACGTTTTATGCTCGCACCGATTTTGGGCACTCTACTCCCCGGTTCAAGGAGCGCATGTGAAAATCCGCTTTCTTCTTTCTTTGATATCTTGTGGCTTCTTCGCATTCCTCGCTCTCGCCCAGGATTCCCAATTTCGCCCGAACAACCAACAGATTCCTGTACCAGACTGCTTGAACATAAAAGGTCTCTTGGACAGCGGTTACAAGCCGTGTACTGCCGAAGATCAACAGCTCTGGCTGAAAGACATTACTCACTGGCGCAATGAGCGCCGCATCCGCATTGGCTACAACGGATCACGCTACGAAATGCCGGAACTGGCGTGGACGCAGTCCAGCTTCATGCAACCGCAAATGATGGTGCAGGACCGCTTTTTCTATGACCCCGTCGCGGGCAAGTACACCGTTGACCACTACCTCGATGATCTGCAGAAGCGCTACGGTGGCATAGATGCGGTACTTATCTGGCCGACTTATCCCAACATGGGCATAGACAACCGCAACCAACATGACATGATTCGCTGCATGCCTGGCGGTGTCGCCGGCCTGCGTCAGGTGATTGCCGACTTCCACAAGCGCGGCGTTCGCGTACTTTTCCCGATGATGATGTGGGATCAGGGCACGCGCCAGGCGGCGAAGCCGTGGACCGAAGAAATCGCAGAGCTAATGAAAGAACTCGGCGCGGATGGCATCAACGGTGATACACAGGATGGCGTGCCGCTCGCTTTTTCTCTCGCTGCGGACAAAACTGGCCATCCGCTGGCCTTCGAACCAGAAGGCAGCCCCTCCGACGAGGCGCTCGCCTGGAATGTAATGACCTGGGGGCAGTATCAGTATCCTTTTACACCGCTCGTCGACCGCTACAAATGGCTCGAGCCGCGCCATATGGTCAACATTTCAGATCGCTGGAATCACAACAAGACCAACAATCTGCAGTTCGCGTTTTTCAACGGAATTGGTTGGGAGAGTTGGGAAAATATCTGGGGCATCTGGAATGGAATCACGCCCCGCGATGGGGAAGCCACGCGCCGCGTCGCAAGTCTCGAGCGCGCCATAGCCGAATACCTCGTGAGCCGCGATTGGGAACCGATGTATCCAATGCTGCGCTACGGAGTCTTCGCCAGCCGCTGGCCGCTCAACGGCCGCACCGTTTGGACTATCGTAAATCGCAACGAATATGACGTGGACGGTCCGCAAATGGAGGTTCCTGCCACGGCGGGTATGCGCTACTTCGATCTATACGGCGGCACCGAGTTGCAGGTGCAAAAAGACCCGACCGGTAGATCCGTTTTGAGTTTTTCGATGGAAATCAATGGTTTCGGCGCCATCTTCGCAACGAATTCGGAACCCGACCCGAAGATCCAGAAGCTAATGTCTGACATGAAGCGATTGACCGCGAAGCCGCTCATCAGTTTTTCGAACGAACGAAAGGTCCTGAAACAGGAGATCGTGCCGATCCCTGCTACGAGTTTGGGTAGCACCGCTCCCTCGGGCATGATCCTGATTCCTGAAGCGGACTTTCTCTTCAAAGTGGGCGGTATAGAAATCGAAGGATCGAACGACATCGGCGTGGACGTGCGATATCCCTGGGAAGTTGCACCGAGCCGTTTTCACGAGCATCCGATGCACATCAAATCGTTCTACATCGATAAGTATCCTGTCACAAACGCGGAGTTCAAGAGATTTCTGGACACTGCGCACTACCATCCCGAAGACGATCTGAATTTTCTGCTCGACTGGAAAGACGGTGCCTTTCCATCAGGCTGGGACAATCGGCCAGTTACGTGGGTGTCCATCGAGGATGCGCGCACGTACGCCGACTGGGCAGGGAAGCGCTTGCCTCACGAATGGGAGTGGCAATATGCCGCACAGGGCGCCGATGGCCGCATCTATCCCTGGGGCAACCAATGGGACGCAACCGCGGTGCCTGAACCGGATAAAAACCGGACGATGCGGGGTCCCGATCCGGTAGACGGACATCCGAAAGGTGCTAGTGCATTTGGTGTGATGGACCTGGTCGGCAACGTCTGGCAATGGACGGAAGAGTTCACAGACGAACATACACGGAGTGGCATCCTCCGCGGTGGGAGTTACTACCAGCCGCAGGGGTCGATCTGGTATTTTCCCCAGGCGTACAAACTCATCGAGCACGGCAAACTGCTGCTGATGTCTCCCAGCATGGATCGTTCGGGCGCAGTCGGTTTTCGTGTCGTGCAAGATGCGCGATGAGTTTTTTTTGGCAAGGAATGCAATCCGGTGCATGTTACATGCCCTGTCTTCCTTAACCTCCCATCACTGAACTTCGAACTGGATGTTGCTGATTCTTAGGCTCCTGGGCTGCAATGCCATTTTCGGGAGCCACAATGGCTCCTGTGGCGAAGGCGATTCCGGCGAGGCTACGCCCGGGTCGCAAACCTAAGAATTTATCTGCGACATTTTCGAGTCTTGCAGCCAGCGGTCTAGTGCTTCTCGAAGCAGTTGAAAGTCGATTGGTTTTGAGAGGCAAGCTCTGCAGCCCGCTTGCAGGATCCGCTCTTGCTCCGCCACTAGAGCGTGCGCCGTCACGGCAATAACAGGGACTTGCCCCAGCTCCGGTTTTTGGCGCATCCAAGCGATGAGGTCGAGACCGTTTTCGGGACCGAGATTGATATCGAGTAAGACGGCATCGAGAAGCCGCTTCGAAAAAACTTCATAACTGGCCTTCAGGTCCGCCGCAGACCAGACTTCGTAGCCTTCCACTTCGAGCCAGTCACGGAGAAGCTCGCGGTTGAGCTGATTGTCTTCGACAACGAGGATGCAATGCTTCACGCGTTCTCCAAAGACGTAGAGGTCACTACACGCTCTAATTGCTTGATCAGCGGCTCTCGCCAGGAATTCTGCTTTCGGAAAAGCGATTCGGCATGCGCGTGGACGTACTTTTCCTCTTCCTTCGTCAGATCCTTGCTAGTCAGTACAAACACGGAAAGATCAGCCGTGCGGGGATTGGAACGCCATTCCGCGAGCAATTCAAAACCGCTCATCTTGGGGAGGACTAAATCAAGAATGACCAGTTCGGGCAGAGACTGCGCTACGCTGGCACGGGCCTGGGCGCCATCCGTTGCGGTGCTCACTGCGTAGCCGTACACTCTGAGCAACTCCACAATCATCTCAAGGGTGGAGACATCGTCTTCTACCACCAGAATGGTCCTTGCCGGCGCTGAGCCGCCGCGAGACCTTAGGCAGCGCTCGACAGCGGCCAGTAACGTCGCCTTATCGACGGGTTTAATCAAATACTCGTCGGCGCCGAGAACAGTTCCCACGCCAGGCTGATCTACGATGGTCACGACGATGACAGGGATCATTGACGTTCGTGGGTCATTTTTCAACTGCAGCAGAACCTCCAGTCCGTGGACCGGCTGCATGATGAGATCCAAGGTGATGGCATCAGGTTGGTGTTCCGCGGCCATTTCCATGGCGCGTTCCGGCTTGTCACATCTCAGGGTCTCATAGCCTGAAGAGGTGAGTTGCGATTGAATCAGTTGCCCCGTCGCAGGATTGTCCTCAACAACGAGAATCCTCGGGGCTTTTGGTGCCCTTGGCATAGGTATAGACGTCGGAGCGGGCTCATCCGGAATGATCGCAACGAGGGGAAGAGAAAAATAGAAGCAGGTACCCGCGCCGGGCCGGCTTTCGATCCCCAGTTTGCTACCATGCAGCTCGACGAGGCGAGAAGTGATGGCAAGCCCCAAGCCTGTGCCTTCGGTGCCGCTGCCCGTCTCTGTCAACCGGAAAAACGCTTCGAAGATGCGCTGTTGCTGTTCAGCTGGAATTCCTGGGCCATTGTCGCGCACTTCTACCCTGACTTGGTCATCCACCTGATAGGCGGCAAGCTCGATCCTGCCCCCCTCCGGTGTGAATTTGATGGCGTTGCCAGCAAGATTCATGAGCACTTGCTTAAATCGCATCGCGTCGGCGTGAACATGGAGATTGGGCGCGACCTGTTGGAGTAGTGCTTGCGATTTCTTTTCCGCCAATGGGTAAAGGGCGCTGATCACTTCGGCAAACGCCGAGGCGACCGTCACATCCTCGCGGGCGAGTTCCATTCTGCCCGCTTCGATTTTAGAAAGATCAAGAATATCGCTGATTAGTTTGAGAAGGTGTTTCCCGCCGGTATGTATGTGGGCGACGTAACGTTGCTGCCGATCGTTCAGCGGACCGTAACGCTCATCGGCGAGCAGGTCAGAAAAACCCAGAACGGCGTTCAACGGCGTGCGCAGCTCGTGGCTCATGGTAGACAGAAACTGATCCTTGAACCTGCTGCCGCGCTCAACTTCTTCTTTAGCAAGAAGGATGGAACGTGAAAACTCTTCAACCTCTCTTTTGGCAGTTTCAAGCTCCGCGGTGCGCTCTCGGACGCGTTGCTCCAGCTCATCACGAGCCATTCGCAAAGCTCCCTCGCTCTCCTGGATCTGCGCCAACATCTCGTTGAAGGCATCGATAAGGATAGCCAACTCGGCAGGGCTGCGGACAGGCGTTGCGCGGACTGAATAGTTTTTATCTTGAGAAACAACTTTTGCAATCTTGCTCAAATCCACGATGGGTTCAGCAACGGCTCTGCGAAAGACCGATGAAATCAATAGGGCCGCCAACAGACATGCCGAGAGCACGATGGCAGCGATTGCCGCGTATCGCTGGAAACGGCTTTGCAACTCCTGCAAATCAGATCGGATGTAGACGGCCCCAATCGGCTTCCCGTCCAACACGATCGAGCGTACTAAAGCGATCTGACCATTTTCGATCCGGTGAGTCTCTGTTTGCTCCGGGGGGATTGGGGGAAGCACAGGGTTGTGAGGACCACGATCACGCGAATAGGAGGCAAACGGCCGGCCATCTGGCAAGTAGACCTGGGCGGACAAGATATTGGGCGCAGCCTTGAGCGCCAACA
>WNFP01005218.1_pt1 | contig 10443 bp, 10 predicted proteins | sample 5400201 | NCBI WGS metagenome assembly WNFP01 (sample SAMN13153355, study PRJNA577476) | soil metagenome | isolation source: 115 cm saprolite under Madrone tree | place: USA:California | collected 2016-06-14
CCCATTCAGCTATATCGTCAACTCCTTCCGTTGGTCGCCCAACGGAAGGAGTTGACGATATAGCTGAATGGGCGGTTGCCGCGAGTGAACTTTTGACCTTCGAGGAGGCGACGGCGCTTGCCGCCTGCGTCCTGCAGCCAGATGTCGTCGTGCTCGAGGTCGTATTCCTTGGTTTTGAAATGGCGATAGACGGAATAGACGATGCGGCCGTCGGGGGCGTAGGCGAAGGCGGTGATTTCTTCGTCGATGGATTGCAGCGGCTTGTCGATATTTTGGGCTTTAGCGGGCGGCAGGGAGCAGCAGCCCACGACCGCGCACACGAGAGAACAAAGACGCCGGAGCCAGCGATATCGACTGAGGGAACAGGGACAGGTCATTGTTTGGGTCCGGGGTGGGGACCAGTGAATTCGGAGCAGCAGGGCTTTTGTACCGGAGTGAATTCCATGAACTCGACACGCGTGTCATCGGGGTCGTAGAGGTTGAGCTGCCATTTGCCGTCGCGGCCCATCTGCGGCTCTTCGCCTGGTTTCCAACCGTTCTTGATGAGTTGCTGCCGGGTGGCATGAATGTCTTTAACGCCGAGTGCAATGTGGTTCATTACGCCAAGCGTATGGTGGTCAGCGTTGGACGAAATGTTCAGCATGTATTCTACCCAGTCTGTGCCATCGGGGACTTGCATGGCGACCCAGTCGTCCTTGTCGTCTTTCATGCCGCCGTGCCAGTAAGGACGGAAACCGAGGATGTCCTTGTAAAAATGGTTCGCGGCGGCACGATCGTGGACGACGAATCCCGCGTGGATGATTCGTCCGTAACTGACCTCGATCCCCGGACCTGGGTCGTCGATGGGAATTCCAACCTGTTGCCTGAAGCCTACGCGATGACCCTCTGGATCTTGAATCTGAAACGAAAGGGAAATGTTGTCGTACTTTTGTAATGGGCCGACAGTCACACCATGCGCAGCGAGAAAGCCTCGGAGCCTGCGAGCATCGATGGTCCGGAAAACCACTTCATCAAGGCAGTCGGTTTGCGGGCACGAGGTGGAGGTCTTCAAGATGACGCGCTGTCCCGTAACCCAATTGACTGTGAAGCAGTTCCGGATACGCTGGTCATCGCATCCTCCGCCATTTTCATTGAGCCCCAGCCTGGTGGCGTAGAAATCTTGGGCCGCCTTCAGGTCAGAAACGTTTATGACGACGTTATCGATTCCGGTGATCTTGGGGCGTTCATCCTTTTTCTGCGCTGAAGAATAAAGACACAACGCAAGACACGCCGACAATAGACAGAACGATTTCATGGACGCACCTCAGGAACCGGAACCGATTTGGATTTTATCTTGCGAATTTCGTCGAGGCGAGTGCGGAGGCGCTGCTCGAAACCCTGGTCGGTGGGCTTGTAGTAGGTGCGGCCGGCGAGATTGTCGGGGAGGCAGGTCATGTCGGTGACTTTATCATCGAAATTGTGGGCGTATTTGTAGCCTTGGCCGTAGCCGATGTTTTTCATGAGGCCGGTGACGGCATTGCGGATGTGGAGAGGCACAGGCTCGGCTTCAGTTTTGTGAACGTCGTCGATGACTTCGCCGTAGGCGGTGTAAACGGCGTTGGATTTTGGCGCGAGCGAGAGGTACACAGCGGCTTGGGCGAGGGCGAGATGGCCTTCGGGCGCGCCGAGGAAATCGAAAGCGTCCTTGGCGGCAAGGGTGACGGCGAGAGCGCCGGGCTCGGCAAGGCCGATGTCTTCACTGGCCATGCGCACCATGCGGCGCGCGAGATAGAGCGGATCTTCGCCGGATTCGAGCATGCGCGCGAGCCAGTAGAGAGCCGCGTCGGGATCGGAGTTGCGGACGGATTTGTGCAGCGCGGAGATCAGGTTGAAATGTTCTTCGCCGGCTTTGTCGTAGCGGAGGAATTTCCTTTGCAGGACGTCTTCGAGGAGTTCCGGGGTGATGACGCGCGTGCCAGTTTCGTTCGAGGCCGCACTTCGGACGGCTAGCTCTAGGGTGTTGTAAGCGGCGCGGGCGTCGCCATTCGCGAAGGAGGCGATGCGGAAGAGGATGTCGTCGGGAACGTTGACCGATTCATTCCCGAAGCCGTGTTCTTTGTCGTTCAGGGCGCGGCGGAGAAGCTCGGCGATTTGTGGGGTGGTGAGGGGATCGAGGACGTAGACTTTGGTGCGGGAGAGCAGCGGGGAGATGACCTCGAAGGAAGGATTCTCGGTGGTCGCGCCGATGAAGATGATGTGGCCGGCTTCGACATGAGGGAGAAAGGCATCCTGCTGGGCTTTATTGAAGCGGTGCACTTCGTCAACGAAGACGATGGTGCGATGGCCGGAGCGGGATTTGTGTTCGGCGACGGCCATGACTTCCTTGATTTCCTTGATGCCCGCGAGAACGGCGCTGAAGGAAACGAACTCGGAGCTGGTCAGACGCGCGATGAGTCGCGCGAGCGTGGTTTTACCGCAGCCGGGCGGACCCCAGAAGAGCATGGAGCCCAGATTGTCGTTTTCGATCTGAACGCGAAGCGACTTGCCGGGACCGAGAAGCTTTTCCTGGCCGATGAATTCATCGAGCGTGCGCGGGCGCATGCGTTCGGCGAGCGGCTGGTTGGTGGCGGGAACGTCGGGCTCGGGGGCCGGTGGCGGCAATTTTGAGAAGAGGCTCACGTTATTTTTGGATGTGCGACGACGGCACAGAGTTCCTTTGACGAGCAGCTTCATAGAAAACGACGGCCGCGGCGGCTGCTGCATTCAAAGATTCGACGCCGCTGGCCATGGGAATGCGAATGCGCGCGTCGGCGCGGCACTCGATTTCTTCGGGAAGGCCGGCGCCCTCGTTGCCGACGAGGAGGGCCACGGACTGGCACCAATCGACTTCCCAAGGAGCGAGGAGAGGCTGCTCGCCGTCGCGCGGTTCGTGAACGCTGGAAGCGAGCGCGCGAACGCCAGCGACCTTCAGTTGCGCGAGGAGAATTGAAAGCGACATGCCCGCGAGGATCGGAAGATGCAGAGCAGCGCCCGCGGAAGCACGCAGCGCTTTCGGAGAGAAGGGATTTGCGGTGCCGCTGATGCCGGAAGCGACGGTAGCGGCGCCAGTGCCGCCGAAAGCGGCAGCAGTGCGCAGGATCGTGCCCACGTTGCCGGGATCCTGGACGCCGGCCAGCACGACGAGCAGGGGCGCGCAAGCAGAAAGCGGCGCGCGTACGAAATCATCGAACGAAGTCTCACGAGGATGAACCAGCGCGGCGACGCCTTGCGGGTGCTCGGTGTCGGCAAGGCCTTCAAAGAGGCGGTCGGTAGTGCGTAGGACCGGGAAAGCCATCTCAGGCCGATCGATCAACGAAGAGAGACGTCCGTGGTGGCGTTCGCCGGATTCGCTGAAGAGCACGGCTTGCATGCGGCAGCCGGAACGGAGCGCTTCCTCGACGAGCCGCACCCCTTCGACGCCGACGAAGCCGCTCTCAGTGGGCAGGCCACCGCGCAGGGCGACGCGGAACTCCTTGAGCCAGCGATTGTCGCGGCTGGTCAGAAGCGCAGCCTCGACAGCTGCGCGAGCGGTACGAGCGGATTTGCCTGCCGTTGCCATCACCGTCGAGCGTAGCAAATTTCCTGCCAGAGAAACCAACTGTCTCGTCATGTGCGGTGACTCGCTAGTTTGGCGCCGGAAAGCCTGGACAACTCAGATTCGAGTGTCTACCAAATTGTCCTTCAAGGCGGTATCGCGCACAAAGCGCGAGTAGAACAAAACGTTGAGGGAAGCAATCACAGCGAGGAAAAAGACCAACACTGACGCCGTTTCAGAAGATACCCACCAACACATGAAAACTGCCGCAGACAGGATAATCGCAGAAAAAGAAAGCATCAAAATCAGCCGTAATACCAAGAGAGCGCGGCTACGACCTCTCCAGAGTCCCCAGAAAAGTAGGGTAATCACAAGCCACAGCAATGGCCTGAGAAGCGCTCCGATGTAATGAGCAAATCTGTCTGCCACCATTCCCGCACCTATGAGCACTCCAAATCCCATTGCCAGCCATAGGATAGCCAGTGGGATGGAGACTAGCAGAGAACCGACACTGGCTTTCCTCAGTTGCAAAATCAATTCCTTCCACAGATTCATCAAAGAAACAAATCCGAACCCGAGTATGCCAACCATTATAGCGCCACAGAAACCGAGGAGAGCGCCGCGAAGCTGATCCAACCATTCCTTTCCCATGTCCGCGGCCCCAGCCAGGACAAAAACTGCTACGGATAAAGCCGCTCCGATTTGCAAGTAGCGAAGCTCCGGCCAGGACTGGCTGTCAGGAAATTCCGAGCGAACAGGTTCGCTTGGCGCTTGTGCAACTTTTACGAGCTTGCGCCATGCATGGCGATAGTAGAGGGCGATGAACGCAAACCCGACAAAGGCACAAAGGGTTCCCCGCGGAAATGGATGGCCGCTAAGAAGGCTCTTGAGCAAGGGGAGTAACCCGATGGCGGCAATTGTAGGTCCAGGCGCAGACTGGGTCAATGCGCTCCTAGCGCAAGAGAACATGCACACTTCGAAATCTCTGGAGGCAGCAGACTGATATTGCGTGGCTTAAAGGGGTGTGGTAGCGTCGCCCAAATAAGGGCAGCACCGGCGGGGCGCTGCAGGGTGGCGTCACGACTTCGCCAAAGGCCAAAAAATTGCCAGCTGAACTGCTGCGAGTCAATGCACAGTCCCCTGAGGCGGACCTGCTGCGTTATGCGGCGGACTTTATAACGCGCGGAAGTGTGATTGCCATCCCCACGGACACTTTCTATGGGCTGGCGGCCGATCCGTTCAATTTAGCTGCGGTAGATGAAATTTATCGTGTGAAGGGGCGCCCGGAGACCAGAGCGCTGCCCATCCTCGTAAACTCGATCGAACAAGCCATTTTGCTCGCGCGGGAAGCGCCGCGGAAGTTCTTGAGGCTGGCGCAGGCGTTCTGGCCGGGAGGGTTGACGCTGGTCGTGAACGCGGCGCAGCGCATCCCCCTGAAGGTGACGGCGGGCACGGGGCGTGTCGCATTGCGCTGGCCAAATAGCACCTTGGTGCGGCGCTTGATCGATGAATTCGAGGGTCCAGTGACGGGAACCAGCGCTAACATTTCCGGCTTTCCGTCGTGCTCGAACGCGGACCAGGTGATGAAGCAGCTTGGGACGCGCGTGCCGCTCGTTTTGGATACCGGTGAAACCGGCGGGACGCTGGCCTCGACCATCGTGGAATTGACGGGCGACACCTGGAGGGTTGGCCGGGAAGGGGCCATCCCGGTGGCGGAAATCGAAAAGGCGCTCGAGTAGCGCACAAGTTTGCATTCGAGAATTTGCATTCGAGAATTGCATTCGAGAATTCTGTACAAGTTGAGATCCTTCGCCCATCCTTATCGGATGGTCTCAGGATGACAGTTCTGATCTGCTATTTTTCCGTAGCTTGAAGGGTGGTGAGGAAATTGTAGTTACCAGTCGAGGGAAGATTGAGCGCGCCGAACGAGCGGCGGTGGACGGAAACAAGGTCATTGAACCACATCGGCAGGTGGGGAAGATCTTTCGCTAGAATTTTCTGAACTTCACTGCATAGAGCTTGCCTTTTTTCCTGATTCATTTCCAAGCGAATCTGATCCGTCAGCGCGTCGATCCGCGCGCTGCGGTAGTGTCCGCGATTGGCTCCGTCCGGCGGAAAGCGCTTCGACGAGAAAGCATATTCAAAAAAGTCGGGATCAGTGTTGCCGACCCAGCGCTGGTGGGTCATCTGAAAATTCCCTTTGGCGACGTCAGCGAATAGTGTTGCGAGTTCGAGCGGCCGGACTTCCAGTTGAATGCCGACGCCACGCCATTGCTCCTGAAGCGCGGCGCCAATAATGCGCGCTTGCTCCTCCGTAGAGCACTTCAACGTGAGATGCAAACGCACGCCGTCCTGCTTGCGCAGGAAGCCGCAGCATCAGGAACTTGCGCGGCGCGCGGGATCGTACGAATACTGCGCTACATTCCTTTCGGATGCCCAGTGGTCCGGCGGCAGTACTCTCATCTCCAGATCGGCAGAGCCTTTGCGAAGTTCGAGGGCGCGAACGACAGCCTCCGGGACAACTCGAAAGCGGACGCGACTTAGCAACGGTGTGCCTCGAAAGTATGCCGGATTGCCTTCCACGAGCACTTCCTCGTCCTGCGACTGCTGAACGAAGCGAAACGGGCCGGAGCCAATGGGATGACGCGAAAAGTCCGCACCGGCATTGGCGGGAATGATGCCGATGGCCGTGCCAATCAGATTCACTGGAAAAGAAGCGTACGGTTCGGTGAGGTGCATGATCACAGTAGCGGCATCGGGAGTTTCAATGGACGACAGCAGGAGAAGGGCGCCGCGCTTGGGCGATTTGTTTGCGGGATTGGCGATGAAGTCGAGCGTGCTTTTCACGTCAGCCGAAGTGAGCGGGCGGCCATCGTGGAAGCAAACACCACGATGCAGGTGGAACACATAAGTGACCAGATTCGGCGTTTCCTAAGATTCGGCGAGGTCGCCGCGGAAATTCATCTGATTGTCGCGCTCAAGCAAGCCGCTGAACAGGAGTCCATCGACGCGCTGCGATTGCGAATCAGTGGCAAAGCGCGGGTCGAGATTGGTGGGCTGGATTCGATGAGGAACGTCAGTAAAAAGGGATCGCTGTGAGATGAATGGGAACACGAAAAGAGGCAGAACGATGCTATGAAGTAAGGAAGTAATGAAGCAGTGGCCTCGAACGAGTGCCGTTAGCGCGGCGGAGCATGGGATATTTTACCGAGGATTGCGGGACCGCGCGCGCCGGTTGCGGAGGGAAGGTTCGCGGGACGCTGGTGAAATGTCTCGTAGGCTAGCAACGCAAAAGCGAAAGCTTCCTTGGCGTCTTCAGGAACCCCGAGTTGCGAAGAAGGCACAACCGAGATCAGCGAATGCTCTGGTAAAGACTCAGTTGTTTCAGGTCGAGCAGTCTTGGAGCGAGCGGGTACGCGCATTGCTATGACAAGCTTTCTTGGCTCTGAGTAATATTCGAGTGGATCGGCACCGGACATTGCAAATGCAATGAGTTGCTCGAAGATGAGAGGATTGTGAGCTCCGCCACCAGAGATGATGATCTCGTCGACCTTGTGCTTCGGAAATACAAAGCGATGAAGCGCGTTGATGATCGAAAGTGCTGTGAACGCGGTCGCAGTGTAAATGAGGTCGCTTGACCTGATTTTATTGCGCCGGCAAAGGGCGACAAGATCTTGCACATAGGCCGAACCGTAGTACTCGCGGCCGGTGGATTTGGGCGGTGCCTTCTTTAGGTACGGATCACGCAAAAGCCTGTGAATTAGGAAGTGGTTGATACGGCCACTCTTTGCGAGCCGCGCATCTTCGTCGAAACTCTGGCGGCCGCGTGTGAAATGCTGGACAAGACCATCAATCAGCATGTTGCCGGGACCAGTGTCGAATGCGAACACCTGTTCGGGCTGCGCTCCTGCCGGAATAACGGTGATGTTGGCGATTCCGCCGATATTCAGCGAAACGCGGCCGAGTTTCGGATGGCGATAGAGCGCGTAATCGGCAAAAGGCACGAGCGGAGCGCCCTGGCCGCCGAGTGCCATGTCAGCGGGACGAAAATCGCCGATTGTTGTGATTCCCGCGCGTGCGGCGATCACGGATGGCTCGCCAATCTGAAGCGTCGATGTCGTTGGCGAACCGAAATACGGAACGGAGCGCCCTTGATGAAAGATGGTCTGGCCATGGCTCCCAATGAGCGCAATTCTTTTGAGTGAAACCTTGAACTTGCGGCACGCGGCCAGGACGGCGTCAGCGAAGAGCCCTCCCAAACGAAAATTCAACTGACTTAGTTGGCCCGCAGAGATGGCCTGCTGTTCGGCGACCCGAAGAATTTCTGCCCGAAGCGCGCGGGGAAACTTGACGGACGTGTGGCCAAGCAGCTTGGCGTTCAGGCTTGGCGGCGCGCCGGAGATGCGCGCCAGCGCCACGTCAATGGCATCAGCGGATGTGCCCGACATTAGGCCAAGCACGAGCATGTGTCGATGTCTCAATGCTTTTCAGGCAACTTGTTCTGTTTCGGTTGCGAGGACAGGCGATAACAGCGGGCCTTGTCGTCCCAGTAGATGCAATCTTTGTTCTTGTTCCACGCGGCCATCCACCGATCTTGAACGAATTTTCTTCCGTGCTTCTTCAAGAACGTCCGCCAGCAATCCTCCGCGTAGCTGTGACAGTCCTTGTCGTAGAGCGCCTCCAACCCCGGCATGTTGAAGGCCTTCCAATCGGCATCAGTAAAGAGATCGTTCAGGATGAAATAGGCAATGTCGCCTGACGTCGTCAGGGCCGAGTAGTCGTAAATTGGTCTTGGGGTGACGCGTGTCTCTCGAAGTTGCGAAATGAGCACGGGAATCGCGCCTTTTCCGTCCTTGATGATCCGCTCCATCAGATGCGATGCGCAATAATCCAGGTCTTGCAAACGCCCCTTCGCGCGGCAGCCATTCTCATCGAAGTCCCAAAGAGGATATCTCTGCGGCGACTTGGACGCCGGCCGTTGAGCCTCGGCGGCGTTAACAAAAACGAACGCCAGAAATACTGCGATCGAAAACGTGACGCGCCTTCCCTTCATACGGTTACCTTAACATTTCAGCGCCGTGAGTTGGATTACGTTATGAAATTTGTTTCTTTAGTTCGGAAAGGAGATTGAGGGCGTCGATCGGCTTGAGCTGATCGAGGTCGGCACCGCGCAGCTTTTCCAGAACCTCGCGGTCGAGAGCGGTGAAAAGCACCTGCTGATTGCCGTTCTTGTGCGCCATGTCGGAAGCGCCCGGGGAAAGCGTTTCGCTAAGCTCGTGCTCCCTCTGCTCATGCCGCTTCAAAACTTCACGGGCGCGTTCAATCACGCTACGAGGAAGGCCAGCGAGACGGGCCACTTCAATGCCATAGCTTTTGTCCGCGCTGCCAGGCTCGACGCGGCGCAGGAAAATAATCTCGCTGGGCGTTTCTTTCACCGACACGTGAACATTCTTCACCGCCGGGAGCAGATCGCCCAGCTCCGTCAGCTCATGATAATGCGTGGCGAAAAGCGTCCGCGCGCGCGTGTGCTTCTGTAGATGTTCGACGACGGCCCAGGCGATGGACAGCCCATCAAACGTGGCGGTGCCGCGGCCGACTTCATCAAGCAGCACCAGACTCGCGGGAGTGGCGTGATTCAAAATAGCGGCGACTTCGCTCATTTCCACGAGAAAAGTTGAGCGCCCTCGCGCCAGATTGTCGCTGGCGCCGATGCGCGTGAAGATGCGGTCGGTGATCGGCAGCTTCGCCTGCCGCGCGGGAACGAAGGAGCCCATCTGCGCCATCAGCACAATCAGCGCGGACTGGCGCAGATACGTTGACTTGCCGCCCATGTTGGGCCCAGTAATTAAGAGCAATTGCTGCCGGCCGGGCTCGAAGCAAAGGTCGTTGGGAACAAAGCGCTCACCCTTTTGGCGAAGCAGTTCTTCAATCACCGGATGACGGCCGCCGATGATCAGGAGTTCGCCGGTGGAATTAAACTCCGGGCGTGCATAGCCGCGATCAGCCGCCAGTTTTGCGAACGCTGTGAGCACGTCCATCTGCGCGACGGCTGCGGCGGTGCGGCGCAGGCGCGCGGCTTTAGCGGCCACCGACGAACGCACATCGATAAAAAGTTGCCGCTCAATTTCCAAAATGCGTTCATCAGCGGCGAGGATTTTCCTCTCGTATTCTTTCAGCTCGGTGGAAGTAAACCGTTCGGCGTTCACCAGCGTTTGCTTGCGTTCGTAGTCCGCCGGAGCAAGATGCAGGTTTGGTTTCGAGATTTCAATGTAATAGCCAAAAATCTGATTGAAGCGAATCTTCAGCGAGTTGATGTTGGTGCGTTTGCGCTCGCGCTCTTCCATCGCCGCGATGATCTGTTTGCTGTGCTGGCTGAGGTTGCGCAATTCGTCCAGCTCCGCGTGGTAACCACTGCGAATCATCCCCGGATCGGTGGCCAGGGCGGGGGGCTCGTCGGCGATGGCGCGTTCCAGCCGCTCGCGAACGTCGGCCAGTTCGTCGATTTCCTGGTGCAGATGCCTTAGAAGCTCGCTGCCTCCGACGGGTGGCGGCGTGAGGAAATTTCTGAGCACCGGGAGCTGTACAAGAGACTTACGCAGCGCCGCGAGTTCCCGCGGAGTCGCAAGCCCAAGGGTAATGCGGCTGGTCAGCCGCTCGAGGTCCAGGATGCCTTTTAGTTCCTTGCGGATTTCGCCGCGAACAACAGTTTGCTGGACGAGGTGTGCGACCGCCCCGAGTCGAGCCTCGATGGCCTCACTCTCGATGAGCGGTCGAAGAACCCACGAACGCAAGAGCCGCGCACCCATGCCCGTGACGGTGACGTCCAGCGCCGCGATAAGAGTCGTGGGAGCGCTAGTGCGGCCGGATTCTTCAGTGAAAATAGGAGCCAG
>WNFP01016842.1_pt1 | contig 10442 bp, 7 predicted proteins | sample 5400201 | NCBI WGS metagenome assembly WNFP01 (sample SAMN13153355, study PRJNA577476) | soil metagenome | isolation source: 115 cm saprolite under Madrone tree | place: USA:California | collected 2016-06-14
ACCGCCCGGGCAACGAAAGGAGTGAAACAAAGCAGCCAGACTAATGACAGTTTCTTCATGAGATTTCCTCCAGGTGATGATTCGCTATACCGCTTCTCTGGTTGAGTAATCCGCGCCACCTCTCAGACAGGTTTCAGAAACTGGGCCGAGACAAAACCTCTTAAGTGCCGGCCTTCGATGTCTGTCTCAACTTCCAGAAAGCCATTGACCTGTTCGTTGGTGATTGCGCGGACGATTTGGCCGTTAGGGAGCCGAGCTGTCACATTCGAGTTGGGACTGTTTTCGTCCTTCGATGGATCGCTGCGCAGGCGCAACGGATCGGTACTGGTGACCTCAAAACGCGGTCCGGGCGAATCTACGGACGCGGACGGCGACGGCGCCGCATCGTCCACCGGAACAGTTTTCGACTGCTCTATGAAATCAAAGATTTGCCTTCCGTAATGCTTACCACCTGGAGGTTGGAATCCCTGGTCCAGCCCCTTCGCCGGGTTGAAACCACCGGTGTTGTAGGCAATGGCCACAAAAGCCATTTCCTGATCGGTGAGTTTGGGCTTACCCTGGACATTGGGGACTTTCGTGATGGAATGTCGAAGTTCCCCGAGCGCCTTCCCCAAGCATGCATCAAAGTCTGCATAGCGTTTCTCAAGGAAATAGTCCGGATCTACCTCCCTAAAAAACTGCAAATCAAATTGGAAGATTCCAAATCCATGACAGAATTTGTTAGGGTTCGACGCTGCTCCGCGATAGCTGGGGATGTGCTCCGCCATGTCTACCAGGCCTTGGCGCGCAATGTCGAACATTCTCTGCCCGTTCGGAACAGACAGCAGATCAGCCTTGTTCCGTGGGAAGGCGCGGCGCCCTCGATCTGAATCGAGCGTGTCGCCCACGCATAGTTCCAGGATCCGGTCGACGCTGAGATTGGTCTTCCGCAAGATTGGCCATATCTCACCAGTTTCCTGGCATGCGAGAGCGGTCATGAAATCCAGGTTGTATGGAGTATCTTGCAGGGCCGCATTGATCTGTCCGTGAAATTGCTGCTTAAACCAGCGCATGTCATTAGCATTTGGCATATCGTCCTCCTATGTGAGGCGAACCCGGCGGGTGCGCCGTTTCGATCGAGAGCACCTGCTCTCAAAAAGGGGTTTTCAAATACCGCGCCGACGGGCACGGAATCAATATTCTTTGCCTCTCTGATTAGTCAAAAACGACTGAACCAGGGAACGCTGTCGGAATTGTGAATAATCAAGGACGCGGAAAGCTTGGGAATCGCCCTCGACGAAAAATTAACGAGCTCAGCATAGCAACATTGCCGGAAACCCTCAAGACTTTTTCGGGGATCTGAATTCCATCCCAATAAACCGAAGAAAGGATCGTAGATAATTACGGAGTACCCCCAAGCTCGACGACACTTGCTCGCGTCCCCTCACCCGAAAGGCTTATCAATCGAAGGGCTTTGATTGGTGAAGAACTTCGGGCCACTCTCAGTAATGTACAGACAGTCTTCCAGGCGAATTCCGAACTCGCCATAAATAACAATCGTCGGTTCGTCGCTAAAGCACATGCCCGGTTGAATGGGCGTTTTGTTGCCGCGCACAAAGTTGGTCCATTCATGTCCGTCGAGTCCAATACCGTGACCGGTGCGATGCGGCAGGCCGGGAACTTTGTAGTCAGGCCCGAAGCCGGCGTCGGTGATCACTTTGCGCGCCGCTGCATCTACCGTTTCGCAGGGCGCGCCGACTTTCACCGCGGCAAAGCCGGCGTCCTGTGATTTCCGTTCGAGGTTCCAGATGTCGCGCTGTCTCCGGGTCGGCTTGCCGAAAACAAACGTCCGCGTGATGTCCGATTCATATCCTTCGACGGTGCACCCGCCATCCATCAACACGACGTCGCCTTCGTGCAAGACTTGCGGCGTGCTGCTGCCGTGCGGAAACGCCGTGTACTTGCCGAAGCTGCAAAAAATTCCGCCTTGCACGCCCAGGTTGCGCAGCGCCGTGGCGCAGTTATTGGCAAACTCGGCCTGCGGCATGCCATCGCGCATCGTGGCCCAGGTGGCATGATAAGAGACGAGCAGCAGGTCGTTGGATTTCTGCAGCAGGGCGATCTCAGCCGTTGACTTAAACATGCGGCAACCGGCGGTGACCGGAGTAGCGCTGACGAAATCGAGCTTCGGAGCTTCCTGACGAATGCCGTCAAAGAGAAAAAAGCGCACCCGCTCTTCCATGCCGATACTCCCCGATCGAATGCCCCGATCGCGAATTATCTGGGCGACGCGCTGGTAAGGACTTTCGTCTTCTTCCCAGGTGCGCACGTCTTTGCCGAACTTGATTAACTCGAGCGCGCGTTCTTCTTCAAACTTGGGACAAACCCAGGCGAGTTCGCCGCGTTGGGGAATGACCAGCCCGAACATTCGCTCGCTGTTACTCCAACGCATGCCGGTAAAATAGAACATGCTCGAACCCGGCTCGAGAAAGATGGCATCAATCTTGTGCTCACCCATTAAGCGCTGCGCTTTCGCGATGCGCGCTCTGCGTTCGTCATCGGCAATCGGCACGACGCTGGCGGTCATTTTCTTAAGGCGTTGAATTAGTGCGGGCACGTCTTGCCGCTGTTGAATAGCCTCGACGTCATCTGTGGCGGCAACGGAACCCTTGCTGCCGATCAGAGCGGCCCCGGCCACACCGGCTGAGAGGCGAAGGAAGTCTCGTCTGTCTGTACACATGCTGTTGGAGCGCGGACATCCTGTCCGCATCGAGCGCAAAGCGCGAAAAGTTGCTGACCAGAGCAGCGCCATGCTACACGAGCCGATGCGTATCAACAACATTTGGGAGCGCACGGATCCTGCGTGCGGTTCGCGGGCATCCTTGCACGCATTCCAACCCGCCGGCATAGATGCCTGCGCTCCGGTAAATTCACGCTACAATGTTCCGCTCTAAACTCAGGTCTAATATTGGGCCTGCGAAGCGCATGGTGCCGAAACATCTACTGACAACCCTGCCAGGTCTGATTCGCTTGGGCCTCGTCGTCGGGTTCTGCTTTGCTTCAGCCCAAGCCCAACAGACCCTGCGCTGGGGCGCCGACCCGAGCGGCGGGGCGCCTTATGTCTTTAACGATCCCAACCATCCCGACCAATACATCGGCTATGAAAAAGAGATGGTCGACGCGTTGGCCGCCGCCATGGGCCGCAAGCCGGAGTTTGTGGCTTCCGAATGGGAGACCCTGGTGTCTTCGTTACAGCGCGGTTCGTTTGACGTGATCGTCAACGGGCTGGAACCCACGGGCGATCGGGCCAGGCAGATTCAATTCAGCAAGCCTTACTACATCTTCCAACTTGCGTTGACCGTCAGGAGTGACGAGCAACAAATTCACGCGCTGGCAGACTGTCGCACACGCGTGGTGGGTACGCTCGGCAATACGGCAGCTTCCAGGTTGCTACAAAAAGAAGGCGTTCCTTTTAAAGGCTATGCCGAGCCGCTGACCGCCTATCGCGATCTGGAACTGAAAAGAATCGACGCCGTGCTGATGGACGTTCCGGCCGAAGTTTATTACGTCAGCAAGAGTACGGGTCTTAAGCGCGCCACGGAACCCTTCTTTCGCGGAACCTACAACGTAGGTTTGCGCAAAGGCGACGACGCTCTGAAAAAAGAAATCGATGCGGCGATCGATAAGATCATCCGCGACGGCTCACTGGAACAAATCCTGCGCAAGTGGAACTTGTGGAACGATGCCCAGGTTGAGCTACAAACATCGACCAGGGCAGGACAATCGAACGACAACGCCGCTTATGAAATCACTTCGACGACCTTCAATTGGCGCGAAGCGATGTGGCGGCTGGCGCGCGCAGCGGTAGTCACGGTTCTGATCGCTTTCGGCTCGATGTTGATTGCCGTGATTCTCGGCATGCCGCTGGCGATGGGCCAGTCAAAAGGTCCGCCCTGGCTGCGTTGGTTGTGCACCGTCTACATCGAGTTCTTCCGCGGCACGCCTGTTCTGGTCCAGTTGCTGTTTCTTTATTTTGGCTTGCCGACGATTGGACTGGCTATGCCTGGCTCTTTAACTGCATTGCTGGGTTTGGGGCTGAACTATGCAGCCTACGAGTCTCAGGTTTATCGCGCGGCCCTCGAAGCGATTCCGCGCGGGCAGTGGGAAGCGTCGTACCTCCTGGGCATGAATCCGCTGCTGGCGTTTCGGCGCATCATCCTGCCGCAGGCGTTTCGCATCGCGCTGCCGGCGATGACCAATGATTTCGTTTCGCTGTTCAAAGATACTTCGGTGGCCTATGCCATCTCGGTTTGGGAGTTGGCCACTGCGTATCGCGAACTGGCCAATGCTTCGGGGCAGTTTCTGCTTTTGGGAACGGCCGTTTCGATTTTCTATCTGGCGATGAGTCTGCCGATGGCGCATCTGGCGCGCCGGCTCGAACGCAGATTGCAGCGGAGGCAGGTTGACCAGGCCTCTGAAATTAAGGCAGAAGGATAATTGTTGTCGATCGTTTAGAAGCGGGCTATTGCCCGCTTAGTCAGGCGCGGTAGCCCGACTCTAAACGACGGCGATACAACGAGAATGATTCGGGTCACAGACCTAATCAAACAGGCAAACGGCACGCGCATTCTGCGCGGTGTCTCGTTTGAAGTCGCGCCGCAAACCGTTTTGGGAATTATTGGCGCGTCGGGCAGTGGCAAGACGACTTTGTTGCGCTGTCTTAACGGGCTCGAACGCATCGGTGCATCTTGATGCGAATCTTTCTGAACACGAGTATTCTCGCCGGGTCAAAGAGTTGCGCCGCAAGGTTGGCACTGTCTTTCAGCATCTGTACTTGTTTCCGCACCTGACCGTCCTCGGAAACGTCATCGAAGCGCCGACCCATGTGCTGCGCGTACCGCGACAAAAAGCGGAAAGCGAAGCCCTGGGGTTACTGGAATCCGTCGGCCTAAAGGACAAGGCGCGGCGCTATCCGGAATCGCTTTCCGGCGGAGAGCAACAACGCGTGGCTATCGCGCGCGCGCTGGCGATGCACCCGGCACTCTTAATGTTCGACGAACCAACCAGCGCGCTCGATCCAAAGCGCAGCGCCGGACTGCGTTCACTGTTGCGCGGCTTTGTTACGCGCGGGCACACCATGGTCGTAGTGTCGCATTCGATCCGCTTCCTCGAAGGGTTAGCTGATCAGTTGCTCTACATGGAAGCTGGAGAGGTGGTTGAGTTCGGCGCGACGGATCGGATCCTAAACGCGCCGCAGGACCCGAGGACCAGGGACTTTCTTCAGCAGGCAAAGTGAAATGGAGCGCGGACATCCCTGTCCGCCTGAGCGCGATAGCGCGAACAATCTGGCGCTTAGTTCAATTGAGATTCAATCAGGGTCGCAAACCTTAGCGCGCTTTCGCGCGCTGTGCGGAAAGGATGTCCGCGCTCCGTTTCAAACCAGATTCATCGGCGTCGGGTTCTTCGGATCTTTGGTGTAATCGTAAAAACCTCGACCTGATTTGCGACCGTAAAGTCCGGCCATCACCATGCGCTTTAGTAACGGCGGCGGCGCAAAGCGCTTCTCACGAAATTCATTGAACATGATCTCGGCGATGTAATAAGTGGTGTCGAGTCCGACGAAATCACCCAGCGTCAGAGGCCCCATCGGATAGCCGCAACCCAGCTTCATGGCGTTGTCGATGTCCACGATTGAGCCAACGCCTTCCTCCAGCGCGCGAATCGAATCAAGCAGGTACGGAACCAACAAGCGGTTTACGATAAAGCCCGTCTTGTCACTGGCACGGACCGGCACCTTGCCCAACCTGGTCGCGAAGGCGATCGCCTGTTCGTAGACATCCGCGCTGGTCAGAATCGTGCGCACCACTTCGACAAGTTTCATGATCGGCACGGGATTAAAGAAGTGCATGCCGATAAAGCGTTGTTGCCGCCCGGGCGAAGTGACTGCCATCATCTCAGTTATCGAAAGCGACGAAGTGTTCGAAGCGAAGATCGTTTCCGGCTTGCAGATCGCATCGAGCTGCCGATAGGTGTTGTGCTTCTCTTCCAGGCTCTCGATGATTGCTTCAATGATGATGTCACAATCGACCAGATCGTCGAACGAGGTAGTCCCGAACAAACGATCGCGTGTTTGTTTCTGCTGTTCGGCGCTGATCGTTCCTTTCTCGGCAAACCGCTCCAAAGACTTTTCAATCGCGGCGAAACCTTTTTGCAGCAGTTCCTCCGAAACCTCGCGCACTGTCGTTTCAAAACCCGCGCTCGCCGCTGTCTGGGCAATGCCGGAGCCCATCAGGCCACAACCGAGCACGCCAACTTTCCTTATTTCCATCTTGAACTCCTCTAATCAAATCGATCCGCAGGTTAAGCAAACCACACATGTTGAGGTCGGCACCACCCCGCGTGAGTGGGTGGATCGAACATTTACTATCCCAGGTTGAACGAATGGATCCACCCGCTGACGCTGACCTCATCTCTGGTATTGGTAACTCTTTGCATTCTTATATCGTGGGCGTTGGCTGCGGGCGTTGGACACCGAACTGCTTGCCCTCACTCCAAAACCAATTATCGTAACTCGTCTGCCATTTTTTGAAGTCGTCGATTAGCTTTCGCTGTTCCGCCACACCATCGGGAGTCATTAGGCGTGGCGGCTGCCAATCACTGACATACTTTCCCGCCCGGCCCAGCAGCGATTTAAGCTCTGCTCGAATGGCATCTGTTTGATCATCAAAGTGTTCAGTCTTATCAAGCTGGGCAATTGCCGGGTTAATTCCGCTGGCATCACCCTTTTTCAAAGCATTGATCGCCGCCACTTCGCCCGCCCCAAACGCACTATTGTTGGCGTCAAAAATAGCAGCCTGCCGATTTCGCGCGGTCAGGTCAGACATCGTCCGCGACCGCAGGCCGGCTTCCGGATTCTGCCGATGAGCCCGTGCTGCCATGAAGAAACATCCGATCACCAGCACCAGCGCCGCAATTTGCAAGACGCGCCAGGCGATGGTTACGCCGGTCGGCGTTCCGGGCCGCTTGTAACTTACCACTGCCGCAAAGGCCGCGCCTGAGATCAGCCCGCCCATATGCGCCGCATTATCGATGATGCCGCGCGCCATAAATCCAATTCCGAGATTCAGCAGGATGATCGGCAACATGCCGGTGCCAAAGGCGCGCTTGAAGCCTTCCGGCAGTTCGTGGCGATACTTAATGCCAAAAACAAAAAGCACTCCGACCAGGCCAAACAGAGCACCCGATGCTCCCGCCGAAGGATCGTCGCCGGCCTTGATCAGAAAACTTCCGATCACGCCCGGATGCGAACCGGGGACCACGGTCAGGTAACTCGCCAATACGCCCGCAACCCCGGTCACAACCCAAAACACCACGAACTTTGCCGAGCCATAGAGTTTCTCGACCCAGGGGCCGATGACCCAGAGGCTATACATATTGATCAGCACGTGCAGCAAATTGACGTGAATGAAAATTGGCGTGACGAGGCGCCAATATTGATGCCCATGCTGAATCCAGTAATTCGTTTTAGCCCCGAAGGCCAACAGCACTTCTTCCGGGAACTGGCCCCAAAGGACGGAGGTTTGCATCCCGCTGGCTTCCCACATCAACAGGAAGATGAAAAGATTCGCGACCAGAAAAACTATGGTGAAGATGTAGGGGCGCGACAGGACGGCGCGCGCATAACTCATCGCGTAACGCTCGTGCAAGGGCATCGCCGGCGCAGGACCGGTCCGCAACGGCGCCTCACAAACCTGGCAACTGTTTTCACCCGCGCCGATCAGCGCGCCGCAGTTACGGCAGACGCTGGGGCGGCCGGCATAGCTTGGTTGTTTGTCAGGCAAAGTTTTCTTGAGGCCTGAAGCGAGCACGAAGTGTTTTCAGTGCCCCGAGATTAGATTTCTCATCCGCCGCCGTCCCCGTAATGTTTAGAGTCGGCGCTTGTGCCGACCGCTTTGGCGAGACAAGTCCCGCCTCCAAACGAGGACACGAGGGGAACCGATAGGCTCAGCGGCGAACTATTTGCCGAGATCATCCAGCAGATTCACCAGATCGTCGGCGTGCTCTTCTTCCATCGCCAGGATACCTTCCATCATGCGCCGCGTGGTCGGGTCGTCATTGCCGAGGTACTGGATTATCTCGCGATAACTGTCGATGGCGATGCGTTCGGCGACGAGATCTTCCTTGATCATATCGATCAGAGTGTCACCCTCGACGTACTCGGCATGACTGCGCGACAGCAACCCTTCAGGATTGAAATTTGGAGCGCCGCCCAGTTGGACTATTCGTTGCGCAATTTGATCGGCATGGCCCTGCTCCTCATTGGCGTGCTGCAGGAATTCCGCCGCGACACTCTCCGCATGGATTCCCGAAGCCATGAAATAGTGGCGCTTGTAGCGCAACACGCAAACGATCTCAGTCGCCAGCGCTTCGTTCAGGACCTTGTTCACCGTCTCTCGATCGGCCTTGTAGCCTTCGGTTACCGCGCCCTTCTCGATGTGTTGACGAGCTCTTTCACGCAGCGTTTTGACGTCGGTCAGAAATGGTTTGTCAGCCACGATGTGACTCTCCTTCAATTCCAGATTTGTGGTAGGAAAGCGAGGATATTACCCGTCCGCGGTAAGCCAGGGCAAGTTGGTTGAAGGACGCGTGGTTTCTTCCACTCCCTCTGGGAGGGGTTAGGGAGGGTGCGAAGCTTGACACAGACAAGCCCTCTCCCCCTGCCCCTCTCCCAAAAGGGCGAGGGAGAAAGACTTAAGCTTTCCCCAGTTCAGTCGCCATTTACTTTACCCGCAAGAGTAATTTCACCAGCCGCGCCGGGATCGTTGACTACTTCCACCGCAGCACGCCACACGAGTGTCTTGATGCGACAAGTGCCGGTGTTGTCTTCGCGGCAATAGACAAACGTGAAGGAGGCGTGCACCTCGGCCGTGCCCACTATCGACGCTTTGATTGGAACCCGAATAGGAAGCTGAGCGCCCTTCGTAGATCGAGAAGCATCCTGCTCTGAAATCGACAGCGACGTTCCGTTGTCGATTGAGATCTCATAGTGCTGGGGCGCGGTCGGGTTGAGGTGATAACCCGTGGGAAGTTCTATGTTGATTAAGAGTGTAGCCTCGCCGGCGCGCAGTTTCTGCCATGGCAGTTTGATCTCTTCTTTGTTCGGTGCTTCGGTATTGGCGGCTGGCTGGATCACAACCGGCGGTTGCAGACCCTTGATCTGAAGGGTCGTTGTTTCTTTAGTTTTCAAATCTACTACGCGAATCGCGTGATTGTTTGTATCCGCGACGTAAAGCTTATTGCCCGCCACCGCCAAACCGCCCGGTTCGTAAAAAGACGGCTTGGCGCCATCAGCCTGGCCCGGCTTCCCGGTGCCAGCGAAACTCTTCACCGAACGCGCCGCCGGATCCAATAACTTGATCTTGTGATTGTAGGTGTCCGCAATCAGCAGCTTGTCATTCCAAAGGGCCAGGCCGAGCGGGTGTTGCAGCCTCACGTCGTTACCCGATCCATCCTTATCGCCGAAATCGAACAAGTTCCCGCCAACCAGCGTGCGCACTCTGCCGTCCGGACCAAGATTAATCGCGCGAATGATGTTCGCCTCAGCGTCAGATACATACAAAGTCCGCTCGTCCGTCGCCAGCGCAGATGGTTGTGCGAATCCCGCCTCGTCGACCGACCCATCAATTCGCGCTTCGCGTCCCGTGCCGGCGAAAGTTGAAACTTCCTGCTTGTCGAGATCGAGTTTCCAAATTTGATGCGGTCCGGCCATCGCGATATAGAGCGTCCGACCCACCAATTGCAAATCCCAGGGAGAGTTCAGCGCCACCTGCAGCGCCGGCCCTCTGACGCCGTGCTCGCGCGCTTGCTGACCGGTGCCCGCAATAGTCTTCACGGTTCTTGATTTCAGATCGATCTGGCGGATCAAATGGTTCTCAGTATCCGCGACGTACAGCAGGTCACCGGAAAGCGCCATCCCCTGCGGCCGAAAGAACGTGGCCTGATCAAGTGAGCCGTCTCGGGCCCCATGAACTCCGTTACCGATCGTTTCGATTAAAGTGCCGTCATTTTTCGCAATCACGATGCGGTTGTGATCTGAGTCAGCAATGAACAGCCGTTCGCTGTTTTGATCGGCGAGAATTTTTCCGGGAAAAGCCAGCGGCAAGTCGCCAATTTTTGCTCGTTCGAGGACGAACTTAAGCGGCGCTTCGTTCATTTCTCCTCGTTGGCGAAACTCAGCTATCGAGTCGGCAATGGCTTTATCAAGCGCTTCGTATCCACCTTCTCCCGTTAACTTACCAATGATGTAACCGGCCGGATCGATCAGGTAGCGCGTGGGCCAGACGTTGACTGCATAGGAATGCCAGATGGCAAAGTCGGCATCGTTTATGATCGGATGCTCGATCTCGTAACGGAGAACGATGCGGCGAATATTCTCGGTATCTTTTTCGTTTTCAAACTTGGCT
>WNFP01017115.1_pt1 | contig 10441 bp, 13 predicted proteins | sample 5400201 | NCBI WGS metagenome assembly WNFP01 (sample SAMN13153355, study PRJNA577476) | soil metagenome | isolation source: 115 cm saprolite under Madrone tree | place: USA:California | collected 2016-06-14
TTCCAGTCGTGCCGCATGTTGGAGACATGGGGCAATTGCACCAACACCTTGTCCTGTTTAACCACATCGCGCTGGCACACGAAGTCTTGTTCCTCGAGCACATTCCGCACCTGCGCGACCACTTCGTCTTTCCGGCACTTGTAGCGGACGGCTGCTACAAAACACCGCAGGAACCCGGCGCATCGTGCGATTTGAAATTGACTTCAGGCAAGGCCGGCTGATGGAGCACCCTCTGTTGGCGGCGGTTTCGCTCACCATGGTCGCTGGCCTCATGTCCGGTACCTGCATGCTGCCGATGAAATTTGTGCGCTCATGGAGATGGGAGAATTTGTGGCTCATTTTCAGCGTCGTCTCACTGGTGATAATTCCCTGGATGCTCGCAATTGGCTTGGTGGATAGACTCTTCGAGACTTACCGTGCTCTGTCTTTTCGCCAGCTCGTCATCCCGATGTTGTTTGGCGCAGGTTGGGGAGTCGCGCAAATTCTCTTCGGCATCTCCGTGAAGCGCTTAGGATTGGGTATCGCTTACGCCATTATTGTTGGCCTGGGTGCGGTTCTGGGAACGCTGGTTCCGCTCTTCGCTCATCGAAAGACGACAGCTAACGAACACGTCGCGCAGCTTATTATTTGCGGCGTGGCTGTCATGGTGATCGGCATCGCATTGACCACCTGGGGCGGGCAAATCAAAGAGCGCGCAAGCGACGTTTCTCAGAGCGCATCGTATCGGTCCTATCCGGCGGCCATCTTCGTTGCCGTGTTGTGCGGCCTGATGGCTCCCATGCTCAACTACTCGTTTGTCTTTGGGCAAGATATCGCACAGACAGCGGTCCGCCTTGGAAATCAGCCCGTCCACAGCGCCTATGCAGTTTGGCCGATCGGATTGGCGGGAGGCTTTCTTCCTAACGCTGTTTACAGTCTATGGTTACTTTACAAGAACCGGACCTGGACTTTGTTCCGACGTGCACCACCAGATTTCCTGTGGTCTTGCCTGATGGGCTTTTTCTGGATGGGAGCATTCGCTCTTTACGGAATGAGTGCAAGCTTGCTTGGCACGCTAGGGACATCCGTCGGATGGGGTCTGTTGCAGATCTTTATGATTATGGCAGCGACGTTGGCGGGAGTAATGACAGGAGAGTGGCAGCAAGCGTCGCACTCCGCAAAATTGCTACTGTGCTCTGGCATGGCCAGTCTAACCGTTGCTATTGTGCTTTTGGCTGTTGGCAGCCTGTAACGAGAACAACCAATGTCAAATTCTCCCGCCACTGAAGATCTTCACACGCGAATTCTCGCAGTTATCCAAACCGTCCGGCAACCGCGCCCAAAGCAGGTTCGTCCTATAATCGTCATCGGCGCTGGGGGCATCGTTCGCGCCGCTCACTTGCCTGCCTACGAGAAGGCAGGCTTCCCAGTGATCGGCCTTATGGATCAACAGAGTGCCAGAGCCGCTGAACTCGCTTCCCAACGTGGAATCCCTCGTACCTTCAGCTCTGTCGCCGAAGCGGTGCGTTTCGCTCCACCTGACGCGATCTTCGATGTGGCAGTTCCCGCGTCACAGCTTGTCCACATCCTTCCACAGTTTAACAATAGTGCGACGATACTCATGCAGAAGCCCATGGGCGAGACTCTCGAAGAGGCCCTCATCATCCGCGACCTTTGCCGGAAGAAAAGTTTCATCGCCGCCGTAAACTTCTCGCTGCGCTACTCTCCTAACAACCTCGCCGTCGCGTCGCTCGCGAACAATGGTTTACTTGGGGAAATCCACGACATCGAAGTTCAAACAAGCACTTATACGCCGTGGCATCTCTGGACCTTTCTCGCCACGGCACCGCGCCTTGAGATCCTCTATCACAGCATTCATTACTTCGATCTCATTCGCTCGTGGCTGGGCAACCCGGAAAGCGTCTTGGCGCGCACGGTAAAAAACCCGCACACAGCAAACCTGGCCGCTACCAGGACCATCGCCATTCTCGACTACGGCAACTCCAAACGCGTCATGGTTGCCACTAATCACAACCACAACTTCGGTCCAGAGCATCAGCACAGCTTTGTTCAATGGGAGGGCCTCACGGGCGCGGCACGCATCACGATGGGCGTCAACCTCGACTATCCTACCGGCAAGCCGGATACCGCCGAATACGCCGAGCGCGGCTCCAGCTCTCCTCGTTGGCACCCCCTCCCGGTCGGCGGCAACAACTTCCCGGATGCCTTCATGGGAACCATGGGCGCTTTGCAATCCTTCGCCGAGGGGTCAGCTTCAACCTTGCCGTCGCACTTCGAAGATGCGTTTCAAACCATGGCGCTGGTAGAGGCACTGTATCGCTCGGCCGAGCGCCCCGGTGAGCCACTCCCGCTCGACGAGTAACGCCCGCCAGGTTACCGATGGTAAGACCAACAGGGTCTATCAAGCTGGTCGATATGCATCCCGCTCTGGCCGAATATTTGAACAAGTGGCAGAACGCCGTATGCGGAAAACGTTCTGCGCACCGGCAAGCGAACATCCCCAATCGGAAACCTCACGCTCTCGTGCTTCTTGCTCACGGTCGGGGTCGACAGTCTCTGACATCGCCGAGTTTGCCGGCTTTAGCTCAGCTGCCGGGTGAACCTCAGCAACGTGGAAGATCTAATACCGGAATGTTCGGGACAACTTCGGGACATTTGAGAGAGCGAAAATCTCGTTGATTTTCCGTGTAAGCGACACCAGACAAAGCATAGCACTTCAGCGTAGACGGAAGTTTGCTGGAGCCTGGGCCAGCGCGAAGAGTTTTCAGCCCAAGAAACACGGGCGTTCCGCGCAGCAACTTTTGACCAACGACGGTTTCAACACCGTCGTCTACGATGCCGAAAATCGCGCAGTCCGCGCTGCCAACGGGAGCAGTCCGGGCACTTATTTTTACGATGGCACTGCCCGTCATTCCAAGATGGGCAGAAACGGTTGAGCGCGCCGAAGGGACCAAAGTAATCCATGGAATAAAACGACGAGTACCTCAGTCGTGTTGTTAGGAGCCAGGATATCCGGCACTTCCGGGGCCGAGTTACTGCGGAGACAGACGGACCGAGCCGGAACTACAGTTCAGATTCCGAACTTAATTAAATAAGAAAAGAGGGAAACGCGATGACTTCACATTGGTTGGTCCGGTTCACCGGAATTGCGACGCTTTCTTTGGCCGTGTGCGGTGCCGCATCCGCCCAGTACGGCGGGGGAGGTACGAGTGGATCGGGCGGGACCGGCGGAACTGGTGCATATACCCCGCCATCAGGGGGATACAGCTCCGGTAAGACGATTGGAATTGGAGTTGGCGTTGCGGCCGGAGCTGCTGTTGGCATCGCCCTTCTCGTGCGGCACCATCATCATCAGTCCGCCGATAAAACGCAGACTTATGTTACCGGCTGCACCCAGTCCATCCAGGACGGAATCAACCTGACCAATGAGAAGGACAACCAAACCTACTCGATCGTGAACGACAGCAAATCCCTGAAGGCAGGCGAGCGAATCACCCTCAAGGGAGTTGTAGTGGCTACCGACGGTCCTGGAAATCCGACGTTTCAAGTGCGAAACGTGATCAAAGACTATGGAACTTGCGGGACGGCCTCAGCCTCCACCTGGACCCCTCCGAGCCTAAGAGGCCTAAACTTAGAAGACAAGAATTACGGCGATGCTAGTCCAAAATGAAAACGATTGCATGGTGAACGTCATTCGGCCTTCTCCTCAGAACTTAACAGCGAGATGATTCAAAACCCGGTAAACGCACACCAGGGGGTGGCATACCGGCGCAAGAATCTTCTCCATGCACTGCTTGCTGTAGGATTTTTGTCTTCCGGACCATCCACGTCTTTTAGTGAAATCGACAAAGAGAATTACGAAGCGCAACAGGCTTACCGGGCCTATGTGAAGGCATGGAGACTTAAAGAGACATATGAAATTGCCACCGCTAGGCGGATCCCGACTGGATTGCAATGACGGTGGGCGAAATCGACACCCGAACATTCGGGAACACAGCAGTCGCATCGAGTTTCATCTCGATTTTCGGCACTCGATGCCGGCGTTGCGGGGCAGGTGGAAAGGGCGTTTGCGGCGGCGGGCCACTATGTTTTTAGCAACGCGTCGAACTTTCGGACGGACCCGCTGGTTCCGTTGTTGGTGCCCGACGTGAACGCGCAGCACCTCGATTTGGTACGTGCGCAGCATCGGACGCGGTGGAGCGGAGGGCTTGTGACCACTCCTGGCTGGTCGACGGTCCTGCTTGTCGTGGTGCTCGCGGCGCTTCGCGAGTTCGAAATAAAGCGAGTGACGCTGACGGTCCTTGCGAGATGGGACCGCAGAAAGTGCTTGGGCGAATGGAAGGAGATTCGATCAAAGCGCATCCCCTGTCGGTCAGCGCGCAGATCTCAACCCGACAAGCCCATTCCGGTCAAACGGAGCTCGTCTCGGTAGAGTTCGCTCGGCGCGTGCAGCTCGAACAAGTCGGCGAAGCGCTTCGCGGCTTTCGCAGTGCACCGCAAGCGCTGCATCTTCCGAGCGCTCCCGCGAGGCCCATCGTGTTTCACGAGGAAGGACGGCGCTTTGACTCGGGCCTCAATAGCGCCGCAGGCGGACACCATATGACGGTGCGCGTGGAGCGGCTGCGGCGATGCCCCGTGCTCGACTGCAAGTTCGCCGTCCATGGGAGCAGATGGGCGCAAAGGTGCGGCCCGGGCACTCGGCCGGCTCTGTGCAATATATATAAGGATGCAGCGAGGGATGGCTGTTATTCGCTTTACTTTCGCTTCTACGAGCGACGGTACTCCGTTCGCGTAGACTTAGTACTCTGATTCGGAATTACGGTGACGTATTGGGGAACGGGTCAAGCCGCGGGAGCCAAGCGAGTGGCGTCGATCCTGGCCAGAAGCGCGTGGAGATCGGCGCGTGTGAACGTCCACTTGAACGGAGACGCTGTCCGCTCATAGTGGCACTGAAAGGTGAGGAGTCGCTGTTCGAGTTCCGCCAAAGAAGAGAAGTCGTTTGGGGTGAGGATTGAGGACCTTTCGCTGAACGATCGAGAAGTAGATCTCAACCTGGTTGAGCCAGCTCGCGTGGATCGGAGTGTGGATGAGGATGGTGTTGGGCCATTTGGCGCGGAAGCCGTCGACAGCTTTTTGGCCCCGATGAGTGGAGCAGTTGTCCATGATCCAGAAGACGCAGCGAGCGGACTTGTAAGGCTCTCGGCTCATCACTTCACTGACGAGATCAATTTGGTCGAATGGTCTTATTTCTTCTCAAAAATCAGGAAGTAGTGATAAGGAAGAAACTGAAAATCCCTAACGAATGTGAAGCCAGCTTGTTCGGCTTCGTCGATAACCTGCGATCGTGGCACGAGCTGCTCCGGTTTATGCGGGGCGTGTGGGCTGTCGGGAGGATAGTCGATAATCACAACGCGGGCATGTTTCTTGAGCGCCGGCGAGAGCTTGCGCTAGAAGCGAAAGCGTTGCTCAATGTGGTGAGTGGTATCGCAGAAAAATGCTAAGTCAACGGAATTCACGGGTAACATCGGATCGTCCGGCCGAGATACTACCGTCGTGATATTGTGCACGCCTTCACGGCCGGCGCGTTCATTGAGATACGCGAGGATATCGGCGGCGATATCCACGGCGTAGACTTTACCGTCGGGCGCTACAGCTTGAGCCAACCGGCGACTGAAATAGCCACTTCCGGCGCCAATGTCGGCGACAATATCGCCGTTTTTCAGATCTAGTGCTTTGACGACCTGGTCCGGCTTTTGCCATTCGTCCCGCTGGGCACGTTCCATCGAGGCGATGCGATCCTCGAGCGGGCGGTCCTGAGTCCGGGGCGGCATGGTCGTTTGCTGTGCATTCGCGATCGCGGACGTAAGCAGCGTCAACAACAGAGCGGCAGCTATCGTGGTCCAAAGCTTTCGATCCTGCATGAATCATTCTCCGTGACAACGTTTCGACAACATTTAAGGATCGGCTAGACTACTTCGCGAGTATTTTTTCCACATCCGTGCAAGCCATATGCATCGATTTCAGCTTCTTGCCATACTCCGTGAGTCCGAGTTTCCCCGGCACAATCTGGTGACATGTGGTGCAACCGAATTGTTGGAAGCGTTCGGCTTTATGCTTTTCTTCAACAGTGCGATTCACGGGCTTCACCTGGGCGATGACGTTCATCGAAGTAAGCAGCGAGATACATCCCTCAAAATTTTTGCCAACCTCTTTGCCTCGATCGTTGAATCCGAGCTTTCCACCCGCCCCCGTAGTGTGACAACCATTGCAGTGATGATGTTCGAAGACGTATGCGGCCAACTCATCGGGAGTCTTGCCCGAGAGCTCCGCGTCTTCTTGAGTGTTCGCGCCGTGAGTCGATTGGTCCTGAAAATTCGGTTCGCTCATTGTGGCGTAGGAGGGGAAATGCTGCAGGCTGGCTGACGAAAAAGCAGCCAAACCAAGACTGCAACCAAGGGTCGCGAGAATGGCGAAGGCTCGCCGACGCCGTTGCTCCCGGACAAATGACTTGAGACACTCAAGGATACTGTGAGTGAAGTTGCTCGTGGCGTTCATCTTTTCCTTTCTAGGAATTGATTTTATGTGTCTCACCATCGCACTATTGAGCATTCTAGAATTCCATCAATCTAGCAGTCCGCCAAAGATTACAGCCAAGAATGCCCCGGTATTGAAGATCACTCCTGCGCCTGAAAGATCCAAACTTCCGCGCCGTTGTGCCCGGGTCGCGCCGGAACAGCGAGATAAAAACGGTCACGGCCCTTCTTGCCGATCCTCGACGCATAGCCTGCCGTTCGCGCGCCCAAAGCCGATGGAATTTCTGCCAAGAGTCGATAGTGGTCCGCGTCGCTTTGTTTGAAGACGCTGACAAATCCTTGCCCTCCAGGAATGTAGACGCGCTTAAAAGAGGCGTCATAATAGAGGTCGTCTGCGTCTGCGGCGCACCGAATCGCGGCGATCAAATGTCCTGACTCGGTATCAAGCACAATGAGTCGCGGTGGCGTGCGGCTGGCGACAAATAGCCTGTGGTTGGCTTCATCGAGCGCCATCGGAAAATTTCCCTCCAGTTGGGGCAAGGGCCATTTCGTGATCGCATGTGTGACGCGATTGATCACGGCGATCTGGTTCAAGTCAGGCAAGTTCACGAAAATTGCGGGTCCGGCTTTTTCGAGTTGGAACGATTCGGGATGGGCACCCAATCTAAAGTCTTGCGCGAGACGTTGATTCGTTTCGGCGCTAATGACCGCGATGCCCGCAGTCTCTCCGTCACCGTGAGCTACGTAAACACGTTTGCTGACGTCATCGTAGCGAAGGTTATCGACGTCATCATCAAAAGCCAGAGATGTGACTCGGTCGTACGAGGTTCCATCGAAGACGTAGAGCTTGCCATCTCGGCTGCTCACAAACAGTTTCTTGAATTCAGGAACGTACACGGCACCTTGGGGGTGCGGCACTCCAGTAATTGTATGTATGCGTTTTTCGGTTAGGGTCTCGAGGACCTCAACGGTGTCGCTCCCTATAACACAAATGAACACCCGTCCGCCGGGATCCACGGCAAAATGGTCGATGCGGCCATCCACATTCGGCACGGCAATGGTTCCCGTTAAAATAAGCGGAGCGTCGGCCCGCGGCGGGACATGGTCTTGGTCATTTGCATGAACAACCCTCCCCATCATCGCGGCTAAGCCTAGAAAATAAATTGTCCGACGTGTGTGCGCGCTGAGCCCGTTGCTTAAACACGCTGCAGTCCTGCTCACGAATGCCATCAGTGGTTACTCCGGCCGGAACTTTCGGCAGCTTTCTCCGCAGAGTTCGTTTGCTTGGAGAAAAACTTTGGCGCGAGAAAAGTAAAAAGGCCATTTCGCACGCCGTCGGTGACGAATATTTCTCCGGCTTTCGGATCAATGGCCACACCGGCAGGATGCACAAGATAGCTGCCCGCGCCCTTAATGATGGCGCGCGGTGGAACGTCGCCGTTGTCGTTGATACTCCACATGCCGACAAATCCCGGCGCTCCAGTATTCCACGGCGAAGGCAGATCCGTGTCCGGGGGCAAGTCTTTCCTGGGCATTTCGAGTGCATACGGCGGATGATTTTCGTTGTTGATGGCTGCAACGAAAACGTTTCCTAGCGTTGAGTCCACCGCCAGCTGCCATGGGCGAACGATTCCCGTACGGGGTCCGGCGATCACTCCGCGGGGAGGGATATCTCCATCATCAGTGCGGCCGAAGATAAATAAACCGGTTGTACCTCCGCGAACGCTCGAAGCGCTGGCTGCGACGATGCGGTCATGAACCGGGTCGACGGCCACGCCTACGATGAACAGCAAGCCAGTCTTTGGTCCAGCAATAATGCGCTTGGGCGGCACGTCGCCGTCAGCATCCCGCGCAAAGATCAGCAGGCTGCGACTGCTGGTGTCAGCCACGATGATCTCGCCGTTTTTCTCGTCCACAGCGAGTGTGTGCGGGCGGACCAAGTGCGTCTTGGGACCCTGGATTGACCGGATGGGCGGTTCTTCTCCCTGCGCGCCGCCGCGAAAAGTTAACACGGCTGCGCCGAGCGCAACCGGCACGACGACTTCGTCGTGCGTAGCATCGTAGGCCAGACCATGCATGGTTCTGCTCAAGTGAGTAGACTGCCCCTCAATAATCCGTATCGGATTCGCATTTCCGTTTGCCGACCTGGCAAACGCCGCAATGCGCGGCTGGCTTACTCAATTCGGTACCAACAGCTGATCGCGTTTGGAATCGTAAGCAACGGCGTACGGATTGCCGAAGCCGCCGGTGGGCGTGCCTTGAGGGGCGTTGCGAATGATGCGTTTGGGAGGCACGTCGCCGTTAGCAGTACGCGAATAAACGGCCGCGGTGTGATCGCCATAATTGGCGACCCAAATTTCATCATTCTTTACGTCAATTGCAACACCCATGGGGCTTACGATTCCGGTACGAGGGCCGCGTAGGATTCGTACGGGTGCAGTGTCGCCGGATGCCGAGCGACGAAATATGAGAATGGAGTTGTCACCATTGTCGGCAACCGCGATCTCGTCGTGCTCCGTGTCGACGTCAATTCCCATCGGCCAGTTCAGGTGAGTGTGCTCGCCTTGAATGGTGCGCAGTGGCTTCGCATTGGCTTGGGCCCCGTCTTGAAACACGGTAAGCGAAGGTGGCAGGAAATGGCCGCCGACAGACAGTGCCCGGCTGGACACGCCAGCATCGTAAGCAGAGTACGACGCTATCACGGAAGAATTCCCGTGGTTCGCGACGACCAGTTCGTGATCCTTTACGTCCCAATGAATGCCGTGCGGATCGGCCAAGCCGGTGTCGGGTCCTTCAATGATGCGTAACGGAGCCTCCAAGCCCTCGGCTTCGCGGCGGTAAATCGCGACCATGCTGAGTTGCTGAACGGAAATAGCAAACTGATCCGCCGCGGAGTTGAGGGATAGGCCCCACGCCTGATGGGGAACGTACAGCCGGCGCTTGGGCTTCGTGTCGCCGTGTGCGTCGTCGTCGAATACCACGATGCGATCATCAAGATCGTTGTTGACCGCATAAATTTCGCGGTGTGCCGGGTCAAATGTGACTCCTGCAATGTAGCCTATCTGGGAATCAGGGCCGATGATCTGATGAAGAGGAGAGGTGACCGAGGAACTGCTATCGCCATTTGCCCGATCATATACGAGAACGCTCTTGCGGTTTTCATCGCTCATCGCAATGCGGTTGTTTGTCGAATCGAGTGCGATTCCGTTGAACGTGGGATATGGATCAGTCACTAGCCGAACCGGCGGGAGTTCGCCACCGATCGACGATGATTCTTCGAAAGCTTCTGGCTCGCCGAACCGCGGAGCAAGGCACATCTGCACTGGGAGAGAAGCAGCCAACATAGCTTCGGAAACTCCGGAACGGGGGTGTCGCGATTCTTCGTATAAACGGGGCGTGAAGAGTAAGAGTGCGGCAAACAAGAAAACTAGGACAACGGAAAGTCTCGGAAGCCGCCCGATCCTGTTCAAAGTGCACCGCTCCCAGCGCCGCAGAAGAAAGATGCTAGTTCGCCGTCGCATCCGCAACCTGCAATAGCCCAGCGCGAGCCAGAATCGGATCCAGGATTCGTTTTTGCTCTTCATCGAGCGGCACCAATGGGAGCCGCAACTCTGGAGAATCGAGAAGACCCAACCGGTTCATCATATATTTAAGAGGAACGGGATTGGTGTCGAGGAAGATCGACTGATTTAATTCAAATAGCGCAGCGTGCAGTTTGCGAGCTGCTTCGAGATCGCCCTGATCGACCGCTTCATAGAGAGCGGCGACGCGGGTTGGGGCCAGATTGCCGACGGCATTCATCAGGCCCCTTGCGCCTACGACCAACATAGGCAGGCTAAGCGCTTCAAGGCCGCAGAAGATACGGAATTCCGGTCCTAAATCAGTCAGTAATTTCGTTACGAATTCCA